>Ga0214921_10000438_pt1 | contig 77857 bp, 76 predicted proteins | sample LL1505_MetaG_FD_177992 | JGI IMG/M metagenome (GOLD analysis project Ga0214921, IMG submission 177992) | Freshwater microbial communities from Lake Lanier, Atlanta, Georgia, United States - LL-1505 | ecosystem: Environmental > Aquatic > Freshwater > Lake | place: USA: Georgia | collected... | reverse complement strand
TGATGACGCGGTTTGAAGCCGATGACGATGCGCGCCGACGCGCCAATGCGCTCTCGAATGATCCCAAAGCCCGCGAGCTTGGCACCCGTCTTGCGGCTGCCAGCGGCAAGGACGGCGTCAAACTCGCCGCCCGCGCCCCCTTCAACGAGCTCAGAGGCGCACTACCCTGGCCTGTTTCGGGAACGGTACTGCGCGGATTCAACGCCAATGACGGCAATGGCGGCCAGATGCGCGGTATGGCGATTGGTACCCGTCAGGGCGCGATTGTGACCACGCCCGCCGATGGCACGGTCTCCTATGCCGGAACATTCCGCGGCTATGGACAATTATTGATCATCAATGCCGGAAACGGTTATTATGTGCTTCTGGCGGGATTGGAGCGGATCACCGTCTCGATTGGCCAGTTTGTAATTATGGGTGAACCTGTCGCCCAGATGGGGCAGGATGCAAAAGCAATTCTTGTTGCATCAGGTGATGACGCGACGCGTCCTGTCCTTTATGTTGAGTTCAGAAAAGATGGGTCTTCCATCGATCCGGCGCCTTGGTGGGTGCCGCCCCAAACGGAGAAAGTCCGAGGATGATACGTAAATTTGCGCCTCTTTTAACCGGCATTGTGCTGGGTGCAAGTGTCACACTGGTAGCCACCAACCCGAATATGGGTGGTAGTGCCATTGCTGCGGTCAGCGATATCTATCGCCAGTTGAACCTGTTCGGGGATGTGTTTGAAAAAGTCCGATCGGACTATGTCGAAAAGCCCGATGACGGAAAGCTGATCGAAGCCGCCATCAACGGCATGCTGTCCAGCCTCGACCCGCATTCCAGTTTCATGGATGCCAAGAATTACCGCGACATGCAGGTGCAGACCCGCGGTGAATTCGGCGGCCTCGGCATTGAAGTGACCATGGAAGAAGGTGTGCTGAAAGTGGTCGCGCCGATCGACGACACTCCCGCCTCGCGTGCTGGCCTATTGTCGGGCGATCTGATCGTACAGATCGACGATGACCAGGTGCAGGGCCTGCAACTCAACCAGGCGGTCGACAAGATGCGCGGCCCCGTCAACACCTCGGTGCGCCTCAAGCTGGTCCGCAAGGGCACGCCAGACCCGATCGACGTAACGCTGATGCGTGATACCATCCGCATCCGTGCCGTGCGCTGGCGCAATGAAGGGGATGTCGCTTATCTCCGCATCACCCAGTTCAACGAGCAGACCTACGACAACCTCAAAAAGGGCATCGAACAGCTCAAGACGGAAATTCCGAACGACAGGCTGAAAGGCTATGTGCTCGATCTGCGCAACAATCCCGGCGGCTTGCTCGATCAGGCCATCAATGTCTCCGACGCCTTCCTCGAGCGCGGCGAGATCGTCTCGACCCGTGGCCGGAATGTGGATGAAGGCCAGCGCCATGTGGCGCGGCCCGGAGATTTGTCGGGTGGCAAGCCTGTCGTGATTCTGCTTAATGGCGGTTCGGCCTCGGCCTCCGAAATTGTCGCAGGCGCATTGCAGGACCACAAACGCGCGACACTGGTCGGCACGCGCTCCTTCGGCAAAGGCTCGGTGCAAACCATCATTCCGCTGGGCAGCAACGGTGCCTTGCGTCTGACAACCGCCCGCTATTACACACCATCGGGACGGTCGATCCAGGCCAAGGGCATTGACCCGGACGTTCAGGTCAAGCCCGACGTTCCTGCCGAACTCAAAGGCCGCGACGAGACCAAGGGCGAAGCCGCTTTGAAAGGCCATTTGAAGAATGGCGAGGACGAAGGCGGCGGTTCGTCGGCTTATGTGCCGCCCGATCCGAAAAATGACCGCCAGCTCAATTATGCGCTGGAATTGCTGCGGTCAGGCCGCAAGGCAGCCGACGCGACACTGGCCAACACCGGCAAGGCCAACTAATCCGCAACGGATCCGGTCCAAAGCTTGAAAGCGGCCCCTCACGGGGCCGCTTTTTTGTATCCCCGAACAGGATGAGTGAAACGATTAACCATTCGTTAAGGATAAAATGTCAATAAAGAGAGGCACAACAGAGAAATCGAGTCGGGTCTCTCGAATTGACAGGTCAACGGAAAGACAGATCGGCCATGCCCTATACTCTTGATGAGCTCATCCGGCCCCTGGGCCCGCGCCTCGAGACTGTTCGCCCCCTTACCGTTCTGTCACCACTCAGTGGAGTCCGGCCGGCACCTGATGGCTTTATCCGCAAATATGGTTTGTTGAGCTTGGCCGCCGGCCTGTCACTTGCTGTGGCCGGAATGTGGTCGATGCAATCGGGCTATCTGATGGTGACGCCGCAGCACCAGCCCGCACAAACCATCCCTGCCAACCCGGCCCCCAATGCCTGCACCGATCCGACACGCGGAGAGCTGCCTGCCAAGGCCACCAGCCTGCGCGAACTGCAAGAAAGCGTCATACCGGAAATTCGCGCCGGTTATCCACCACAGATGAGCAAACCAGAAATCATTCGCCTGCCACCCGATATGTCATCGGTTGCTGCCACGCCTGTGCCGCGCCCGCAAAGCACCCCCGTTCCCGTGGCAAGGCCAGTTGCCAAAAATAAGCCGGCAGCGAAAGACGTTCGCCCTTGACGCTCAACCCCACCATGGCCCAGAAAGACGCTTGAACAGCGGCAAAGCCACGGTGAGGACCAGATGCAGAATTTACCCTATCGGCCCTGTGTGGGCATTATGCTGGTCAACCATCGCGATCTGGTGATGATCGGCCGTCGGGTGGCCGAGGCAGGCCCCGAACACGTCGATGACACGCATGCATGGCAAATGCCGCAAGGCGGAATTGATCCGGGTGAAGACCCGCTGGCCGCCGCTATCCGCGAATTGCAGGAAGAGACCAACGTCACGTCAATCAGTCTGATTGCCGAAGCGCCCGATTGGTTCAGCTATGATCTGCCCCGCAAGGTCGCCGACGAGGCTTGGAAGGGCCGCTATCGCGGGCAAACCCAGAAATGGTTCGCCTTCCGCTTTGAAGGCGACGACAGCGAAATCAACATCCACGAACCTGCCGGTGGCCTTCACGCCGAATTCGATGCATGGCGGTGGGAGCCGATCGGCAATTTGCCCGATCTGATCATTCCGTTCAAACGCGAAGTCTACCGGCAGGTTGTATCGGCGTTTGCACCGCTGTTGCGGCGTTAATCCGCTCCTTTGAAACGGCCCGACAGCCAGCGGGCAGGGCGGCCGTCAACGGCCGCCAGTCCCGCCCCGATCAGCCCCGTGCCAATCAGTTGCGCCGTGTCGAGGCTTTCGCCCAGCACCAGCACGCCCATGGCAATCGCGCTCGGCGGGATCATGAACGTCACCAGAGACGCAGCCGTCGCCCCTGCCCGCGCCAGCACCTGAAAAAACAGGATATAGGCAAATCCGGTGCAACAGATGCCCAGTACCAGCAGGCTCAGGATCGCTGCATGGGTGGGCTGTTCCAGCAGCCACGGGTGATCGAGCCATAACGCCAGCGGGATCATCATCGATGCGCTGGCTGTCACCTGTCCGAATGCGGTCTGGATCGGGGTGATCGCCATCTGCCGGAACCGCCGTCCCCAAACGCTGGCAAAGCCGTAAGAGATGGCCGCCCCCAGACAGGACATCAAAGCCAAAGGATCCCCGTCTTTGCTGTCGGGGTTGACCAGCACGGCAACGCCGATAATTCCCAATGAAACACCGATCATCTTGCCTGTATTGAGCTTTTCATCTCTGGTCAGTCCATGCGCCACCACAACGGTAAACAGCGGCGTCATCGCATTGATGATCGAGGACAGTCCCGCCCCCAATTGCGTCTGCCCCCAGATGATCAGACTGAAGGGTATGGCATTGTTGAGCAGGCCCATGCCATACAAAGCACGCCACAAGGCCCATCCGCGCGGCAAAGCCGTGCCCATCAACCGCAAAATCACCGCCAGCGTCAGTGACGCCAGCCCGACCCGACCCGCAACAATCGTAAAGGGCGGAAAACTGCCCAAAGCCATTTTTCCAAACAAAAACGACCCGCCCCACAAAATCGACAGGCCCGTCAGCAGGACCCAATCCAGCCAAGCCATTGCGGGGACGGCTGCAACAGATTGTGTCATGACCTGCCCATGGACCTGCGCATCTGCCCTCTCATGGGCACTCTCATGGGCACTCTCATGGACCATCTTTTGGGCACTATCTTGGGCCTGCCCATTCCCCTGCAAATCTTTCGCGGCATCGGCGGGTGCAATAGAGCCGGTTTGATCAGGTGCTTGAGTCATGCTGCCCTCGTGATTTGCCCCCATCCATAACGGATTTCCGTACACCCGCCACCCGATAATGGACCAACAGCCCTCAATCACACCATTACGTGCTTAGGCAGGCAGAACCGATATTTGGGCTTGCACATAACGGCACGAATGGCTAAATAGCACGGCGTTGCCCCTATGGCGGAACTGGTAGACGCGTCCGACTCAAAAACTAAATGATATTTAATCTAGACCATTGTTATTGTTGATCTTTTAGCCATTTCTTGACGCTACACACTACACAGTTTACGCTACACACTTGTAGCTTTACAGGTAGTTGAGATGAACATAAAAAGTAGCGAAACGAGTTTAGATAAGATCACCGTTTTGGACGGCAAGCTACACCTATACAAACGCCCACGTTCAAACTTTTGGCAGTGTGGCTTCCATCATTATGGAAATTATTTACGCTCATCAACGAAGCTTACAGATTTATATGCTGCAACAGAAAAAGCTAAGCAGTGGTATTATGAGAAGCAAGTTGAGATAAGGATGGGAGCGCCTGCAGCGCCTCGCAACATCACCTTTGTCTATCACGCAGAATTGGCGATAAAGGATTATCAGAGACTAGCTGAAGACGGCAGAGGCAGCATGAAATATGCTAACAGCCTTAAAATGCTTCTGAACAATGATCTCATCAAGTTCTTCGGAAAATATCCACTTTCGTCCATAAACCAACAGCTATGGAATAGGTATCTGCACCAGCGGCTGATCAATTCTGACGGCAATGACGAGGCTGGTAATAAAGCAAAAAAATCAGCTAAACCATCAACTATCCATCATCACCTTAACGGCATCCGTGTTGTTTTCAGACGGTCAAAGATGAGAGGCGATATTTCTACAACACCTGAGTTTGTCACTGAGCGCAAAACCGCAGCCGATGCCACTCCGCGCACTTGGTTTGAACCTGATCAATACGAGCAGCTGTATACCAAAACACGTGCGAACATTCGAGAGAAGAAGGGAACACGCTGGCATGAACACGCAAAAGAACTACATGATTTTGTATTATTTGTAGCCAATACAGGAATGCGTATTGGTGAGGCGCGAAATGTGCGGTTTTGCGATGTGAAATTAGCTGAGGATATAAACGGAATTGACGAGAAAAAACCCATCCTCATCATTAGCAACATAAAGGGAAAACGGGGCACGGGTAGTTGTAAATCATATTTTGGTGCTGTGCGACCCTTTGAAAGATTGCTTGAGCGTTCAGGTTTGAAAGAAGATGAGTGGCGGCAAAGCACTGAGTTAGTGTTCAAGCACTATCATAGAGATATGTTCAATTCTGTGCTGAAAGCAATCAAACTGAAAGATACGGCTGACCGACCACCTCGCAAGCGCGATCTTATGAGCTTGCGACATACCTATATCTGTATGCGTCTGCTTAATGGTGTTGGTGTCTATGAGATAGCCAATAACTGCCGAACTAGCGTTTCAATGATTGAGAACCATTATGCCCGATGGTTGTCATCAGTTCAGTCTGATGTGAACAAAACCAAGCTAAGAAAGTTTGGAAGTGAAGAAGAAACTGATATAAAACAATAAGTTAGCTAAAGTGTAGAGAAATCTGCTAATCGCAAAAATAATGGAAAATAGCAAAATCCCACTTGCTTTCTTACCAAATATAGGCAATAAGAAAATCTCGCCGCGTGTTTCTAAGCACGAGGTTGCGCAAGGAACTTGATGCTTACATCAAGATCACAAAGCTGCATTCAAGAAGCCCATCCTTATTTCAATCACAGAAGGGCGGCTCTTTCAGTGGCAATACCATGTGCCAGCTATTCTTGGACATCTATGCTGCCTGTGGACTGGATGGTGCTAGCAGCCATAGTGGTCGTAGAACCTTGCTTACAGCACTTGCAGCAAAGGGAGTTGGTGTGCGAATATTGCAAGAGATTGCTGGTCATAGCTCTATTGCAGTCACCCAGCGTTATCTTGATGTGAATGATGCGCAGCTGAGATCTGCAATTGAATTGGTTTAATACATGTAATCAAATTTAACCTATAAACATCTTCTTGGAAAAGAACATGAATAGAGATTTTTTTTGTGAAAGAAGGTTAGGTTTTGGACCATCGATAGATGATGATCCAATTAAAGATCCAAGAAATTGGGCGGTAAATCAAATTAAAAAAATACCTAATTTAGGTTATTTTGCTAGCAACAGTGGTAATTTTATTGAAAATTGTACAAATAACATAGAAAATTTATCAATTTTAATAGGTGACAAAACAGTCCCTGTTAATATGTTAATACGGGAAGATGCGAAAGTTCCAGAAACAATTGAACAGGCAGTTGTACTTCATACAAAAAATAGATTGGAAAGAGAGAGAATTAGAAAATTAACTAAAACAATGAGTTCAAATGATTATAAATCTTTTGAACATAGAAATGTTAATGTGCCTTTTTACGAGGCTCCTAAATGGGCAGAAAGCACCCTAAGAGCATCATCATGTATTTTTGGAGAGAGCCCAGTATTCAATAGATTTTGGTTATTTTGGTGTAATCATTTTACTACCTCAATGTTAGGTATAGATACTTATCATTTTGTAGGTCACCATCATAGAACTATAAGAAATTCACTTACAGGAAATTTTGAAGATCTTCTATATAAGGCTATAGCCCACCCTGCTATGTTAGTATATTTGGATAATGTTACATCTACAGGTCCAAATTCAAAACTTGCTAATGATAAAAATTATACAAAAAAAGAGGGACTTAACGAAAATCTAGGGAGAGAACTATTAGAGCTTCATAGCGTAAGTCCCTTAGCTAATTATACTCAGAAAGATGTTCATGAAACCGCATTATTGCTAACTGGATGGAAATATTTTGATGGGACGTGGAAAAGACCACCAGCCGATGCTCGTATAGGTTTGTATTTTGAACATTATAGACATGAGCCCGGAACAAGACATGTTATGGGTAAAACTTATTTTCAAACAGATAATGGGCATGAACAATTAAGGGCATTAATAAAAGATTTAGCAAATCATCCTAAGACAGCAAATTTTATATCTTATAAATTAGCGCGATCATTTATTAGCGATAATCCACCTCAGTCTGCAATTGAAAAGATATCTTTTGCTTTCAAGAAAAAAGGTGGAAATCTTCCTGCGATACATGAAGCAGTTATAGACGCTACTTTGGAACATGGACCAAATTATGAAAAATTTTTACAGCCAGAGATATGGCTGTACCAAGCACATAAGTTTTTAAGATTAGATTTGAGGAATGGATCACCAAGAAAAATAAATTCCAACAATCACTATAATATATTACGCGAATTAGGTCAGCCTATCTATGAATGCACCCAACCAAATGGTTGGTCTGAATTAAAAGAAGATTGGATATCAAAAGAATATATTGATAGGCGAGCAAGAGCTGCAAACCTTCTTGCATTATGGAGTGAAGAAAAAAACCAATATACATCAGAAGCTCTTATTAAATTTACTAATAAATTATCTCCTGAAAACTTAACTTTATCAAAAATTGCAAAAAGAGCAGAGTCAAGAGTGATTGCGATAGCAACATTGTTAGCAAGCCCGCAGTTTATGAAGGTTTAAGTCATGTACACTAGGCGTAGTTTTATAAAAAATACTATCAAAGCAACTGGTGTTGTGAGTTTGTCAGGCGCTGCAACATTATCTCTTGCTGCTTTGCCTACTGAATCAAGGTTGATGGTAGTGATATTAAGAGGTGGAATGGATGGCCTTGCGGCAGTTCCAGCTATTGGCGACAATCTACTTAAAAAAATAAGACCTACTTTAATTCCAGATCAGACATTGAATCTAGATAGCTACTTTGCATTGAATCCAACTCTAAAATTTTTCTATGAATGCTGGAATAAAAATCAATGTCTTATAGTTCATTCAACATCATTTTCTTACACTGGAAGATCGCACTTTGAAGGCCAAGATATTATGCAAAGTGGTTTAGATACCGCTTACGCTTCAAAAACCGGCTGGATTGGTAGAGCAATGGAACTTGCAGGATTTGAAGCTGTTGCGATGTCATTGCCTATGCCTCTTATATTGAGAGGTAATCAAACTGTAGATAATATTTTTCCAACAAGATATGGTTTGCCACCTGTAGAAGTGTATCAGAAATTACTTGAGCTTTGGGAACAGGATACAGACTTGCATGACATAAGTGTTCGCTTGTCGGGTTTGGGTGTTAGGGGTAGCAATCAACGAAATATATCTACCAATGGTCAATTAACTCTGACAGAATTAGGTGCAGAAGCAGGCCGTCAATTATCTAAAGAAACCGGGCCAAGAGTAGCCATTTTAGATCATGTTGGTTTTGATACACATGCAAGTCAGGGGGGTATAGATGGTATGCACTCTGCTAAGTTGAGTGATATTGATTCTGCACTATCTGCATTCAAGTCTCAATTAGGTAGTGCATGGAATAATACTATTGTAATGACTGTTACTGAGTTTGGTCGTACAGCAGCTGAAAATGGATCTATTGGTACTGATCATGGATGGGGTACGTGTGCTTTTTTTGCAGGTGGTAAAATTAATAAATCAAAGATTATAGCAGACTGGCCAAGTTTGAAGAGTGAATCTTTGTATCAAGGTAGAGATCTTCCTGCTACAATTGACATTAGGTCAGCTTATGCTTCAGCTTTGTCTTCAGTCTTTAGGTTGGACAATAAACTCATAAGAGAAAAAGTTCTTAATTATAAACCTGACAAACGTTTTGATGATATTTTTAATTGATGTTTATATTAATTGGGTTGAATATATTTGGTGGTGCCCCTAGCCGGAATCGAACCAGCACTCCTTGCGGAATCCGATTTTGAGTCGGACGCGTCTACCAGTTCCGCCATAGGGGCTAACCAAATTTATGCTTATAAATCAACTACTAAAAGCTCTATAAGCACATCAATCGTAACTAGTATGCTGTGTATGTAGCCAAGAATGCCCCTGCTAATCAAGCACTTTTATGATGATTTTGATGCACAGGCTAAAAATTGTAAATTTCACATATAAATCAGCAAGTTATCTGACAGAGATTGTGTGTTTGAAGGTACTAGGTTTGACCATAGATTAAATTTGATCTGCATTTTGGTTAAATTTTGAACCGAAAGATGATTTGGGTTGTTCTGAATTTTAACGATCCTGTGTAGTCTATAAGCTGCACAGTTTTAGAAGGTTTGTATCATGAATGGCGTATCTGAGAACCCAATTGATTGGTCAAGAAAGGATCAAGCTGTTTTTGAATTTTGGTTGAATGATATGTGGCATGGTTATTTGGCATTAAGAGAAAAAGACTGGCAGCAAATAATTAATGGAGACCATGTAATGTTTGAGGGAATGGGCTTCATCATAGATGACATTGAGTATGATGATTTTTGGGAATTTCAAGGTGGTTTAGATGGCAAATTGGTTATGTACTACCATCATCAAAAAGATAACAAGGAGGTATCCCAAATAGTCTATGAAGGGAAACCTAGGACAATCCTTAAAAGAGCCCTGCCAATATAAAAAATGACATCATTTGTAATGTCCACTAGAGCGATACTAAAATATTGCATTCTATCAACTGTTAAGTTGATTGATGAATTGGAACATTTCTGGGGCTCAGTTAAAGATACGAAATGCTTTCTAGTTGATGTTATTGCTAGTTGAAATGTGTTTTATTTAGATGTTTTTCAAGGTATATGTGGCATATCGTAAATTTAAGGAATGTTATATGTATGGGATAAAAACTACACAGACAAACTGCACAGATATTTAATAAACGCAATTAATTCAAATGGTTAACCCTTAACGCTCGACACTCAAAATCGAGTTCGAAAGAGTGGGGGTTCGATTCCCTCCACGGGCACCACCACCCAACAATGACCAGTGAAGTGAAGAGAGTGTTTTGCACTCCCCTCTGTTGTCGTGCACAAACGCATCATGCTGTCTTGCGCTTGGATGCGGGCTTTTCAGGGATGAACTGCCGCTCGCTGACAATCTCAGACAGCTGATGATCCAGCTCGCCAGCATCCACCGCCCTTATCAGCGTGTGAATAACCTCTGGCAGCTCAGCTGTGTTGCTGACTTGGATAGCACTCTTGTCCTTGCTGATATTGACAGGCTTAGCTCCGTATTTCAGCGCGAACAGCACATTACCTGTCCTGTTTTTCATCCACCACTGCTTCACCCGCACGGGTCGCTGTGTACGTTCAGGTTCACCATGGATGTTGGGCATAGTGACCCACTTCATGCGATTGTAGCTTTTACCGCTGAGCTCAGCTTCAATCATGCACAGCTGTTCCTGCAGCTTGATGATGAGCTTATGCCTCTTGTGATCAGCAGCTGTCACTGGTCTGATGTTGGGCTTAGCAACGATGTTAAGTGTGTCCAGATGAGCCATGCTTGCCTCCTGTGTGTTTGCATAGGACACCAGCCTGTTGCCTGAGATCAATCAAGTCGACCTAAAAAGGCGCAGTGATAACATTTGAAATCTGAGTGTGAACATCAACCCAGAGTGATCACTCCAAGACTTAAACAAATCAATCAAGTCCGTTGATCTTCATGCGTGAAACTAGTAATGAGAAAATCGTAGATTGAATGCGTTTTTATTGTCAAAGGGTGCTTACATGAAACACGTGAAAAAATCTCTTGGCTATGCCATGGTCATGATTGTTGCCTTCACAATGGGCGTTTCAGCATCAAGATTTGGACATATGGATGCTGCTTATAGTGCACTTGAAACAGCTGAAAGAGAAATAGATCGCTCTTTCGCCAATTTGCCAGGACATGTTTTCGGTGGTCATCGCCAAGCTGCTAAAGACCATATCATTGCGGCAATGCGAGAAATTAAAGCTGGTATTCGCTACGCCAAATAAAGTTTGATATAACTGCGAACATCAGTCCAGACCTATCATAGTAACATACAGCTACATGCACATAATGCAGCCACAGTTTACCAGAAGCGACCTAAATCTGTTGACCAGCAGAGATCTGGTGCCACAATACTGATATAGCGTATGTGCTAAATCTGGTAATCTGGACTGATATCAGCGCCCCTGGTGTGAAGCGAAAACCTTAATAGCACAGCGGTCACACGCGGTCTTTTATTGCTGCAGCAAACACACCTGAGCAAGTGTTTCAGTGCGCGATGCACTGTGTCTGTGTATTCATACACAAGTGTCAGACCAACATGCCATTTGCATTCAAAACAAATGCTGTTTCGATATCTTGTTTGGTGACAGCGGTAGCTGCAGCATTGCGATCTTGCGCTTGACGTTGGGCTATGAGGTTTTAGAGTTTAAGTTTTTTGGCCCACGCAACAGCAGCAGCTTGTTGCTGGGCAGTTAAGATCAGCGGTTCTTGCTTCTGAGGTGGCGCAACAGGTGGGGTTATAACTTCACTGATCTTCATGAGTTATGCTCCCAAATCCGCAGGTGAAGCTGAGCTATACTGTGACAGGATATGACCACTTGTGATCTCATCGAAACAACGACGAGCAAGCCGTTTCAGCTTACGACCGCTGGCTTTGTGCTGATCATCACCATAAGCCAACAAGCTGTCACCTGTACCTTGAAGGCGACAGGCACATGATACCAGCACATGAATGCTGGGTTGGCGCTGCTTGCTGCGTAAGCCCCTGTAATAACTCTCCTGTTTACCCAGCCACACAGTGCTGAAATCGCTACAGCTGTTCACGATACCTATGCTGCGTAGCTCATCATATACATCATCGCGCGGCAGTGTGGGCTGCTTGATCTGTTTGATCTTCTTGCCATCGCTCAGATTGAAATCACCTACTTCTTTCTTCAATGCGTCTAACCAGCTCATACTATTCTCCTCTATGATGAAATGGACGCAGTTAATCGCCATGACAAAAGCTGTCATTAACGGCACTTGCGGCAACGGTTTCAGACTGTTGTCAAATTATAAAGAGGCTGTGCGTCACTATGTGGAGGATATTGCCGCAGCCTATGCAATCACACAGGCACTATGCGGTTAAACCATTATCAAACAAGCGCTTTTCGCGTTTTCAGGTTTAGCTTAATCCTGCTTTACAGCAGCTAACTTTTGTAAAGTGTCAGATTCGATACGGGTTGCCAAGTCACTTTCCATGATGGATATTAGTTTTTTAGAATAAGAGTTGTTGATAAGTTTTCAGCACCAGCGAAACCATTAATATAGGGTCGGATTGCACATATTTGACGAAAAATTTGTACAGCTCTAAAACCACATATAATAGCAGATAGGTCTTAAAGATTTTTTTATATTTTATAGATAATCTTATCGCACTGTTTGTATAAAGTGCAGACCACCATTCTTTATAGAAATGTCATGAGAGATAATTACTCGGTGATGAATAAATTAGACCAACGTAGACCTTTAGAACCTGAAGACACAGAAGTGCAGACTTTAGGCTGTAGGCACTCTAATCCTGACACATGTAAGAACAACCGCACTCCTAAAAAATGTGCATTTGTGCGCGATGACAATATTTGCAAGATGGTGCCACGTACTTGGGTGCAGATTTACAGTGAACTTAAGTCTAGGGTTTAAATTATTTCATATCAGCTCCACAGCCGCTCGCATCACATTGGCATTGGCTGTGAGATAGACCATAGTAGTTGAGATGTTTTTGTGACCAGCCAATGCAGCCAAAACGTGTATACTCACACCCTTATCTGCCAGTGTAGTGAGAAAATAGTGTCTACCAGCATGTGATGTGGCAGCATCAACCCCACTATCTGAATACATGCGAGCAAACAGCTGACATAGGCTGTTGCTGCTGAATGCCTTAGCCACCTTGCTGACGAACAGCGTATCTGACTGGCACTTATGCTTACGCAGGTATTCTGCAAGCTCAGCTTGCACCTGCGTGTTAAGCAGCACAGTGCGAGCAGAATTGCCTTTGGTCTGTGCTGCGCTCAGCTGTATCTGCGCTCTGACGCTGCCGTCAGCAGCAACAACATCAGCCAAACGCAGTGCAGCTATCTCACCAACCCGCATGCCAGCATAGATGCTCAGCTGGAACATGGCGCGATTACGAGCTGGGAAAGCACTGCGGCTGATCTCTGCAAATACCCGCTTTATTTCCTTGTCATTCAGCACATGTGATCTTTTCACAGCCGTTACTCCCCAACATAACTTTTCAACTGTAACAGCATACTTTCATATGTCAGGCTGGACGATGGAAATCCGAACCGCTGAAATTATCAGCAATCACAGCAGGTTAAGCTGAAATCTCCACATAATAAAATCAGTATTTTGTTATGTTGCTACAATCATCAATCTGATTGTGTCGGATAAATTGTTCTGGCAATTTATCCGACATCTGTGCATCGTCAAAAATATCATGCTGATCTTGAGTATTTGACAATGACAAGAGCCGCTGAAAAACTAGTCGATTATTGCATATTAAAAAAGCGCGTATGCCCAATGCCCATGTATTGGAACCGTCTTTATGCCCTATTACCAAATAAGAGAATGGAAGATGATCAAAGAAAACCAGCATCACCATTAATACTCGATTCATGGGATATTTCTACTAACGATGAAAAGCGCCAAAGGATGCGAGAGCATATCATGTGGGCTGATAAGCATGACGTACTATTTGCAATCGATGATTATTTGCGCGGATTGAGTGAAGACGAATGGCATCATGAAGATTGATGATACAGCAACCACTTATTTAGAAGGACATCGGCAGACATGTTAAGCGAGCCGACTTGATTGATAACATGGACATCATGCGTATCAGCGATCCCTCCGAAGCTGATTTCCAGCGGCTGGCTCGTTATAGACAAGCTATCAAGATACTGGATGGTGAAGCACAGGAGGTAACACAATGCGAGATGCAGTTATATTTCCTAGGCATGTTAAGTTATTCGATGTTGACGGAATACCTGTATCTTTAGGCAGAATGCCAGGTCTTCGTATTGGATCTGCTGCTTGGGACACAGATCCTCCGCGCGAATTTGATGCTTCATCAGCTCGCACCAACGGTAAGATAATTACACCTGCGGCTTTCTTGAACTTGGTGACGAGCGCACGGCAGATAAAATCTTCAATCATTAATAATGTCATCACCAATGAAAAATTCCGAGAATGGACAGCAATGGCAGGCAAGGCATTTGCAGATAGCCTTAATCCAAGTGCTCACAAAGATGCTAGACCATCCGAAGATCCTAAGAGCTAAAATCATTAGCGAAAGATATAGCTGGGGGCTAATTAAATGCTCAATGCTACTAGGCGACTTGTCATCGACAGGCGCAAGCACACAAAGCGGACAGTGGAAGCTGCCATTATTACAAGACTTGGTGATGGCACCTACGATCAAGATGGACTGATGCCACACACCAGCTACGAGATAGCTTTACTAGAGTATAAAGCAAACCCCATGAGCCTAATGATTTCAGGCTGGTTGGTTTTGCCTTTCAATAAGTTAGATCGCACCACGCACATACTGCATCATTGGTGGAACATAGACATTCAGACCAAAAAACAGTTTGACCACACATATAAGCACTGGATTGGTGATGATTATGTGGTTGATCATGACATCACTTGGAACATTCTAAGGCGGTTAAATTACTACCTTACCCAGCCTGTGTGTTCATCGCTGATTCTGAGCGATAGCAGATACAAAGCCATGGACCTATCTGATGAAGGGGATGTCATCTATCGCGATCTTAGTGAACTTAGCTTTAGGCAGCTTTGTCCGAAGATAGCTGGCATGCCCCCGTTGTCGGAAAAAGCAATGCAACACATGCTTTGACATCAGTTAACTTATAATACACCAGGACCTTTAACAGTCCCCCTAATACAATTCTCAATCCAACCTAGTATCCAAATATGATTACCAGAAAACTCGCACTGCTGCAGGAATTAACAGCACTGACATCTGTGCTGTGTTTTCGAAGATGCTGACATAAATAAATTAGAAATTAACAAAACTGGCGTGAATGCCATTAATAACGCAAACAAAATTTGTTGTATCAATCAGCTTTCTCTCTGATAGCCTTTAATTTATTATCTGTATCAGAAAGCATCTTATCTGCAGCAGGACCCAGCGTCAGATAACAATTAGTATCTTCCCAAATCTCAGATAAAAAGCCCGATTTTTTCAAATCGGATATCTTTCTGTAAGTGCTGCTGCGACTTGACAGCTGCAAATCAACAATATGTTGGTTGGTTAATCTCAAGCCTGTTCGTTGTGCATCCATCACAGCAATCAGAACCTGTCTGTGCAAGCCATCAGCCCAGAGCAAATTGTGCTTTTTCTCAAGCGTATTCATCTGTAGGACAGTTAATAAATCTCAAAAAAACTCATATAAATATCAGTTAAAATCATAGCTGTTTAACTTCGCTGAATGATTAAAATGTGGCTGCTGCAAAAAAGTTTCAAAACTAAAAAACCCTAGACTAAGAGTTGCACCATAAAACTTTTAATGGCAGCCATCGTTTGCAATTTCAACTTTTTTGCATTTGCTTCTGCCGCACTCACATCAGCTGCAGTGATGGGCTTAGCTGAGGCTTGTGAATTGTAGCATTAGCAGGTCATGGCTGAAGCCTTGGGTTACTGCAACAAACACAGACATAGAAAAGGGGTTGCTAAAGCATGTGAATTGCGGCAATGTTTATATGGTCCCCACCTATTAAATGCTTCCTTTGTTTTCCCACAAAGGGGGCATTTTTTATGAATTAAATTGTACTGCAATTTGCTGTACAAACAGGCTGATGATTTGGTATTTTATCAATGCCAACATGATAACTTGGATAAAATCTTGCAGAATAATTTTATCAAATAATTGTTGCGGGAAAACTGAAAATGTGTTGAATTAAATAGACTAACCTATGTCAGACTTTCAAGCCTCCTTTGTCCCTTGCAAAGGGGGCATTTTTTTGTGACAAAACATTAGACTGTAACTTACAGCATAAGGGTTTTAACAGCACAGGCTGACCAATCTAAATAAAATCAGCAGCGTAAAAATACGGATTAATTCTTAGAGTTATCACCTATGCCAAATTCTGTTATAGCAGTTTGCACATTTATATGCGTGATTTTTTCCACGCAAGTGTTCGATGCACGAGCGCAACAAAACAAGCCTGCAGCTGCTAATCAATGCGAGGAGCATGTCAAAGTGCATGGGTTGCTGAGCCGTGCATATGCAGCTTGTAATTACTCTTTTTATAGCAGGGGCTTCACCATTCAAGCAGATGATTGCACTAAGCGGCTGGGCGACAAGGAAAGCAAGCAATTCCTGCTTCAAGGCACGACAGCGTTTGATGAGCGTTCAAAACAGATGGGGCAGGCAACGCTGTGTGCAAAGATACTTAAAGATTTTCCATACACTGTGCGCCAGTGAAATAGCTTGAGAACGGCTGAAAACATCAAATGAGTACCTCAAGAATTGCATTTGAATTTTACACCTTTCAACCGTCCTTATATCCAGACGGCTGTGCTGAACCTCAGCCAGATACACGGTAGGTTTTCCGTCCGTTAATCGTCGCCGTGCGGGAGTGAGGCGCCCCAGCTTCACTCCCAAACGGGCAAACATTTTGAGCAACTGGCTTTGTGGGATCACAAGCGTTGCTAGTGTTAAGCTGGGTGGGGATGGTTCCTTTATTAAACGGACGGACTGAGCTATTCCCACCCAGCTTACCTTCAAATAGTGTTGCCAGAGATATGTGCCACTTAATTACTACAGGTGATGTTTAACCGCCCCAAAGATCGTCGTGTTTGACACCTTTGCCGTCTTCAGACCGCATGTTGGATCGATGGATCTGATGCTCAGTATAGCTGCTTACGAGCGCAACTGTGGCATAGATAGACACCAGAAAAATCATTATGAAGCCCACATACATCTGTGGTACGATGAGCAATCCGCAAATTAGCAGTGCTAATAACAATGACCATTTGATGATCACCAGCTTGAGCATGTTCTTGTTCTTGTAAGTGGGCGAATGCCTGAACCTGTTAAACCACACCAGCAACAGATATTTCACATGATGCTTTGTCGACATCGCATCCTCCCGTATGTCCCATTAACAAAAATATGGGGCACTGAGCTACGAAACTATTATTAAGTTCTCCTAGAACTATGATTACAATGCTTCTGATTGCACTTCTCGTTGTTTATAATTGCGACAATAATTATCTCCAGTCTTACAACTGCCGTTACAAAACACACAACAATTACGGCAACCCAATTCCTTTTTTTTCGTATTTGCTAACATGACACCACCAACAACCCCTACAGCAAACACAGGGAGTGCTAAACCTACAACGGCTGTGGTAATAAGTCCTTTGATTAACATCACAAACTCCACTTGTTTTACAGAGATTTAGCAATTAACTCTTTATCGCTTTAATCGATATGGTGAGTGGACGAGGCTACGCCATCTCCACTCAGCATATGTACTTTTTGATAACTCAAAACATGCTTTATGTTATCGCGTCACAGCAGTCGTTGTGTCGGTTTTACGATCATATTTTAGTGTGATGGATGTGATCTGACAAAGATTAAAATCATGCCATTCAGTTGAAGGAGAATTGTCAGTCCATTCGACTTTAAGATCCCACTTACAACCCTTGTCAGCACCTTCAAAATTGATATCTATCGTCTCTCCGTCACGAAAAATACCTTTTCCCATGATATCACCTGACCAAGAATTCGAATTTGAACTATCCACAAAGACGCTATGGATGTCGTATCCTGTTGCATTGGTTAAGCTGAAATTACGTTTATCAGCCATGGCCGCATTGCTTGATACAATCATTACAACCAGCATCAACGCAATTTTTAATCTATTCATTTTAGCCTCCACATAGCGATTAAATACAACGATAAGAGTAGTTTCATACGCTCATTCTACACACGTAGATGTTTCTTGTAATGATGACGTCATAATGACAATATAAATCATCATGTGGCTATTATGCTCACGCAATGTTTTTCGAATCAAGCTATGTTATCTTATCAACAATTGATCAATGGCTTATCATATGGATCAGAACAGTTTATACGAACTCACTGCTGAATATGGTGAAGTTTACGGTACCGCTTTACCGCGTGATAGTTATCTTTTGAAGATCATAGATTATCCAAATAATTGGTTGAAGATATGTGATGTCATAGGCTCCGAAAGAGCGCTCCAATTAGCCATAGGTGATGGAATACCTCTGGCAACAGAAATAAAATCAATGATCTTTTGGCAGGTTGCAAATGCCTTAAATATTGCTGATGCCAGTGTGACGCCCGTTATCTGGTTATGTGATATCAGCGATACTGGCAATGTGGTTGCTGTTGAGTGCTGGGATGACAGCCTAGAGGCAGAGCTGAAATTCAGGCTGATTGGAAAATATCAGTCCCATTCATCAGCTATTAAAGATTTAGAGCGGCGTTATATCTTCGATGAATTTGAGATATAAAATTATGATTGGTGTTTAGGCATGAAACGAGCAGCGCAAAACATAACCGCAGTTGCTATAATGACCACCCTGCTTATCCTGCCTGCTCGTGCGATCGAAGTGGGTGATGTTTTCTTTGTCAGCAATGGCACAGGTAATACTGTGATAAACATCGTGAAGCGTAGTGCTGACAGCGTGGATCTTATCGCGCAATCTCTGCGGGCAAACGCAGCTGAATATTGCGAACGATATGAGCAACTTAAGCCACTATCTGAAAAGTTGCTCGAATGCGTAAGACAGAATATTGGTAAGCCTCGCGGCTTTAGGGTCATCTGCCGCACTAGCACAATCATAACTGACAGTGTCTCCTATCGACCTGGTTCATCAGGCGGCCCTTGGGTGTCAGTGGCTAATCCCAACTTGATTATACAGGGCGATGATCTGTATGAGCAGACCTGCAAAATCAAATAGCTGAGATGTAGACCTTTGCAACATAACTTTATTGCTATTTTATTATGTAGTAATATGTCAATTTAGATTTAGCTTATATGGCTTTTGAGGCTGGATTTGATGTCTTATGTCACATGATAGCGTATGAATAATCTTACCTATCGCTCAAAAACAAATAATCGCTAAATGTTATCAATTTAATTTATTATAAAACTGTTGATATTACTGCTGATTAAGTAAATATTTATGTGCACATATATTCGTAAAACTACACACACAGACTACACACTTTGTCTATTCGTAAAAATTATCTATTATTTACAATACACTGCTTCTAGCCGTGGACAACTCAAAATCGGATTCCGCAAGGAGTGCTGGTTCGATTCCGGCTAGGGGCACCACTTTTTTTCCTATATCTTGTTAACAGAAAGATATCGTTCCGGCCGAATGGTTTAGTGAGCGCGAGTGATATCTAATTTTTTATGAATTTCCAGTTTATTGCTTGGTTTCAACCAAATGCCAATTCCTGAAGGCTTATCATGACCGTACTGTCAGGACCGAACCCGACCCAGATTGTTTTCGACATCGGCAATGTGCTGATTGAGTGGGACCCGCGTCATCTTTACCGGACATTGTTTGATGACCATGACAAGATGGAATGGTTTTTGGCCAATGTCTTTACGATGGACATGAACCGCGAATGCGATCGCGGCTTGCTGTTTGCCGATGCTGTCGAACAGGTCGTTGCGCGTTATCCGGAGTGGCACGAGGAGATCAGAGCATTTGACCATCGCTGGGCGGAAATGGTGCCGGGCGCCATAGAGGGCACGGTCGAATTGCTGGCCGAAATCCGCCGCAAAAAAATTCCCGATCACGCCATCACCAATTTATCACACGAGAAATTCGCTCTCGCCCGCCAACGGTTTGATTTTCTGAATGGATTCAAGCTCACGATTGTGTCTGGCGAGGTGCAATTGCTCAAACCCGATGCCGCAATCTACCATTTGTTTTTAGAGCAAGCCGGTCTGAAAGCCGCTGATTGTGTGTTTATCGACGATACACTGGCCAATGTCACAGCGGCACAATCCATCGGGATGCACGGTATCCATTTCAATAATCCTTACGATCTGCGCACACATCTGAGGCGGCTCGGCTTTGATCTTGAGGGCTGACCGGAGAGCAATTGTCTTTGAAAAGGCGATCACTGTCCCGTCCGAACAGCTCGCACTGTGTTTGGAGCAATCAATGCAACAACGATGTAAGCATGTTCACACTGGGCAACCATCTCTAAATGTGAGGGATGAATGCAGACCTGCAAGGCACATTCAAGTGTCTTTGGCACCACGCTGTCGGATAACGCTCGGATACCGCTCTGACATTGCCCAAAAGCCCGCCGTTACAACGTCCCCAACAGCGCCACCGAGCAAACATTCTGTGCCGGTCCGCCACCCAGATTGTGCGCCAAAGCAAAATGAGGCGAAGCCAATTGGCGGCTCCCTGCCTGACCCGTCAATTGCAGCCAGCATTCATAGAGCATCCGCAGGCCCGAAGCGCCGACCGGATGGCCGAAACATTTCAAGCCACCATCGACCTGACACGGTATCCGGCCATCGCGGTCAAACCACCCATCCAGCATATGGCGCCAAGCCTGCCCCTCGTCGCACAGGCCCAAATCTTCCAGCGCCACCAATTCGGTGATGGAAAAGCAATCGTGCAATTCGGCTAGCCCGATCGCCGTGCGCGGATCGCTGATACCCGCTTCGTGATAGGCGCGTTTGGCCGCAATGCGGGCGGTATGGAAATAGCTGCCGTCCCATCCGGATTGCTGCGCTTCCCAGCCGTTCGACGTCACCAACTGGATGGCTTTGACGGTCACCATCGGGACACGGCCAAGCGCGCGCGCTATATCGGGGGTCGTGACAATGGCACACGCGGCTCCGTCCGATACAGGACAGCAATCGAACAGGCCGAGCGGATCGGCGACCATCGGTGCATTCAACACCTGATCCATGGTCAGCGCTTTGCGCAAATGGGCATTGGGGTTGTCCACCGCATTGGCATGGCTTTTGACCGATGTATGGGCCATGGCCCGTTTGAGATCGGTGCGGGCAATCTGGTGGCGGGCGGCGTAGGATTGCGCCAGTTGCGAGAAATTGCCCGGATTGGTGTGGGTCGGCAGATACATCGGCGCAAATGTGCCGCGCGAAGCGAAGGCAGACCCGCAAAGCCGGTGTCTTTCAGTTTCTCGACGCCCATGGCCAGCGCGATATCGGCCGCCCCCGAAGCCACCGCATAAACCGCACCGCGAAACGCTTCGGTCCCGCCCGCGCAGAAATTTTCAACCCGCGTGACTCCGATATCGGGCAGGCGCAGGGCCTGCGCCATCGGTGTGCCGGCCTTGCCCGCGCCGATATCGTCATAATGGGAGGAGTACCACGCCGCCTCGATCTGTTTGGGATCGATACCGGCCCTGTCGAGGGCTTCGTGATAGGCCTCGACCATCAATTCTTCCTGACCGACATTCCAGCGTTCGCCGAAGCGCGAACAGCCCATCGAGAGAACCGCAACCCTGTCTTTGATGCCGCTCGCCATAGGTGGCCTTTCTTTCAGTGGGAGGGTGATGCAGGCGCAGGGCGCACTGCCACCGCTTTCCAGAAGTAGCGGCGATAACCGGTCCGCTCGTCCAGATCCTTGATGCGGAACACAAACCGCACGGGGTCGCCGCTGTCCAGACTGGCGGCATCGGGATCGGTGAAATCCATCATTAGACGGCCGCCGCCGTTGAAATCCACCAGACCATAGCAATTGGGCGGGTGGCGCGAAAAGGCCAGCCGATCCGCCGTGAATGTCGCCACCTTGCCGCCGATATCGGCCAGCGGATAGGGGTCGAGCGTATCGAGATAATAGCCCGTGCCGGACGCCGCCAGCCGCGAGGGCGGAAACTGCACCAGTCCCGTTTCGCGGCAGCGCCCGCCGACAAAACCCAGCAGCGATTCGTGGTAGCGATAGGAGGTCGACAGGGCCTCGTTGACCGCAGTGCGGCCGCGCAAACCGCGATCCCATGCCAGCTGCCCTCTGAACATCACCAGCTTCAGATAATTGTCCTCGGCAATGCCGCTTTCGAGCTGTGCGGGAAGGTTTGTTTTGTGCGCGGCAATCCCCTCTTGCGCCTGCACAATCAGCACGGTTGCCCCTTGCCCCAATTGCGCCAGCAGGATCGTCTCCCCCGCCTTCATGCCATCCAGTGCATGGGCCAGCATCAGCAGGGCATGGCCCGAACCGGTATCCCCCGTCTCCAGGGCCAGCGTGGAGGCCAGCCGCGCTTTGTATAATCCGGAGGCTTTGAGCACCGCAGGCGCGCAACCGGCAATCGGGCACGGCATCACCACACAATCAATGGCGTCAGCCGACAAACCGGACCGATGCAAGGCAGCGGCAATGGCTTGCGGCATCAGGCGCATATAGCCCTCTTCGCGCAGCCAGCGTTCTTCCCATTCGACGCCCGCCTCATAGCCCACGGCCTGATAGCGGTCGATCAGTGGCGCGGCTATCGAGACACCGCCGAGATAGTTCAAAAGCGGTTGGCCTGTTCCCACCAGAACCGCAGCGGCACCGTCGCCCGAACGGGCTTCGGCGGCACTGGCGGCCAGTGTCACCGGCATATCGGCGGCCACCACCAAAGCAGGAGCTGTTTGCTCGAGCGCCTGATGCAAAGCCAGCAACCCGCACCGCACCGTGCCGCCACTGTCCTGCGTCAGGCAATCATCTTGCAGCCGCAGTGCCGCATGCAGGAAACTTGCCTGTTGCGGCTCGTGGAACACCGGTGTGGTCGAGGCAAAAACCAGCTGGCGGATGGCTGACGGATCGACATCGGGGTGTGACAGACAATCACGCGCCGCCTCGACGCCCATGGTGATGCTGTCCTCGTCCCAGAAGGCCAGACTGCGCGTGCCCTTGCCGTTGCCTGCGCTCCCGCCGAGCCAACCGAGCGCTGCGGCGATGCCCGAGCGCGACAGGCGCAGACGCGGCAGATAGGTTCCAATGGCCGAAATATACGTCACGATCCCGTCTCCGCTGGCCCCCGAGGGTGTCATTTTCGCTGATCAAACCGGTTATTTCACGAATAGAACCGGAATAAACCGGATTTTTTCTGCCTGTTGACCCGAGTTTTCCGGGCTGTTTCGCCGCTTGCAAGCTGCCAATCCTGCATATAATAGTCAGTCCATTCGGTCAATCAATCTTGCGGACATCACCATGCCCCGTGATCCCATAGCCATTATCGGAGCCGGACAGGCCGGTGCTGCACTGGCCGAGCGTCTGCGCCACAAAGGCTATGACGGGGCGATTTCTGTGTTCGGGCAGGAGCCGTGCCAGCCCTATCAGCGTCCGCCTTTGTCCAAGAAATATCTCGGCGGTGAATGGGAGTTCGACCGTCTGGCCCTGCGGCCTGCATCGCATTGGCAAGAGCTGGGAATCGACATTGTTACCTCGGCAACGGTGACGGCCATCGACCCGTCACAAAAGACCCTGACAGCCGGCGGGCAAAGTCTGCGCTGGAGCAAGCTGGCTTTGACCACCGGCGCAGCGCCGCGTCCCTTGCCGGACGGCTTGAAGGGACTGGCCGGCGTTTATGAAATGCGCACACTGGCCGATGCCGACGCTCTGAAAGCGGACTTCCGCTCGGGCCGCAAATTGTTGGTTCTGGGTGGCGGCTATATCGGGCTCGAAACAGCAGCGGTTGCCGCCAAAGCCGGACTGGATGTCTGCGTGATCGAACAGGCTCCGCGCATATTGCAACGGGTGGCCTGCGCGCAAACGGCAAGCCTGATCCGCGATCTGCACAGGCAGCACGGCGTGCGGATTCTGGAGGGGCGTTCGGTCACCCTTTTCATCGGCACCGAGCGCTTCACGGCTTTCGTGCTTGATGACGATACGCAACTCGAGGCCGATCTGATCGTGGTGGGCATCGGGGTTTTGCCCTGCACGGGACTGGCCCAAGACGCAGGCCTTGACTGCGACAACGGCATCCGTGTTGATCTGTATGGCCGCAGCTCCGCGCCCGATATCTGGGCGGCGGGCGATTGCGCCAATTTTCCCTATCAGGGCATCCCGACACGGCTCGAAAGCGTGCCCAATGCCGTCGAACAGGCCGAATGTGCCGCCGATGACATGTTGGGCCTGAGCCGCCCCTACCAGCCAATACCGTGGTTCTGGTCCGATCAATATGACATGAAATTGCAAATTGTCGGTCTCAACCGCGGCTATGACAACGTGCTGACGGTGCCTTCGGAGCGCGGTCATTCGCTGTGGTATTTCAGGGACGGGCGGATGATCGCCGTCGATGCGCTCAACGATGCCCGTGCCTTTATGGCAGCCAAACGCCTGTTTGAAAAAGGCATCACCCTGACGTTGGATGAGGCCTCGGCCGCAGGCTTCGATCCCGTGGCTTGGGTGCAGCAGGCACTCAAAAAAGGATAGGCTCAGGCCTTGTCGATGGTCGCATAGCCATTGACAAACAGCTGGACAACACGGTCGGCCAGATCCTGCGGCGACACCTGACCATCGGCGCGATACCAAGTATAGGTCCAGTTGATCATGCCGAAAAAAAGCATCGTATCGACATGCGACAGATTGCCGTCCTGCACCAGATCGGGGCGCATCTGCAACAGGATATCGCGGACATAGGCCAGCAATTCGCGCTGTTTGGCGATCAGGATTTTGCGCTTTTCAGGATCGAGAAATTCCAGACAGGTCAGCAACACGACATGCCGGTCGCGCGAGACGGCATAGACATCCAGAAACAGCCGCGTCAGCTGGCGGAAGCGTTCCTCGGGGTCGCTGAAGCCGTAAAGCGTATGCCGGCATTTGGTCAGCAAGACGTCGACATGGCTGGTCAGCATGTCCGACAAAATCGCCTCTTTCGAGGGGAAATAATGATAGAGGCGCGATTTCGAACAGTCACAGGCCTCGGCAATATCGCCGATCGATGTGGCCGCATAGCCACGCCGCGCGAACATGGTCGCCGCACGGTCTAGAATGAGATCCTGAATATTCTCGTATTCAGCCGAACGTTTTCTCGCCAAGGTCGCCCCGCCTGCAAAAATGCCAGTTTGATGGTTTACATAGACCAATCGTTTGATCTATTAAATAAAGTTATAACATAATCGGTTTTATCAGCACAGCCTCAAAATCTGCGCCCGAAAATCCAGCCAAAAATTCACGCCGGAGGACCCCATGAAACATCCAGAAATCGAGCTCCTTGATCGTGACGGAATTCTGAAACTCCAGCAAGACGGGCTGGCTGATATGGGCAGGCGGTTGGGCGAATGCGAGATCTGGCGCACGCATTTTGCGCAAGCGGGCATGCGGCCCGAAGATCTGGCGACGCCGGACGGGCTGGCCAATGCACCGATGATGAAAAAGAGCCTGCTGCGCGATCATTATCCGTTCCCCTTCCTGACCACCCCGATGGAACAGGTCGAACGCTTTGTCGCCACCTCCGGCACCACCGGATTGCCGGTGATGTTCGGCATGACCCATCAGGATTTGCATAGCCTGCTACCCTTCCAGATGGAACGCTTGCTGACAGCGGCGGGGGTGAAGCAGGGCTATCGGGCCTATCAGGGCTATGGCTACGGGTTGTGGATCGGCGGACTGGCACTGGATCTGGGCTTTTCCGCGCTGAACTGCACCAATTTCCCGATCGGACCGGGACGCGGCGAATTGGCGGCGCGCTGGCTGCGCGATCACCACTATGATGTGGCCTCGATGTCGCCGCTCTGGCTGATGACACTGGTGCAGGCCGCCCGTCAGCAGGGCATCAATCCCAAAACCGATTGGCAACTCAAGGTTGCGATTCTCGGCGGACAATCCGTCTCGGCCGAATTCCGCGCCCAGCTGGAAGCGGAGATGCCCGAAGGATTCATGAGCCACAACATCTATGGCACCACCGAGGCCGGTGGCCCCGTGCTCGCCATTTCGACACCTTATACCCATGCCGATGACGAGCTGCATCTGCTCAACGAAGACACCATCATCACCGAAATTCTCGACCCGAACACTTTCAAACCGGTTTCGGAAGGAGAAGTCGGCGAAATTGTCATCACCACCATCCGCAAACAGGCCTCGCCCGTTCTGCGCTGGCGGACGCGCGATCTGGTGCGCCTGTCAAAGAACCCTTATGACTGCCCCTCGGGACGGCGCGGCATGCGCAAGATCGGCCGCATCATCGGCCGCAGCGATGACATGATCAAATTCAAGGGCGTGATCGTATTCCCCTCGCAGGTCGAGGACGTGATTGCCGGTGTCAGTGGCGTGGTCAAAGAGGCATGGCAGATCTATCTCGACAAGGAGGCCTCCACCATCGGCACGATGACCGTGGCCGTGGAAGCCACACTGGCCGACCAACGGCCCGCCGATCACATGGTCGCCGATATCAAGCGCGAGATTAACGCCCGTCTCGGCATCACCATCCATGTCGAATGTCATCACGAGGGCACATTGCCGCGTTACGAGGCCAAAGCGACACGCGTGCTGCACCGGTCCGAAAAAAGCTGAGCCCCATATGACGGAGCATGATCCCTATCAGCGCGCCCGCCATGCCATTACGGAGGCCACAGCCTCTTGGGCAGGCGGCTTGTCGCTGGCAGAGATCAGAAGCAGCTTCGAGGACTTTCTGGTAAGGGCAGGTGGCCCAAAGCCTGCCGGTGTCACGACAAAACCCATCCAAATCGGCAATATGCACGCCTGTTGGTTTGTGCCCGATCACGCGAATTCCGGCCCCTGCCTGCTCTATTGCCATGGCGGCGGCTATCAAATCGGTTCAGTCCGTTCGCATGCATCGCTGATGGCGCGCTTGGCCAAAGCCACGGGTCTGCGCGTGCTGGGTTTCGACTATCGGCTTGCGCCCGAACACCGCGCGCCCGCCGCCACCCAAGATGCACTGGCTGCCTATCAATGGCTGCTGCAAGCAGGTGATCTGCCTTTGGCGATTGTCGGCGATTCGGCGGGTGGCGGACTGGCACTGGCAACCGCCATTGCCGCACGCGATCAGGGACTGGCTTTGCCAAATGGACTTGTGCTGCTGTCGGCCTGGCTCGATCTGGGCCTGAGCGGGGACAGCTATCGCAGGCTGGAAGACCTCGATATTTTTTCAAAACCCGGACAATTGCGCGCCATGGCCCGCACCTATCTGGGACGCGGGGCCGATCCGGACGACCCCAAGGCATCCCCTGTCTTCGATACGCTCGACGGATTGCCACCGATGCTGGTGCATGCGGGCGGCTATGACATCACGCTGGATGATTCACGCCTGCTCGCGACACGCGCACAAGCCGCACAGGTGCCGGTCACGCTGACCGTATTCGAGGGGATGTATCACCATTTCCAGATTTTTGCGGATCTGCCGGAAACCGCGCAATCACTGGCCGGCATCGCCGGTTTCCTGCAGCGCTTGGCGAGTGACCAGACATAAAAGCCCTGACCCCGGATCGCTCCCGATGCATGATCATGGATGATCCGGATTGTGTTCAATGTCCTTGCCCTGCAGGAAGGGTGAGCGTCAAGCCGTCAAGTTCGGGCGTGACCTTGATCTGGCAGGACAGCCGAGACAAAGGGCGGACTTCATCGGCAAATTCCAGCATATCGGCTTCGCTGCCGGTTGCCGGTCCCGTCGCAAGGCTCCAGCTCTCGTCGACATAGACATGGCATGTCGCACAGGAACAGGCCCCGCCGCATTCGCCGATAATACCGTCAATGCCCGCGCGGCGCGCGGCTTCCATCACGTTCAATCCGTCGGTCGCGTCAATGGTCAGGCGTTGGCCGTCGGCTGTGACAAATATGATCTGTGTCATCATGTTCTCCTTATCGGCCGTCAGGCACCGCAACCCATGCCGCCCGATACGCCCAGCACTTCACCTGTTACAAACGAGGCCCCGCGCGAACACAGGAAGCCGACGGCAGCAGCCACCTCCTCCGGTTCGCCCAGACGGCGCATCAAGGTCAGCGCAGCCATATCGGATACGATCTTGTCGCCCAGTTCCGCCACGGCCCGCTCGACCATCGGCGTGCGGATCGGGCCGGGTGCGACCGCATTGGCGGTGATGCCGTAGCGGGCATTTTCGCGGGCAATCGAACGGGTAAAACCGATCAGGCCCGCTTTGGCGGCGGCATAAACCGCCCCGCCTTTCGAGCCGAGCCGTCCGGCCTCGGATGCCATCATGACGATGCGGCCATAGTTGTTTTTCTGCATGCCCGGCAGGGCGTATTTGGTAAATGCAAAGGCAGTTTCGAGATTGACGGCCAACAGATGCCGCCAATCCTGCGCATCGGTGTCGGTAAAAAAGCTGTGCTGGTCGGCCCCGATATTGTTGACCAGCACATCAAACGTGCCCTGCGCGGCAAACAGCGCTTCGACCGCAGCGCCATCGGTGCCGTCGAGCACCACGCAGTATGCGCCTGTCTCGCGGGCCAACGCCTCGCCTGTCTTGCCGTCAAGATCGCAGAAGGTGACGGAAAAGCCATCGCGGACAAGCTGGCGGACAATGGCCGCACCGATCCCCGCGCTGCCGCCAGTCACAAGTGCGCGTTGACCCTGCGCGCCCATGCTCAGGAGCCTGTAAAATGCGGCTTGCGCTTTTCGATCACCGCCGCCAGCCCCTCGCGGGAATCGGCGGTGGCCGACAGCACTGATTGCGTGCGTGCTTCCTCGGGCAGAGCAGCTTCGACACCAAGCGCGTTCCACAACAGACGCTTGGTGGCCGACAATGCAAGTGGTGCGCCCTTGGCATAGAAGCGGGCCGCTTTAAGCGCCTCGTCCTGCAAATCGGCATCGGCAACCACTTTGGTGATCAGGCCGATCTGCTGGGCTTCTGTCGCTTCGATCACCCGATTGGACAGAAAGATTTCGGTGGCCCGCCGGAAGCCGACCAGATGCGGCAGAATCACCGATGCGCCTGCGTCGGGAACCATGCCGACACGGGTTGCGCCTGCCAGAAATTTCGCGCCCTCGCCCGCAATCACGATATCGGAGGCGCAGACCAGGCCGAGCCCGCCGCCGCCTGCGGCATAGCCCTGCACTTCGGTGACAACAATGGCATTGAGCCGGATCAGCGCACCGACAGCCACTTGCAGATAGGCCGTGACCTCACGCAGAAAATCACCGAGCGCCTCGCCCTTGGAGGCGAATTCGCGGACATCGCCGCCCGCGCAAAAATGTGTACCCGCCCCGCGCAGATGCACAACGCGGACTTGAGGCTGCCCGTGACATGCCATCACCGCCTTGTGCAAGGCATGCATCAGATCGAGATTCATGCCGTTGGAGACATCCGGACGGTTCAGCGTCATCGTCGCGATATGGTCGGCATAATGGAGCAGAACGGGGCCTTCGCCGATCCAGACTTGCGGCGCGGATTGCGCGCCCGATGGTGCAGACATGAACGTCTCCTCAGACCAGAAATGACAAGGTGAAAATGGGCTTGTGATTGTTGACCAATCCCACCTTTTTGCGGGCGAGTTTGAACGCTCCGTCGTGAAGGCGCAATCGATATTCATTGCGCGAGGCCCACAGTGTTTCGCCGCGCATATTGTCCTCAAAAATCATCGCATTGGCGATGACATCGACCTCTTGGGAATTCACCGACAGGATTTCGATATTGGAAATCAGACGCGCCAGTTCCGAACGCGGCGTCTGGGTGTGCCTGCGGCCTGTTTTCAACTGCTTGATACGGATGCCGATGCGCGAGCGGTTATCGTAAAGGATCGACATCTGCGTTTCGGGATCGGTATTATGGCCGTTGGCCGGCACCCAATAGATCGCATCATCGGTCCACAGGGCTTCCCATTCATCATAGGCATGGGTGTCTTGCAGACGCGCTTCCCTGAAAAGGAATTGCGAGACATGGTGGTGCAATTCCAGCGGCGAAAGCGCGCTCAATTGCTCGACGGCGCGGCCATCGTCATGGCGCAGGAGCGACGTGCTGTGAGATGCGGTCATGGCTCTTACTCCGTCATCAATTTGAGATAATGGCGCCAAATGCCACGCTGGGTGGTTTCGTCGGTGGAATGGGCGATCCGGAAGCCGTTCTCGTCCAGCCGCTCGCGATGCAATCCGCGCGTCAGCACCAGCCACTCGGGATCCCTGATTTTCGAACCGCGATGGTTGCGCTCGTACATTTCTGTATCATCTGCCAGCAAAAAGCCCGCAGGACCAACCGAGCCCATGGTCTGCTGGCGCAGGCGGCGGTTGATGTCCTCGCCGCCCTTGAATTGCAAAGCCGTAACATGCTGGATCGATTCATCGACCGATATCGGCTGGATTACAAACAGCTGGATTTCGGCAATAAACAGATTGGGAAAAATCATGATATGCGGCGTGCCGTCGATCATGATCTGATGGGCGCGGTCGGGGCCATAAGCCTCGTTCATCGCCTTGACGTATGCTGGCAGCCGGTCTGCCGTGGTGCCGAACCATCCGAGCGGAGTATCGAGTTTGCGCCATTCGGGGCGCAGATCGAATTCGGTATGGCAATTGCCGAAATCGCGGGTCAGTGCCGTGGACTCCGAGCCGTACAGATTGGCAATGCCGCTCTGGGCGACCTGAAAGATCGAGCTGTGCACGAAACCGGGATGGTATCCGTCGGTCTCGTTTTCAACCATGAATTTCCAGTTGGCTTTGGTTCTGTGCTGCAGGAAGCCGACCGTCAAATCCAGCTCGCCGGTGGGGGAATTGTCGAGCAACTGGTCGAGCGACGCCTTGGCACCGCCCAGATGCTCCTCGATGGTCGGGCCGTCATGCGCCATCGAACCGAAGATGAAGCCGCGATAGACCGCAATGCGCGGCACCTTGCCGAGGCCGAGACCCTTTCTCTCCGTGCCCTCATAGCCTTCGGGCAGTGCAAAGCCCATCAGGTCGCCATTGGTGTTGAAGGTCCATGAATGATAGGGGCAGGTGAACGTGCTGCGGTTGCCCTTCTGATAGGCGCAAAGCTGGTTGCCGCGATGCGGGCATTTATTTTCAGCAGCCGGATTTCACCGTCGCGGTCACGCACCATCAGAATCGGCATCGGCCCGATGGATTTGGTGACATAATCATGTTTGTTGGGGATTTCGCTGGTGTGGCCGACATAGACCCAGGTGCGGTACCAGATCTTTTCCAGCTCTTCCTGAAAAATATCCGGATCATAATACAACCGACTGTGCACCCGGGTCGGTTCTATCAGCGCGCTATAATCGGTCTGGCTTGTTGTCTGCGACATCAGGGCACCACGGGTCGGGATTGGTGTTAATTAATCGAACGATCGTTCTTTATATCGCGCCCCTTCTTGTTCCTGTCAAGCGCCATGGTGGAGGAGGGATGAACGGATAAAGCGGGGAATTAATGACCGGAAAAAGTCTGAATTGAACTGTTTCCGACCAGAAACGCCACAAATATCAGCATAATGGCGCATTGCGCCGGTTTCCGCTTGCTGTCATTTTGCGCTAGGAATGGCTGGAATTTTCAGTTAACCTGAACGCATGGTCTAATAAATTGGGCCACGCCTTGCTGAGCAGACTGTCACACCGGAATGACGGGTCATCCACCGATGCCCGAGATTGATACGGGTGCTTGATCGCATTGCCTGCAGGGACGAACATTTCTCTTTTTGGGAGGATCCTATGAGGACCACTTTAACAAGCGTTGCCGTTGTGGTTACTGCCGCTCTGGCCTGGACCACGGCTGCCCATGCCGAGATCAAGATCGGCGCGACGATCTCGGAAACCGGACCAGCCTCGTCTCTGGGTGACCCCGAAGCCAAAACCCTGAAGATGCTGGTCGAAGAAATCAACGCCAAAGGCGGCATCAAGGGCGAGAAAATCAAGCTGATCATGTATGATGACAGCGCCGATCCCAACAAAGCCAAATCCTTTGCCACACGCCTGATCGAAGATGATCAGGTCTCCGTCATCATCGGCGGCACGACCACCGGTACGACCATGGCGGTTATCCCTGTGGCGGAAGAAGCCAAAGTGCCGTTCATCTCGCTGGCCGGTGCCATTGAAATCATTGATCCTGTCAAGCCCTACACATTCAAAACCCCGCATACCGACCGGATGGCCTGCGAAAAGATTTTCGAGGACATGAAAAAACGCGGATTAACCAAAGTCGGGATCATTTCGGGCACAGACGGTTTCGGTGCCTCGATGCGCACCCAATGCCTCGCGGTCGCCGAGAAATGGGTCATGTCGATTGTCGCCGATGAAACCTACGGCCCGCGGGACAACGACATGACGCCACAACTGACCAAGATGCGCGGTGTTGCCGGCATTCAGGCAATCCTGAACCCGGGCTTCGGCGGCGGACCTGCCATTGTCACCCGTAACTATGCCCAGCTGGCGATGACCCAGCCGCTCTACCAGTCGCATGGTGTTGCCTCCAATGCCTATATCGAACTGGCAGGAGCCAAGGCAGCCGAAGGTGTGCGTCTGCCCGGCACCGCGCTGCTCATCGGCGATATTCTGCCCGCCAGTGATCCGCAAAAAGCGGTGGTAATGGCCTACAAGACCGCGTTTGAAAAAACCGCCAATATGCCCGTCTCGACCTTTGGCGGCTATGCGCATGACGCGGCCCGGATCGTCTTCGATGCGATTTCCCGCGCAGGATCAAGCAAGCCGCAGGCTATCCGTGATGCCATTGAATCCACCAAGGGTTTTGTAGGCACCACCGGCATCTACAGCTTCTCCAAGACCGACCATCTCGGTCTCGACCTCTCGGCGTTCCGTATTCTGGAAATCAAAAATGGCGGCTGGGCCACTGTCCAGTAACGAACCCGACAGTTCCTCGCAAAACGACATCAGGCCTTCTTTCGAAGGCCTGATTTTTTTGTGCCTTCAGAGGGAAAAAATCAGAGCGCCTGCCCCGACCGGCTGTGATTGCGCAAATATTCGCAGGCCGGCTCGGACAGCCCCTGATCCGCCAGCGCATCGAGCCTTGCCACGACATCAACCAAACCTTCGGCCTGCGACCAATGCATCGGACCGCCAAGCCAGCGCGGAAAACCATAGCCGTGGATTTTGACCAGATCGATATCGCTTGCGCGCAAAGCCATGCCCTCCGCCAATATCTTCGCGCCTTCATTGGCCATCGGCAGCACCAGCGCATCGATGATTGCGGAACCACTCCAGCTTTGCTGTGACATATGAACCTCGGCAGCCGCACCGGCAATGGCGCCAGCCACCACATCCGAGGCCTGCCCCTGACGGCTGCCTTCGGGATAATCATACCAGCCCGCTTTGGTCTTTTGCCCCAACCGCCCCGCAGCAACCAGACGTTCGGCGACAGGTGCAAAAACCGGATCACCGCGCTCTCGCGCCGCTTTGCGCTGGAAGGCGGCAATATCGAGACCGCCGAGATCTTGCGCTTCGAAGGGACCCATCGGTTGGCCGAACTGGCGCATGGCAGCATCGACCATTGCGGGTGTCGCACCGCTGAGCAATACGCGTTCGGCCTGCGCCCGCAAAACTTTCAGCATCCGGTTGCCGATGAAGCCGTCACATAGGCCCGCGAGAACGGGTATCTTGTTCACGCTGCGCGCCAGCGCAAAACCTGCGGCCAAGACAGTCGGATCGGTTTCATCGGTCGGCACGATCTCCAGCAGTTTCATCACCTGTGCGGGAGAGAAAAAATGCAGACCCAAAAAACGCTCTTGATGGGGCAAGTCCTCGAAAATCATGCGCGGATCGAGATAGGACGTATTGGTGGCAAGGATCGCATCGGACCGGCAATGGGCCACCAGACGGGCAAACACAGCGCGTTTGACCGCCATGTCCTCGAACACCGCCTCGATCACCAGATCGGCATCGGCCAAAGCCGCCATGTCGGCATGACCTGATACGCCCTTGATCTTGTCTTGGGCTTGCTGCGCAGTAATGCGTCCGCGCGTCACTGCACCCTCGTAAATGCGCGATAGATTGGCCAAACCCCGCTCAAGGGCGGGCTGATCCTGTTCGATCAGGATGACGGGCAATCCGGCATCGCGGCACGCTGCGGCAATCCCTGCTCCCATCGTACCCCCACCAATGACGCCAACGGTCTTGACGGGGCGTGGGGTGACACCGTTGAGTTCAGCCGGACGCGGAGCGGCACGTTCGCAGAAAAATACATGCCGCATGGCCGAGGCCTGCCGCGAGCCGCGCAATTCCAGAAAAGTCTCGCGCTCAAACGCCAAGGCCTCTGTAAAACCGAGCTCGGTTGCCGCCTTGACGCAGGCCAGTGCCCGCAGCGGAGCCGCCTCGCCACGTACACGCTTGATCAACGCCGCTTCTGCGGTTGCCCAAAAGTCCGCTCCCACCGCATCGATAACACGGTCCTGCGCCAGTGCGGGCAGATGCGCGACATCGCAGGCTTGCGCAAAAGCCAGACTGCCTTCGAGCAGATCGCCCTCGATCACCGCATCGAGCAAGCCCATCTCTTTGGCCTTTGCAGCGCGTACCGGCTTGCCGCCGGTGACCAGTTCGACCGCAGGCCCGACACCTGCAAAACGCGGCGTGCGCACCGTACCGCCAGCCCCGGGCACAATGCCGAGATTGACCTCCGGCAGGCCGACAGAAGCCGAGGCCAGAGCCACGCGGTAACGGCAGCCCAAAGCAATCTCGAAGCCGCCACCCAGAGCCGAGCCATGAATGGCAGCGATCCACGGCTTGTGCGCCGCCTCGATCCGTTGCACCAGATCGGGCAGAAACGGCTCCATCGGCGGCTTGCCGAATTCCGACACATCCGCCCCCGCAATGAAGGTGCGGCCCGCGCAAATCAGAATGACCGCCGTCACACCGGCGTCTTGATCCAACAGGCCGACCATATCCCACAAGCCTTGCCGCACGGCTTGCGACAGCGCGTTGACGGGGGGATGGTCGACGCTCACAACGGCAAAGGCCCCGTGACGGGTCAGGCTGACAGTCATGTTATATTCCCAGATAGGCTTCGCGGATCCGCGGATCGGCGATCAATTCTTCGGCGGTTCCAGACAGTGAGATGGTCCCGGTTTCCATCACATAGCCGCGATCGGCAATCGACAATGCCCCGAAGGCATTCTGTTCGACCAGCAGCACCGTCACATCCAGCGCCTTCAGGCTTTTGACAACATCGAAAATCTGCGCGACCAGAATAGGCGCCAGACCCATCGAAGGCTCGTCGAGCAGCAAACAGGCCGGACGCCCCATCAAAGCGCGGGCGATGGCCAGCATTTGCTGTTGTCCGCCAGACAGACCGCCCGCGGCCAGATTGCGCTTCTCGCGCAGGATCGGGAACATGACAAAGGCCTCTTCCATGTCGTGGGCCACGCGGTCATCCTCGAAGATATAGGCCCCGAGCCTCAGATTTTCCTCGACAGTCAGATTGGTGAAAATCTGGCGGCCTTCGGGCGACTGCGCCAGCCCGCGCTGGATGCGGCGGAAGGCGGGCACCTTGGTCAGCACTTCGCCGCGAAAGGTGATCTGTCCCGCAGACACCGGCTGCACACCCGACAGGCAACGCAGCAATGTGGTTTTTCCGGCCCCGTTGGCGCCCACCACCGTCACGATCTCGCCGGAGCCGACCGCAAGGTCGATGCCGTGCAGCACTTCGATCCGGCCATAACGCGAACGCAAACCCTCAACCGCGAGCATCGGACGCCTCCTTCGCTTGTGCACCCAGATAGGCTTCGATCACCCGCGGATTGCGGCTGACGCTGGCGGGGTCGCCCTCGGCAATCTTCTCGCCGTAATCGAGCACGACAATGTGGTTGGAAATCCGCATCACCATTTTCATGTCATGTTCGACCAGCAAAATCGCCGTGCCTTCGGCCGCGACCTGCGCGATCAGGTGATCGATTTCTTCCGACTCCACTGCATTGCATCCCGCAGCAGGCTCGTCGAGCAGCAGCACTTTCGGATCCAGCGCCAGAGCACGGGCGATTTCGAGCCGCTTCAGCGAGCCATAGGACAAAGCCCCTGCCTCGCGCTCGGCGGCACGCTCGAGCCCCACGCGTTTGAGCAGGGACCGCGCGCCGCTTTCGGCCGCCTGACTGCGCTTGCGCGAGGACGGCAGGCCCAACAGATCGGACAGTACGGGGCCGCGCTCGTGCAGATGATGGCCGACCATCACATTGTCCAGCACAGTCATCGACTGGAAAATCTGCAAATTCTGGAAGGTCCGCGACAGGCCGCGCCGCGCCAGCCGGAACGAGGCCATGCCCGTCACATCCTCGCCGTTCAACCGCACTGCCCCCGAATGGGGCAGATAGATACCGGAGATCATGTTGAACAAAGTTGTCTTGCCCGCCCCGTTCGGCCCGATCACCGAGACAATCTCGCCCGCCTTCAGGCTGAAACTGACATCGCGCACGGCGTGCAAACCGCCGAATTGAATTCCCAATCCTTCAACCGAAAGCAGGCTCATTCTCCCCTCCCCCGCATCAGGCTGGCCAGACTGGGCAACAAACCGTCACGCAGAAAAATCATCACCAGCATCATGATCAAGCCCAGCATCACCTGTTCATATTGCTGGAACACGGTGAGCACCTGCGGAAGCAGCGTCAAAATCCCCGCTCCGAAAATTGCACCTAACACCGAGCCGGATCCGCCCAGCACCGCCATTGTCACCATTTCGATCGAGTGCATGTAACCCGCCACATCGGGGGTCACCATCCGGTTCTGCAACGCCAGCAAGGAGCCCGCCAGCGAGGCGTAAATGGCCGAAATCACAAAGGCATTGAGCTTGGCCGCCGCGACATCGATGCCCACCGTGCTTGCCGCAACTTCGGAGCCGTGCAAGGCGCGCAAGGCGCGTCCGCTCGGGCTGTCATAAAGGTTGAGGGCCAGCCACGCGCCGACCAGCAAGAACAGCCCGCTCAAGGCGTACCAGAATTGCGGATTGGTCAGTTCCAGTCCCCAACCATTCAACACGGCTCTGAGCCCGAGTTCGGGTACTTTCATCCCGTCGGGACCACCCGTCAAAGCGGTCTCGTTCGACAACACCATCGACACCAGAATCCCGAAGCCCAGACTGGCGACAGCCAGATAATAGCCCTTCAGCCGCAAGATCGGCCTGCCGACCACATAAGCGACACTGCCCGAGAGCGCCGCGCCCAGCACCATCGCCAAAGCCGGATGCACACCGAATTTCGGCGGCATCAGCGCGCAGGCATAGGCCCCGATTCCGGCAAAGCCCGCATGGCCGAGGCTGATCTGCCCGGCATAGCCGGTCAGGATCACTATGCCCGTCACCGCCAATCCGTTGACGAAGATCAGCGAACCGATCCGGTAATAATAGCCTGAAGGAAAGAACAATGGCGACAGGGCCATCAAGGCCACCAGCACCAGCAGTGTTGCCTGTTTGGATGATAAGGTCATGATTACACCCGATCCATCGACTTGCGGCCATACAGCCCTTGCGGCATGGCAAACAGCACGGCCAGAATCACCACAAAGGCCACCGCGTCCTTGTATTGAGAACTGATAAATCCGGCCGTCAGCGATTCCATCAGGCCGAGCAGCAAACCGCCTACCAGCGCTCCTTTGGGGTTTCCCATGCCGCCGAGCATGGCCGAGGCAAAGCCCTTGAGCGCCACCGCAATCCCCACCTGATAGCTGACCAGTGTGATCGGTGTGATCAGCACACCCGCCAGCGCGCCGATGCCTGCCGACAGCGCGAAGGACAGGGTCATCACGAAATTGATATTGATGCCGACCAGCTGGGCGGCGATGCGGTTGTTGGACGTGGCCAGCACCGCGCGACCCAACAGGGTTTTCGTGAAGAACAGAAACAGGCCCGTAAAGATCACCAGCGCACCGGCTATCACCCACAGGCTTTGCGGCAGGATGGTCGCACCCAATAGCTTGATCGGATCATCGCCGGAGATGGCAGGAAAGCGGTGCAGCTGTTTGTCGAACACGATCTGCGCGACGCCCTGAATGAAAATCGACGCGCCGATGGTGATGATGATGACGGAGACCACCGGAGCCCCCCGCGCCGTCTCGATCGCCAGTTTGTTGAAGGCGACGCCGATGGCGGCGGTCAGCACGATGGCCATCAACGCCGCCAGAGGCAGAGGCAATCCGGCCTGATGGGCAAAGACCGTGATCATGCCGCCCAGCATCACAAATTCGCCCTGCGCGAAATTGACGACATCGGAGGCATTATAGATAATCGTAAAGCCCAGCGCGACCAGCGCATAGACCGCACCGACTGTGATCCCCGATAGCAGAAACTGCATCGTTTCAGACATGGACGAATCCCCGTTACACCACTGTTGGACGGCGCCACATCGCAACCCGATAGCGGTTTGCGACAAAGGCCGTATCGGTCAGGCTGGCATTGCCCGCCGGATTGGCTCCCGTGACATGATAGTCGGAGAAAGCCGCACTTTGATTGACATAAATCGATCCCGTCAGGTTAATCGACAGATTGACGCCTGCAAGGCCAAAAGCGTCGATGGCGCGGTTGATGCGCTGTTCGTCCAGATCGTAAAGCGCAGCCGTAATCGCTCCTTTGCTGCGCGCCAGATGGGCGCCACGGGCAATGCCAGCATCCGCATCCCTGACCGACACCAGAAAGGCAATCGGGCCGAACCATTCATCCTGATAGAGAGCGGTTTGTTCGGCGTTTGCGGCCAGCAACAAAGGCGTCGCCGTCCGGCCTGCGGCCAGCGGAGCACTCTCGCGCACCACCGTGCCGCCTTCGCCCAGCCAGCGCTCGCGCAAGAACTGCAAGCGCTCCAGAGTGGCGGGATTGGCAATCGCACCGCAGACACCCGCGGCCCTTGCGGGATCGGACAGCAACTCGTCGATGGCCGTGGCAAGGGCGCGGCAGACCTCGTCGAAACTCTTGTGTCCCTGATCGGTATCGATCCCGTCCGCCGGAATGAACAGAGTCTGTGGCGCGGTGCACATCTGCCCGCTGTAGAGCGACAGCGAAAAAGCGATATTGGCGCACATGCCGGCAAAATCATCGGTAGCGGCAAGGGTCATCGTGTTGACGCCCGCCTCCTCGGTATAGATCTGCGCTTGCGGGGCGTGGGTCTTGACCCATGAGCCGAACGCATTCGAGCCGGTATAGTCGATGATCGCGATAGCGGGATGCCGTACCAGCGATTTGGTGATCTCGTGACCCGCCTGATCGGCCGCCAGCAGCACCAGATCGCGCGGCAGGCCATATTCGGCCAGCACATCGCGGATCACCGAAACGGTCAGTGCCAGCGGCAGTATCGCTGCAGGATGCGGTTTCACAATCACCGGATTGCCCGTCACAAGACTGGCAAACAGGCCCGGATATGAATTCCATGTCGGAAAGGTCTGGCAGCCGATCACCAGTCCGATCCCGCGCGGAATGATCCGCCAGTGCTTTTCCAGCACGATCGGCGCGGCCTTGCCCTGCGGTTTGGTCCAGATCGCGCTGTCGGGCGTGCGGGTCATATCGGCATAGGCGGTGACAATGGCCTCGAGCGCGCGGTCCTGCGCATGCGGGCCGCCTGCCTGAAACGCCATGGCAAAGGCCTGCCCGGTCGTGTGCGTCACCGCATGGGCCATGGTGAAGCTGAGGGCATTCAAGCGCAGCACCATTTCGACGCACAGGCCGGTGCGCTGCGCCGGCGTCAAAGCCGCCCATTGCTGCGCGGCTGTTTTGGCTGCCGCGACCAACGCGTCAGCCGGTGCGGCGGGATAGGTGATGCCGAGCTCGGGGCCGAACGGCGACACCTCGCCGCCGACACGACCTGTCTCGGGATGGTCCGGCAGCATAAAGGGGTTATCGCGCAGAGCCCCGAAAGCAGCCAGACCATCCTCTTTGGCGGTCTCGCCATAGATTTTGCCGCTGGGGATTTCGGAGAAAGGCGCCCAGAAACCACGCGTGGCTTGAGCCGCCAAAGCAGCCTCCACAAGATGACGATGGCGTGTGAAAAGCCCGTCCATACCCGCTCCCCCCCAGTCTCCAAATCCCGCCCGAAGACCCGCCACGGCAAACACCCGTCGGGCTTAAAGAACCTCTTGAACCAAATTTATTTTTCTTATTATTGACTGACCGGTCGGTTTATGCAACACTTTTTTCAAGCTGTCAAAGATCAAGATGGCACAGTGGCTGCGAGCGAGGGAGAGAGACATGCAAGGACAGGCTGCGGCTGATCAAAGCTCCGTTTTGGTGCAACTGGACCACGGCGTCCTACAATTGACGCTGAACCGTCCCGACAAGCTCAATTCATTCAATCGGGAGATGCATCTGGCCTTGCGCGCCGGTTTCGAGCGCGCCCATGCCGATCCCGCCGTACGGGCGGTTTTGCTGACGGGCGCGGGGCGCGGCTTTTGCGCAGGGCAGGATCTGGGTGACCGCGACCCGAGCAAGCAGGATGGCCCGCCCGATCTCGGCCAGACGCTGGAAAATTTCTACAATCCGCTGGTGCGGCTGATCCGCAGCCTGCCCAAGCCGGTGATCTGTGCCGTCAACGGCGTTGCGGCTGGCGCGGGAGCCAATGTGGCACTGGCCTGTGATATCGTGATTGCCGCCAAATCGGCGCGCTTCATCCAGGCCTTTTCCAAAATCGGGCTGATACCGGATGCGGGCGGCTCGTGGTCGCTGCCGCGTATTCTGGGCGAGCCGCGCGCCAAGGCGCTGGCCATGACCGCCGAACCGCTGGATGCCGAAACCGCCGCCCAATGGGGCCTGATCTGGAAATGGGTCGGCGACGACCATCTGCACAAGGAAGCCACCGCTTTGGCGCAACGCCTTGCCGCGGGACCGACGCAGGCGCTGGGCATGACCAAGCTGGCGATTCAGGATGCCGCAGGCCAGTCGCTCGATGCCCAGCTTGATCTGGAGCGCGATCTGCAACGCCGCGCCGGCCGCAGTGCCGATTATGCCGAAGGGGTTGCCGCCTTCCTGCAAAAGCGCAAACCGGAGTTCAAAGGCCAGTGACGACATCCGCACCCAAACCCTCCGCCGCCACCCTCGATCCGCAACAACTGGCGAAAGCCTGTGCCGATGCCATGTGGACGGGTGATCACACCACACAGCATTTCGGCATGGTGCTGGACCGGATCGATGCCGGACAGGCCACGATGTCGATGAGCGTGCAGGACTGGATGACCAATGGCCATACCACCTGCCACGGCGGCTGCATCTTTACGCTGGCCGATTCCGCCTTCGCCTTTGCCTGCAACAGCTACAACCAGAATGCGGTGGCGCAGATGGCCTCGATCAGTTTTATCAGTCCCGCTTTTGTCGGCGACAGGCTGAGCGCCTCGGCGCGCGAAATATCGCGCAAAGGGCGTGGCGGCATTTACGACATCACAGTCACCAACCAGAACGGCGAGCACATCGCCGAATTCCGCGGACATTCGCGCACCATCAAAGGCACGCATCTGCCCGACTAAGCCACAGCAAAAACCACAATCCAAAGACGAGATTTCGAGGGAGGCTATAATGGAGGATCTGTCACCGCGTCTGGGCGATCTGGAACCGATTGAAACCGCATCGCGCGACGAGATCACGGGGCTGCAACTCGACCGCATGAAATGGTCGCTCGACCACGCCTATCACAACTCGCCTTTTTACAAAGAACGGTTTGATGCGGCAGGGGTGCATCCGTCCGATTTGAAGACACTGGCCGATCTTGCCAAATTTCCCTTTACCGTCAAAACCGATCTGCGCGACACCTATCCCTTCGGCATGTTTGCCGTGCCGCGCGAAAAACTGTCGCGCATCCATGCCTCTTCCGGCACCACCGGCAAGCCGACCGTGGTCGGCTATACCGCCAAAGACATCGACACCTGGGCCAATCTGATGGCCCGTTCGATCAGGGCCTCGGGCGGACGCGCCGGTGACATTGCGCATATCGCCTATGGTTACGGCCTGTTTACCGGCGGGCTGGGTGCCCATTACGGCGCGGAGCGGCTGGGCTGCACCGTGGTACCGATTTCGGGCGGGATGACCGAGCGGCAGGTGACGCTGATCAGCGATTTCAAGCCGCGCATCATCATGGTGACGCCGTCCTATATGCTGTCGATTCTCGACGAATTCCGCAGGCAGGGCCTCGACCCGCGCAAGAGCTCGCTGGCCGTCGGCATTTTCGGGGCCGAGCCGTGGACCAATGCCATGCGCGAGGAAATCGAGCAGGCCTTTGACATGCACGCGGTCGATATTTACGGCCTGTCGGAAATCATGGGGCCGGGTGTCGCCAATGAATGTGTGGAAACCAAAGACGGTTTGCATATCTGGGAAGACCATTTCTATCCGGAAATCATTGATCCGGTCACAGGCGCGGTGCTGCCCGATGGCGAGATCGGCGAATTGGTGTTCACCACTTTGACCAAAGAAGGCCTGCCGATCATCCGCTATCGCACCCGCGATCTGACCCGCCTTTTGCCGGGCACCGCGCGCTCGATGCGGCGGATCGAAAAGATCACCGGACGCTCGGATGACATGATGATCCTGCGCGGGGTCAATGTGTTTCCGACCCAGATCGAGGAGCAGATTTTGAAATGCCGTGGCCTTGCCCCGCATTTCCAGATCGAATTGGTCCGCGCGGGCCGGATGGACAACATGATCGTGCATGTGGAATGCACGCATCAGGCAGCCGATGCCCCGAGCCGCGATGCCTCGGCCAAAGAACTGGCCCATCACATCAAAAGCATTGTCGGGGTTTCAACCAAGATCAACATCAAGGATCCCGACAGCGTGGCCCGTTCGGAAGGCAAGGCCAAGCGCGTCATCGACAACCGCCCCAAAGGGCAATAACCGCGCGGCACAGGTTTGATCTGTCATCATTCGATGCCAGACCCGCAAGGCAAACCGATCATGAAGGACAATACCAATGGCCCGCACCCGCGCCAGTGACTTTGAGGAAAAGCGGCAGCTGATCCTGACCAGTGCCGCCGCAGTCTTTGCCGAACAGGGCATGGAAAAGGCGTCGATGTCACAAATCGCCACGCATTGCCATGTCTCGAAGGCCTTGCTCTACCATTACTACCCGTCCAAGGGCGCGCTGATTTTCGGCATCATCCATGCCCATCTGAGCGATCTCGATGCAGCGGTGGAGGCCGCCAATGACCCCGCTGTAACGCCCGAAAACCGGCTGCACGGCCTGATCTGGGCGGTGCTGGATTCCTATCGCGGGGCCGACAACCACCACAAGGTCCAGCTCAACGGCATGGACGCGCTGACCGACGAGCAGAAAAGCGAAATCCGCCGGATCGAACGGCGGATTGTCGAACCCTTCACCCATGTGATCCGCGAGCTCAACCCTGCGCTCGACAACAAGGACCGGCCGCTGATCATGCCGGTCGCCATGTCGCTGTTCGGCATGCTGAACTGGGTCTATATGTGGTTCCGCGATGGCGGGGCGATGACCCGCGAGGACTATGCGCGCCTTGCCACCACCTTGATCATGGAAGGGTTGAAGGCGGTGCGCTGAACCGCCTTGCCTTCCAGCCTGCCTGCCAGCCTTGTCAGTGCGGCCAGCTTTTGGCCACCATGGTCAGCACATCATACTGGGCCACCACTTTGGCGTGCTGGTTGGTCACGCGGCAATCCCAACGCACCTCGCCATGCTCGGCGGAGCTGCGCGGATTGATCTCCTTGCAGGTCAGTTGCACCTGCAACGTATCCCCCGGATTGACCGGTGTCAGAAAGCGCAGATTGTCCACCCCGTAATTGGCCAGAACGGGACCGGGTGCGGGATCGACAAACAGGCCTGCCGCAAAGGACACGATCAGATAGCCATGCGCGACGCGCCCGTCGAAAAACGGGTTCTGGCGGGCGGCCTCTTCATCCATATGGGCATAGAATGTGTCGCCGGTGAAATGCGCGAAATGCTCGATGTCGTCGAGCGTCACCGTGCGGGTTGCCGTCACCAACTGATCGCCGATGGCCAATTCGGCCAGCGATTTGCGGAACGGATGTACCGTGTCATGGCGGGCCGCCGCGCCTTGCATCCAGCGGCCTGTGACCGCGCTCAGCAAATGCGGCGCGCCCTGCACAGCCGTACGCTGCATGTAATGTTTGACGCCGCGCATGCCGCCCATTTCCTCGCCGCCGCCGGCCCGACCCGGACCACCATGCACCAGACCCGGCAAAGGCGAGCCGTGTCCGGTCGAGCTTTTCGCGCTGACCCGATTGCCGATCATCACGCGACCATGGAACGAGGCCAGACCCAGCACCATCTCGCGGGCCGTATCGGCATCATTGGTAAAGACCGAGGAGACCAGCGAACCGCGACCACGCCGCGCCAATGCCACCGCTTCCCCGAGCGTCTGGTAAGGCATGACCGTGCTGACGGGGCCGAAGGCCTCGACATCATGCACCCCGTGTGCCGCAAAGGGACGGGCGCAATAAAGCAGAACGGGATTCATGAACGCGCCATGCTCCGCATCCCCCGACACCAGACGACATTGATCGGGATTGCCCGACACAATCTCGGCCTCATGGGCCAGATCCTGAATCCGCGCACGCACTTCCTCGCGCTGCGACAGGCTGGCCAGCGGCCCCATTCTGACGCCTTCATCGGCGGGATTGCCGAGCGCAACCGCGCCCAATTTGGCATCAAGGGCGGCAACCAGCGCATCGCAATAGGCTTGCGGCGCGATGACGCGGCGGATGGCCGTGCATTTCTGTCCGGCTTTCACGGTCATTTCGCGCACGACCTCGCGCACGAACAGATCGAATTCCTCGGTGCCCGGTGCTGCATCTTCGCCCAGAATGGCGGCATTGAGGCTGTCGGCCTCCATCGTGAACCGCACCGCATTGGACACAATGGCAGGATGGGTTTTCAGCATCCGTCCTGTTGCGGCCGAACCGGTAAAGGTCACCGCGTCCTGCTCGTTGACATGATCGAGCAGATCACCGACCGACCCGCAGACCAGCTGCATCGCGCCTTCGGGCAACAGGCCACTGCCGATGATGGCGCGCACCATCAATTCGGTCAGATAGGCGGTCTGGCTGGCCGGTTTGATCAGCACCGGCATACCCGCCAGCAAGGTCGGCGCCATTTTTTCCAGCATGCCCCAGCAGGGGAAATTATAGGCATTGATATGCACCGCCACGCCTTCGAGCGGGGTGAAAATATGCTGGGCAGAAAAACTGCCGTCGCGCGACAGCTCTTCGACATCGCCATCCACCAGCACGCGCGTGTTGGGCAATTCGCGCCGGCCCTTCGAGGCATAGGCCAGCAGGGTGCCGATCCCGCCTTCGATGTCGATCCAGCTGTCGGGCCGTGTCGCGCCGGTCGCGGCGGAGAGTTGGTAGAACTCCTCCTTGCGCTCCATCAGATATTGGCCGAGCGCCTTCAGCATCGCCGCGCGCTCGTGGAAGCTCATGCGCCGCAGGCTGTGCCCGCCTTGTTCGCGCCCGTAGGCGAGGGCTGCGGCAAAATCGAGACCGCTGGCATCGATGCTGGCGACCGGCGCACCGGTTGCGGCATCGAGCAACACCGGTCCGGCTTTGGCCCCGCGGATCCATTGCCCGCACAGATAGCTTTCAAGAGCGCGGGGCGCGGCACTGGCTGTCATGGTCATCGGCTGTTCCTGTCGGGCTGTGGTCAGTTCAAATTCAGAGCGGCAAGCTGTTGGTTTGTGGCGTTTGTCCAGTCCTGCAACAAGGCTTGGTTGGGCTGGTGGCGCAGGCCGAACCGTTTCAGCGTTTCGAACCGCGCCGATCCCGCCTGACCGAAACTGGCGGCCACGCGCGGATGCCAGAACGCCACCGCTTTGCGGGCGTCCAGACGCCCCTGCTCGCTGGCGACAATCCGGCTCAAACCTTCCACGCCCAATTCGGCATGGCGTTGCTCGCGCGGGGCAATCGCATCGAACACTTCGGCCAGCGGCGCATAGGAGATGCGCGAGAACTCTTTCAACTGCACGCCGACAGCAAACCCCATCAGCACATTCATCACCACTGCATCGGTCCAGCCCTGCAAAGGATAATGGAACACCGACAGGCGCATATCGCTGCCGTGCCGCGTTGCCCCGATTTCGGCATCGCGCCCCATCCGTGCCGCCCACGGATGATGGACCGCATAGCGGCCCTGATCGGCTCCGAATTCACCCATCACGGCCAGCACACGTTCGGCATGATCGGTCTTTTCCAGCACGATGCGGGCTGCCGCGATCCGCTCCTTGATACCGGGCGCGTCGTTGATCACTTCGGCAAATCCGGCTGAACCCGCCAGTTCGCTGTCGACAAAGGTTGCCATCAACCGCAGCAATTCGCCGCGATAGCGCGGGGGCACATTGTGCGGGGCCGACAGCTTGCCGCCCTGGGCCAGATAGTCTTCGAGCGGCATGGATTCAGAATGAGCGGAGTCAGACATGGTGGTTGCTCCCCCTTATTGGTCGTAACTGACAACGAGCTTGTCGGTCAGCGGATAGCATTGGCAGGTCAGCACATAGCCCTGTTGCACCTCGTAATCCTCGAGGGCATGGTTGGTATGCATTTCGACTTCGCCTTCAAGCACCTTGGCGCGGCAGGTCGAACACACACCCGCCTTGCAGGCATAGGGCGCATCGAGGCTGTTTTCGAGCGCGGCATCCAAGAGGCTCTGGCCCTGTTTGGGCATTTTGAAACTGCGGGTGGCCCCGTCCAGCGTCACCATCGCCTCGCATGTGTCGGCGCGGTCGGCCACCGAGCTGCTGACCGTCCTGGCCTTGGCGCGGCCCGGCTGGCCCGAGGCAAACAGTTCGAATTTGATCTGGCGGTCGGCCATGCCATGATCGCGCAAGGCGGCGGCGATGGCCAGCATCATCGGCTCGGGCCCGCAGATAAAGGCGGTGTCGACAGAGGGCAGATCAATCCATGACCGGAACAGCTGGCTGCATTTGTCGCCGTCGATCCGGCCGGTGAACAGATCGATCTCCTGCGATTCCGTTTCCAGAATATGCAGCAAGGACAAACGGCCCAGATAGAGATTCTTGATGTCCTCCAGCTCCTCGCGGAACATGATCGAGGAAATCTGCCGATTGGCATAGACCAGCGTAAAGCGTGATTTCGGCTCGCGGGCCAGCACCGTCTTGATGATCGACAGCAGCGGCGTGATCCCGCTGCCACCGGCAAAGCCCAGATAGTTTTTGGATTGGTCCGGCTCGATCGGCGTATGGAAATTGCCCATCGGCGGCATGGCTTCGATGACCTCGCCCGCCTTCAGATGCTCGTTGGCCCAGGTGGAAAACGCTCCGCCATCGACCCGCTTGATCCCGACTTTCAGAACGCCTTCGTCCTTTCCCGCGCAAATCGAATAAGAGCGGCGCAATTCGGTGCCGTCGAACTGGCGGCGGAAGGTCAGATACTGGCCTTGGGTGAAATCGAACAAAGCGCACTCGTCCTTGCGCGGTTTCAGGGTGAGCACGACAGCATCACGCGTTTCGCGCCGCACATCGGTCACTTCAAGAGAATGAAAACGTGCCATGGACACCCGCTCCTTCCGGATAGTGGATCGTTAGATACATTTGAAATAGTCAAACGGCTCGAGACATGCGGTGCAGCGATAGCTGGCCTTGCACGGCGTCGAGCCGAACTGGCTGATCTTTTCGGTGGCCGTCGACCGGCAACGCGGACAGGCTATCGCCAGATTGCGTCCCGTCGCCATCGCGTCCACCCGTGCCAGCAAACGCCCGTCGGCGGCGGTGCCGTCGATGGGGGGCACAATGCCATAGGCCAGCAGCTTGTCGCGACCCGACGGGCTGATCCAGTCGGTTGTCCACGGCGGCGACAATTGCCGCTCCAGCCGCAACCGTTCCACCCCGCGCCCGCGCAAGGCGGTTTCGATATCCAGATTGATGATGCCGGTGGCCGGACAGCCCGAATAGGTCGGCGTCACGGTCACAACCAGCTCGTCCTCCTGATAGCGCACGGCGCGGATGATCCCCAATTCCGTCAGCGAGATCACCGGAATTTCCGGATCCTTCACCTCGTCCAGCCATTGCCAGACCTGATCGAGCGAAGGGGATGGGGTCATGTCGCGCACGCCCCTTACCAGACCGCACCGGGATAAGCGCGCTGCAGAAACTGCATCTGGGCCAGAATAAACCCGAGATGTTCGGTATGGATGCCGCGCTTGCCGCCTTTATGCACAAAGGTCCCGGCCGGCACCGTAAGCGTTGCCTCGCCCAGCACCCGCAAAACCATCTGCTCCCATTTCGGTTTCAGATCGGCCGGATTGGGGGCAATGCCCGCCGCAGCCAGCCGCTCGTCATGGGCATCAGCCACAAACAATTCGCCCGCATAGGACCACACATCATCCAGAGCCGCCTGCATGCGGCGGTGGCTTTCATCGCTGCCATCCCCCAGACGGATCACCAGATCGGCAGAGCGCTCGACATGGTAATAGACCTCCTTGATCGCCTTGGCGGCAATTTCGGCGATCCGCGGATGGGTCGAATGCTCAAGCGCTTTCAACAATTCCAGATGCCATGCATCAAACAGAAACTGCCGCATCAAAGTCTGGCCGAAATCGCCGTTGGGCCGCTCGACCAGCAAGACATTTCTGAACTGGGCGGCATCGCGCAGATAGGCCAGTTGATCGGCCGTGCGCGCTTGCCCGTTGACCGATGCTTCCAGCTCGCCTGCCAGCCCCAGCCACAGCTGTGTCTGGCCGATCAGGTCGAGGGCCGAATTGGCAAGCGCGATATCTTCTTCCAGCACGGGGGAATGGCCGCACCATTCCGACACGCGATGGCCGAGCACCAGCGTATTGTCGCCGGTGCGCAGCAGGAATTCGATCACATCCGCTGTTTCGGATGAGGGTTGTGATTGTTGGGCCATCACATATGCCCCACTTCTTCGGGAATATCGAAAAAGGTCGGGTGCCGGTAAACCTTGGCATTGGCGGGCTCGAACAGCGGGCCCTTGTCGGACGGGCTGGATGCGGCAATCTCGTTGGACTTCACAACCCAGATGCTGACGCCCTCGTTGCGGCGGGTATAGACATCGCGGGCATGCTTGATCGCCATCTCGGTATCAGGGGCATGGAGCGAGCCGACATGACGGTGGTTGAGGCCATGCTGGCCACGGATAAACACTTCCCAAAGAGGCCATTCACTCGACATAGGGGTTCCTCCCGTATGATGACAGGACGGCAGATCATCCGCCGCCGGGATTGATCGCTTATTCGGCTGCCAGCGGCTGGCGGGCGCGACGCGCCTCTGCCTTTTTGGCATAGGCGGTCAGACCGTCACGGAACCAAGCCCCGTCGTCCCATGCCTTCACGCGAGCCGCCAGACGTTCCTTGTTGCAAGGCCCGTTACCGGCCAGCACCTCGAAAAATTCCGTCCAGTCCGGCTCGGAGAAGTCATAACCCTGCTTCTCCTCGTTCCATGCCAGATGCTCGTCGGGCACGGTCAGGCCCAGATATTTGGCCTGAGGCACGGTCTGGTCGACAAATTTCTGGCGCAATTCGTCATTGGTGTTGATCTTGATCTTCCACGCCATGGATTGGGCCGAATGCACCGACTCCTTGTCGGACGGGCCGAACATCATCAGGGACGGATACCAGAAGCGGTTCAACGCATCCTGCGCCATCGCCTTTTGCTCGGGCGTGCCCTGCGCCATCTTCATCATGATGTCGTAGCCCTGACGTTGATGGAAACTTTCTTCCTTGCAGATGCGGACCATCGCGCGGCTGTAAGGGCCGAAAGAGGTGCGCTGCAGCGGCACCTGATTCATGATCGCCGCACCGTCCACCAGCCAGCCGACCGCGCCGATATCGGCCCAGGTCAGCGTGGGATAGTTGAAGATCGAGGAATATTTCATCTTGCCCGAATGCAGCAGGCCGATCAGCTCGTCGCGGCTGACGCCCAGCGTTTCGGCGGCACAATAGAGATAGAGCCCGTGGCCTGCCTCGTCCTGCACCTTGGCGAGTAAAATCGCCTTGCGCTCCAAAGTCGGGGCGCGGGTGATCCAGTTGCCTTCGGGCAATTGGCCGACAATTTCTGAATGGGCGTGCTGCCCGATCTGGCGGATCAGGGTTTTGCGATAGCCTTCGGGCATGTATTCCTTCGGCTCGATTTTCTCGCCCCGATCAATCCGCTCCTGAAAGGCGCGATCCTCGGGCGACATTTCGCTCAGGTCTTTGACCCGGTCATTGTCGGTCTTGATCATTTGTGCATACATAGCCAAATCCTCCGAAGTGGTATCAGACGCATTCGATAATCAGGGCAATGCCCTGACCGACACCGATGCACATGGTGCACAGGGCATAGCCTCCGCCCTGCCGGTGCAATTGGTACATCGCCGTTGTGACCAGCCTCGCACCGCTCATGCCGAGCGGATGACCCAGCGCAATCGCCCCGCCATTGGGGTTCACATGGGCAGCATCGTCGGGCAGGCCGAGATCGCGTGTCACCGCCAGAGCCTGCGCGGCAAAGGCCTCGTTCAGCTCGATCACATCCATCTGGTCGAGGCGCAGGCCGGTGCGTTCCAGCACCTTGCGGACGGCGGGCGCGGGACCAAAACCCATCACGCGCGGCTCGAGCCCCGCCGCCGCCATGCCGACAATGCGGGCCCGCGGAGTGAGGCCCTGCTGGTCGGCCATCTGCTGCGAGGCGATCAGCAAAGCCGCCGCACCGTCATTGACGCCCGAGGCATTGCCTGCCGTCACCGTCAGATCGGGACCATTGATGCCTTTCAGCTTGGCCATCTGTTCGGTGGTGGTGCCGGGTCGCGGATGCTCGTCGGTGTCGATCACCAGCGGATCGCCCTTTTTCTGGGGCAGGATCACCGGTGCGATTTCATCCTTGAACAGGCCTGCGGCCTGTGCGGCGGCCCAACGCGCCTGCGAGCGGGCGGCAAAGGCATCCTGATCGGCACGGTCGATATGGTATTCGGCAGCGACATTGTCAGCCGTTTCTGGCATCGAATGGGTGCCATACAGGCTCTTCATTTTCGGATTGACGAACCGCCAGCCGATGGTGGTGTCATAAACCGCGTTGGAGCGCGAAAAGGCCGTATCGGCCTTGGGCATCACGAAAGGCGCGCGGCTCATGCTTTCGACACCGCCGGCAATCATCATGTCGCAATCGCCCGACCGGATGGCGCGCGCCGCCATGCCGACCGCATCCATGCCCGAACCGCACAGACGGTTGACCGTATTGCCCGGCACGCTGACCGGCAGGCCCGACAGCAAAATCGCCATGCGCCCGACATTGCGGTTGTCTTCGCCCGCCTGATTGGCGCAGCCATAGACCAGATCATCCACTTTGGTCCAATCAACCGAAGGGTTGCGCTGCATCAAAGCCGACAGCGGCAGGGCGGCCAGATCATCCGCACGGATCGAGGACAGCGCCCCGCCGTAACGCCCGATCGGTGTGCGCACCGCATCGCAAATAAAGGCTTCGGCCATCTTATCCTCCCGTTGGTCTACCCGATCGTCCCGAACAACCTGTTCCGGACCTGTGTCAGCTCTGCATTCTCTAGCTGAATTCATTGACCGAACGGTTAATTAACTCGTTTATATCACCCAAAACATCACACTTCAAGCGCACTATACGATTTTTTTGTGATGTTTCAAATCCGCATGTCTGATGTCCGCCACGCGGTCATTCGGCAACTGATTGGCGGTGATTATGATTTAGCCCGCCAACAATTCAAGTCGTCTTTCGATCATCGCCGTTTTGGCAGGCAAAGGGCTACGGGCTGATACGAAATGCTGAGAGACATAGGCATCCGCCCCCGCCGACAAAGCCCGATAGAGTTCGGCAAACACAGCGCGGGCATGGTGGCCGATCCAGCCATCCGGCAGGGCCTGATCGGGCAAGTCGGGATCACGCAAGGCCACCTGCCGGAACTGGTGGACCAACAACAGGCGCAGTTGCAGCATGTGGCAAGGCAAAAAATCCTCGCTGTCACCGAGACGTTGCAACACGGGTGCAAAACCATCGACAAAGGCCTGATAGGCCTCGGCCAAGGGGGCCAGATCCCAATGGGTCGCGGCCATGGCCTGCAACATCGCGCGCGGGGCCTGCGTCTGCGCGTCGAACACGACAGCATTGATCTGCGGCGGCAGATGCGCCTGCGGACCCAAAAACCAATTCGGAGCCAGACGTCGAAAGCCCGCCAGCTCCAGATGTGCCAAAGCGGGTTCGTGGCCGGTATCGTCCAGCCAGATAAAGCACCAGTCCTGTCGGGTGCGGCGTCCGAAAATCCGCGAGGCGGCGAGCAGAAATTCGGTCTGGGCGGAATCGGACAGGCGGTAATAGCTGCGCCGCCCCTCGCGCTCGCCGTTGAGCCGGTCGGCCGCCACCAGCCGCGACACCGCCGTGCGCACCAGACTCTCGCTGATGCCGACACTGGCACAGGTCTCGATCAGATTGCCGATCCACAAATGCCCGCCGCGCGGTTCCACCACATCGCCGTAAATGGTGACAATGAAACCGCCCGCCTTGAGCCGGATCGATTTGATTATGCTGTCGATCAAGTTGCCGGGCACAAAACCACTTCCCTTTTCTGCAAAAAAACTCTTACCATCTTTTCAAATCATGAATATGACCATCGGTTCTTGTGCCACATCCACATGAACCAACGACGCATTGTTCATCATATCAACCACATATCCTATTATCAGAAATTCAATATGTAATCACACGCCGCTCCAACTGCTTGAGCGCCTGTGTTAGCAAAGCTGTAATTGCGATATAGATGGCTGCGGCTGTGAGAAAGACCTCATAGGGCGCATAGGTTCGCGCGACCTCCAGACGGGCCATTCCTGTCAAATCCATAATGGTAATCGTGCTGGCGAGAGATGTCGCTTTGACCGTCAAGATGATTTCATTGCTATAGGCGGGTAAGGCCGATCGCAAGGCAATCGGGAAAATCACCGTTCTGACAGTCGCGTACCAGCTTAGCCCAAGCGCGCGTGATGCCTCGACAACCCCTCGGGAGACATTGCGCATGGCACCTGCAAACAATTCGGCACTATAGGCCGCACCGTTCATGCCGAGAGCAATGATGAGGCACCAGAACGGATCACGCAAAATAGTCCAGGCCATTGACGAACGGATCCATGGAAATTGCCCTGTGCCGTAATAGACAAGGAAGACCTGTATCAAAGCAGGGGTCCCCCTGAAAAACAGAATATAGGCGTTAGCAGGAACAGACAGTATCCGATTTTTTGCATTGCGGGCGAAAGCGAGCGGAATGGCCAGGACAAAGGCGAGAAGGAGAATCAACATGGAAAGCCGACCGCTCATGCCTACGCCTTTCCAGAGCTTCGGCAAGACTTCCATCATCAGATCGAAATCAAGCATGGGTCAACTTCTCCTCATGCCCAGATTGGATCGTGCCTCTGCATAACGGAGCAACAGCGTCATAAGGCTCGTCATCATCAGATAGATGCACGCCGCAGTAAAATACCATTTGAAAGGCTCGCGCGAGGCCCCAGCGGCAATCGTTGCGGAGCGCATGAGCTCTTCGAGACCCACTACGGAAATCAGCGAGGTTTGCTTGATGACGATGATCGATTGGTTGCCGAAAGCCGGCAGGGCGAGTCGCCACGCTTGCGGAAGAATGATCCGGAAAAATACGATGAGGCGCGGAAGGCTTAAAGCGCGGGCCGCTTCGGTCTGGCCCTTCGGAATTGAGCCGATTGCGCCTCTGAAAATTTCGGTGGCATAGGCCCCAAAGACAAAGGCCAGCGCAAAAGATCCGGCTGTGAATTCATTGACAGCCACTGTTTGGCCAAACAATTTGCTCAAGCCGACTGTGCCGCCGAAATAGATCACGAGAATGATGATCAGATCGGGCGTTCCCCGGATCACCGTGATGTAGACACCGGAAATGGCCTTCGCGACCGTTGAATGGCTGAGACGGGCAATGGCCCCCAAGAGACCGAACACCGAACCCATGGCGATTGCCATGAAAGCAACGGCCAGTGTGACGAGCGCACCGAAGAGGAGGTTGGGAAGGTAGTCCATCGTCGGGGCACCTTTTGTCAATCAGCTCGAACTGTTTGAAAATGAAATTCAATTTTTATTCAGTTGACGCAATTGATCGGCGATAGGGCTGTCAGGCCATGCCTGCACACCCTCTTTGTATGTGCGCGTCAAACCATAAACGATCCATGCGTCATCCGGACTGCCGATCACCTGCTCGATCCGGAATCGATCCGGATATTTTTGCATGTAATCAAGGTATACAAGGCCTGAATCCAGCTCTCCGGCCAGCATTTTATCAACGATAACCGGTATCGAATAAACAGGCACTCTCGTTTCCCATTTTGAGAGGTCTGCATACGCTTCCGTTGCAGGGATGATGGCGCCGATTGTTTTCGGATTGGCAATCTCTTTGCGCGTTAAGACGGCCAGATCTTTGCTCGGTGAAATGAACGTATCAACGATATAGATCGAGCGAAAATTATGGCCCAATGTGTTGGGCGTATCGGGATGGACGGCGCATTGAATGATGTAATCAACGCGCCCGTCCTTCAGCATGTCCACAGCAAGGCTAAAGTCGCCCACAGGAACCACTTCGGTTTCTTTTAATTGATGAAAATCAATATAGCGCTGCGTCACGAGCTCGTGATTTGTTCCGCCGGGCCCAAGAGTAGCGAACTTGATCATCTCTTATTCCTGCTGTTGAGTGGGGCTGCGACAGGCGCAGCCTTGTTTTTAGTTTTCGAGAAGTTTGAACGGGAAATATTTAGCAGAAATTTTCTCGTGTGTGCCGTCGGCAATGATTTCGGCGAGCGCCTTGTTCACCCGCTCGCGTAATTGCGTGTCTTCCTTGCGCATCGCAATTCCGCTGCCTTCGCCCAGCAAGCCACCCTTCAAATCGGGACCAACAAATTCATAGCCGGACGATTCTGCCTTTTTGAAAAAGCCGGAGAAGCTGGTGAGTTTGTTTTGCAGCATGACATCGACACGGTCCGACAGCAGGTCAAGCTCGACATCAGTTGTCTTGTCGTAAACGGCAATGTCGGACTTGGTATAGGTTTTGGTCAAGAAATCATGCTGGATGGAGCCGCGCTGAACACCAATCCGCTTTCCCGCAAGGCCATCAACCGATGTATCTTTGACAGCGCCTTTTTTGGCGACAAATTTCGAGATTGTATCCTTGTAGGCATTGGAAAACGCAACTTGCTCCTTGCGCTTTGCCGTGATGCCCATGCTTGCCACGATGAGATCAAATTTCTTCGCATTCAAGCCGGGGATAATGCCGTCCCAATCCTGTGCAATGAATTCGCATTCGGCTTTCATCCGCTCGCACAGGGCAAAGCCGATTTCCACGTCCCATCCGACAAGTTTGCCCGACGGGTCACGATAGTTCCACGGTGGATAAGTTCCTTCCGTGGCGAGTTTCAATTTCTCTTGGGCATCGGCACTGCCTGCGAGCATGCCCAGGGACAGTGACAGCCCTGTTACGGCAAGCGTCAAAAGCTTTCTAAATCCAGTCATTCTTTCCTCCATATCTACAGCCGCAAGGACACAAACGCCTCCTGCGACTTCCCCTCTCTTTCGAAGGCTTCAGATTTACATGAAGAATGCTAATCCTCTGATTTATAGTGTCAATTGGATTTAAAACGATTTAACTGTCAGTAAATAGTTTAACTGCGCATATTGACCACCACCGACAGATACTTCACCGGCAGTTTGATGGCTTCCTGAGGCCCATGGGGGCCGTTGCAATCAAACAGCATGGAGTCACCGGGGCCCAAAATCTGTGTCGATTGACCATATTTGTAGGCCATCGAACCTTCGAGCACATGAACGAATTCAACGCCTGTATGCTGATAAGCCGACTTTTCCTTGATGGGGGCATCGATCGTTACCAGATAGGGCTCCACAAACAGATGGCCGGACAGCACATTGCCGAGAAGCTCGTATTTCTGATCGCCTTTGGCTCCGAAGCGCTGGATCACAATCCCTTGTCCGGACCGCACCATGGAAAAGTCGCTCCGGCTTTCGACATTGGCAAACAGACGTCCGACGGGAACCTGCAAGGCCTGCGCGATAGTGGCGAGGGAGGCCAAAGAGGGCGACACATTGCCCCTTTCAATGCGCGACAGCATGGCAGCCGACAAGCCGCACAGCGACGCAAGCTCTTGAATATTTCGTCCGGCTGCCTGGCGCAGAGTGCGGATTTCAACGCCGATCGACTTCCCGATCTCGGCGGAATTGGCAGGCTTTTTCGCGATCTTGCGCACCCCTTTGGGCAGGTCGACAATCGTCATTTTGTTCGGCATCTGATCCGAGCTTTTATTATTTGCTTTGTCACGCATACTCATTTGAGTGAGTACTCCCCTAGAAGCTTTTCAACGGCAATCTTTGTCGATTGAATTGCCTCGTGTTTTATAAAGCCGTAGCCACGGATCTGCATCGGCAATGCGGCCAGAGTAACCAGCTTTGCATGATTATCAACCGTCAGACCGGCAATCATTCGGGGGATAATAGCCTCGAACCAAGTCACAAGCTCGGTTTCCGACCGGCGCTCGGCTGTGTAGCCGAAAGGATCAAAGGGTGTGTTTCTGAGCCATTTCAGCTTGGCAAGAAGTTTCAGAAACGGCCGTAACCAAGGCCCTAATTTGATCTTTGCCGGCCTTTGTCGGGCCGGTTGAAACAGGGTGAGAATGGGCGCGGAAAAGTAATAAGAGATTTTGAGATTACCCTGATATTGTTCCGACAACTCGCTTAAAAATTCTTCCCGCGTGTGAAGGCGAGCCACCTCGTATTCGTCTTTGTAAGCCATCAGCTTGAACAATGATTTTGCGATTGCGATCGCGAGCTTGTCTTGACCGATCACTTTCTCCGCGTCGTAGACCGCTTGGACAGACCGCTCGAAACGACGGGCATAGTTTTCGTTTTGATACTCTTTGAGTTCGGCCGTGTAGGTCTTCATCAGTTCGGTGTAACCAGGATCCACATTGATTTTTTCAGGCATGTTCAAAATAGCGGAATGGACTGCGGCAAGCCTGCCGACCGAAAAGGCGCGCCTGTTTTGCTCAATCGACGTCCCGTTCAGTTCAATGGCACGGGCAATCGCATCCTGTGACAGCGGGATCAACCCGTTCTGCCAAGCTACACCCATCAAAATCATATTGGCAAAGACGGCATCCCCCAGAAATGTCTCGGACAGCGCACTGGCATCAATGGACGCGATATGATCATGCCCGATCGCTCCGGCAATGGCATGGAGACGCTTGTCGCTGTTCAGACTGGAATCGCGATTGCGGATGAGTTCGCCTGTCGGCATCTCCGAAAGGCTGACGGCAGCCTTTGTGTGTTTTCCGTATCTGGAAAACGCTTTTTCGGATGTTGCCACGACAAGATCACAGGCCATCAGGGCGTCGCATGATCCATGATCAATCCGCACCTGATTTAAATCGTCCGGTTCTTTGGAAAAGCGCATGTAACTTAAAACGGGTCCGAATTTCTGCGCAAATCCGGTGAAATCCAGAACGGATACGCCCAGCCCTTCGAGATGGGCAGCCATACTCAGGATCGCGCCGATGGTCACGACACCGGTGCCTCCGATTCCCGCGATCAATAAATTGAACGGCTTGTCGAGGGTATGGGGCGCGGGTGCCGCGAGCTGTCCCGCATGAGCAATAATATCAAAAACCGGCGCTTTGGCTTTATGGCGCTTGCCGCCTTCGACGATGATGAAACTCGGACAAAATCCGTCCAGACACGAGAAGTCTTTGTTGCAATTGGACTGGTTGATCTTTCGCTTGCGACCGAAAACCGTCTCGACAGGCTCTACGCTCAAACAATTGGACTGGTCCGAACAGTCGCCGCATCCCTCGCAAACGCGGGCGTTGATATGGGCAAATTGGGGGACGTCCGGTGCAGTGCCCCGCTTTCTGCGCTTGCGTTGTTCTGTGGCGCAGACCTGATCATAGATCAGAATGGTCACACCGGGAATGTCGCGCAATTCTCTCTGGACCGCATCCAGATCATCGCGATGATCGATGGTGACGCCGGAAGGCAAAAGACCTTTGACCATTGCATCCGGTTTGTCCGACACAATGGCTATGCGATCCACCCCTTCCGCACGCAGTCCATGCGCGATCATGGGGATGCTGACAGGACCATCAACAGGCTGTCCGCCGGTCATCGCGACGGCATCGTTGAACAGAATTTTGTAGGTGATGTTGGTTTTGGCCGCGATGGCCTGACGAATGGCTGTCGAACCGGAATGATAATAGGTTCCTTCCCCCAAATTCTGGAATATGTGTCCTTTGCCCGTGAACAAAGACGAAGCAACCCAATTCACCCCTTCACCACCCATCTGAATGAGCGAACCGGTTTTCCGGTCCATCCAACTCGCCATAAAGTGGCAGCCAATTCCCGCCAGTGCGGCCGACCCTTCAGGCACTTTTGTGGAGCGGTTATGGGGACAGCCCGAGCAGAAATAAGGCGTTCTGGCACCGCCCATCACGGCTATCGGTTTGATAGCAGAGGCTTCGAGCAACGTGACCCTTACAGGCAAATCGAGCTCGGGGAAAAACAGGTCGAGACGCCGTGCAATAATTCTTGCCCGTGCCAGCGGCGACAGCTCGCCGATCCATGGAACAAGCGCCTTGCCGAGCTCATCATATTTTCCGACCATACAGTTGGGCTTTGAGCCGGGCTGGTCATAAAAATACTCTTTCAACTGGCTCTAGATAATGCCGCGCTTTTCCTCGACGATGAGGATCTCCTTTTTTGATTTAACAAAGCTCAAAGCGGCCGAAGGCTCCAAAGGCCAAACCATCCCGACCTTGTAGATTTCGATGCCAAGGGCTTCGCACCGCGCCTGTGTAAGACCCAACAGTCTCAATGCTTCCATGGCGTCGGCATGGACTTTGCCGGCAGTGACAATGCCATAAAATGCACCATCCGAGGGGTAAATGACCCTGTCGATCGGATTGGCCTTGGCAAAGGCGAATACTGCTTGTTTCTTGAATTCAAACCGCTGTTCGATTTGCGGGCCGGGCAAATCCGGCCAGCGATAATGCAGGCCCCCGGGGGGCGCCGCAATGTCGGGTTGGTTGAACTCTCGAGCGAGTTGAACAGCAAAGGACCTGCCGGATTCCACAACCTCCGAGATGGCTTTGAAACCAACCCACATGCCGGAGAAGCGGCTCAACGCATAACCATATTCGCCGAAAGAGAGATATTCGCTGACGCTGGCCGGATGCAAAACCGGCATCATCCAGCTCATGAAAGCCACATCGGATTGATGGGGCATGGAGGACGAGACACAGCCATGATCATCACCCGCCACAACCAGCACACCGCCATGGGGTGATGAGCCGTAAGCATTGCCGTGTTTCAATGCGTCACCGGAACGGTCGACGCCCGGGCCTTTCCCGTACCAGAGGCCGAATACGCCCTGGACTTTCCGGTCCGGATTAGTTTCGACTTGCTGCGAACCCAGCACCGCTGTTGCAGCCAAATCCTCGTTGACCGCGGGCAAGAATTCGATGCCATTGGTCGAGAGCCTGTCGCGAACACGCCACAATTCCTGATCGACGCCCCCCAGAGGCGATCCGCGATAGCCGGAAATAAACCCTGCGGTTTTCAGACCCGCTGCCTGATCCCGTTTGGCCTGATCCAGCACAATGCGGACCAGCGCCTGCGTGCCTGTTAGAAAAACCCGTCCTTCGGACCGTTCGTAGCGGTCTTCGAGCTTGTAATCATCAAGGGCAACAGGAGCGGACATGGGTAACCTCCCGAAAATATCTGTCGAAAGGATATCGCCTGCGATCCGGAAATAATCTCCGATAATTGACTGAAACAATTAAAAAATGAAATAATATTCCTTATATCATCAAAAATCGAAAATATCATTCACATGGTTGCAGGAGAGCGAGATGCTGGAAAGACAAGACGAGCGAATCCTGTTCGAACTCCAGCGCGACGGGCGGATGACCAACCAGCGTCTGGCCGAAGATCTCGGACTGTCAAGCTCAGCCTGCTGGCGTCGCATCAAATCATTGGAGGAAATCGGTGTCCTGCTCGGTTATTCTGCGATTGTCGATCGCGAAAAGGCCGGTTTTCAGATGTCGGCAATCTTGCATGTGTCGCTTGAGCGGCACGACACCAAATTTGTCGAAGAATTCGTGTCCCGCGTCATCGCCCGCCCCGAGGTGCTGGAATGTTACGCCACGACAGGAGATGCTGACTACCATTTGCGCGTCGTTGTCAAAGACATCAATGCCTATAACATCTTTCTGGATGATTTCATGTTCCGCTTGCCCGGCATCAGATTTGTACGCACAAATGTGATTTTGAAGGAAGTCAAACACTCCATGAGCCTGCCGTTTCGAAGACAATGAAGAGATAGGGCTTTAGTGATTGGCTCCCAACCCGATCGAGGATCACCCGCCAAGCGGGCAACACAGAATTCAAACGCCGTTAATGACGATAGAGGGTTTTATCCTTCTTCAGGTTTTCCCAACAGCATTGATGGAGTTCTGCCTGATCTAACCCCAAAAGCCGGTGGGACAATGCGGCAAAAAGGCCCTTTGATTTTAAAGGGAAAGCGCTCCGCTTTCGCCTAATCCATTAGTTTTACTTACTCTTTCTGCCCCAGTCAGGAGCACCACTCTATTCATAAATCATTGATTTCACATCATTGACTGCCTATCAAGAACGGTATGACGATGCAAAATCACAGTGTGACCAAACGCGTAGCCATGATCTCCGGCGCCAATCGCGGCATTGGTCTGGCCATCGCGCGCCAATTGGCACGGCAGGGCTATGCCCTCAGCCTCGGTGTGCGGCAGCCCGAGGCGTTTGATGCGGTCAAGGCGTTTGGCACTTCAGTGGATATCCACATCTTTGCCTATGAGGCCACCGAAAAGCTGGCCGGACAGCGTTGGCTCGAAGCCTGCCTGCAGCGGTTCGGGCGGCTGGATGTGCTGGTCAATTCCGCCGGCCTATTGCGCAAGGTCAGTCTGGCAGACGGGCTTGAAAGCGATCTCGATGCCATGATCGAGGTCAATGTCAAAGGCCCGTTCAGATTGATACAGGCCACTTTGCCGGCCTTGCGGCAATCGGGACGCGGCCGCGTGGTCAATATTGCGTCCTTGTCGGGCAAGCGGGTGCGCAATGACAATGTCGGCTACCAGATGAGCAAATTCGCCTTGATGGCGCTCTCGCATGCGGTGCGCGCAGCCGCTTGGGATGACGGGGTGCGCGCTTTGGCGCTGTGCCCCGGTTTTGTCAAAACCGATATGGCCCTTGCCGCCAGCTCGATGCCGCCCGAAGACATGACCAGCCCCGAGGATCTGGCCAGACTGGTCGGGCTGATTGTCGAATTGCCCAACACGGCGTCGATATCGGAATTGCTGGTCAATTGCTCCTACGAGGTCATGCTGTAACCGCGCAGGCCTTGACCCGAAACAGCGCGATCAGATCATCAGCTCGATCAGAAACGGTCCGCGCTTTTTGAAGGAGGCTTGCAGCAAATCGGCAAAGCCCTCGGTGCTGTCGGTGCTGGCCGCTTCGACACCCATGGATCGGGCCATTTGCGTCCAGTTCAAATCCGGATTGCCGAGATCGAACATATCCAGCGCCGTGCGGCCCGGATTGGCGCCGACATTGGCCAATTCACCAATCAAAATCTGGTATTTGCGGTTGGACAGGATCACGGTTGTGATGTCCAGCTTCTCGCGGGCCTGCGTCCATAGTCCCTGCACCGTATACATGGCGGATCCATCGGCTTGCAGATTGATGACACGGCGATCCGGCGCACCGATCGCTGCACCGATCGAGACCGGAATTCCCTGCCCGATCGCGCCACCCGTCACACTCAGCCATTCATGCGGTTCGGCCGCCTGACTATAGGCGGCAAAATCGCGGCCGAACGACACGGATTCATCGGAAATGATCGCCCCTTCCGGCATCAGGCTGGCAACCGTTGCCGCCACCGAGGCCGAGGTGAGCTTGCCGCTGCCGATTGGCAGTTTGTCGCCATGATAGGGCACGTCGACCCCGGGCGCGTGCAGGACATCGGCAAGCCGCGCCAAAGCCTCCAGAATATCCTGCTCTTGCCGCGCCATCACATGGATATCCGTATCATGCGGGATCGGGGATTGCGGCTTGTTCGGATAGGCAAAAAAGGTAACCGGCTTGAAGGTGCCGCAGATGACCAAGGATTTCAGCCCTGCCATTGCAGTCACGGCCTGATCGACAACATAGGGCACGCGCTCGACAATCGCCCGACCGTAGCCGCGCGAGAGTTTGCCATTGGCCCCCTGGGCGATCAGGCGGCAGCCCGTGGCAGCGGAAATCCGATAGGCCAGAGCCAGCCCTTGCTGTGTCAGTCCGGCATGGCCCAAAATCAACCCATTGGCCGAACCGCCTTGGCGCAAGATGCGCGCAGCCTGTTCAATGGCAAAAGAATCGACCAGCGGCACACTCGGGACAGGCAGAACATCGCCCACCACACCACCCTCGTTCCACGACACATCCGAGGGCAGAATGAGGCTGGCAATTTGTCCCGGAGACGCATGGGAAGCCTGCACGGCCGCCGCTGCATCCTGTCCGACCGTGCGCACATCCATGGCAGTGCGCACCCAAGAAGAGACGCCGCGCGCCCAGCCTTCGGTATCCGACGTCAAAGGTGCATCGAGCGGGCGATGATAGGTGGCCTGATCACCGACAATATTGACAATCGGCGATCCTGCACGCCGCGCATTGTGCAGATTGGCCAATCCGTTGGCCAGTCCCGGCCCGCAATGCAGCAGCGTTGCCGCAGGCTTTCCGGTCACGCGCCCATAGCCATCGGCCGCGCCGGTCACGACGCCTTCAAACAGACCCAGCACGCATTTCATGCCGGGAATACGATCCAGTGCGGCGACAAAATGCATCTCGGATGTGCCGGGATTGGTGAAACAGGTATCAACTCCGCTTTTGAGCAGCGTATGGACAAGACTCTCGGCACCATTCATCGGGCTAACCCCCTTACTTCACCAGCCTCATGATGCGTCCGATGGCTGGAATTGGCAAGGCGCATCACCGCTTGCATGGCATACGGCCCATCGGCGTCAGGCCACCTGAAATGTCCTCCGCCCAAGCATAAGCGCATCTTATCCCGCCACATTTAATCCGTCTTAGCGCGTGTGAAGGCGTATGATTAGCCTGATGGAACAGTGTGGGGATTGATATGCCGTTTTCCGATTATAAGACTGCTCTGGTCACAGGTGCCTCCTCGGGGATTGGCGCGGCGGTGGTGGAACGCTTCTGCAAGGAAGGGCTGGAAGTCCATGCTCTGGCGCGCGGCAAGACGGCGCTGGACGAGTTGTCGAAACGCACGGGCTGCATCAGCCATGCCATCGATGTCACCGATACCGAGGCCCTGACCGCCCTGACCCGATCCATCCCGTTCGACGTGCTGGTCAACAATGCAGGGGTTGATCGCCCGCGCTCGTTTCTGAATGCGCAGGAAGACGACATCGATCTGCTGGTCGATGTCAATTTGCGCGCGGTGTTGCACCTGTGCCGTCTGGTGGTGCCGGGCATGGTGGCGCGTGACCGCGGCCATGTCATCAATGTCAGTTCGATTGCCGCAGCCTATCATTTCGGCGGCAATTCCACCTATCACGCGACCAAGGCGGCTGTGAGCATGCTGTCGGGCCAGTTGCGGGTGGATGCCTTCGGCAAGCGCGTGCGGGTGACCGAGATCTGCCCGGGCCGCGTCGCCACCGATATTTTCGCCCATGTCCACGGCGACAGCCCGGAAACCCATGAGCGGTTTATCAAAGGCTTTGAATTGCCCGAGGCCAAAGACATTGCCGATGCGATTGCCTTTGCCGTCTCCGCGCCGATAGCCGTCAATATCGGCCATATGGAAATCACACCGACCATGCAGGTGCCCGCCGGTCTGATGACCACGCGCCCCGAAGCACCGCAGGCACCCGCGCCAACGACATCCCCCTCAAGGACGTAGAATGAAGGGATTTGACCTCCTCGCTGTCCTGACCCACCCGCAATTCAGCCAGATGCTGCTGAGCGGAATGAAAATGACGCTGATCATTGCTTTGGGGTCGTGGATGCTGGCGATGAGCCTCGGTTTTATCCTGCTGGTGATCCGCATGCTGCCGTTCAAGCCGGCTGATCAGGCGGTGGCGGGTTATGTGTCCTATCACCGCAATGTGCCGACGCTGGTGCAATTGATGCTGTGGTATTTCGGCATTGCCAATATCCTGCCGGCCGGATTGCAAATCTGGCTCGGCGACCACAATGGCGAGGCGATTTTTGCGATTGTCGGATTGGGTCTGTGTCAGGCCGCCTATTTCAGCGAGGATTTGCGCTCCGGCTTCCGCTCGATCCAGCCCGGACAGGATGAGGCCGCCCGTGCTTTGGGCCACAGCTATCTCGGTGCGATGGCCTATGTGCTGCTGCCGCAAGCCTTCCGCCATGCCTTGCCCGCGCTGATCAACCACACCGTGTCCCTGTTCAAAAACAGCTCGCTGGCCATGGCCATCGGGGTGGCGGAATTGACCCATGCGGTCAAAGAGGTCGAAAATCTCAGCTTCCGCGTGTTCGAAGCCTATCTGATTGCGACTGTCGTCTATCTGGCCTGCTCATTGTTGCTGATGGCTGTGGGGGCATGGCTGAGCCGCGATCCTGCCAGTGCGGAGGCATCATGAGCATGCTCTCCAATATGATCACCATCATCGAGGACAACTGGCTGCTTCTGCTGATCGGCCAATATCCGAACGGCCCGTTGGGCGGGATTGCCTCGACGCTGATCCTGTCGGTTCTGGGCATCGTGCTGGCTTTTCCGCTCAGCGTATTGATTGCACTGGCGCGGTTGTCGCAGTGGAAAGTGCTGAATTGGCCCGCCACCGCCCTTGTCTATATCGTGCGCGGTGTGCCGCTGCTGATGCTGATCCTGTGGGTGTATTTTCTGGTCCCCCTGCTGATCGGCGACAGCGTGCCGGGCTTTGTCACCATGCTGTGCACGCTGGTGATCTATGAAGGCGCGTTTTTGAGCGAGATCGTGCGCGGCGGCATTATCGCTTTGCCTTCCGGGCAGATGGATGCGGCCCGCGCTTTGGGCCACAGCCATGTCGGGGCCATGCGCTATGTGATCCTGCCGCAAGCGCTCTACAATATGATGCCGAGCATCCTCAGCCAGTTTGTTTCCACCATCAAGGAAACCACGCTGGGCTATGTCATCAATGTGCCGGAACTGACCTTTGCCGCCAGCCAGCTCAACAACCGCCTGTTGACCAAGCCGTTTGAAATCTTCGCCATTCTGGCCATCGTCTATTTCATCGTCTGCTGGAGCCTGTCGGAAGTGGCCAATCAACTGGAACAACGCATCCAGAAGCAAAGGCTGGGTGATGACCCATCGGATGCAGGCGCGCTGCAGCCCGACGCCCCCAAAATGCAGGGGGCCACATGACAACAGCATTCCATTCACACGCATCTCTGCCGATGTCCCAAGACTTGTCCATAACAGGAAATTGCCCATGATACGCTTTTCCAACGTGAACAAATTCTACGGCAGTTACCAAGCCCTTGTGGATGTGAATGCCACGGTCAACAAAGGCGAGGTTGTGGTGGTGTGCGGTCCTTCGGGTTCGGGCAAGTCGACGCTGATCCGCACCGTCAACCGGCTGGAGCCGATCCAGTCAGGCGAAGTGCTGTTTGACGGGCAGAATGTCCATGCCGCCCTCAAAAGCGCCGAGCTGAACCGGCTGCGCGCCCGTATCGGTTTTGTGTTCCAGAATTTCAATCTGTTTCCGCATCTCTCGGTGCTCGAAAACATCATGCTGTCACCTGTCCGCGTCAATGCCGTCAAACGCGGTGACGCCAGCCAGACCGCGATGCGGCTGCTCGACCGTGTCGGTCTGGCACACAAGGCCAAGGCCTATCCCGCGCAATTGTCGGGCGGCCAGCAGCAGCGCGTTGCCATTGCGCGCGCTCTGGCGATGGAGCCGCCGGTGATGCTGTTTGATGAACCCACCAGCTCGCTCGACCCCGAAATGGTCGGCGAAGTGCTGGCCGTGATCCGTTCGCTGGCTGCCGATGGCATGACCATGATGTGCGTCACACACGAAATGAATTTTGCCCGCGATGTCGCGGACTGCGTCTGGTTCATGGATGCGGGCAAGATCCTCGAAATTGGGGCTCCGGCTGATTTTTTCTCGAACCCCCAACATCCGCGTGCGCAGCGCTTTTTATCGGATCTGCATGTGCGGTGACCTACCGTTCAAACAACACTCAGGAGGACGCAATGACTGTTAAAAACCATCTTTCAAAAATCGGATTGCTGATCGGACTCGGTCTGATCGGCATGGGTGCGGCGCAGGCTGACCAGTTGCAGGATATCATGGCCCGCAAAGAGCTGCGTTGCGGCACCTTCTCCGATGTGCCGCCTTTTGCGGCTCCCGATGCCAAGACCCGTGAAATGGTCGGCTTCGATGTCGATATGTGCAACGCCGTTGCCAAACGTCTGGGCGTAGCGGCCAAAATCACCCCACTGTCGGTGGAAGCCCGCGTGCCGGAAGTGAAGCTGGGTCGCGTCGATGTCACCATCGCCAATCTCGCATACACACTGGGCCGCGCCGAACAGATCCAGTTCAGCGACCCCTATTATCTCGCCAAGGAAATGCTGGCTGTGAAGGCAAGCGATCCGGGTTCTACCAAGGCCGATTTCAAAGGTAAGCGCATCGCCTCGACCAAGGGTTCGACCTCCGAACTCTCGATCAAGATGAATGAGTCCGAGCCTTTGACCTTCCAGGATACCGGTTCGGTCTATATGGCCGTGCAGCAGAACAAGGCTGTCGGCATGGTTGCCAATACCATGACCATCACCAAGCTGGTCAACGAATCCAAGACTTCGGGCACCGAGTTGAAGATGATTCAGGAGCCAATGGCCTTCCAGCCCATCGGCGTCGGCATGAAAAAGGACGAGCCTGCCTTGCTCGCCAAGATCAACGAAACTCTGGTGGCGATGGACAAGGCCGGCGAAATCAACGCGCTGTGGGACAAGTGGCTTGGCCCCAACACCGAGTTCAAAATGGTGCGCACCGACAAGGTCGTGCCTTTGACCGAGCTGAAATTCACCCCGCTCCCATAAGCGGACGTGATAACAAAATCAGAAGCTGCCCTTGCAAAAGGGCAGCTTTTTTATGGATTAAATCTGGCGAGACAGCGGCACGATCTGATTGCCGCCGGACTCGATGACCGAGCGGATGGTTTTGGCCAAATTCAACGCACCTTCGGTGTCGCCATGCAACAGGATCGAGCGCGAGGGCATGGCCAGTTTTTTGCCGGTGATGGTGATGACATGGCCGTCATCCAAAATCCTTTTGACGCGGTCGGCAATCGCCGAAGCGTCATGGATCACCGCACCGTTTAGCTTGCGCGAGACCAGCAAGCCGTCATCATCATAGGCGCGGTCGGCCAGAAATGTGGTGGCAACCCGCAAGCCCTGTTCGGCCGCCGCCTCCTCGATGGCGCGGCTGCTCGAAGAGACCACCAGCAGGTCTTTGTCGAATTCCGCAACGGCCTTTAACAAGGGCTTGGCCAGTACCGGATCGGCCGCCGCCATATTGCCGAGCGCACCGTGGAAACTCATATGCGTCATCGAATGGCCGACCGAGCGGGCAATGCCGTCAAGCGCACCCAGTTGATAGATCACCATCGCTGCCAGCTCGTTCGGTTCAATCTGCATCACACGGCGGCCAAAGCCCTGCCGATCAGGAAAACCGACATGCGCGCCGACATCGACACCGAGCGACAGCGCCTGCCGCACCCGCTCGCGCATGATCAGCGGATCGCCGGCATGATAGCCGCAGGCGATATTGGCGGAAGAGATCAACGGCATCAGGGCCTCGTCCTGCCCCATCGGCCAGGGACCAAACCCCTCCCCCAGATCGGCATTCAGATCGATATCCATGACAAACCCTTTGCCGCTAGAGCGGTCGCAATTCGAACAATGGCGTTGCATAGCCGACCAGCGTCCGGTCAGCACTCAGATAATGCACAAACACCCCGTCATGGGGTGCGACAACCGGCAACAGCAGTACGCCCGCTTGCAACAGACCGACAATCTGTCCCTCTTTGACAACTGTTTCGGGCTGGACCAAACAATGGTCTTGCAGGGGATGATGCGTCAGAAAAACTCCCGAATGGGATGCGGACACAGCCAAGGCCGGACGCGTGGAGCTGATTGTCAACGTGGTTTTGCCGCCCTCGTTGCGGATCAGCCATTGGCCATCCGGCCCGTTCAATTCCAGCAGCGCGATATCGGTGGCAGCAAGCCAGCCTGCTACCAGTGCGGCCTGATCATTGGTCATGGCCAGCCCCCTTTTGCACCGTCCGGCCCAAAGCAACCATACGGCGCACCTCTTCCAGCCAATCCGTCACATCCTGCAAGGCTTTGACGGCCTCTGGCCAACTGACTTCGACAAATCGCACCGAACTGCCGATCTGCACCTGACCGAGCCGCCACAAATCGGCATCGATCACCGTGCCGATTTTCGGATAGCCGCCGGACGGCTGGGCATCGCGCATCTGGATGATCGGCTGGCCGCCATGCGGCACTTGGATGACCCCCGGCACGATCCCGTGCGAGCGCAATTCGAGCGGCAATTTCGGCTCGATCATCGGGCCTGCCAAGCGATAGCCGTAACGGTCGCTTTGCGAGGTGATTTTCCAGTTCTTCGCCCAGAATTCGGCACAGGAGTGATCGGTAAAGGCCTCGTATTCGGCAGCCCGCAACACGCGGATTGCTTGCGTGCCTTCCACCATCAGCGGCATCGACAAAGCCGGCGGCACCACGCCCATTCCGGCGGGGCAATGCAGATCAGACGCAACCCCGACGGGCAGGTGATCACCCTGCTGCAAAGTCCGGCCTTGATAACCTCCGAACTGGCCGCGCAATTGCGTGCTGCGCGATCCCAGAGCCAAAGGCACATCAATGCCGCCCGCCACGCACAGATAGACACGGCTGGCCTGCCAGCGGCTTGGTCCGCCGCGCTCGACCGTCAACACCTGCCCCGCCCGCACAGGAGCAACCAGCCAAGGCTGCAATGGCTGGTCATCAAGCCGCGCCTGATGATCGGCCCCCGTCAGCACGATATTGCAGGCATGGTGAAACCGGACCCTGAACGGAAAAATCGGAATTTCGACAGCGGCGGAATTGTCGTCATTGCCGAGCAGAATATTGCCTGCCGCCAGCGCGAGACGGTCCATCGCGCCGGAATGACTGACGCCCCAGCCCAAAGCGCCGAAACGGCCGAGATCCTGCACGGTCGCCAAAGCGGTTGATGACAGCACTTCGATCATCCGACCACCCTCTCGATCCGGAAGCGGATGGAATCGCCGGGCTGCAACAGGGTCGGCGGCTGTTTGGTAACATCGAAAAACGACATGCTGGTCGAGCCGATGGTGTTCCAGCCGCTCGGCCCGTCGGACGCCGAAACGCCGGTCTGGAAACCGCCGATCGACACCGCACCGCCGGGGATTTTCAGCACCGGTGTTTTGCGCCGTGGCGTGGCAATCCGGTGATCCATGCCACCGAGATAGCAATAGCCGGGATGACTGCCCAGCGCATAGACCGGATAGAGCGGCGCGCTGTGGATTTCGGCAATCTCATGCGCATCCAATCCCGTATGGGCCATCACATCGGCCATATGCGGACCCGCCTCGCCCCCGTAAACCACCGGCAGCTCGATGGTGCGGCCTTCGACCGCCATCGGCTTGGCCGCCCGCCACGCATCCAGAAGTCGCGCGATCAGTGGCTGCGGATCCAGCGGCGGCTTGCGGAAGCACAGCATCAGATTGTTCATGCCGGGCACGGCCTCCAGCACTTCGGGCCAGTTGCAGACCTGCGCGGACAGCGACCAGATTGTCTGCTGCGTTTCCAGCGAGGTCTCGCCATGGGCTTCCAGCAACAAGGCGGTGGTGCCCAGCATGCTGATGACAGGATCATGCGCCATGCTGCTGATCCCTGCTTCCATTGGCCTGTTTCAGCCAGCTTTCGAGAAAGTGGATATCGACCCCGCCGGTGATGAATTGCGGATCACGCACAAAGGACCGATGCAGCGGCAGATTGGTTTTGATGCCGTCGATCACCATTTCATCCAGCGCCAAAGCCAGACGCCGCAAGGCGATCTCGCGGGTGTCGCCATGCACGATCAATTTGGCGATCATCGAGTCATAATGGGGCGGCACCCGATAGCCCGCACAGGCATGGCTGTCGATGCGCACACCCGGCCCGCCCGGCATCTGCCAAGTGGTGATCACACCGGGCGAAGGCGCAAAGGTTTCGGGGTCTTCGGCATTGATCCGGCACTCGAAGGCGTGGCCGCTTTGGGTGATATCGCTCTGGACAAGCGTGAGAGGCTCGCCCAAGGCCACACGGATTTGCTGCTCGACAATATCAAGCCCCGTGACCATTTCGGTGACGGGATGCTCGACCTGCAACCGCGTGTTCATTTCGATGAAGAAGAAAGCCCCGTCCTCCATCAGAAATTCGAACGTGCCCAAACCGCGATAGCCGAGCCGCTCGCACGCCGCGACACAGCGCGCCCCGATTTCAGCGATGACGTCGGGGGCAATCCCGATGGCGGGGGCCTCTTCCAGCATTTTCTGGTGGCGACGCTGCGGCGAACAATCGCGGCTGCCGAGCCAGAGCGCTTGACCCTTGCCATCGGCCAGAACCTGAATTTCGACATGGCGCGGATGGGCCAGATATTTTTCCATATAGATGTCGGAGGCCCCGAAAGCGCGGCGCGCCTCCTCGCGCGTCAGCGACAACGCACCTTTCAACTCCGCTTCTTGCGCGACAATCCGCATGCCCTTGCCGCCGCCACCCCCCGCCGCCTTGATGATGACGGGATAGCCGATCAGGCGGGCCGTGGCGCAGCTGCTGTCATAATCGGCATCAAGCGCGTGATCGGGACCGGGCACGCAAGGCACACCCGCTTCGATCATCAGCCGTTTGGCCGAAATCTTGTCGCCCATATCCCTGATATTGTCAGGCGTCGGGCCGATAAACACCAGCCCCGCCTGTTCGACACGGGCGGCGAATTCGGCATTTTCCGTCAAAAAGCCGAAACCGGGATGAATGGCCCCCGCCCCGCTGGCTTTGGCGGCCAGCAACAGGGCTGTCTGGTCGAGATAGCTCCGGCTGGCGGGCGCCGGCCCGATGCACAGCGCCTGATCGGCGAGGGCGACATAAGCGGCGTCCCGATCGGCCTGCGAATAGACCACCACCGTTTCCAGCCCCATGCTTTTGCATGCGCGCAGGATGCGCAGCGCGATCTCGCCGCGATTGGCAATTAAAACCTTGGTGAATGCAGGGCGGCTCATGCGATGCTCATCAGCAACTGGCCCACATCGACCTCTTCGCCATTGCCGATCACAATGGCCTCGATGGTGCCTGCACGCTCGGCGGTGACGTGGTTGAAGACTTTCATTGCCTCGATCACACAGAGCGGCGCGCCGATGGCGACCTGCTGGCCTATCTCGACAAACGGCGGCGCATCGGGAGAAGGCTGCAAATGCACAATGCCATAAAGCGGCGAGGTGACCTTCACTGATCCGTGCTGCGCCGCCTCACTCAACTCAGCCTGCGATTGCGTTGCCGACGGCGGCAACGCACGGGTGAGTTTGAGCGTCCACGCCCCTTCCCGACATTCGGCCTCGGGGCGGGAGGATCCCGCCATGCTGTCGATCAGAGCTTTGATTGTGTCGAGATCCATGCGCATCCACCCGCTATGGCTACGCAATTTGGTCACGCATCCATCTGGTTTTACACTGTATCGGCGCACCGGCGGCTAGGCTAAGATGGAATGTCTTTGTCCCAATAAGAGTGGCTTATGCCACGCCGCGTTTGCGGCTTTTGACCGGTGCCAGTGCATGATGGGGCAATTCGGCGATCAGTTCGAGCAGAATTTCCTTGATCGCCTGCGCGGGCTCCGACAGGGGCAGATAATCGGATTGGCACAGAGCCAAAGGGGCAACAATCGTCGGCCCGACCAGCCTTGATTTCCATGCCGCGCAGGAAGCCAACACCTGATTGGCCATGGATTCGGGCAAAATCGTCATGCCCAACCCGTCCGAGATCACCGAGGTCAGCGTGCTGGCCGATTCAATTTCGGCCACCACATGCGGTTTCAGATTGGCGGCGGCAAAGGCCTCGTCCACCATCCGGCGCACGACATTATAGGGACGCGCCAGATAGAGTTCGAGATGGGCGCATTGGGGGATCGACACCTCGTCGGGATAGGCACCCAAACGGTCGGGACCGACCAGATAAAGCTCCTCATTGAGCAAAGGCAGAAATGACAGGCCATGCACCGGCACTTTGCCGCCATACAATACGGCCATATCCATGCGGCCATTCATGATCATTTCCGACAGGGTGCTGCCATAGGTCTCGTTCAGATAGAGCAGAATTCCGGGGTGGCGGGCTCTGGTGGTGCGCAGCAAGGGCAAAGCCAACCCCGCGGCGGCCGTGCCCGGGGCCAGCCCCACCGATACCGCCCCGTTGATGCCCGCATTGGACGCGCTCATTTCGGATTTCGCCTGCTCGCACTGGCGCAGGATCAGCTGGGCATGGCGATAGAGTACTTTTCCGGCCTCGGTCGGCGTGACGCCCCGCGTGGTGCGCAACAGCAACTGCTGGCGTACCTCGGCCTCCAGAGTGGCGAGCTGCTGGCTCAGCGCGGGCTGGGCGACATGCAGCACATCAGCGGCTTGGGTCAGGCTGCCGATGTCGACAATTTTGACGAAATACTGCAAACGCCTGATATTCATCCCGTGATCCCGTTTTGTCGCCAGCCCGCCGCCACAGCCCCGTTACGGCCAGACCAAGCTGCCTAGTTGTAGAAAAAAACCGGCCCCATAAGCAATCCCTATAAAGGCAGAATGATTTCGTCTTGGTCAGTCCTTCCTGCGGCAATTATGCAAAGATGTGCATCTTTTTCGTTTTGTGGGGGCCTCATGGACCAGTCTCGTATTGCCTCGCGCATCAAGCGCATCAAGCCGTCCCCCAGCACTTTTGCGGCCGATCGCGCCAACGAGTTGAAGCGTCAGGGCCGCAGCATCATCAGCCTCGTGGTCGGCGAACCGGATTTCGATACACCTGCCCATATCCGTCAGGCCGCATCCGTGGCAATGGATCAGGGCCAGACCCGTTACACGCCGATGGCCGGCACAATTGCCCTGCGCGAAGCCATCATCGCCAAGCTGAAGCGCGAAAACCAGCTCGATTACGGCATGAACGAGATCATTGCCACCAACGGGGCCAAAAGCGGCATTTATGCCGCCTTTGCCGTAACACTGGAACCGGGCGACGAGGTGATCGTGCCCACGCCCTATTGGGTGTCCTACACCGATATGGCGATTGCCAATGACGGCGTGCCTGTCACCATTGCCTGCCCCGAGGCGCAGGATTACAAATTGCTCCCCGCCCAGCTTGAAGCCGCCATCACCGGCAAGACCCGCTGGCTGTTGCTGAATGCGCCGAGCAATCCGACCGGTGTCAGCTATATGCTTGCAGAATATCGTGCTTTGGCGGATGTGCTGTTGCGCCATCCGCATGTCTTGGTGATGACCGATGATATTTACGAGCATATCCGTTTCGACAACACGCCCAATCCGCATTTTCTCAACGCCGCACCCGAATTGAAAGACCGGACGCTGGCGATTAACGGCGTCTCCAAAACCTATGCGATGACCGGCTTCCGCATCGGCTGGGTGGCCGGTCCCAAAGATCTGATCCTTGGCATCAATACTTTCCTGTCGCAATCGGCGGGCAATTGCTGTTCGGTCAGTCAGGCGGCCGCCGCCGCCGCGCTCAATGGCGACCAGTCCTTTATCCATGAAAGCGTAGAAACCTATCAAAAACGCCGCGACCGGACCGCAGCCCATATCAATGCCATCAAGGGCCTGAGCTGCCGCGTGCCGAAGGGGGCATTCTATCTCTATGTGAATTGTCAGGATGTGATCGGCAAAACCACACCCGACGGCACAGTTCTGGCCACCGATGACGATCTGGTCATCTATCTGCTCGACAGTGTCGGCGTCGCCGTTGTCGCGGGCACCGCCTACGGGTTGTCGCCCTATTTCAGAATGTCGATTGCCACCTCGCTCGACACGCTCGACCAAGGCACCGCGCTGATCGCCCAAGCGATTGCCCAACTCCGCTAACCCTCAAAAACAATACGAAAGAGGAAACCCCATGTCCGGTTCAAGCATTCAAAAGCACCCCTCCGCCCCGCAGGTCGATCCCGCAATCATCGCAGCCTTGATGGATCTTCCCGTCGCCCTCTTGAGCGACAATATGCACCGCAACACAGGAAGTGTCGGGCTGACCCCCTATCACAAGCCGCATCACATGGTCGGCACCGCTGTCACGGTCAAAACCAGAGGCGATGACAATCTGGCGATTTTGCGGGCCTTCGAATTCTGCCGTCCGGGCGATGTGATGGTGATCGATGCCGATGGCGGCCTCAAAAATGCGGTGGTCGGCGGTATCCTGTCGTTTTACGGCGCGACCATCGGACTCAACGGCATGGTGATCGACGGTTCGATCCGCGACGTGGCCGAAATTGCTGCCCGTCCCTTTCCGGTCTATGCGCGCGGCGTCAACCATCGCGGCCCCTACAAAGACGGTCCCGGCGCGATCAATGTGCCTGTGTCCATCGGCGGCATGGTAGTCAATCCCGGCGACATCATCGTCGGCGATCAGGACGGCCTGCTGGCCTTCTCGCCCGCGATTGCCGCAGAGGTCATCAAAAAAGCCCAAGCCCAGCACGCCAAGGAAGACGCCACAATGGAGGCCATGCGCAACGGCACATGGGACCGCTCCTTCATCGACGCACTGGAAGCCCGCTGCATGAATTGAGCGACAAGGCGTTTAAAATTCAACCCGCGCGGGAGCCAAACCTCCCGCGCGGGTTTTTTATTGTTGCGTTATTCGACAAACCGCCTGCCACCTTCCACACCGTTTTGCCTTGTTCTGCGCTCGCAGCGCAGCATGGATTGTGATGTCCGAGGCATGTGACCAGCGACCCGATGCCCACAGTGCAGATGCACAATAATGCTATGATAAGTTGTATAATTATTACTTCTCAACCCATAATAGTATTATTATTTGCATATGTTATTTTTATAATTGAATTGACTTTTTTAATTGAATTTTTAGATTTATTGCATAATCGATATATTCTATACATCCTTATAGAATTTCAGCGTTGTTAAGCGTGCCAATTGTTTTTGAGTCCGGATTTTCGGAACGATCTTTTCGTTGATTGATTGTTGAAAGCGACAGCATGTTGAAACGCACCCATAGCAACCCCACTGCGACAGCCCTGCTTCTGCTGTTTGGCGCCAATCTCTGCACCATCCAGACAGGTGCGGCACAAGTGACCACGAATACGCTCAACACAAGCGCGAGAAGTGGAGTGGCGACGGTGGGAGGGTCGGGGTTTGATACCTCAGCGACGAATCTCAGCGGATCGACGATCGGCACCTTAGCGGTAACAATGCCTGACACGACACTCAATAGAAGCGAGACGCTTAATCAACCTGTCACGGGCACACTTGGGTTGAGCGGCTCAAACGCGGTTTCAAATAGTACAATAGGCACGAACGCGTCCGCAGGCACGCTCAGCACAAACGGCGGCACGCTTAACTTCAATGCTACAAACTTGGTTCCCGTGGTCGCGACATTAGCTGGAACGAACGTATACCCAGCCATACTTCAAGTTGGCACCGGCACGACTAATGTTAATACCTTGTTGTCCTATGCAACCGGCACATTGACGATCAATAGCAGCGGCTCACTGACGCTGAGCGGCTCTACGACATCCATCGGATCGACTGTTATCCCGACAAGCACTGCCCTAAAATTAGCGATAATCCGCTCCTTCCCCGAACACATGACACTCGGCCAAACTTTAGCCACCCAGCAAGCCAGCCGCTTCAATGCGATGACCAGCATGCAGGCGCAGCGGTCTGTCACGGGGCGGGCGGAGACGGCATCGGCGTTTACCGGCAGCGATATGCTGCTGGGCTACACAGCCCAACCCCGCAAAGGCGCGGCAGACAAGGCGTTTTCGAAAGTGGATCAAAACGCGGCACAGCCTCCGGCAGCCAATGCCACTTGGCGGGTCTGGGCCAGCCAGTTCGGGTCCAGCGAAACGGTGGCCCCCAAAGCCAGCATCAGTGCCCCGGCTTCATCCAGCCATAATTGGGGCATGATGACAGGGTTCGAAGCCATCCTCTCGCCTGCGCTGGTGGTGGGTGTGGCGGCGGGTGGATCGGCCGCGCCCTATTCCATTGCCTCCCATGCCGCCTATGGACAGGCCACAGGCGGGCAAAGCAGCCTTTATTCGTCCCTCACCATTGACCGCTTCTTGGTCTCTGGCGCTTTGGGTTACGGTCTGCAGCACACCAAGGCCAGCCGCGTCATCTCCCCGTCAAGCACCACAACGGAAGTCCTGACTTACAAAAACAGCACGGATGTGTTTTCCGGCTCGCTGGAAGCTGGCTATCGCCAGCCCTTGGGTGCTTATACGGTGATGCCCTTTGCCAATATCGAACCCGCCATTGTGCGGCAGCATGGCGCGACCGAGACCTCCAGCGCGGGCAGCAGCTCGAACTTCACCATGACCTATCTGTCACGCGAAACAGTGGCTTTGCCGGGCTCGCTGGGCGTGCAGATCGAACGGGCTTTTCCTGTCACGCAGGAGTTGAGCGGACAGGCCGAACTGCGGTCCGCTTGGGTGCATGAATTCAAACCGGACCGCAACAGCAGCTTCATCTATAGCTTTAGTCCGGCCAATAGTTTCACCGCCCACAACAAGGTGCCCGATGACAATCTGGCCCGCATCTCGGCGACCCTGTCTTTCACCCGCAACAAAGACCTGACTCTGTTTGGCCGTTTCGAGACCGACCAGTCTTCTCGCCTGCGCAGCTATACCGGACAGGCGGGGGTCAAGCTGGCGTGGTGAGCGCGTTACCCGTCCTGCGCTTCGGGCGCAGGGTTTGACCAATAAGGGCGGCGCACAGTCGCCCTTTTGTTTTGCGGGAAAGCGATTGCCCCTCTCCCTTTTGCCTTGATTATGGTTATAATGAGCTTGTGTCGTCATCAGGTGTAATGCGTGTGAAGTTGCCTCTTGTTCCTCCCGCCAATGTCAACCGACCCTTGCTGTTGCGAGCGGGTGCGGGGTTGGTGATTGTGATGTGGCTGGCGGGAAGCGGCTACTGGCTGGCCGATGATCTGGTGGCCCAACGCCGTGCGACGCCCGAAGAAGCACTGGCCCTGCGCTGGCAGTTGAGCACCACCAAGCCCGACAAGGCCGACCCCGGCAAGGCCGAAGCCCCGAAGGTCGAAGCCCCGAAGGTCGAACCGCCCTCCGCCAAAAGCCAGAACATCAATGATCTGTTCTCGGTCCGCAAAGGCGGCGTGGAGTCTTTTGATCCGTTGAGCCGCAACCCGCCTGCCAATGCACCGATCATGTTGGCCGATTGGCCGCACCGCATTTTGGCGGGATTGGCCATAGCCTCGGTCCCGCTGCTGAGCCTGATCGGCTGGCTGGTCATGCTCCTGCTCGAGCGCCGCAAAGCCGCCCGCCTGATTGTCGAGGCCGCCGAGGCCAAGAAGCAGCGGGAGATCGAGTTCAAAAAATCATTCTCGCCCAAACGGCCTGTGAAACATTACCAAAGCAAAAATCGTCCGAGATCATGACATGAAAAGTTTTCGTATTCTGATTGTATTTTCAATCCTATATTTGCTGATTCATAAGCTTTTTATTGATTAATACGCGGTTTGAGAGTTGATATTCATTGAAATTCCTTTTTTGTGGCAAAACAGCCCGAACCA
>Ga0214921_10000437_pt1 | contig 77935 bp, 78 predicted proteins | sample LL1505_MetaG_FD_177992 | JGI IMG/M metagenome (GOLD analysis project Ga0214921, IMG submission 177992) | Freshwater microbial communities from Lake Lanier, Atlanta, Georgia, United States - LL-1505 | ecosystem: Environmental > Aquatic > Freshwater > Lake | place: USA: Georgia | collected... | reverse complement strand
CAAAGGTGGTGCCGGTAAGCCAGCCACCCAAAGCCAAGTAGGCAGTTGGGAAAAGCAATAGGCCAGACCAACCAACAAATACAAAGCGGTCGCGCTTCAGCCAGTCATCGAGGACGTCGAACCATCCCCGGCCTGCCGGCGCCCGCCCTACAGCGATTGTCATCGATAGAGGCGTGATACCGGGCGATGGTAACAACGTTTTGGGGGTGTTTGCGGCAAATGGAAACGGGCTGAAACCCTTTAACTGAAAGCCATATAAGTAAAATTACCCATTCAGGGTGCTTTGCTGGCTTTATTCTGCCCTGCTTTGCCAGGATGCAAGCAGTTCAATAGCCTCTGCCTTGGCCATATCTACTACTGAAGCGATCAATCAAACGGTGCTTGGCTCCCGCCGGCCATCCAACATTTTGATGGCCGTGCTTATTTCCACCGGGGGCATCGGCTTTCTGCTCACCAGCCTTTCCAGCTACCTGGGTCGCGACCTCCTGCCTGTTGGCCACCCAGCGGCCTTATTTTTCGTGCCCCAGGGCTTGATCATGGGCGGCTACGGCATCGCAGCGGTGCTTTTAAGCACCTATTTGTGGATTGTTATCGGCATCGATGTGGGATCTGGTTTTAATTGTTTTGATAAAAAATCGAACACCATCACGATCGAGCGCCGTGGCTTTCGTGAATTAATCAGCTTCAGCATCCCCTGCGCTGATGTTCAAGCGGTGAAGGTGGAGGTGCGTGATGGCCTTAATCCCCGCCGTCGCTTGGCGCTTAAGTTGCGCGGTCGCCGCGATCTACCTCTTACCAGGGTGGGTGAACCGATTGCCTTGGCTGAATTGGAACAGGGTGGTGCTGAGCTGGCCCGATATTTAGGCGTTCCATTGGAGGGCGTATGAACCGTTATTTGGCAATGCTTTTGAGCATTTTTGCCCTGCTTTGGCTGCCGGCTTGCTCAACAACGGCAGCCCCGGCAGATTTGGGCTGCAACCAAGCGGTTAATACCTGTTTACAGGGCACTGCCAGGGTTGCCCTAAACACTGATAAGGGCCAGGTTTTAGTTGAATTGGATGGCAAAAATGCCCCCCTAACCGCCGGCAATTTCCTTGATCTGGTGAAACGGGGTGCCTACAACAACACCGTGTTCCATCGGGTGGTGAATCAACCAACCCCATTTGTGGTGCAAGGGGGGGATCCCCAATCGGCAAAACCTGGGGCATCTGCAAGTTTATTTGGCACTGGAAACTTCCTTGATCCAGCTTCAGGGGCACCCCGTTTTATTCCCCTTGAGGTGAAGCTCAACAGCGAAGCCACACCCCGCTACGGCAGGCCCATCAGTGGAGCTCGGGTTACGGATCAGTTGGCCCTGCCCCATCACCGCGGTGCCGTTGCCATGGCCCGCTCCCAGGATCCAAATTCCGCCAGTGCCCAGTTCTATGTGGCATTAAGTGATCTGCCGGAACTGGATGGCCGATATGCCGTTTTTGGCCGGGTGATTGAAGGTATGCCGGTGGTAGATCGCATCGTTCAAGGCGATCGACTGCGCAAGGCCGAATTGCTTCAGGTGGGTAAGTAGCTGCCTGAATTGCGCAGTTTTAGTGATTCAGAATTAACCCCTGAAGCCCTTTGCAGCGCCACTTTTCCGGTGCGGGCGATTTCAAGAATGCCAAAAGGCTGCATTAGTTGCTCTAGGGCCACCAACTTGCCTGGGTCGCCAACTACCTCAAGGGTGAGGGCTTCATCTGCCACATCCACAACCTTGGCCCTAAATACCTGAACAAGGTCGAACACAGCGCCACGGCTAGTGCTATCGGCCTTCACCTTCAGCAGCATCAGCTCCCTTTCCACCGCTGGGATATGGGAGAGATCAATCACTTCCAACACATTCACCAGCTTGAGCAGTTGCTTTGTCATCTGCTCAAGCACAGGCGCATCGCCAGCCACCACCATCGTGAGCCGTGATACCCCCGCCTGCTCAGTGGGTCCCACCGCAAGGCTTTCAATGTTGTAGCCCCTTCGGGCAAACAACCCCGCTATCCGGCTCAGGGCGCCGGATTCATCCTCCACTAACACCGAAAGGGTGTGCTTCATTGCCCCAGCTTTGGCCCAGCCAAACCTAGGCGTTGATGTTCCCAGCTCAACAGCAGCTCGTTAAAGCGCTCTGGATCTTCGTCGTGGGGGCAATGGCCCAGCCCAGCCATCAACTGCAGCTCACAAAGGCCCTTAGGGCTTAACGCAAGCACTTTTTGGCCAATTTGGGCTGGCACCAAGCGATCTTGCTTACCCCAGAGCAGCAGCAAGGGGCATTTCAGCCGTGGCAACAGCTCTGGTGCCGTTGCCGCCGCTGGCCTAAGCCCCATGCCCCGCACCATCCCTGCTAATGCCCCGGCCGCTCCCTTACGCCGCGCCGGTTGCTGGATCAAGCGCACAAGTTCGAGGTTGATCCGTTCTGGATTTGCGTAGGCGCTTCTGATGCCAAGCCGCAGCAGTGGTGTTTGGCGAAGCAAGGCAATCAAGGGGCCCAGGGGTAGGAATTTGGCAAAAGAATTCAGCAAAAAACGTTCTAGTTGCCTTTTCCAGCGGGGGCGTCTTTTGGGCAGAGCTTGCAGCAGGGTGGGATCAGGCAATGGCGCAGCTACCACTGCCCTCACCAGTTCAGGCGCAAACACAGCGGTGGTAACGGCCACCAAGCCCCCAAGGGAATTGCCCACAAGGAGGGCTGGCACCTGCACTACCTCCCGCAAAAATTGCTGCAATTGCCTGCTCCAAAGCCTGTTGTCAAGGGCGATGGCCGGTTGATCGCTTTGGCCAAACCCCAGTAGATCGATGGCATAAACGCAGTAGCCAGCCGCCGCAAGCCCCGCCACATTGGAGCGCCAATGGCCGCTGGCGGCACCAAAGCCATGGAGCAACACCAGGGCCGGCCCGCCGGGGGGGCCAAGCCGGCGCCAATGGCAACGCCACCGCCCAAACTCACAATGGTGCTGTTCACCCCAATTGCTACCTGATTGGGGCGTGTTCATTGGTAACCGAGTGGTGACTAATCACTATTGCGAAGCCGCGGCCCAAGTGCTTGTGGGGGAGGGTTTTTTTCGGGTTGATTCGCGGCCAGCAAGGGATTTTGGTGTGTTGCTGCTCCGTTGGCTTGCCCGGCAACAGCTCAGCCATGAATTAACGGTGTTGGATGGCATGGCGGGTTGTGGCATTCGCAGCGTGCGCTATGGGCTTGAGGCCGGTGCCACTGAGTTGTGGGTTAACGACGCCGACCCTGAGCGTTTGCCTTTGCTTGATCAAAATCTGACTGCTTTATCCCATCGCCCCGGTTTGCATTGGCAAACCAGCAAGCAAACAATTCAAAAGCTATTGGCCAACTTCGTGTTGCAAGAAAAGTATTTCGACTTTGTTGATATCGATGCTTTTGGAGCTGCCACAAGTCTTTTACCCGCAGCCCTTGGGGCGGTGCGGCTTGGGGGGGTGCTCTATCTAGCTAGCAGCGATGGCAGATCATTCACTGGCCACGATCGAGCTGCAGCCGTAAGGCGATTAGGGGCGGCTGTGCGGGCCCAACCCTGCAGCTGGGAATTGGCATTGAGGCTGCAATTGGGTGCCATCGCCAGGGCGGCCTGGGCCATGGGCCATGGGCTAAAGCCCCTGCTGAGCTTCAGCGAAGGACGCACCTTTCGCACTGCTATTCAGTTAATTAGGCGCCCGGCCCCCCAGGAGGAAGCACTGCTTGGTTTGCAGGCCTACTGCCATAAATGCGGCAACCACTGGGGTACGTCGCTGCTGGCATGGAAATCCCTTGGCCTTTGCAATTGCGGTGCTGAGCCTGTTTGTAGTGGGCCGCTTTGGCGGGGACCATTGCAAAGCCCTGAGGTTCTTAGTGATGCCCTAGCCCTTGAGCAGGCTTGTGCCCCCTCCCTTGCTCCCATGGCTCTAAAGAAGTTGCAGCGCTTAATAAATGACCCCGCTCAACCGGCAGAGGCCTTTGCCTTGGCAGATTTAGCTCGCCATCTGCAGGGTGGTTTGCCCCGATTGGAACAGCTGCTTGCTGCCTTGCGCGCCGCTGGTTGGTGTGCTGCGGCCAGTGGCATCGAAGCAATGCAATTCCGCACGGATGCCCCATGGGCTGTGGTGTTGCGCTTAGCCCGATAAGCTGCTGTTAGATCGGTTTTCTCCTGTGGCATCTGAAATCTTTGGCATTGCAGCTGTGTTCTGGGTGCTGATCCCCCTCGGTTTAGTGGGCGGTGCGCTGCTGCTCAAATTGCAGGGAGATTGATAGTTACCCCCGGCTCTGGGCCTTGGCTTCTTAAGCTCCCCATCACTGAGGGGTGCTGATGCAAGTACTTGTGTTTGGTGCTACGGGCACCTTGGGGCGTCAAGTTGCCCGTCGTGCCCTGGATGCGGGCCACCAAGTGCGATGCATGGTGCGTTCACCCCGTAAGGCGGCTTTTCTGCAGGAATGGGGCTGTGAATTAACCCGCGGCAACCTGCTTGAAGAGGATTCCCTTGCCTATGCCCTCGAGGGGCAAGAGGCGGTAATCGATGCCGCAACCGCTCGACCCACCGATAGCGAAAGCGTTTATCGCATCGATTGGGACGGCAAATTGAATTTGTTAAACCACTGCCGCCGTGCTGGTTTACAACGCTTTGTGTTTATTTCACTGCTGGAAGCTGAGCGATTTCGCAGTGTGCCGTTGATGGATATCAAATATTGCACTGAGCAATTATTAGCAGAATCTGGTTTGGCCTACACCGTGCTTCGCACCTGCGCTTTTATGCAGGGCGTGATCGGCCAGTTCGCCATACCGGTGCTGGAAAGCCAAACCGTGTGGGTAAGCGGCAGCTCCACACCGATTGCTTACATGAACACCCAAGATGTTGCCCGCTTTGCTGTTGCGGCTTTAGGCCAAGAACAAACAATCGGCAGCAGTTATCCAGTGGTGGGCCCCAAGGCTTGGAACACAGGGGAGGTGGTGCAGTTATGCGAGCGGTTTAGCAAAAAAGATGCCCGTGTAATTCGAGTTTCGCCCTTTTTGATACGCGCCATGCAAGGGGTGGCATCCTTCTTTGAACCTGGGGTAAATATTGCTGAACGCTTGGCTTTTGCTGAGGTTACTGGTGGTGGGGTAAGCCTCAGCTCAGCCATGGAGGAGAGCTACGCCGCCTTTGGCTTAGATCCCTCCGAAACCACAGGCCTGGAGGCCTATCTCCAGGAGTATTACACCAGCATCCTGAGGCGGCTTCGCGAGATGGAGGCCGATCTCGATAAGGATGCCAAAAAGAAACTGCCCTTCTAATTGCTTCTTTTATTGCCATGGCCATTGCTCAGATCAAAAATCTGCAACGGCGGCTCGCCAACCTTGAGCAGGAGGCAGAAGCCGAATTAGACCGAGTTTGCGGGAATCATCTTTGGGCCAGTGTTGGCCCGGATGTGATCGATGCCCTTGAAAACCCAGCCGATCGCGCCCGTGCCAACTACTACTACGGCCAGTTGATGACCGTGCGGGAATTACAGGGGGCAATGGCCTAGTTGATCAACCGTTGCAAGCGCATCTCCTCCTCCGCGCTAACGCTTCGCCATTCACCAGGGGCTAAACCCTCCAGGCTTAAGGGTTTAGCCCCATCCATCAAATCAATTGCCACCCGAATCAAGCGCAGGGTGGGAAACCCCGCGGCAGCGCTCATGCGCCGCACTTGACGGTTGCGGCCTTCCCTCAGGCTTAACTCCATCCAGCTGGTGGGCACGCTGAGCCGATGCCGAATCGGTGGTTGCCGCGCTGGCAGCGGCCCATATTGATCAGCATCAAGGCAGCGGGCCCTGGCCGGAAGGCTTAGGCCATCTTTCAACATCAGGCCCCGCTGCAGTTTTTCGATGGCAACTTGATCAATAATTCCTTCCACTTGAACCCAGTAGTGGCGCCAATGGCCCCACTTGGGATCGCAGAGATGATGTTGCAAGCGGCCATTGGCTGTTAGTAAAAGCAGGCCTTCGCTATCGGCATCAAGGCGCCCAGCGGCGTATACATTTCGCTGGGGCACCAGTGCTGCCAGGCTCTCCCAGCTGCTGCCAGGTTCCCGCCGAAATTGGCTCAGCACCCCATAGGGCTTATGCAACAGCAAGGTTGCCGTTGATTTGAGCTGGGGGGTGTGCACCTGCGCCTTAAACTGAATGTGAGTTGTTTATTTGGCCTGCCCCCTGCATGATCGAAACGTCTGGTGTGATTGAAAAAGAGCAGGGGAACGGCTTCTATCTTGTTACTTTGGAGCAACCTGCTGGGCACCAGTGCCTTTGCCGGGCGGCCGGCAAGCTCACCAAATTTCGCATCAAGTTGCTGGCGGGCGACAAGGTTTTAGTTGAAATCAGTCCTTACGACTTAACCCGGGGCCGGATTACCTATCGGGAACGCAATGCATCTGCTCCAGGCGGTAGACCCCCAGGTGGTGGCAACCGTCCAGGGGGCCCGCGCCGCCGTTAGAGCAGCGCTTCAATGGCAGCTTTAACACTGCTGCGTTGCTGCACGCCACGCCATTGTTGCTTTAACTCTTTATTTAAAAACAGTTGCAGTGTTGGGGTGCCGGTTACACCAGCTTGGCTAGCAATTTGATTGTCTTCGTTCATATTGATCTCCACCCCCTGGGCAGCACCCGCCAATTCATTCAGGATTCGGCGTAGCTGGGGCTTAAACACGTGGCAAGGCCCGCAGTCGGGGGAGGTGTAGATAACCAGTAAGGGTTTTTTGCTTTCGTGATAAAGCCGCCTTAGGGCATAGCTACCCCCCTGCCAAAGGGCATCTTGATCAAAATCTGCCTCAGTTACCTCGAGGGTTTTGATTGGTTGTTCCGCTGCAACAGGGTCTACCGGTTGGCGGGCTGTGGTGATGGCTAGATCGTTTTCGCTGAGCCAGCGCTCCGCCGCAAGGGCCGCTTGGCAGCCGCTGGCAGCTGCGGTGATCGCTTGACGCCATTGGGCATCAGCCACATCACCAGCTGCAAAAACCCCTTCTTTTGCCGTGGCGGGCGATCCGGCTGTGGTGATTAGGTAACCCTTTCCATCTAGTGGCAGCTGATCTTTGAGAAGGCGCGTGTTTGGGGTGTGGCCGATGGCATAGAAAATACCCCGTACCGCAAGGGTTTCAGCTGGCTCACCAGCGGCATCTAGCAGGGTTAGTTGCTCTAGCCAATCGCTACCGGAAAGGCTGCCAAGGCTGCGGTTCCAATGCACGGTGATTTGGGGATTGGCGAGTACTCGATCAGCCATCGCTTTGCTGGCCCGCAGGCTGCCACGCCGCACGATCAAATGCACATGGCTGCCGTATTTAGTGAGATAAACCGCTTCTTCGCAGGCGGAATCACCACCACCCACCACCGCGAGTTGTTCATTGCGAAATTGGGGGGTGGCCCCATCGCATATGGCGCAGGCGCTAATGCCATGGCTCCAATATTTTTCTTCATCGGCAATGCCAAGGCGGTTGGCGCTGGCGCCGGTGGCAATGATCAAGCTCTGGCAATCAATATCAACTCCATCCACCTGAACTAGGTAAGGGCGTTTGGAAAGATCGATGGCGGTGGCATCAGCTTCGATCAAGCGGGTACCCCATCGCACGGCTTGGGAGCGCATGCGATCCATCAATTCAGGGCCGAGGATGCCATCAGGAAAGCCAGGGAAATTTTCCACGTGGGTGGTTGTCATCAACTGACCACCCGGAATGCCCCCATCCTGGTAACCAGTGATCAGCAGCGGATTCAAATTTGCCCTTGCGGCGTAGAGCGCAGCTGTGTAACCGGCAGGGCCAGAACCAACAACCACAAGGTTTTCCAGTGTGCCTTTAGCAGAGGAAGCTTCCATTGAATCGGGCTTATGCGTATTGATTACGTATAAAGCCTAACCAGATCTAGTCCTGGATTACCCCATCCCTCAAGGTGAGCGGTTCTTTGCAGGCGATGGGGCAACCCAGAAGCCAATCGGCGTGTTCCGCGGTTAAGGCATAGCTGGCTTCGATTTCGCCATTGGCCTCCAGTTGATCGAGACGCCACTCAAGCCAGCTGATGGTTTCGTTGAGGCTGGGGTGGATTGAGCTCAATGCATCCATGGCAGCCTCCTTTGGGGTTGAGAGAACGTGGCATTTTTAAATCCACGGGAGTGTATTCAGAGCAACAAATCAAAAAATCTTTCCATAACTACAGCCTTTGGCCTGGATCGGGGTATGGATCAACCTGTAGGGACCTGGGTAGTTCCGTTCCCTGTTGTTGGCTAGGGGGGAGGCGATGCCAAGGGTCTTCCAGATAGGCGGCACCCCTTAGCCGCCAGGTGCTGCGGGGGCTAGGAGTGGTAGTAACTCCGGTGGGGAGCTGGTAGGGCTCCACAGTGATCATTGTTTGTGTCTTTGCTGCAGGGGTGAAAAGCAAATTGGCGCTGCTCAAAATAACCAACGCAAACGGACCACCAACGGCCCAAATCGAGGAGATGATTGCTTGCATGGCCAGAAGTTATCAAGCTTGACCACTTTGGCAAGGGCAAGATGCAAGGCCAAAATGCAAGGCAAAAAAAAACTCCACTGCCCGGCAGTGGAGTTTGGGGTGACGTGCTCGCGGTGGGCTCCGGGCTCCTTGTTTATCCGCCCTCCTATTAAGCAATGCCAATGCCACTTAACTGTTACTGCTTCCTTTTAGTTGCTAACCAAATGTGACTGAGGTTGTTCAGGAGGCCAGAAACCGCGGCAGTTGCGGACCCTTGAGTTCAATCACCGCGCCAGCAGCATCGGCGATGGCCCGCTGTTCAAGCCGCCAATTACCACTGCCTGAAGCTTGCTCAACGCAGGTTTCTTCAACACTTGCTTCCGCTAGCAGATAGGGAAAGCTGAGGCTCCAATTGCTGGCATAGGCCATCAGTAGCGGATCGGCGGGGGCGTGCACATAGGAGGGGTGCCTGGGCATCGGCTCCAGGGCGCTGCGGCTGCCATCAAGGCGCACCGCCCTGGTGATGGCCTGGAGGAAGCGGCTGCGGGTTGTAACCGTTGTGAGATACGCAACTACCCGCAAGCGCGGTGCATCAAAGCCCTCAGCGCACATGTCTACGCTCACAAGCCACTCCCCCTCGCCGTTTTGGAAGTTTTTGAGCGCTTCCGCAGCGCTTGGGTCTTGCGAGTGCACCAAAACAACCCTGTCGCCCTGCTCCTCCAGCAGCCCAGCAATCCCGCGCGCATGGGTTATGTCGCGGGCTACCACTAGGCCAGCAGCCCCAGGTTGCTGCTGCTGCAATGCCTCCCGCCTGCGCCTGGCTTGAAGCAAAACCTGCAGGGCAATGCTGCTGGAATCACCCAGGCGCACAGCCTGCCTTAGGTTGCGAGCCCGCCAGCTCTCTCGATGTTCGGTTGATAGGGCTGATCTATCGCTGTTCTGATACTCAATCCAGCCATCTTGGAAATGAAAGCGCAGGGGCCTCACATCACCTGAGCTGATCAACTCTTGGGGGGTAACAACTAAATCCGGGGTGATAACCCGCTGCGGCACCCCCTCGATTGTTAAGAGCTTTTGGCGCGAGGAGCAAAACTGCAATTGGTCGGCGCGAAACGGAGTGCCGGTGAGCCCTAGCCGCAGCTTTACGCCATCACTTAGCTCTTCAAAGCTTTTACCCCAGCCGCCTTCTTCCGGTTGTTGGGGGTTTAAACCGAGGTGGTGTACCTCATCGGCCACCACAAGCCATTGCTGCAGGGGCCACCGGCTTTGCAGTAGCTGCTGCCAATGCTGGGGATCCCGTCCCGCTGCCTGGTAGCTCAAAATCAAGCCGTGGGGCCCCATTTGCCCCTCCCCTAAATCCAGACCGAGTTTTTTTGCGGCGCTGTGCCATTGGTTTGAAATTGAGCTGCGGTGGCAACAGATGCAGATGCCGCTTAGCTGCTGCCCTTGGCGCAATTGCAAAAAAGCATGGAGGCTGCCAAGGGTTTTGCCTGCCCCCGGTCCGGCATGGATCAACACATCTGTGCAGTGGCCTGGTGCTGCCTTTAGCAGCCGGCGCCGCAGCAATTCCAGCAAGCGTTGCTGCCAACCACGGGGACGAATGCCAATCGCTACGGAGCCATGGGGACGGCTAATGGCGAAAGAAATGGAACCCATGGCCAGATTTTGAGTGTTTTTGCGCAGGGTGAGTGGCGCTGGCCGACCTAGCTTCCAGCCAATAAGGTTTGTGGTCTACCCCATTGATGTTTAATCCCTCTTCGATCCCCCCACCAATCCCAACAGAACTACTGCAAAAACTAGAACGTTGTTTCAAGCAGGAGTGCGATATCGACCCTTTGATCTTGCGCTTACGCAACCTCCGCAGCCATGGCGCCTGGGCTGAGGTTTGTTGTTTAGAACAGGAACTACTGCCTTTGTTCTGATGCGTTTAGCTGTTACGGGTGCTTCCGGTAAAACCGGTTGGCGCATCGTGGACGAGGCCCGCTTACGTGGCCATGAGGTGGTGCCGATCCTGAGGCCTAATTCGCAGTTGCCCGATGGCTTGGTTGCTGATGGGCTACCGCTAAAGCGCTTGAATCTTGTCGATCAAAATGCCCTGGTGGCTGCCTTAAACGGTTGCGATGCCTTGCTAATTGCTACAGGTGCAAGGCCCTCAATCGATCTGGCCGGGCCCCTGAAGGTAGACGCCCTAGCGATCAGAGATCAGATCACTGCCTGCCGTAGGGCAGGAGTTAAGCGGGTGGTGTTAGTGAGCTCCCTATGCAGTGGCCGCCTATTCCACCCGCTTAATTTATTTGGCTTGATTTTGATTTGGAAGCGCCTTGGCGAGCAGTGGTTAGAGGCCAGTGGCCTTAGTTGGACCATCGTGCGGCCTGGGGGGTTAAAGGAAGCAGAGGAGCAATTGGAGCGTGAGGGCATTCGCTTTAGTGGGCCCAACCAACAGGAAAGCAGCAGTATTCCCCGCCGCCTGGTGGCCCAGGTGTGCCTTGATGCCCTTGAGCTGCCAGCGGCGATTGGTCGAATCTTAGAAATCACCAGCGGCGAGGATGTGCCTAAACAAACCCTTGCTGATTGGTTAATTGAAAATCCCACCAGCGCCATTTAGGCCCCGTTTCCCCTGGTTGGGCGGTGATCTGCAGACCCTGCGGGACACCTTGAGGCGTCCTCCCCGCCTGCCCGCCGACGTGGGCTTGCCACTCACCACAGCCCTGCCCTGCGGCGGCGCCTTGCTGGCTTTTCACGATCCCGTTGAAAACCCCCTGGCTTTGGTGCTTTTGCTCCATGGCTTGGGGGGCAGCAGTGATCGAGAGGGTTTACGTCGCATGGGAATTGCGCTTCAAGCAGCTGGCTTTTCGGTGCTTCGCCTCAATTTGCGCGGTGCCGGTAAAGGTAGACCCCTGGCTTCAGGCACCTATGCGGCCCTGTGCAATCAAGATCTGGAGCCGGTATTCCAGTTGGCGCGCCAGCTGGCTAACGGCATTCCCTTGGTGGGTGTTGGTATTTCCTTAGGGGGAACAATTTTATTGAATGCCTGCTTTGAATTTTGCTTAGATGCTTTGGTTTGCACCAGTAGTCCCCTGGATCTTGCTCTTTGCTCTGCTTCGATTGAACGACCCCGCAATCGCATTTATCAGCATTGGTTAGTGAAGCGTTTAGTGCAACAAACCCTTGAAGATCCAGTTGGAATAACAGCCAAGGAAAAGCATGCCCTTAAGCAAGTGCGCAGCATTCGTGATTTTGATGAGGCGATTACAGCGCCTCGCTGGGGTTTTAGTAGCGCTGCTGCCTATTACAAACAGGCAAGTCCCCTATACCAATTAGATCGTTTAAAAGTGCCAAGTATGTTGTTGCAAGCTGATGATGATCCCTGGGTAACAGCATCTACGGCAGAGCAACTGCAGCTTCAAAAGCATAATTTCCCCCTTGAGGTGTTGCTCACCCGCGGTGGTGGCCACAACGGTTTCCATAGCCACGGCGACCATCCCCTGGCCTGCTGGGGCGATCGCCTGGTGGCGGCATGGTTAAAAGCTAAATTGTTTAACCAACCATTCAGTGATCGGTTCACCAGCAATTAGGTGTTGCTGCACAATTCTGTCGATGCGCTCTGGCAGCAAAGAGCCATACACATGGCCGCTTGGCCAAATTAATAACACCGGACCATCGCTACATAGCCGCAAACAATCAGCCTTAGTTCGCAATACAACACCTTCTTTGCGAGCTGGATCTTCTAAACCGGCGGCTTTGATGCTTTTTTTTAATTGCTCCCAGCATTGGGCCCCCACTGGCCCTTGGTGGCAAAGGGCCTTAGTTGGGGTGGCACAAAGGAACAGGTGATGTTGAACCGTTTGGATCAACGGTTGGCTTCGCTGTGGTTAACGAGCAGATGATGAACGTCTTCCAAACCTTCCTTCGCTTGAATCCGGGCCTGTTCAAAATCACCACCGGCTTCAGGCAGCAGGGCTTCACCAACGCGATCGAGCAGCTCCTCGTGGCGTTCCTGCAGAAATGCCAGCAGTTCTTCTTCAATCACCTGGCGCACAGCTTTGGAACGCAATTTGTTTTGGTCGGCCTCAGCAAAAGTGCCACCAACTAGTTCTTTAACAAATAGCCGTTGGATTTCATTGCTGCGCAAGAAGCTTTCCACCGCATTAATGGTGCCATCGGCCACCGTGCGCTCCACCTCCATCATTTCCTTGCCCAGCTTGAATTCCCAGTCGAGATGACGCTTTTGCCAGCCCTGTTGCTGCAGCATCGGCACCACGGTTTGGGAGAAGGTGTCGATCGAAATTTCGTAGATGCGTTCAGCAAGCCTTTCGCACCAATCCTCCCCGTGGGCCCTGAGGTTTTCTTGCAGTTCAGTGCGTTCAATTTGATGCCCACCGTGGTGGCTGTGGCAAACGTCGCCGGGGCACTCAACGGCAGATAGGGGCATGGCAAGCAATAGGCAACCTTTTTACGTGTTAGCGAGAAATTGAGCGATTGGTAAGTGCTGTGCGGAATATCTTCGGCTATCAGAGCGCTTCAGCTGTTACGCGCCTGGCCCAGGCATCTACGGCTAGCACCTCCTCCAGGCTTGGTTCTGCCCGCAATTCCTGTTGATGCCTAGCGCAGGTGCGCTCGATCAGTTTGGGGATATCAAGGAAATGGATGCGCTCCTCCAGGAACATTGCTACCGCCTGTTCATTGGCGGCATTGAGCACTGCAGGCATGGTGCCAGCGGCCCTGCCCGCGGCATAGGCCAATTCCATGCAGGGATATTTAGCTGGATTTGGTTTGCTGAATGTGAGCGAAGCCACTTCTGTGAGATCAAGGCGCCGCCAGGGGGTTTCCAAACGCTCTGGCCAGCTCAGGCAATAGAGCAGTGGCAGTTTCATGTCGGGCCAGCCCAATTGCGCCAGCACTGAGGAATCGGCCAGCTCCACCAACGAATGGATGATTGATTGTGGGTGGATCACAATTTCGATCTCGTTGTAATCAAGGCCAAATAAATAATGGGCTTCGATTACTTCAAGGCCCTTATTCATCAGTGAAGCTGAATCAACAGTGATCTTGCGGCCCATGCTCCAATTGGGATGGCTGGTGGCATCAGCCACCGTTGCCTTGGCGAGATCAGCTGGATCCCAATCGCGGAAAGCACCACCGGAAGCAGTGAGCAGGATGCGCCGCAGGCCAGGGGGTGCAAAACCAGTGGAAAGCCTTGCTGTATCTCCCCAAGGGGTGCCCTGGAGGCATTGAAAAATGGCCGAATGTTCAGAATCGGCAGGCAGTAAGCGCGAGCCGCTTTTTTCCAGTTCTGGCAGCACCACTGGGCCAGCTGCAATTAGGGTTTCTTTATTGGCTAGGGCTAAATCTTTGCCGGCGCGAATCGCCGCCAGGGTGGGCAGCAGGCCAGCGCAGCCAACGATGCCTGTAACCACAAGATCGGCGGAAGCCCATGCGGCAGCTGTGCAGATACCATCGCTACCGCCTAAAAGTTGGGGCAATGGCCTGGGAAGCCCAAGGGCGTTTAAGCGCTCTTGCAATTCGTTGATCCGATCGCCATCTGCCAGGGCAACCACCTCTGGCCCATGGCGTTTGATCTGCTCAACCAGGAGCTCGAGGTTATTGGCAGCGGTGAGCGCTACCACCTTGAAGCGATCGGGAAAGTCGTCAACGATCTGAAGGGTTTGGGTGCCGATCGATCCGGTGGAGCCGAGCACTGAGAGGGCTTTCACAGCTGGCGCCTAGGCGGGTGGATGGCCCCAAGTGTCCCATTTACAGGGATGGCAGTGGATTGCCTGCTCACCCCTGCTGCGCCAAGATGCAACAAAATAATGAAAACTACAAATTCATTTCAAAAACAGACTTCCAATTTAATGAAATTTCGCTGGTTGCAACGTTGGAACTTTATTGAGCGGGCGAAACTTGAGCGCCAGCTTTGGGATGCCTTTGAACGGGGTGAATCAATTGAAGCTTTGGTGGACCAATGCCAAGACGAATTCACTAAAGAAGTGTGGACCAGCACCGCAGCCAGCATTCGCAAAATTGAGAGCGTGATGCGTGATCAGCAGCAGCCCTAGCTGCGCAGCCACTCGGTGTTGCCACCCGGTTTATCAATCAATTCAATCCCTTGTTCTTTTAGGGCAGTGCGAATGTTATCGGCTTCTGCAAAATTGCGGTTTGCTTTTGCTGTTTTACGGGCTGCAATTTGTATTTCAATATCAGCATCGCTGAGTTGCGCTGCAGAGGCACTTAATTGCTCTGCATTTAGGCCAAGCACCCCTGATAATTCTTGAAATAGTTGCCATTGGGAGCCCAAAGCCCGTTCTTCGCTACTGGGGGTGTCGCCGCGCTCGAGGCGATTAGCTAGGGCCCGAAGTGGTTTTGCTAAATCAAATAGCACCGCAAGGGCAGCGGAACTATTGAGATCGTCGTCCATGGCAGCAGAGAAGCGCTCGCGGTTTGCTTCAAGCCAGGGTGCGGCAATTGGATCAAGGTTTTGCCAATTTAAGGCTGGTCCATGGCGTTCACCTAGCAGCAGGGCGGCATTCAAACCTTTCCAACCCGTGGCAGCCGCAGCTAGAGCTTCAGCGCTGAAATCCAGGGGTTTGCGGTAATGGGCCTGTAGAACAAAAAAGCGCAGGGTCATGGGGGTAATACCGCTGTCTAAAAGGGCACGAATCGTGGTGAAGTTGCCCAGTGATTTCGACATCTTTGTACCCTCCACATTCACCATGCCGTTGTGGAGCCAATAGCGGGCCAGGGGTTTACCAGTGGCGGTTTCCGATTGGGCAATTTCATTTTCGTGATGCGGAAAGATCAAATCAGCACCACCTAAATGAATATCGATGGTTTCACCTAGTTCTTGGCGCACCATCGCTGAACATTCGATGTGCCAACCCGGCCGACCCAGCCCCCAGGGAGATTCCCAGCAGGGCTCCCCAGGCTTTGCCCCCTTCCAAAGGGCAAAATCAAATGGATGTTGCTTGCGGCCTTCCAATGCTTCGTTGCTGCGGCCGCCAGCACCCTGCTGCTGTTCATTGGGATCACGGCCACTTAATTGGCCGTAGTTATTGGCTTTAATAACTGCGAAATACACGTCGCCAGCGGCGCTGTAGGCGGCGCCTTTAGCTTCCAATTCAGTTATTAGTTGGCGAATCCCGTTTAAACATTGGGTTGCCCTTGGCATGCGATCGGCAGGCATGATATTTAAGCGGGCCATATCTATCTCAAATGCGCTGATATTGCGTTCGCTTACTATTTCCATATTGCTTCCTTCTTCAAGGGCACGATTAAGGATTTTATCGTCGATATCTGTGTAGTTTTGAACAAAGGTAACTTTATAACCACTAAAAGTTAGATAACGACGCAGCACATCCCAAGCGATGTAGCTGCGGGCATGGCCCAGGTGGCAAAGGTCGTAAACCGTTACGCCACAGCAATAGATGCTTACCTCACCAGGCAGTAAAGGCTGGAATTCTTCAATCTTTCTAGTTAGTGTGTTGTTGAGTTTTAGTGCCATTTCATTTCGCCTCCATCCAGTTGGGGCCAGCGCCAATTTCCACAAGCAGGGGTACTGAGAGGCTTACGGCCTGTTCCATTGTGTTTTTAACAAGGGCCATCACTTCCTTTTGGGCAAGCGGATCACATTCCAAAACCAGTTCATCGTGTACCTGCAGCAACAGCCTTGCCGGCAGCCCAGTGGCGGCCAGCTTTTGATTTAGTTGCACCATTGCTAATTTGATAATGTCTGCGCTGGAGCCCTGAATCGGTGCATTTGCGGCAGCCCTTAATTGTTGCGCTTCCATGCCACCGCGGCGCGCCAGCTCTAGATTTATTTCCATGGGATCTTTGCCCTTAAGCCTGCCGAGGCCATTGGGATCAAAATTAAAAATGCGCCTGCGCGCCAAGATCGTTTCCACATAGCCACGGCTCAGGGCTAATCTTTCTTGCAGCTCTAGAAAAGTAAATACTTTTTGATAGCGTTGTTTGTATTTAGTGAGAAATTCTTTTGCCTCCGCCTGGCCCACTCCTGTTTCACGGGCGAAACGCTGGGCACCCATGCCATAGATCACACCAAAGTTAATTGTTTTGCCCAGGCGCCTTTCATCGCTGCTGATAACAGCATCAGCTGCTTTATCTAGTAAAAGCCTGGCCGTTAGCGCATGCACATCATTGCCATTGTTATAGGCTTCAACTAATACTTCTTCACCGCTGAGGTGGGTGAGGATTCGCAATTCGATTTGGGAATAATCGGCGCTGAGTAGTTGCCAACCCTCCTGGGGCAGGAAGGCCTTGCGGATTTGACGGCTATAGGCCGTGCGAATCGGAATATTTTGTAGATTTGGATTGCTGCTACTTAAGCGGCCCGTTGCTGTTACGGCCTGGTTGAAATCCGTATGTACCCGTCCTGTTTCTGCTTCCACTAATAGTGGTAGGGCATCAACATAGGTGCTCTTTAACTTACTCAAAGTTCGGTGTTCTAAAACTAATGGCACCACTGGATGATCGGCCTCGAGTTTTTCCAGCACTGTCGCATCGGTGCTCCAACCGGTTTTGGTTTTTCGTGATTTTTTGCGATCTAAACCCAAGGTTTCAAATAACAATTCACCCAGCTGCTTTGGTGAGGCCAGGTTGAACTCTATGCCAGCTTTGCTGCGGGCCTCTGTTTCTAGCAGTAGTAATTGTTTTGCCATCTCAGTGCCTAATTCCTGCAGGTAGGGAATATCAATGCGGATGCCTGTGGCTTCCATCAGGGCTAATACAGGTTCAAGGGGTAACTCCAACTGATCTAATAATTTGCTCAGCTCACTACCAAGCCCATCTAGTTGCTGCCTAAGAATTAGGGCTAGGCGATAGGTTAGATGCACATCCATGCCGCAGTATTGGGCGGCAGCATCAATGGCTACGCTGCTGAAATTTTGCCCCTTGGCTACCAAATCAGTGAAACTGGTTGGTGTGAAATTAAAATGGCGTTGGGCTAGTTCATCAAGGCCATGTTTAGCATTTGCATCTATTAGATAATCGGCCAGCAGGGTGTCGATAATCACCCCCTGCAGTGGTAAGCCATGCCGCAATAGAATTAGGCGGTCGTATTTAGCATTTTGCAAGGCCTTTGGATGCTGTGCACTTGTTATCCAAGGGCTGAGGGCCATCAACACTTCATCAAGGGGTAATTGACTTGGCGTTGTTAAACTTTGCTGGTGGGCAATTGGGATATAGGCCATATCTGCAACACCCTCGCCCCAGGCCACACCAATGCCAACCAGCTCGGCTTTAAATGGGTTAAGGCTTGTTGTTTCCGTATCTAGGGCTATCGGTTTTTTGGGATCAGTTGCTGCCATTAACCTGGCCATTAAGGCGGCCAGGCAAGCGGTTGTAGTTATTAATTCTGGCTTCAGCGTTGTTAGCTGATTTGATTCAATTTCTTGTGGTTTTTCTGCTTGAGAATCTATTTTTTGAGCATCTGGTTTAGCTATTTCAGTTTGACTTGTTTCTGCTTCTGAGGAGAATAGGTTTCTGAAAGTTGGCACCTGTTTTACCAGGCTGTGAAGTTCTAATTCCTCAAGGCTGCTGCTAAGTGAATCTGAGTTAACCAAGCCAAGCTCTAATCTTGGCTCCTCTGGTAAGGGTACATTGATTAGAATTTCAGCAAGCATTCTTGAGCGATAGGCATTATCTTGATCGGCCCGTAACTTTTCTATTAATGCACCCTTGAGGCTTCCCTTGCTGGCCTTGGGATCGGTTAATCCTGCGAGCGCGGCATAAATTCCATCCACATTGCTGAATTCTTTAAGCAGGTTGATTGCTGTTTTTGGCCCCACCCCTTTAACGCCTGGGATATTGTCGGAACTGTCGCCGGTGAGCGCTTTTAAATCAACCACCTCCTCTGGTGTTACCCCTAGCTTTGCAATAACGCCTTCCCTACGGATTTCCGTGGGGCCACTGTTTTTTGCATAGGGGCCACCACCCATGTAGAGCACGGCAATATCGCGTTCATCATCTACCAGTTGAAATAGGTCGCGGTCGCCGGAGAGAATGCGAATCCGCCAACCTTGATCTGCCCCGCGATTTGCCAAGGTGCCGAGCACATCATCGGCTTCAAAACCAGGTGCCATTGCTAGGGGAATATCAAGACTTTCTTTGAGGATTAGTTGCAGGTTGGCCAGATCGCTAAAGAAATGTTCCGGTGCCACATCTCTGTGGGCTTTATATGCAGCATCTGCCTGATGGCGAAAGGTGGGTTCGGCCGTATCGAAGGCCACCACTAAACCTGCGGGTTTCAAAAGTTTGCAATTATCGAGCAGTGCTTTTAAAAAGCCATAGGTAACACTGGTGGCCACACCTGCCTTGGTGCTAAGCCCCCCTTCCCCCCCCTTTGAGAAGGCATAGAAACTGCGAAAGGCCAATGAGTGGCCATCAATCAAAAGCAGTAGGGGTTTGCTCAAGGTGTGTCCCAACTTTTAAATTGTTCCAAAACTGCTGGTGGCCATGCGGCATCGAGGTCGTTTTGGGCCTGATCTAGCCAGGCTTGAGGACGGGTATTCACGGATATCGCTGGAACAAAGTTATCGCTTCGCTGAAGATAGCCCGCCAGCAGGGATCTTTTGATTCAGCTAGGGCATCAGCAGCTTTGCAATATTTGGCCACTGCATTGGATTCGCAAACCATTAAAGGAGTTTAATTCGGCCCATCAACCATGCTGGTGTGATGAGCGAAGACCGCCTCAGCCTGTTGTGGGGCATCACCATTGCTTCGGGGGCAACAGCCCAGCTGTTGGCGCGTATCACCAGCTTGCCTGGGGTGGTGTTGCTGTTGGCCAGTGGTTTGGTGGTGGGTAGGGCCGGCTTCCATTGGGTGGAACCGCTTGATCTGGGCAATGGCCTCGGCACGGTGGTGGGCTTATTGGTGAGCTTGGTGCTTTTTGATGGTGGTTTGAACCTGCGCCTGCCTGGCGGCGAATTAAAAACTGCCGTATTGCGCATCGTGATGGTGCGTTTTGTGTTGGCCCTAGGTGGTGGATTGCTGGCGGGCCATTGGCTTGCTGGTTTGAATTGGCAATTGGCATCTGTATATAGCGCCATTGTTTTGGCCACCGGCCCCACGGTGGTGAACCCGCTGGTGCAGCAAATGAAACTGCTGCCGCCGCTTGGCGAGCTTTTGGAGGGAGAAGGCCTGGTGCTGGAGCCGATCGGAGCAGTGCTGGCTTTGATGCTGCTGGAGCTGGTTCTGGGTGACCTGCAGAGCTGGCAGGGGGTGGCCCAGGGATTGCTATTGCGGCTTGGTTTTGGTGTGCTGGCTGGTTTGCTCTGCGGTTTATTTCTCTCGGAAATATTGCGGCGTTTGCCGGATGAAAAGGATGCCCTCGGTTTAAGGCTGCAACTAAGCCTTGGGGTTTTGCTGCTGATGTTCACCAGTTGCGAAGCATTCCTGCCGGAATCGGGCTTGCCGGCAGCTGTGGCCGCTGGGGTGGTGGTGGGCAGGAGGCCCTCTACTGAACCTGAACAATTGGATGGCTTAATTCGCCAGTTGGCCCAATTGGCAATCACGCTTCTATTTCCCCTGTTGGCAGCGGATGTGTCTTGGCAGGAATTAAGCCCCCTCGGCTATGGCGGTGTGGCTTGCGTTTTGGTTTTGATGCTGCTTGTGCGTCCAGTGGCAATTGCCATAGCCACCTTTGGTTTGCCCCTAGATGGCCCCCAGCGTTTGATGCTCACCTGGTTAGCCCCTCGGGGGATCGTTACGGCCGCCATCGCCAGCTTGTTTGCCATCCGTTTGGAGCAGGCCGGCATCTCTGGGGCAGGCCGCCTGCAGGGTTTGGTTTTTTTAACGATTTTGATGACCGTAGGCCTCCAGGGCCTCAGTGCTCCATGGCTAGCTAGAAAGTTGGGTTTGGTGCAGGCGGATCCGATCGTCGCCACTGCTATTGAGCAGCAACCAGGTTTCGATTAGATCTGGCCCTTGCAGGCGCCCCAACAGGGCGGCACGCATACTTTTCATAAGAACCCCTTTCTTAACGCCTGCTATTTCACAGGCTTGGCCGATTAATTGTTGGGCATTGTTGTGATCAAGGATCTGATCAGGTATTAAATCCAGCAGGGCATTTAGGGCTGGAATTGCCCCTGGGGCTTGCAGTTGGCTGAGTGCTTCTGCTGATAATTCAGGTTGTTCAAAAAATGGTTTTGCCTGCTCTACGCCATCTGCCAAAAGGCTGAGGGAGGGGCCGATCAAAGTGCATAGTTGCTGGCGCCAAGCCAGGGGTTTAGCGCTGTAATCAAAATTGGCTTTCTGCCAAAGGGGTTGGAGTTGAAGCTCTAATTGGGCGCTGTTTAGTTCATGGAGAACTTGGCCGTTAAGCCAATTCAATTTGTCCCAATCAAACCGAGCGCCAGCTTTATTAACCCGATCAAAATCAAATACTGCTGCTGCCTGCTCAAGATTGAAACGTTCAGCCATGCCTTCCGGCGGCGACCAACCCAATAGGGTCATGTAGTTGGCAAGGGCAGGGGCTGTGTAGCCCATGGCTTGAAAATCTGAAATCGATGTAACACCATCGCGTTTAGATAATTTTTTACCCTCTTGATTGAGTATTAAGGGAGTGTGGGCAAATAAAGGGATGGGTAGATTTAGGGCCTCATAGAGAAGCAATTGTTTTGCGGTGTTGGCGATGTGATCTTCACCGCGGATCACATGGCTAATTGCCATGGCGGCATCATCAACCACTACCACGAGGTTATACAGGGGATCGCCGATCTGATCGGCGGCGGCGCGGCGGGCGATCACCATGTCGCCGCCGAGATCAGCGCCAGCCCAACGCATTTCACCGCGCACTAGATCACGCCAAGCGATGCTGCGTTGATCATCAATGCGAAAACGAATGGTGGCTTGGCGGCCTGCTGCGCTGAATTCCTGCTGTTGCGCTGGGCTTAAGTTGCGATGGCGATTGTCGTAGCGGGGAGCTTGCTTGTTGGCGGCCTGCTGTTCGCGCATTGCTGTTAGTTCACTATCACTAGCGAAACAGCGATAGGCATGGCCTGAATCAAGCAGCTGTTGGATCGCCTGGCGATGTTCAGCAACGCGGGCGCTTTGGATAACTGGTTCGGCATCCCAATTGAGGCCGAGCCATTGCAAACCCTCAAAAATATTGGCAGTGAAGGCATCTTTACTGCGTTCCTTGTCGGTGTCTTCAATGCGAAGCAAGAATTGGCCCCCATGGCGGCGGGCAAACAGCCAATTAAAAACAGCGGTGCGTGCTGTGCCGATGTGTAGGGTTCCAGTGGGGCTAGGGGCTAGCCGAACGCGCACTGGGGTGGTGATTGCGGTAACCATTGAGCTCACGGATTAGGGATTAGTGGCTCAAGATCTTGCAATTGCAAAAGTTGGAAATTTGAACGGGACTGACGGGATTCGAACCCGCAACTTCCGCCGTGACAGGGCGGTGCTCTAACCGGTTGAACTACAGTCCCATGGTGAGAATTAGGCCAATGATTAACATCTAGCAATCGTTAATTAACTATTGATTAGAAAGTCCTAATCAAAAACTAATTGGAAGATTCGTTTAGATGGGCGTCAGTGGTGTTGTCCTATTTCGGTGGCCATGTCCCATTAAGGGAAAAGCCATTATCGGTCTTGAGGGTGCCACCCGTCAACTGATTTGTTGCGTTGAACAACTCAGCCTTGGGGCTTAAGGCTTTCGAGCTCCTTTAAACCTTGCAGAAGCGCCTTAACCGTTTCGGGGTTGGCTGGTTTTTGGAAGGTGGCCAACAGTTCACGGCCTAAAACGGTGCAGCCAAGATGGGAAAATTGCTGCCGCATCGCCTGCAATACCTTTTGGCCGCCACCACCACTGTGGCTGGCTAGGGCCACGGGCCGGTTGTTGAACATCTCCCTGAAATCAGGCGAAATCACGGAAAGCCAAGCAATGGCATTGGTGAGGCTGGGGGGGATTGAGCCGTTGTATTCAGGGGCGCATACAAATAGGCCGTGGTGCTGGCCCATGGCCTGCTCTAATTCTTTAAAACTTTCTCCGGGGCCTTGCTCTTTAAGAGCAGGCTGGAAAAGGGGCAGATTTAATGAGCAAAGATCAAGAATCCTGCAGCCCATGGCTTGGTTGATGGCTTCGCTCTCGATTGAGCGAGCCAACTCAAGATTTTTGCCAGTGCTGGCCGCCAGGATCAACATCAGGGGCGAAATCCAGCGGGTTCAATTAGGCGCACTTGATTGCCCCTGGCGGTGAATTCCCTGCCTTGGTCGCTCTGTACAACCACACGGCCGCCGGATTTAACACGAATCACTCGAGCTCGAACCCAGCCCAAGGCTGCAGATTCGAGCACTTTCACCACATCACCAGGCTGTAGATCCAATTCCATGTTTCTAACCTCAGGTTCTTACCTCAAAGTGGACCGGGATGCATCGGACGCGCCGTGGAGGACTTGAACCCCCGACATCAGGTTTTGGAGACCTGCGTTCTACCAACTGAACTAACGGCGCAGGAGGCGATGCACCCCCGCCGCTGCGACTGTAGGCAACGGCTGGTAACGACGGTTGGGAGATCAGCGATCGAAGCGCTGCTTAACCCGGGTGGCCTTACCAACGCGATCGCGTAGGTAGAAGAGCTTAGCTCTACGCACCTTGCCGCGGCGCTCAACGTTGATGGTGGCCACTTGGGGGCTATGGAGCATGAACACCCGTTCAACACCGATGCCTTGGAAGATGCGTCGCACTGTGATGGTTTGGTGCATGCCGCCGTGGCGCTTAGCAATCACAACCCCTTCATAGGGCTGGATACGCTCTTTATTGCCCTCACTAATGCGCACACCCACCTTCACGGTGTCGCCCACGTAGATCTCGGGCAGATCTGATTTGAGCTGGCTGCTTTCAAACGAGCTGATCAATTCAGCTGCGCTTAATTTGCGCTTTTTCTCAGCTGCTGGAACTTCAGCAGTGGATGTTTCGCTCGTGGTCTCTGCGGCTGTTTCCTCTGCAGTCATTGAGTAGTAAGCAACTCCTATGCGAGTTGCTGGTGCGGGGCCAAACAAAGAGCTTACCTCTTCATGCCATTGAAGCAAAACCGCCTAGGGGGATTTGAATTGCTTGCGCCATTTCTGCACCAGCAGCATCCCGCCGCTAATCAGCATCCAAAGCAGCCCCAGGCCATTGAGCAACACGTAGATGGTTTCAGCCCTTGGCCCAAGCCATTCGCCCTCGTGTAACACCAAAAGCAGATGCGCTTGGTTGCGGCTGAGGCCACCCCAATCCCGTAGCAACCTGTAGCCCATGCCTGAAATAACAGTGAGCAGCAAGGGAAGCAGCACAAATGGTGCCAGCCTTGAATGCCAGCGCCGCAGGGTTTGAAGCAGGCTGGTCATCGCACTAAAAACGCAACTGGGGCACGGCCGTTGATAGTTTGTTAATTCGGGCCTGGATAGCTGTAACCATGAATCTATTTGCTGAACTCCTGGTATCGGCCAAACCCCAGGCTGGGCCTCGCATCCGCCAAAACCGCAGGGGGGTGGAGTTGAAGTCGGCCAGGGAGATCACGATCATGCGCCAAGCAAGCCGGATTGTGGCAACTGTGCTCAAGGAAATCATGGGCATGGTGAAACCAGGCATGACCACCGCTGATTTGGATGCCTATGCCGAGCAGCGCATCCGCGCCATGGACGCAGTGCCGAGTTTTAAGGGTTACCACGGCTTTAGCGGCAGTATTTGCGCCAGCATCAACAATGAGGTGGTGCATGGCATCCCAAGTGCAAAGCGGGTAATTCGCGATGGCGATCTACTCAAAGTTGATACGGGAGCCTGTTTTGAGGGTTATCACGGCGATAGTTGCGTAACCATCTGTGTTGGTGATGCACCTGAGGAGGCCGTGAAATTGGCCCGGGTGGCCCAGGAATCGCTAATGAAAGGCCTCAGCCGCATCAAAGCTGGCAACACCCTGCTTGATATCGCCGGAGCCGTTCAAGACCATGTGGAGGCCCATGGCTATGCCGTGGTGGAGGACTACACCGGCCATGGGGTGGGTCGCAATCTGCATGAAGAACCCTCGGTGTTTAACTTCCGCACCAAAGATTTGCCAAACGTAACCCTGCGCTCCGGCATGACCTTGGCCGTGGAACCAATCCTGAATGGCGGATCAAAAGCTTGTAGAACCCTTAAAGATCGCTGGACTGTTGTTACCGAAGATGGCAGCCTTTCAGCCCAATGGGAGCACACTATTTTAGTAACTGATGATGGATGTGAAATCCTCACTGATCGCGATGCCGTGTAGTGCTGCGGTAGTAGATATTTCTTGTGAATTCAACTAATGGCATCAACAACCATGTAAGTGGATTGGGGCTAACAATCACCATCTTTTTATCATTTAGCACCTGTTGAATAACTGTTCTTGCCACACCATCCGCTTTCATCAGCCCATAGGGATTTAGTGCTGATTTAAACGGACCCAACACCAAGCGCCGCACGGTGCAGGGGGCATCCAAGCTGCGCAGGCTTAGCAGTTGGCCCAGGGCCCGCTTACTGATCTCATAGAGGGGGCTCAGGGCTGGATTCACCTCCGCCTCTGAAGTGTTCACCCACACCTCACGGTTCTCATTTGCTTGCGGGTTTTGTTTGTGGCAAATCTGCAGAAATATTTCAAGCAGCCGCAGGGCGCTAAGGGTATTCACCTCAAGGCTTTCCATGGCCGCTGCTGCATCCCTGGCCCCAATCCTGTTGATGCCGTGGTTAATCACAAGGATTTGAACCCCAGCCAATAGCTCCTGGAGCTGCTGCTCTTCGCCCACCTGCCAGCTAACCGTTTGCACGGGCACCAGCTGGCCATTGGCATCAACCAGCTCTAGGGCCCCCTCGCTGTGGCGCAGGGCCACCAAATCAGCTCCCTGGAGGTGTAGTTGCAGCAATAAGGCCCGGCCAAAGCTGCCGCCTGCTCCCGTTACGGCACATCTTTTGCCGGAAAAGAAACCTTTTTCCACCCTTGCACCGGATCGAACAGTAGATTTTCTCACTAATTAATCCTGCCGCCATGGGCTATCCCAGCGCCACCCTGTTGGTGGGATCCTGTGAACCATTCAGCGGTAAATCAGCCCTTGTAATGGGTTTGGCCCAACAATTCCGCAATCGGGGCTTGCCATTTCGCTATGGCAAACCTTTGGCCACCAGCCTGGAGCAACAGGGTCAAAGCGAAACGCTGATCGATGACGACGTGCGCTTCGTTGGTGAATTTTTCTCATTACCTGAAACTGCCTTACTGCCATCACTGCAAGCGATTGCTGCCCCTACGGCCCAACAGCAACTCTTAACTGGTGAGCAGGTGGCGGCACCCCAAGCGATGGTGGCACTGGCTGAGTTAATTGGGGTGGCTGAGGGCATCACCCTGCTGGAGGCTGCGGGCTCCCTCAGTGAAGGCCTTTTATTCGGCTTAAGCCTGCCCCAACTAGCCCTAGGCCTTGCTGCACCGGTGTTGATCGCCCATGCCTGGGAGGATGCCCGCAGTGTGGAGTCGCTGCTGCAGGCCAAGGCCCTGCTCGGGGACCAGCTGCTGGGGGTGGTGCTCAATAACGTAGATCCAAACCAAATAGGCCTGCTGCGCCAGGAACTGGTGCCAGCGATGGAAGCGCTGGGTTTACCTGTTTATGGCTTGCTGCCCCGCAGCCCCTTGCTGCGCAGCGTGACCGTTGGTGAATTGGTGCAGCGCCTTGGCGCTGAAATGCTCTGTTGCCGTGAACGCAAGGATTTGCTGGTGGAAACCCTCAGCATTGGTGCGATGAATGTGAATTCCGCAATGGAATTCTTTAGGCGCCAGCGCAATATGGCCGTGGTAACAGGCGCTGATCGCACTGATATTCAACTGGCGGCGCTGGAGGCTTCCACCCAATGTTTGATCCTCACGGGCGCCGCTGATCCCCTGCCCCAATTGATTAGTCGCGCCCAGGAATTGGATGTGCCTTTGATCAAGGTGGAGCACGACACGCTCACAACTGTTGCAGTTATTGAAAAAGCCTTTGGCCACGTGCGTTTGCATGAACCGGTGAAGGCCAGCTATGCGGCGCGAATGGTGGCTGAACACTGTTCCTTTGAACCGCTATTTGAACGTTTGGGTTTTTGATGCTTGTTTTGTTTGCTCTGAACAAGCCCACTTCTAGTGTCGATCCCACTGCTACGGTCTACAACTGCTGAGCCCTGGCGCTGCCTGTGACCCGGTCCCTCGATTTACCAACGCTTGACCGGGTAGACACCTTGGCTCAGGAATTGGCTTTGCTTCAAGACACGGGTAAGAGGCGCATTGCGATCCTTGGCACCCGCCATGTGCCGGTGGTTTCTGTTCACTTAGTTGAATTGGTGGCTCGCGCCTTAGCGCAGGAGGGCCATAACTTGATCACCTCCGGCGCCCAGGGGGTAAACGCGGCAGTTATTAGGGGCGCTTTAGCTGTGGATCCAGCCAAATTAACGGTGATCCTGCCCCAAAGTTTGGAACGCCAGGGCAGTGAAACCCGCGAGCAATTGGAACGGGTTTTGCATCTGGTGGAAAAACCAGAAAACGACCAGCTGCCGTTGGTGGAAGCCAGCGGGATTTGCAATCGTGAAATTGTTAGCCGTTGTGATCAGCTGATCTGTTTTGCTTTCCACGACAGTGAAACTTTGATCGAAACCTGCCGCGGCGCTGAGGAGATCGGCAAGGTTGTAACCCTGTTGTTTTTTGATTAAGGGATCAGGATTGCTTTCATGCCCTCGAGGTAGAGAATGCCGCTACAGGTGAGCCCAGTGGCCCAGCAGAGACCCCGCAAGGGGGGCACGTTCCCCACATAGGCAACGATGTAAACCAAACGCAGGAGGGGGTGGGCAAGGGCCACTGCCATGGCAATTGGGCTATTCACCGCTGCAATCAAACAAAGCAGGCAGGCGGGCCCATGGAGCGTGAAGGCTTCGAAGCTGTTTTGGTGGGCCCAACTGGCCCGTTTCCCCCAGGCCGGCATCCGTTCAAACATCGCCCTTGGTGCGGCCAGATCAGCCATGGTGAATTCACTTTTAGAGCGGGCTGCCCCAAGGGGCACCACGCTCAGCACCACCACAAGGGCTGAAAGTAGTAGTGAGGAGGCAAAAGCGGCTTGGGATGTCATGGCGATGGGCGAGTTGATGGCTCTTTTCTAGGCTGAAAGCTGTTACCGGTGGGAGTGCCCAATGGCAGATAGCTACAGCTTTGATGTGGTGTCTGATTTTGATCGACAGGAGCTGGTGAACACGGTGGATCAGGTGCGCCGCGAGGTGGGCCAGCGCTACGACCTCAAGGATTCCGCCACTGAGTTGAGCCTTGAAGAGGGGGCAATTGTGATTACCACAGCCACAGATATGACCCTGGAGGCGGTGCTTGATGTGTTGCGTCAAAAAGCCACTAAACGGGACCTATCGCTAAAGATCTTTGATCTGCAAACCCCAGAACCGGTGGGTGGCAATCGCGTAAAACAAGAGATCAAGTTGCGTAAAGGGCTTAGCCAGGAATTGGCAAAATCCCTAAGCAAAACCGTGCGGGATGAGCTGAAAAAAGTAACTGTCTCGATTCAAGGCGACAGCTTGCGCATCACTGGAAAAAATAAAGACGATCTCCAAACCGCAATCCAATTGCTCCGTGCCCAAGATGTGGAAGTGCCCCTGCAATTTGAAAATTATCGTTAAAGGGTTAGTTCTAATTCACATTTATAACGCTTTAGGGCATGGGTTTTGATTGCCTCCGCTTGCACCACTTGGTTTACTTTTTGGGCTTCTAATTCCATCGCAGTTGCTTTGGGATTGCTTTCTTGCCAGCGTTGATCAAGTCGATTTAGGCGAGTTTGCAAAAGGATGTTGATCTGATCAGAACAGCGGGGCCCAGCCCCTTCTGGGCGAAAAGTATCACTGCGTTCAAGGGCAAGGGCTGTTGCAGCAGCTAAAAGAAGCCAACTGAGCAAAATAAATGGCAGCCTGGGGATGTTGCAGCCCATGGTTTGGCACTTTCGGCTTCGTTAGTTTGCCTTGCTCTGCTGGTTAATCCGCTGCAGGAGCAGGGCCAACGCATTCAACCTGTGCGTTCAGCGGCGGGGATGGTGGCCAGCCAAGAGCAGCTGGCCAGTGGGGTGGGTGCGGCGATCCTGCGCCGTGGCGGCAATGCCATGGATGCTGCTGTTGCAACTGCATTTGCCTTAGCTGTAACGCTGCCCCAGGCCGGCAATTTGGGTGGTGGTGGCTTTTTGTTGTTTTGGCATCAAGGCCAGCGCAAGGCCTATGCGCTCAATTTCCGGGAGATGGCACCACGCCGCGCTTACGCAGAAATGTTCTTAGGCGCTGATGGTGAGGTGGATCGCCAAAAGGCCACCCGCAGTTTGCTTAGCAGCGGCGTGCCGGGAACAGTGGCGGGTTTGCTTGAGGCCCAGCAACGATTTGGTGTGTTGAGCCGCGCTGAAGTGATGGCGCCAGCTGTTGCCCTTGCCCATAGGGGGTTTCCGGTATATCCGGAATTAGCGGCATCGTTGCAACAGGCAATGCCGCTATTGGGTGGTGATCCAAATGCAAAACGGCTCTATTACCGAGCGATTAATAAATCTGTTAGTAATCCCGCTGGTTATGTGGCCTATCGGCCTGGGGAAATTCTGCGTCAGCCACAACTGGCAGCAACTTTGCGTTTAATTAGCAGCCAAGGGCCTAAGGCTTTTTATCAAGGCGTAATTGCTGATCAGATTGATGCTTTGATGCGATCCGGTGGCGGTTTAATCAATCGCGTTGATCTCGCTGCCTACGGGGCGCCATGGCAGGAGCCGGTGCGGGGCAGTTTTATGGGCTACACGGTTTTATCTATGCCGCCTCCAAGTAGTGGTGGCGTAGCGCTGGTGCAGCTGCTCAATCTGCTGGAGCCTTTAAACCTTGGCCAAATGGGCCTTAATAGTGCGGCCACAATTCACGCCATGGTGGAGGCAATGAACTTGGCCTATCGCGATCGCAACAGTGAACTCGGCGATCCAAGCCAAATGGAAATTCCGGTGCAGCGGCTCACCAGCAAAAGCTATGCCGATCAGCTTCGGGCTTTGATCAATTTTGATAAGCACACCCCCAGCAAACAATTAAGCCAAATAGCTCCCTTACCAAGCAACAGCACTAACACAACCCATCTATCGGTAGCTGATCGCCATGGTTCCTTGGTGGCATTAACCACCACGCTTAATTTTGCCTATGGCAATGGCATCGCAGTACCAGGGGCAGGTTTCTTACTAAATAATGAGATGGATGATTTTAGCGCCAAGCCCGGTGTTGCTAATGCCTATGGATTAGTGCAAGGGGAACGCAATGCCATTGCGCCAGGTAGACGGCCATTGAGTTCAATGACACCAACAATTGTGCTTAATAGCAATGGCGAACCATGGCTTGCAACCGGCAGCCCCGGCGGCAGCCGGATTATTACTACGGTGTTGCAGGTAATATTAAATAGGATTCTGCATGGCTTGAATTTAGCAAGTGCAGTGTTGGCTCCACGGGTGCATAGCCAGCTGTGGCCTGATCAATTAAGTATGGAGGAAGGCATCAGCCCTGATACACAAAGGTTGTTAGAAGCCAAAGGCCATAAGTTGTTGAGAACAGCGGCGATGGGTTCTGCCAATAGTGTGGAATTAATACCTGGGGGTGGCAGCCTTGGTGTTGCAGATCCGCGCAGATCTGAGGGGGCTGCGGTGCCTGAGCGGCCTTAGGAAGTATTTATTTTGTTTTCAAAATATGATTTAATTAAGTATTGAACTACACTTTGATATTCGGCGTAATAGTGGACCATTGCGTGATGGTAAATTGATGGGTAACTCATCCCAATTAATTTCTTTGCCACCGGGAAAGCTATAGCTGGTTTCTGATATTTCCCGTTGTTGCCAAAATACGTCTAACAGGGTGATGCTTTGGCGCGGGGGTTTTGTGTCTACAATTAATTGACGCGGGCCACTACCTGTTGCCCCTAGTTGAATTAAATCCAACTTACCTAAACGGGCTGGATAGTAAGAATGTTGATGGCCGCTTATATAAGCATGTACGCCACCAATCTCAAGGATTTGCTGGAGTTTGTTTGCTTGATCTAGAACCTCGCCTGGTTGATCGCGGCCGCGGCTAACACCCCTTAGAGGTAAATGTCCTAAGGCAATCCGTATCTTTGCCTTTCTTGCGCTTGAGCTTGCGAGTTGCTCACGGGCCCAATTCTGTTGCTGGTTTGATATCTGGGCACTGGATGCATCCCAAACCAACCAAAAAATATTATTTAATTCAGCGGTATAATAGAAGGGGAACCCAGTGGAATCTATGTAATTAAGGCCTAGTTGATGTTTTCTTGGCTGCCAAAAACGATTTGCTGCAGCTCGATCAGCTTCAAAAATATAGCCATTGGATCCCATGCTGGCTGAGGCGTCATGGTTGCCAAGGCTAAATAGAAATGGTAAGCCTGCGGCTCGAATGGGTTCCAGTATTTGGCGGTTAAAGCTTTGCCACATTGTATCTAATTTGGCTGGGCTATGACTTAATTTTTGACCTGCAATCATGTCACCAGCGCAGATCACTTGATCTGGTTTACTTGCAAGGATAAATTTAATTCCTGCTGCTACTGTATCTAAATAGTTTGTAGATCCATAGCTACTATTGATATCGCTAAACAGGCCAAGCCTTAAATCGGGCCGTGTGGAAGGAGCGCCAAAGCTATGGCGTGAGGCTTCTAAAAAAAGAAGGCTTGTGAGGCCGCTACCGGCTAAGCCAAATAAAGATCTTCTGCTAATCATATTCATCACTCATCGCCAAGATAAGACCTCCTTAGGTTACTGTTTTCCCGCAGCTCCTGAGCTGTGCCCTCCAGCACCAATTCACCGGCTTCAAGCACATAACCACGCTGGGCAATTGCAAGGGCTGCATATACATTTTGTTCAACAAGCAGCATTGTTAAACCATCTTTATTTAATTTAGCTAGGCACTGCATCAATTCATCAACTAATAGGGGCGCTAAACCTAGGCTTGGTTCATCCAATAGCAATAGGTTTGGTTTTGCCATTAATGCCCTTGCAATCGCCAACATCTGCTGCTCACCACCACTGAGGCTACCCGCCAATTGCAGGCGCCTTTCTGCTAAGCGCGGAAATAATTGATAGCAATAATCTAAATCTATTTTAATCGCTTTTTTATCTCGCCTCAGCCATGCACCCAGCTCTAGGTTGGCTAATACCGTTTGCTTTGCTAACACACGCCTACCCTCTGGGCAGTGGCTGATGCCTAGCCGCACTGTTGATTCTGTTCTAAAGGATGATAAGCATTTATTAGCCCAGAGGATTTGGCCTTCTGCTGCCGGCAACAACCTAGATATTGCCATTAGGGTGCTGCTTTTACCTGCACCATTAGAGCCCAAGAGGGCTACGCATTCACCGCTTGAAATCGAAAGATTTAATTGCCGCACAGCCCAAATGTTGCCGTAGCGCACCCCAAGTTGTTTGATCTCTAGTAAGGGAGTAGCTGTCATCGTTGGCTGCCTAGATAGGCCTCAATCACCAGGGGATCACGGCGCACCTGTTCGGGGCTACCGAGGGCGATGCAACGGCCGAAATTAAGCACCGCCAATCGATCACATAACTGCATCATTAATGGCACATGGTGTTCAATAATTAAAATTGTTATTTTGAATTGGCAACGCACCCGCTGCACGAGCGCTTGTAAATCCTGCTTTTCAATTGGATTCATGCCGGCTGCTGGTTCATCAAGCAGCAACAACTTTGGCTTTGTTGCAAGGGCTCGAGCAAATTCAAGTTTCCTTTGATCGCCATAGGCTAAGGAAGCAGCTGCAACCTCAGCTTTTTCTTGCAATTGCACCAATGCTAAGAGTTCTAGGGCGGAGCGACGATTGTTGCTGCCCATGGCAACTTGCAGGTTATTGATACAACTCAATTCACGAAAAAGGCGAAGGTTTTGAAAAGTGCGTGCTAAACCTAGCCTGCAGATCTGTTCTGGTTTCTTGCCAGCTAGCGAATTACCTTGCCAACGCATTTGCCCATGGCTTGGAGCTGTGAGGCCTGTTATTACATTAAATAGGGTGGTTTTACCTGCACCATTTGGGCCAATTAAACCAAGAATTTCACCTTCATTAATGATTAAATTAACCCTATCTAATGCCTGCAGGCCACCAAAGCAAACGCTTAGTTGCTCTATTTCTAATAAATTATTTGTGGATGTTGCTGCACTCATGATTGTTTAGCTTTTATTAATCCCTGGGGAATAAATATGGGCCCCAGAAGGATAACCAGGCCAAAAACGATTAGGCGTAGATCACCGATTGGCCTTAGTAATTCCGGCAGTGCCGTTAACACTAAACCACCAATCACAGGCCCTAGCCAGGTGCGGCTACCACCTAAAACAACAAAGGCTAGTGTTGTGATGCTGGCATCAAAGTTTGCCTGGCGTGCATTCCAACTATTGAAATAATGGGCTGCTAATACGCCGGCTGCAGCTGCCACTATGGCACTCAATACGAAAGCAATTAATTTAACTTGATTAGTGCTTACGCCCATGCAGCGAGCTGCTAATTCATCATCACGAATTGCTGCCATTGCCCTGCCCAGGGGTTGGCGCTCGAGCCAGGCGCATGCCCATGCCACTATTGCCAGTAATAGGCCATAGGCGATTAGATATCCCTCAGGCCCTTCAAATGGCTGGGGAATAGCAAAGATGCCAACTGCTGCTCCAAACCAGGGGCTGCTAAGTAATATAACCCTCAATATTTCTACCAAGGCAATGGTAGCAATTGCTAAATAAATACCCCTTAATTTAAGAACTGGTTTGTCAATCAAAAATGCTAGTAGCCCAGCTATAGCTATGGCAACAATCATTTCTAATAGTAGTGAAGTTAATGGATAAACAGCATCGCTTCCACCTAAACCTGGTAATTGGGTAGAAAGCAATGCTGCAACTGTGCCACCAATTGTATAAAAACCTGGAGTGGCAAGGGATAGTTGACCAGCCCGCAGGGGTAGGTATACAGCCAGGGCAAGCAGGGCGCCAAGCAGCATCAACACAAATAGGGAAATATCAATCATTGTGTGATTAAACCTTTTCCATTGGCGGCTTACCAAGTAGGCCTTGGGGGCGCAAGATCAACATTAAAAATAAAAAAGCAAAGGCAACTGCATCTTTATAAGCAGATAGTTTCGCGGGCACAAGGGCTTCGGCAATGCCAATGATTAAACCACCAAGTACTGCACCAGGCACGCTGCCAAGGCCGCCTAGAACGAGCACTCCAAGCCCCTTAAGGCCATAACCGATTCCGAAATAGGGGCCGCCAATATTTACACTGAGGGCTACTAGGCCGCCGGAAATACCTGCTAAAAAACTAGCGATAGCGAATGCTAATTGAATTATTGCGCCGCTATTAATCCCAAGTAGCCGTGCTGTGGTGCCGTCTTCTGCTACTGCTTGAAGTGCCTTGCCATAGCTGCTGCGATTAAGCCATAGGCTCAAAATAAGCATTGCTATACCTGCAACGATTAAAAGCAGTAGCTGCACCGTACGAATTTGAACACCATGGCCAAGTGCTAATACTGCTGGCCATCTACCTAGTAGGTTTCCAGGTAAGGCGTAGGCTTCAGCACCCATTAAGAGCTGAATTAAATTCACTAAAATAACACCTGCCCCAAGGCTGGTTATTAGATAGAGCAGTGGTTCAGCACCCCTGCGGCGCAGGGGTTTAAAAGCAACAGCTTCCACTAGAAGGCCCATAGCTGCAGCTGCAATGCCAGCCAGCGGTAATGCAACTAAGAGTGGTAAGGCTAGGGGGAAATGCATGCCAGCCAACATGCCATTGCTGCCAACAGCACCGCCAAGTAATAGGTATGTGAAATAGGCACCGCATGTGAATACGGCGCCATGGGCGAAGTTAATCACCCCAAGCACTGAAAATACAAGCGTGTAGCCAAGGGCAAAGAGGGCATAGGTTGCACCAATTGATATGCCATTGATTAAGAGCTGTAATAAACCATCCATGGCACTTATTTAGGGCAACAGTGTAAATTTACCGCTGCGTCCATCGGGGTTCATGCGCACTTGAGCAACAAAGAAACTCTCTTGTATTACTTCTCCTTCAGTGCTAAAGCTGATTTTACCTAAGGGGGTGTTGTAGTTGCCCCTAAGAATTTCTTCATTTAGCAAAATACGCACCTCACGTAGGGGTTTGGCTTCTAATGGTTGGCGTTTATTGAGCCTTTCTGTTGCTTCTGCAATTACCTGGTAGGCAGCATAGGCTTGGGCTGTTAATTGCGGTGGCACCGCGCCAGCTTGTTGCGCCTTAAACCGGGCCACAAAAGAGCGATTGGCATCAGTTTGCAGCTCTGGACTATAGGCCTGAGCGATCAAGATGCCATCACAGGCTTTTTGGCAAATCGGATAAATATTAGGCGTATTCATACCATTACCTACAACGATCGTGCCTTTAAAGCCCAGTTCCCGCAATTGACGAATTAAATTACCACCATCTACCGCCTGCAAAGACAACACAACCATATTTGGTTTCGCCCTTAATGCCGAGGTGATCTGATTGAGGAAATCTTGATCATTTAGCTGCGTACGTTGCACTGTAACTGTGTTGAGGCCCTTAGCTTTAATTGCTTTTTGAAAGATTGCTGTTTCCGAGGTGCTGTAGGCATCATCATTTGCATAAAATACAGCTACCCGTTTGATGGCAGGATTTAGCTGCAATGCTTTAGCGATTGATAGCGGTGCAATTACTAAACTTTGGGCTGATACGCGGCTGATGAAATTACCAAGTTCTGGTATACCAGTTGCTGTATTTGAAGGTGCAACCACTGGCACACCACGCCTTTGCGCAATTGGGCTAGCGGCAAAAGCTTGTTGCGAAAGGGTGGGACCAATAAGTGCCGCGCTGCCGCGATTAATCAGTAAATTAAAGGCATTTATTGCACCTGCTTCATCACTGCCGCCGTCTTCGATGCTTAGGTTTAAAGGCATGCTGCTGCCTGGTTTAAATGCTGCCTGGGCTAGCTCGAGGCCAATCCGTTGGTCTTGCCCATAAACATTGGCATTACCAGTGAGAGATAACACAGCCCCCACCGGTAAGCCAGCTTTTAGGTTTACCGGTGCGTTGCTATTTGTGCTGCTACAGCTAGCCAGTAGCCCCAGCAGCAATAGCCATTTAGGCAATAATCGCAAAACTTTCCCGGAAGGCATTGCTAAAGGCGTCAATATCAGCCAATAATAGACTGGTTTTTAGGGGTTATTGCAAATACCATATCATTAAAATCACGATCACCGGCATAGCCCATGTCTTCAAAGGAAAAATAGCCGGTTCCCATGGATACATGTTGTAGTTGTTGATTTTGATTCGCGTTTTTTATTGAAAACAGAATTTGCGATAAATCTGTTAACTGATCTGGTGAATTTATAGTTGTGTTGGGGGTTATATATATGCCATATGCATTCCCTGTGGCAAGCTCTACTGTGCTTCTAACGCTACTACCAAACCCTGGTATCGGCAAACCTGTAATTCCATCAAGTGGAATTGTTTGTGAATTTAATGATCTCCTTAATGCTTCCTTTGCGTATTCAATTGATCCGGGCCCAATAATATTTTCTTTGAATATATTATTTTCAAAGGTGGGATTTGAGAAATTTCCGTTTAAATCATCAACTCGAAATATACCATAGCCACTTGAATATGATCCAATTCTTGTAGCATCCAGGTTCATCAACACTGAAGGAGTGTCGATGCCATAATGATCAGCACTTACTACAAGTAAATCTCCATCTCCTGGAGCTAAAATTATCTCTTTGCCTTTTCCATCTAATTCAAAAGATAATGCATTATCCATTACAGGATTTATTTTGCTAGCTATTGGAGTTGCCTTGATCTTTCCTGATTTGTCAATAATTGCAAAGGCAAATCTCTGTGTGGGATCTTCTATTCCCTTGTTGGCAAATTCTTTTCCGAGGTTAATGCTTATTAATTCGCCAATTTTTACGCCCTCGCTTTGCATTGCTAATTCAGGTTTTTGATACGCCCAATAGGCTTGATTTGGATTAAATGCATTGCTATTATTGATCAAATCTGTTGTTGCGATTTTATTGAGATTCGGATTATCAGGTGTATTTAAAAAATCTAGGTAAAATGCATCTTTTGGCTTAACATTTCCTAATATACCATTGCCATTATCCACTGAATACCAATAAAGCGTATCTCCGGCTTCTAGGTTTGCTCGCGGTAATAGAACTGAAAGATTTTTTGCTATTTCTGATTGGGCATAGAATACCCCAAGGCCTTCTTTATAAAAACTAATTGTGTCACCAGTGGCATAAAGATATATCTGCCCATCTCCGCTTGCAATATTAGCATTAATCGGATTTTTTAAGCTCATATTGATTGTTTTGTCTGGAATATTAATGTTTTCATTTCTTATTTTGTAATTAATGTATAGATCGCTAACCCCTATTGGGAAGTTAAGGCGAAAAGTGTTTTCATTAACATCAACTTTGCTATTAACGAACTTTATATATTTTGCCCAGCCGGGGCTTAACTGTAGGTCTACAGAAACATCTTTATTGATATTTTCGTCATTTCGCTGAAGGCTTACTGCGAATGCTGGAATAACATCTCTTTTCTTCCGATTTCTATAATTTGCCATATCTTGAGGCATTACTGAATTTGTTATATGAAATCCTGGCGAAGGAGCTTGTATTTGTTGACTCTCAAAATCAGAACGGCTTAATAACCAGGCTCCCTGCCCCATCATGCTTGCGATTATCACATCATCAACAGGATCATATTTGAGATCTGTATTCCAAAGTTCTAAGCCAGAATCCCTTGCTTGGCCTTGAAAATTAATGCTTGAAAAAGTACCAGGTTTTCCGTCTGCCCCTATTGATGCAACCCATACCCCGCCATAACCACCTACAAATATCTGTGCACTAGATTTTGAATTTTTGGGTGTGTAAACAACTCTTTGTAAATTAGCAGTTTTTGGAATTACGTTGTTTTCGCCTGCTTTTATTTCATGCCAAGTATTGCCATTATCTAAAGTATAGGCTAAGTATGAAGCAGCATTAAAATCAGCATTGGTTTCTGGACGATCAGTACTACCAACTCTATCGCCATTTTGGCTATCAAAATATTCTCCATAAATCATGGACCATCTTGAGATAGTTGTATAAATATGTATTGGATTGGATGGATTGAAGCTGATTCCAGTAATTCGATTGTCCCTGTCTTTCGTTGTTTTTACTGCATCTGGCAAACTAAGTTCTTTAAGTTCATAGTTGCTGTCAGATAATTGTCGCCCATATAAATAGGTTTTTCCTTCTCTGTCGAAATATGCTGTAAAAAGAGTATCCCAATTTTTTACTTCATTAATATTAAGCGGGTTTTTTGAGCCAATGGCAAGGGCCGTAAATGTTCGAGCATCTTCGGTATCTTCTAGAAGTGGCATTAGGTTCATTTCACCTGGAGATCCAAGCCAATGGGGTGAAATCTGCTCATAGATGTTTCTTTTGCCTGCCATAACATAATCGCCGGCTTTATAGGAACTTGTTTCAACAGGTTGATAAAATGGATACTTTATTTTTTTATCTAGAGCCCATTGATAGTCGTAATCTTTGAAATCTAGAATATTATTATATTTATCTTTAACATTAAGAGTAAGATATTCAATCTGCTCAAGTTTCCCATTGGTTCCGTATGTTGAAGCGAAAAGACCCTCACCTTCGTCATACATTTGTGACGAATAATAAGCGCGACTGCGATTGTCGCTGCCGATCATTCCATCATCAAATCTGGCGATTGAACCATCACCATAATAAACATTTAACCAAACTGGCTTTTTACTATAACTGCCTATGGCAACAGAATTATCCTGCATGGCAGTGATAGCTAAATTCCCAATATTGCTCCAATCTGAGACGTAGCCTTCAGTTGTATTCAAACCTTGATTAATTCCTTGCCATGGAGATATTAAATCATTTTGTTTTTGATAGACTCCGCCATCATCAGATTCAATAATTTTCCAACCTGAAATTGTATTAATAAATATAGTGTCACGCGAATCGGCATGTGGTGCGCTTTTATTAGCATTAAATGGAAAAAATAATCTTTCTAACTTTGCAGTTTCTGTTTCGGTAAATGTTACTGCCACAAGTCCGCCAGCGTAATTGTTGGTGAATTTATGATAATGATTGCCTCCGGCAAGAATGCGATTATGATTGGTAGGATCACTTGCAAACGAAAAGTTGCCATTTCCTCCATTTATGTCGTCTGCTTGATCGTTACCAATGAGTCCGCCTACATTTTGAGGCTTCCAAATAATGTTTGAGCTATTATTATTGAATCTAGTTTGATTTATTGTGTCAATTCTGCTATTGCTTGATGTGCCAAGGAAAATAATTTCTTCCCTTGTTGCAGGATCTGTATTTGTTGCTAGGCGCAGGTTATCTTTTCCTAGGCTGAGCTCGTCTGTATCTTTCAGTAGAGACCAGGTTGAAGCTTTGTTATTTATAAGCTCTTGCTTGCTAATCGTATAAACTCCTTTTCCAAGTACCGCCGCATATATTCTTCCTGATGCTCCTATGGCAATCGATCGGATGTTGTTAAATTCAGTTGAATCATCAGTTGTTGTGCCGATATCTAGATTAGCTGGTGTAAATGTTTGAAGCTTTCCTTCACTATTAAGAGAGCTTATATGTAACCCTTTGTTGTATGTGCCAATTATTAATAATTCATCGACTGACTCAAGTGCCGTTACCGGGGCATCAAATATATTGGATTGTATTCCATTTTCATTGGTGATCCATTTAAGTGATCCATCAACTAATATTTCAGCTACTTGTAATGGATCTAATATATTTCCTGAACCGCCAATCCAATTACTTGGTTTACCACTGCCTACAATTAACCATTTTTGGTTTTGTGTTATTTCTATTTTACTAATTGACTGAGAGCCAATGTAATCATTGCTATTGCTTTGCCATTGCCAAGGATCAAACTCATCGGTTTCACCATTATATTTACTAGACCAGATGCCACCATTAACGGATGCTGCATAAAGCCAACCACTTTTAGTTATGGAATCTTGCTTAATTGCAAGACTGTTTATAGCACCGCTAGCAATGCCGCTACCCCATGGGTTTCCTAGATTTAATTTATCTACGTATGGGATCTGAATTGGAGCAGGCCCTAGGGGCTTGAAGGTAAAGGAAGAAGTCAATTTTGTTTAATTTAATAACTTAGATTATATATTATTTTGTTTTTCTTGAGGAGGGATTGATAATTCTTTACTAAATAATTAACCAATGATCGCAAAACTTTCACGGAAGGCATCAATAGTGGCATCAATATCAGCCAATAATAGACGGGTTTTTAGGGGTTATTGCAAATAACATGTCATTAAAATCACGATCACCGGCAAAGCCCATGTCTTCAAAAGCGAAATAGCCTGTACCCATAGATACATGTTGTAGTTGCTGAGTTAAATTTGCATTTTTAATGGAAAATAGAATCTGTGATAGATCTGTTAGCTGATCTGTAGATTTTATGATCTGGTTAGGGGTTATATAGATGGCATAGTAATTACCAGTTGCTAATGTTATTGATTCTTGTGTCGATTGAGCGAAACCAGGAGTAGGCATGCCCGTAATTCCATCTAGTCCATTGGATAAAGATCGTTTTAATGCTTCTTTAGCATAATCCAAGCTTCCTATTTGTATAGGAGTATCAGTTATTTCATTGTTGATGGCATAAAAACTACCATATGGATCATCTACACGGAATATGCCATAACCTGAATTGTAATTGCCAAAGCGAGCTACATCAAGATTGTACTCAATACTATCTGCAAGTACTGTATCTGGTGCTAAGAAAATAATGTCTGCTACAAATAGCTCCCCTTGAGCTGGTGCTAATACCACTTGAGAACCTATGCCTGCTTTTCCGATTATTAATGTGTTATCTAAAGCTGGATTTGAATCCAATTTAGAGCCTTGAGTTGAAACACGAATGTTTCCATTTCTATCTCGCAATGCTAAAGCAAATCTATCTTGTGATGGAAGAGTGCTGCTGGCAGTTGAGCTGATATCTCCAATTGAAACACCTTCGCTGCTTAGAACAACATTCGGATCACTAAAGGCAAGGGCTGCTATTTCTGGGCTAAAGGCGCGGGGATCGTATTCCTGAATTGAGGTTCCAATAAGGTGATATCTATCAAATTCCTTTTTTGCCAATTCTATGTAATTTGCCTCATTTGGCATGATATCTTTTGTGCCATCATTAATTGAACCATTAGAATTTACTTTAAACCAAAATAGTTGATCACCTTTATTAAGATTTGAGCGAGGCATTAATACTGCAAGCTCTTGAGCCTGGGATGGTTGTTTTTTGTATTCTCTTTCTAATACGGTGCTATTCGAATAGTATACACCCTCTGCTTCTTCTCTTAGCATGATTGTTTCACCATTTGCGTATAAATAAGCAAAGCCAGATGGATTATCGGTGGCAATAATAGAATTAATTGGATTTTTCAGACTTACTCCTATCTTCTTGTCTGGAAGGGTTGCAAAAGGATTAACTGTATTAATATAGAAGCTCAATTGATTTATATCTTTAGGAAAATTAAGGGTAATCGAATTTTTATCCTTTAGCTCATCTAGGTTCGGTTGATTATTATTAGTTAGATTTAAATACTTTTCCCAGCCTGCATCCAGCGTTAGATCTACACTTACATTACTATTGCGGTTTTCTTCAGTTCTCTCTAAGGAAACTGTCATAACACCTTGGATTTCTCTATTTACTTTTCGCTTTAAAAATTTATTATTTTGAGGTAACACTATTGGGCTGATCCTAAGGCCAGGCGATGCGGCTGGTGCGGGTTCTAAAGGAGAACGATTGAGTAACCATACTCCTTGCCCCATGATGCTTGCGATAAGCACATCATCTACAGGGTCGTATTCAAGATTTGTGTTCCAAAGATTGAAATTAGGATTTTCGCCCAAGCCATCCCAATTAACACTTTTAAATATACCCGGTTCTCCATCGTTGTTTATAGTTGCTTGCCATACACCACCATAACCACCTAAATATAGCTCTGCTGGTTTGCCATCTCTTACTGGTACATATTGCACCTGTTGAAGTTGTGCATTTTTGGGAATTCCTTTTTGGTCAGATTCAAGTAAGGTTTTCCAAACCTTTCCTCCATCACTGCTATAGATTAAATATGATGGTTCTTGAAATTCCTTTGGTGTTTCGGGAACGGTGCCATAAATAACATGATTTCTTGAAATACTTGCCCATAGCTGATCACTATTGTTTGGATTAATGCTGATACCAGTGATTACACCTTCCTTCGCTGTAGTTGCTACATAGCTTGCCAAAACTTCAGTTGGTAAATAGCTTGTTAAATCTTTTAATCTAAAATTACTCGCTATATGTTCTATTCCACGAGCATTTTCTTTTGCTGTATCTTGCTTGCGTCCGTAAAGATAAGTTTTTCCATTTTCTTCGAAACTAGTATATAGCGCATCCCAGCTATATGGTTTACTTTCGGAAAGTGTTTCGCCTTTTTTTGATCCTATTTCCACTGCTGTAAATCTACGCCGTTTTGCTTTGTTAAAGTCAATATCTTCTATTAATGGTACCAAATGCATCTCGCCATCAGTTGGTAATTGCCAACGTGGAAATATTTGTTCGTAAAGATTTCTTTGGCCTGCTAGAACTATATCATTTGCTCTATATGCATTTGTTTCAAATGGTAAGTAAAAGTCGTAAGTCGAACCACCTATGTACCCTGTTTTGAACATATCATAGTCCAAAAAGTCTTGAAAATTTTTAAAACTATCTAAAACTTCTAGCTCTAGCCTGTCTGTGCTAACTAGAGTCCCTGATTTATCGTATGCTGCTGTTTGTAGTATTCCATTGCCTGAATAACTCTGCGATCCATAATAAGCAAAGCTGATCCCACTTGGGTTGTCTTTTTTTGCATCATCAAAGCGAGCGTGCGCACCATCTCCACCAGTTACATTAAGCCAGGTTGGTGTAGATTTGTATTGTGTGATTGAGAGTGCATTATCTTGCATTGCAGTAATTGCAAGATTACCTATATTGCTCCAATCAGATGCAAAGCTTTCTGTTGTTCTTAAACCTCCTTCGTTTAAATTAAATTTCCATGGAGCAGTGAGGTTTATATCTTTTATTGCAATACCACCATCATCCGCCTCAATGATTCGTTTGGTATCTGTTTTAGTTGTTAGGAAAGCAATATCTCTGGAATCTGCATGCGGTGCTGTTCCAGCTGCATTTGTTGGTTGATTTGGTGATGGAAAATGATTTTCTAATGTTGCGTTATTTCCATCAAATTTTATTGCAACAAGTCCTCCATTGTATCGATCTGGATAGGTTTTGTACCAATTTCCGCCAGCAAATACACGATTTGGATCTGTTGGATCAGCTGCAAATGATGAGTGTACATTTGCTTGATCTGTTCCTATTTTATCTTTTACCTCTTTTGTTACCCATTTCTGTGAATCTGCTTGTTCATCATAAACAGCTCTATAGATAAAATCATAAATTCCACCTCCAGGGGCTGGTGCAGCTGTTCCTAGATATAAAACATCTTTTCCGCTAATTGGATCTTTGGTTGTGGATAATTTTAAGATTGTTTTGTTTTTTGCTTTTTCTGCAGAACCCTCTACAACTTTCCATGCTGAAAGGGGATTTTGTTTTAGGTCTGATATTGTTGTTGTATATATTGCTCCATCCTTTCCTTCATTGGGATCACCAGTAGGCCGAAGTGCTGCATAAATGCGCCCGGATGGCCCTATCGCAATTGAATCTACTTTAATTTTTTCACCAATAAATGTAGCATTAACTTTTTTTAATTCTCCATCGATTCCATCGATTTCGCCTACATATAGCCCCGTATCAGTGCCAATAATTACTACGTTATCATTTGTTTCAAGCGCTGTTACTGCTTTCCCTTTTATTAGATTTTGATTATTCTCTACATTTGGCAACCACTGCTTAAATACGCCATCAGGGCCTAATGAGGCTAGTTGCAAAGGTTCTTGGATGTCACCTCTAATGCCACCCCAACTACTAACTGCTCCAGCTGCTGCGATGAGCCATTTCTTATCTCTTGTTACTTTTAATTTTGAAATAGATTGCACACCTTTGTAATCACTTGAGCTGCTAAGCCATTGCCATTCATTCCAGCTATCAGCTGCACCGTTATATTTTCGCGACCATACGCCACCACTTACAGAACCGGCGTATAAGGTTCCGTCTTTCGTATCGGAATTTTGCACCAGCTCCAATGTGTTAACAGCACCCGTTGCCTTGCCGCTACCCCATGGGTCTGCCTTATTTAGCCTAGCTATGAAAGGATCCTGAATCGGCGCAGGGCCAAGGGGCTTAAAGGTGAAGGAAGAAGTCAATTTAATTGCAGATAACTCTTACCAGTTTATCTCATTTTATTTTTCAAGGGGGGGGGGGGGGCTTTTTAATTCTTTATTAAATATATAACCAATAATCGCAAAACACTCACGGAAGGCATCAACGGTGGCGTCAATATCAGCCAATAATAGACTGATTTTTAGGAGTTATTGCAAATAACATATCATTAAAATCACGATCACCGGCAAAGCCCATGTCTTCAAAGGCAAAATAGCCGGTTCCCATGGATACATGTTGTAGTTGTTGATTTTGATTCGCATTTTTGATTGAAAATAGAATTTGCGATAGATCTGTTATTTGATCTGGGGATTTTATGATTTTGTTGGGGGTTATATATAAGCCATAGGAATTTCCTTTGGCTAATGATATTGTTGATTGATTGCTTTGAGCAAAGCCGGGAATTGGCAGGCCAGTTATACCATCCAGACTATTTGATTGTGATCGCTTGAATGCTTCTTTAGCGTACTCAATATCACCAGGTTTTAAGGGTGTTTCAAGTAGTTTGTCTTCCCCAACTAGGAATTCGCCAAGGGTATTGTCTACTCTGAAAATTCCATAACCCGAATTGAATCTTCCAAAGCTAGCAACATCAAGATTAAATTCAACTGAAGACAGAGTTGCATTACTTGGGCCGTAGTAAATTACCTCGTCAACAATAAATAATGCGCCTTCTGCAGGTGCTAGTACTACCTGTGATCCATAATCAGGCTCTCCAATGGCAACTACATTATTAAGGTAGGGGTCAATATCAAAACCAAGAGTTGAAAGACGAACATTACCTTTACTATTTTGCAAGCCAAGTGCAAATCGATCTGTACCAACTATTGTGGTGTTAGTAGAGGAGCTCAGATCTCCAATTGATATGCCTTCGCTGCTAAGAATTGCTGCTGGATTACTAAAGGCAATAGTTGCTTGTGTAGGGCTAAATGCGCGGGTATCTAAAGACTGATTGGAAGTTGCCAGATGGTTTGATTTTGTTTTTGCTAGATTTGCATAACCAGGCTCTTTAGGCATTAATACTTTAGGTGTGCCGTCAGCATTTGTACCATTATTAATGGAGCCATCACTATTTACTGGAAACCAAAAAAGTTGATCACCAGCGTTTAGGTTAGATCTTGGCATTAAGATCGAAAGTTGTTTTGCCTGAGATGGGAGACCATTATTGATTTCTGTTTGTGTGAGATTCGCATAGAAAACACCAGACACCTCACCAGACACCTCCTGATTAAGGGTAATTATTTCTTCTGTGGCATAAAGAAATATATTTGAAGTGTTATCAACTATTGTTGAGTTGTTTGCATTTTCAAGTTTGAATTGAAGTGATTTATCTGGAATACTTGCATTTGACATTACGGTCGATATGTCAATGCTTAGTTCATTTACACCTGCTGGAAAATCTAGCGTGACCCGATCTTTTACTATTTGATTTGCTACAGTTATGTTAATGTAATTCGCATAATTAGTAGGAAGAACTAGCTCAACGCTCACATTTTTATGTTTATTTTCTTCATTGCGATTTAGTGATACTTCTAGTGATCCTTTTATGTCTCTATTTTTTCTATCTCTTAGGTTTGATATGTTTTGAGGAAGAATTGCGTTTGTAATGCGTAAGCCAGGTTCAATGTTTTGCCGTGGCTCTAATTCTTTGTTGGAGCGACTAAGTAGCCATGCACCTTGTGCCATTATGCTGGCAATTATTACATCATCCACTGGATCATATTCAAGATTTGTATTCCACATGTTGAAATTACCTTTTTCTTCTACTCCCTGCCATCTAACAGGAGAAAAGGAACTTATTTTTCTATTTGCTTCAATTGGCGCATACCATATACCTCCATAGCCCCCTAGGTATAGTTCTGCACCTCTATTAGATGTGGCTGGTGTATAAACAACTTGTTGTAATGATGCTGATTCGGGAATTCCATTCTTTCCAGATTCTGTAATTACTTCCCATGTTTTTGCTGCATCATTGCTGTAAATTAAATATGATGGGTTTTTAAAAATTTCATCCCCAACAGGATTTGGCGCATGAAATGCAACAGATGAACTAGCTATAGTTGCCCAAATTTGATTTGGGTTGTCAGGATTAAATGTAATGCCTGTAATGGCATTATTCTGCACGATTTTAGGTAAGTTTGCAGATAAATCTTTAAGTTGATAATTATCTCTATTCTTTATCCAGTTTTCATTTTTTCCTGTTGATGCTTGCCGGCCGTATAATTTAGCCGTTGTAATATTATTGCCTGATTGATCTTTTTGGGTTTGAAAATAACTGGCGTATAAGGTGTCCCAGCTGTAGGGCTTTTGGTTAGTAAATTCAAATGCTTTATTTGATCCAATTACAACCTCAGTGAATTTTCTAGCCTTCGAAGGCACAGCATCTTCTGCAATCAATGGTACAAGTATCATCTCACCTAATGTTACTGATTGCCAATGGGGAATTACTTGTTCATATATATTTCTCATTCCTGATAATACTACATCGCCAGCCCGGATATCACTTGTTTCTGCAGGGTAATAAAAAGGGTAACGAGCCGCTCCGTACCATTGATTTTCATACTCATACCAGTCTTGGTCGTTGCCAAATTTATCAACAATGCTCAAATTTAAGACATCACTACTTAGAAGAAGCCCCTTGGAATCGTATGAATTTTGTTCTACAATACCAGAGGCGCCATATTGTTGTGAAGCAAAATATGCGCGGCTTATTCCATCGCTACCAATAAAGCCATCATCAAATCTTGCAATTGCCCCATCTCCGCCTGTTACATTTAGCCAGCCGGGTTGATTACCAAAACGTCCAACAGCTGTTGCATTATCTTGCATTGCTGTGATGGCTAGATTGCCAATATTGCTCCAATCCGATGAAAACCCTTCGGTGGTTCGCAAGCCATCATTTAAGCCTTTCCATGGCTTCGTTTCATCTAAATCTTTAATATAAATACCACCATCATCCGATTCAATAATACGTGTGGTTTCATCGGCAGTTTTTAAAAATATTATATTTCGCGAATCAGCATGGGGCGCTCCAGTAGTTTCATTAATTACTTTGGTTCCATCATCATTTTTGTACGAAAAATAGTTTTCAAATTTTATTTCACTATTGCTAAAAACGGTGGCAACGATTCCACCAGTGTAACCAAATGCTGTATAAACCCATTCTTTTTCATCTGGATCCCACTCTCCTGGTCCCCAATTACCACCAGCAAATACACGATTTGGATCTGTGGGATCCGCCGCAAATGATGAGTGAAGCTCAACCTGATTATTGCCGATTTTACCGTATATATCCGCGTTTTGCCATGTTAACTGGGAGTTGCTTTCATCGTATATAACTCTATTTATAGAATCATAGCCTTTAAATTTTTGCGCTGGTTTGTTTATACCAGTTGCTAAATATAATATATCTTTGCCGGTTGAAGGGTCTTTTGATGTGGCTACTCTCAGCATTATTTTGTTTAGCGATAACGCTTCAGAGCTAGGTATTAGTTCCCATTCTTTTGCTGGGTTTGTTTTAAGTTCTGAAATTGTTGAGGTATATACTCCTTTCCCAAGAACTGCTGCATATATGTTGCCAGATTCCCCTCTAGCGATTGAGGTGATATTGCTATTGGTTAAACCATTTAAATTTGAAGCGGTTTCTACCGTAGAAAGTTCTCCATTTGAATTGATTGATGTTATATGCAATCCATTACTTGTGCCAATAATTAATAGATCGTCTGCTGTTTCTAATGCGGTTATTGCTTTGCCTGTGATTTTATCTTGAATATTTAATAGATTTGGTATCCATTTTAATTTGCCATCAGCAAGTCTTTCGGCTATTTGCAATGGTTTATCAATACTGCCTTGTAATTTTCCAAAACTACTTGTTGCCCCTTGGGCAGCTACCAGCCATTTATTACCTGTAAAAACTTTAATTTTGGAAATTGATTGTGCGCCTTCGTAACCACTCGCGCTGCTTAGCCATTCCCATTCTCCCCATTCATCTGTTGTTCCTTTGTATGGTCTTCCCCATACACCACCTCCTGCAGCTCCTGCATAAAGTGTTCCATCTTTTGATGTTTCGTCTTGCACCAAGAAAATTGTGTTTATTGCGCCTGTTGCCTTGCCGCTACCCCAAGGGTTTGCCCTATTTAGCCTGGCTATGAAAGGATCCTGAATTGGTGCAGGGCCAAGGGGCTTGAAGGTGTAGGAAGAAGTCAATTTAATTGCACATAACTCCTACCAGCTTATTTCATTTATTCTTCAAGGGGGGTGTATTGGTTAATTCTTTATTTAATAATTAACTGATGTTTGCAAAACTGTCACGGAAGGCATCAATAGTGGCATCGATATCAGCCAATAATAGACTGGCTTTTAGGAGTTATTGCAAATAAAATATCATTAAAATCACGATCACCGGCAAAGCCCATATCTTCAAAGGCAAAATAGCCGGTTCCCATGGATACATGTTGTAGTTGACTAGTTAGGTTCGCAGTTCTAATTGAAAATAATATTTGAGAAAGATCTGATAATGAATTTTCCGATTCAAATACTTTATTAGGTGTTATGTACATACCATAGTAGTTGCCTGTTGCTAATGTTATGGAGTGGTTTGCTGATTGACCAAATCCAGGTATTGGTAAACCTGTTATTCCATCTAGCCCATTTGATTTTGAACGCTTGAATGCTTCTTTTGCATACTCAACGCTTCCTGGCATTATAAAAGAACCTTTATTGAAATCGGCAAATTGGCCTAGCGGGTTATCAACTCGGAAAATCCCATAGCCAGAATTGTAGTTACCAAAACGTGCCACATCAAGATTGTATTCAATTTTGTCTGTTGGGCTTGCATTATTTGAAATGAAATAACTATCATCAGCAACAAATAGTTCACCCTCAGCTGGTGCTAATACCACTTGAGAACCAGGCCCGGATGCTCCAATGTTTATTGTATTATCAAGTTGCGGATTTTGATTTAAACCAAATCCCTGAGTTGAGACACGAACATTACCTTTTTGATCTTTTAAGGCAAGTGCGAATCTATCTGCATTTTGTACAGTTGTACTTGTGCTCAAATCTCCAATAGAGATGCCTTCACTACTAAGAACAGCGCTTGGATTTTTAAATGCTTGTGCTGCTTTTTCTGGACTGAATGCTCTCGAATCAAATGACTGGGTTGAAGTTGCAATGTGACGCGATGGATTATTTATTAAATTATTAACTGCTTCTAGATATCTGGGATTATTGGGCTTTAACGTTAAATTCATTGGGTCATTAAATGGGTTATTTATTGAACCGTCTGAATTTACCTCTAGCCAAAACAATTGATCGCCTACATTAAGATTTGATCTAGGCATTAAAACTGCAAGTTGCTGAGCCTGTGAAGGAGAGCCTGATCTGATTTCTGGAAGAGTTTTATTAGAATAGAATACTCCAATTGCCTCTTGATTCATTGTAATTGTTTCACCATTAGCATATAGATAAACATAGGCTTCTGAATCGCTAGCAATAACCGTGTTTACGGGATTCTCTAATCGTACATTTATATTGATATCTGGTAGTGTAATTTTCCCCAACTTGGTGTTAACATCAAAACTTAATTGGTTTATGCCAGGCGCGAAGTTAAGGGTTATCGAATTTTTATTCTCTAAAAGTTTGAATTGCGGTTCATTGGTGTCAATAATGTTCAAATATTTTTCCCAACCTTTATCTAGTTTTAGGTCAACACTTACATTTTTGTTTATATTTTCATTTGTTCGCTCTAGCGAAACTGTCATAACACCTTCAATTGGCCTGCTTGCCTTTTTCCTTTTTAAAAACTCTATATCTTGCGGTAAGATAACTGGGCTTATTCTTATGCCTGAATTAGAAGCAGGTGAGGCTTCTAATTCAGAGCGATTCAATAACCAAGTTCCCTGCCCCATTGTGCTGGCAACAATCACATCATCTACGGGATCGTATTCAAGATCTGTATTCCAGATACTAAAATTTGGATCTTGTATACCAGATGGAGGGCTATTCCAGCCATTCCCTTTTTCGAGTCCATCCCATTTTACGCTTTTAAATGGGCCCGGCTTGCCATTATTTTCTATCGTTGCATACCAAACTCCACCATAACCACCTAAATATAGTTCTGCGGGTTTACCATCCTTTATTGGCACATATTGAACTTGTTGAAGTTGGGCATTTGGAGGAATTCCATTCAAGCCAGATACAGTTAATGTTTCCCAGCTCTTCCCACCATCACTGCTATAGATAAGATAGGATGGATCTAGGAATTGTTCAGGCTTGCCTATTTTGTCTCCGTATGTTACATTACTTTTTGCAATTGTTGCCCAGAGTTGATCGCTATTATCTGGATTAAAGCTTATCCCAGTTATTGTATTTTCTTTGGCTACTTGTGGTAAGTAACTTGTTAAATTTTCTAATTTAAAATTCTTTGCTACATCTGTTCCCTCACCTACTTCTTCTGTTGCTACGTTTGCCTTGCGGCCATAAAAATTAGTTACAACTTCTTTCTTTTCGTAATCATATTCTTTGAAACTTGTATATAGCGCGTCCCAGCTATAGGGCTTGCTTTTAGGAAGTGTTTCACCTTTTTTTGAACCTATTTCAAGTGCTGTAAATCTTCTTATAAGGGGAATAAAATAAGTTTGCCCTTCTGGCGTTTGTTGTGCTATTCTTTTAATATCATTTTCAATTAATGGAACCAGCTTCATCTGCCCCGCTATTTGCAGCGTCCAGTGGGGTACAATTTGTTCGTAAATATTTCGCTGTCCTGCTAATACAACATCGCCAGCCCTGTAGTTATTGGTTTCAAAGGGTAGATAGAATGGATAGCCACTTTGGTTTATTGGATCATAGTTAGTATATATCATGTCATAATTGAGAAAATCTTCATAGTTTTCAAATTTGTCTAGAACATCTAGTTCTAGCATATCTTTATACTTTAATGTTCCTGTTTTGTCATAAGCTGCAGTTTCTAGCCGTCCATTAGACGAATAACTTTGTGATCCGTAGTACGCATGAGCATATCCCTTGAAATTATCTTTTTTGGCATCGTCAAAACGAGCAATTGCACCATCTCCACCAGTAACATTAAACCAGGTTTGATTGTGTTTTGCTATTGCAAGTGCGTTATCCTGCATTGCTGTAATTGCAAGATTGCCAATATTGCTCCAATCAGATGAAAAGCTTTCCGTAGTTCTAAGCCCGTCATTTAGATGGAATAGCCATGGCGCTTTAATGTCAATATCCTTTATTCCGATTCCTCCATCACTTGCTTCAATAATTCGTGTACCTTTTTTAGTTTGAAGAAAAGTTATATCTCTAGAATCAGCATGAGTGGCTGTTCCACCTGCATTCTCTGGGCGAGCAGATGAAGCATAATGTTCGTTTAATGTTGCATCGTTTCCATTAAATGTTACAGCAGTAAGTCCCCCTGTCCATGCACCGTATGGTTGCTTGCCTTCTGCGGTTAGAGGAAAATTCCCGCCGGCAAATACACTGTTTGGATCTGTTGGATCTGATGCAAATGAAGAGTGAATTGAGGCTTGGCCATCTCCTATAAATGGGGCTACAGATTTGCCTACCCATTTTTGCGAATCAGCTGTTTCATCATATACAACTTGATAGATAAAATCATACGCTTGTGGCTTTATTCCAGCTGTTCCTAGGTATAGAATGTCTTTGCCACTAATTGGGTCTTTGGATGTTGTTAATCTTAAAATTGATTTATTTATGGATTTATCTATAGAGCCATCTATGATTTTCCATGCTTTTTTTGGATTTTGTTCAAGCTCAGCTATTGTTGTTGTTAGTATTCCTCCGATGCTTTCCCCTGTTTCGCTTTTATAATTTACTGACGCATAAATTTGACCGGAAGCTCCTTTTGCTATTGATGAAATTTCATGCCTAGTTGGATTAGAAAGTCTAAATCTTGCTGCTTGGGCAATCTCATTGTTTTCTTCTACTTTTATTAATGATTCAAGCGCGCCGTTGATCTTGCCTGTATATAGCCCGTCATCTGTGCCAATGATGACTATATTTTTTGATTCTTCAAGTGCATTGATAGGCTTACCTTTTATTATGTCTTGAACACCTGGCGCATTTGTAAGCCAACCTTCAACTAAGCCTTCGGAATTAAAAAATGCAAACTGTAAAGGGTCTTGAATGTCACCACCCAATCCTGTAAAACTACTGGTAATACCAGCTGCTGCGATGAGAAATTCCTTATCTTCTGTTATTTTTAATTTTGAAATAGATTGCACACCTTTGTAGTCAGCAAAACTGCTAACTTGTTTCCAGCTGCCCCAGCTGTCGCTAGCGCCTTCATATTTTCGCTCCCATATTCCTCCGTTTACGGAACCGGCATACAGTGTGCCGTTTTTGGTATCGGAATTTTGTACCAGTTCGAGTGTGCTGATGGCACCAGTTGCCTTGCCGCTACCCCATGGGTTTGCTCTGTTCAGCCGGGCTACAAACGGCTCCTGGATCGGAGCAGGTCCCAGGGGCTTGAAGGTAAAGGAAGAAGTCAACTTAATTGTAGATAACTCTTTCCAGTTTACTTTATTTACTCTTCAGAGGAGGGGTCTTCATAATTTTTCTATTAAATGATTAACCAATACTCGCAAAACTTTCACGGAATGCATCGATTGTGGCATCTATATCAGCCTCTGAATGGGCAAGGGAAGTAAAACCTGCTTCAAATGCACTGGGGGCAAGATAAACACCACGCTCCAGCATCGCTCGATGAAGCTTTGCAAATCGGTTGGTATCTGCTGTTTTTGCTTCTTCAAAATTACGCACCGGGCCTTCACATAGAAAGAAGCCAAACATTGCACTGATGCTGCTGACACATATGGGTAAACCTGCTGCCTGGGCGGCAGCTTGAATCCCATTTGAAAGCCGTTTTGTGCGGGCTTCCAATTGTTCGTAGCAACCGGGTTGTTTTAACAGCTCAAGGGTTTTGATGCCGGCCGTCATCGCCAGTGGATTACCGCTCAGGGTGCCCGCTTGATACATCGGCCCAGCCGGCGCCACCATCGCCATGATTTCTGCGCGGCCGCCATAGGCACCCACCGGTAAGCCACCACCAATCACCTTGCCCATGGTGGTGAGATCTGGTGTAACACCAAATTTGGCTTGGGCACCGCCATAGGCAATGCGGAAACCAGTCATCACTTCATCAAATACCAGCAGGGCGCCATATTCATTAGTGAGTTCCCTGAGCCCTTCAAGAAAACCAAAATCCGGTGGAATAAAACCGGCATTACCAACCACAGGCTCAAGGATCACCCCAGCGATTGAATCTGGATTAGCAGCAAATAATTCCTTTACTGCTTCTAAATCGTTGTAGGGAGCTGTGAGCGTATTTGCAGTGGTGCTACTTGGCACCCCAGGGGAATCAGGCAAACCCAGGGTCGCAACCCCTGAACCGGCCTTCACCAAAAACATGTCGGCATGGCCGTGGTAACAACCTTCAAATTTGATCAATTTGTCGCGGCCCGTATAAGCACGCATCAGCCGCAACACCGCCATGCAGGCCTCAGTGCCGCTATTTACAAAGCGCACCATCTCAACGCTTGGCACCGCATCGATAACCATCTGGGCGAGCTGGTTTTCCAGGGCGCAGGGGGCACCAAAACTGGTGCCTTTGGCTAGGGCTTGATGCAGGGCTTCAATTACCTCCGGGTGGGCATGGCCGCAGATGGCCGGTCCCCAGCTGCCGATGTAATCGATATAGCGGTTGCCATCCACATCCCAGGCATAGGCGCCTTCCACCCGATCAAACAGAATCGGCTGGCCCCCCACCGATTTAAAAGCCCGCACCGGTGAGTTCACACCGCCCGGCATCAGCTTTTGGGCCGCTGCAAACAATGCTTCTGAGCGGCTTGTGTTCAGGGCTGAAGCTATTACCAAAGCTTGGGGGCCAGGTATCTGGCTAGATCACAAGCAACTATCCTCGCCTAAAACGCCCCAGCTTTGCGCCTTATAGGCTGAGATTGTGTATTTGTAAAAATCGTGGGTGCAGCCACTGCCATTGATTGGCGAGCCCTAGAGCGGCAATTGCGGGAATTTTTACCTGCAAAAGCAGTGGTTAGCAAAGCACAGGAGCTTCTCAGCTACAACTGCGATGGCCTCACGATGGAACGCCATCAACCACCCCTAGCGGTGTTGCCTGAAAGCACCGCTGATGTGGCCGCCATCTTGAAGTTATGCCAGCAGCTTGGCGTTCCGTTTGTGGCACGGGGCAGTGGCACTGGTTTGTCTGGTGGTGCCCTAGTTGAACAACCAGCCTTGCTTGTGATCACCAGCCGCATGCGCCAGGTGCTTTCAGTTGATCTCGCTAATCAACGCATCACTGTGCAACCGGGTGTGATCAATAGCTGGGTAACACGGGCTGTGAGTGGTGATGGCTTTTATTTCGCCCCTGATCCCTCCAGCCAAGTGGCCTGCAGCGTGGGCGGCAATGTGGCTGAAAATTCAGGCGGGGTGCATTGCCTCAAATATGGAGTTACCAGTAACCATGTGTTGGAGCTGGAGGTGGTGCTACCCGATGGCACTATCACCACCCTGGGCGGCCCCTTAGCGGAAATGCCAGGGCTTGATTTGCGCGGTGTTTTTATCGGCAGTGAGGGCACCCTCGGCATTGCCACCTCAATCACCCTGCGCATCCTGCGCCAGCCGGAAGCGGTGGCTGTTTTATTGGCTGATTTCGGCTCGATGGAAGCAGCAGGGGAAGCGGTGCGGGCCGTTACGGCTGCTGGCCTGTTGCCGGCGGGCATGGAAATCATGGACAACTTCACGATTCGCGCCGTGGATTCAATGCTCGATCAAGAGCTATATCCCGTTGATGCAGCGGCAGCTTTATTAATCGAACTCGATGGCAGCGGCCCTGAGGTGGAGATTGCGATGCAATTGTGTGATGGGCTCTGCCGCCAAGCCGGCGCCCGCCAGGTGCAAAAAGCAACCTCTGCTGAAGATCGCGCTCGCCTCTGGCTTGGTCGTAAAAGTGCAATTTCAGCTCTAGGTCGTTTATATCCCAATTACTACCTTCAAGATGGTGTAGTGCCCCGCAGCAGCCTGCCGATGGTGCTTGCTGCCATTGATCAACTCAGCCAGAAGCATCAATTGCCTGTGGCTAATGTGTTCCATGCCGGTGATGGCAACCTGCATCCATTGATTCTCTACAACGGCGCAGAACTAGGTGTGAAGGATCGGGTGAAAGCTTTAGGGGCAGCAATCCTGCGGCTTTGCGTTGATGTGGGTGGCAGCATCAGCGGTGAACATGGAGTTGGCAGTGATAAACGTTGTTTTCTTGATTGGATGTTTGATGCCGCCGATCTTGAAACAATGCAATTAGTGCGTAAAGCGTTCGACCCCGAGCAGCGGGCTAATCCAGGTAAATTATTTCCCACGCCAGTGGGCTGCGCTGAAGCCCACAGGCGCTCCCAGCATTTGGAGCTACCGCCTGAGGTGGTGGTTATTTAGAAGTTATCTTCCTCCTCTGCGCCATCACTAATATCAATGCTTACAGGGGCGTGGTCGCTTGGTTTAAGTTCACCCCTTTCGCTTTTATGGATCATGCAACCTATGGCCCGCTCTTGCAAGTCTTCACTGATATATATGTGATCAATGCGCCAGCCCTGGTCGCGATCCCAGGCCCCCGAGCGGTAATCCCACCAGCTCCAATGGCCAGCTTCAGTTTCAAATAGGCGAAAGGCATCTTCTAAATCAGTGCCAATACATGCCCTTAGGGCTTGACGTTCAGGCGCTGATGCCATGATTCCGCCATTGTGGCGGCTGGGGTTAGCAAGATCGATATCTTCTAGGGCAATGTTAAAATCACCCATCATGCAAAGGGGTTCCCCCTGTTGCCTTTGCACCGTTAGATAACGGTTTAAGCAATTCAGCCAGGCTAATTTGTAGTTGTATTTATCCGATTTCAAATCAGAACCATTCGGCACATATAGGTTGAGTATTCGAACCCCTTCAACGCAGGCGCTAATTACCCGTTTCTGTTCGCCTAATTGCTCTGCTTCTTGATCACCCGGCAGCAGAGCAGCAAAACCAATGCGCACGTCTTCCAATGGAAGCCGGCTTAAAAGGGCCACGCCGTTGTAACTCTTTTGGCCGCTGATGGCTGTTTTGTAGCCGGCCGCTTCAATTGCTGCCTGCGGAAAAAGGCCATCCTCCACCTTGGTTTCCTGCAGCCCCAACACATCAGGTTGGGCCGCTGCAAGCCAGCGCAGCAGATGTTCCTGCCGGCTGCGAATTGAATTCACGTTCCAAGTGGCGATCCGCACCGAAAGTGGCCTTTAAACTTGTTGCATTTAATAGCTGATCCATGCCTAATCAAGCTACAAAACTGTTGCGTGTTGCCCTGCCTGCAGCCCTTTTGGGCCTGATTGCATCGGGCGCCGGCCATGCAAATCCCAAAAATGAAAGCATCCAAGAGCAAAATCTCTACAACTACGGCACCACAAAACCGAGTAACTCACTTCTGGATGTAACTAATCCAATGGAGTTGATGAACCGTTTGCGGAATTCCAGCTCGATGGATAGCGCCACCTCCCCCAGTGATGCTGTGGATGAAGCCCTGCGTCAATTAGATAAACCAACGGCCCCAGCGGCCAAGGCGCGGCCAGTGGGGCCTTGAGCCTGCTGGCGCACGCTTTTAACCATCCAACTGGCGGCTACTTGATCTAAAACGGGCCGTGATTTTTCCGGCACCCGTTGACGAGCCTCCCTAATTAAGGCAACAGCTGCTTCCCCTTCGCCCGCCTCCTGTTTTTGCAGGGCTAAAGCCAATAGGGGCCGTGGATCCTCCGGATAGCGACCGATCAGATCGCGGTAGGTGTTTTCGGCGCTTTTACTTTGCTGACGCCTTTGCTGCACATCAGCAAGCAATAGCCCAAGGGGTAGGCCCTCTGGTTTTGTTTTTGCTATTAGCGCGCTGCTTTTTAGTTGCGCCTCCAGCTGGGCCCCCTTGCCTTGGTTTAACTGCAGTTGGCTCAATTGCTGCCAGGCCTCTGGCTGCAGTGGTTTCACATTCAGCACCTGGCGGATTTCCCTTTCCGCACCGCTTTGATCCTGCTGCTGCCTGCGGAGATCAGCCAACATCAAGCGCAACTGCCAATTTTCTGGCCTTTGGTCGCTGAGGGTTTCAAGTAGGCCAAGGGCACCGCTTTTATCGCCAAGGGCTAGGCGTAATTTGAGCAGCTGCAGTTGCTCCGCATCACTAGCAGTGCCGCCCTTTAGCTTTGCCTCTAGGGGCGCCCGGCGTTGTTTAAAGGCAGTTTGGGGAGTTTCAGCTGCTTCGATTTGCTTGCTGGTGTGGCCGAGCCACCAACCGCCCAAGCCAGCAAGGCCAATGGCTGCCACTGCTGCAATGGGTTTATTAAGCAAGGGATGCGCCTGATTTTTATCTAGTAAACCGTTTAAGGCGAGCGCTGTCAGGGGGATCGCTAGATTTCAATGTGGTTCAGCCCGGTTCTGCCTTTCTGATGCGTCAGCACCCGATTCCTCCGGTTAATGAACCGCTGCAGTTCCGGGCGATCGGAATCGTTAGGGGTACCTATTGCCCCACCAGCACTGATGTGCTCACCCGCGGCAACCTCACCACTGCCGATGGCAGCGCCATTGATGCGGTGTTGCTGGGGCGGGTGTTGAGCTTGGTGAAGCGACACCTCAATTTGGAGCAGGAACACCTCTGGGTGGTTTATCCCCGCAGCAGAGATGATCAAAAATTGCATCTGCAGGTGGTGGGTGTGTGGGAACCAAGCACCCTGGCCAGCGATGAGGAGGATCTGGCTGATTCCCTGCCGGAGGGGGATGGATTCTTTTCCGTGCGGGGCGAATTGATCTACACCAAGCCTGAAACCGGTGATTTGGTAATCAAAATCCGCCAATTACCCCGCGCTGATGGCAGCCGCCCCCAACCGTTCAAGCTGCAGCTCAAGGGCAATATTCCCCTTGATCATCTGCGCCATTTCCTTGATCTACGCGTGCGCTTACAGGGGGAATTACTTCAAATTGAACACTGGGAAGTAATTGCGCCAATGCCGCAACGCAGCGATCGTCGCGGTGGCGCAGCTAAGAAGCGAGGACAACGCTAATGGCCGCCCATTGGGCCTATCTGGATGCCCCCACCGGTGTGGCTGGGGACATGCTGCTGGCCGCCCTGTTCGACCAGGGTTTAGGGCAAGAAGTGGTACTCGCACCCCTTGCCGCCCTTGGCCTTGGCGAGGCATTTCGTTTGCATGTGGCTGAGGGCCGCAATGGCGGCCTGCGGGGCACCAAGCTCACAGTTGAATTATTTGAGCAATCACCGCCCCATCGCCTCTGGCGTGAGCTCAAGCCCCAGCTGGAAGCAGCCGCCTGGCCTGAGCCATTGCGCCTCAAGGTGATTGAGGTTTTTAGTTTGTTGGCGGAGGCGGAGGCCAGGGTGCATGGCTTAAGCCCAAGCCAGGTGCATTTCCATGAAGTGGGCGCCATTGATGCCTTGGTTGATGTGGTGGGCGTATGCGCTGGCCTATTGCATTTCGGCATAGATCACCTGCTCGCCAGCCCGCCACCCGCTGGCCATGGCCATGTGCGCAGTGCCCATGGGGTGTTGCCGGTGCCGGTGCCGGCCGTATTGGAAATCGCCAGGCAACGCCAAATCCCCTTGGCCAACAGCCTTGGTTTTCCCGCTGCTGAACTCACCACCCCAACGGGGATGGCGCTTTTGAGTGTTTGGGTAGAGCGCTTTTGCGCCCCCCCAGCCCATATCCCAGCCATGGTGGGCATCGGATTAGGCGAGCAACAGTTGGATCGCCCCAACCTGTTGCGCCTATGGCAACCAACTGTTCAAAAGCAAGAAGAGCAGGCCAGCACCGAAACGTTGCTCGTGCAGGAGTGCCAGATCGATGATATGGACGGCGAAGCCTTGGCTTTTTTGCAGGAGCAGTTGCGTTTAGCCGGGGCCCTTGAGGTTTTTGCAACCCCGATTCAAATGAAAAAGGGTCGACCAGGTGTGCTCTTAACCAGCTTGGCGCCGCCGGAACTAGCCCAATCCCTGCGCTCGATCTGGTGGCAGCACAGCAGCAGCCTTGGCCTCAGGGAAAAGCTGGAATCCCGGTGGGTATTACCCCGCCAAGCGATAACGCTTAACAGCCCTTGGGGGCCGGTGCAGGCAAAGCAAGCCCAGGGGCGAGTGAAGGTGGAAGCGGATGAATTGGCGCGGCTGGCAAGGGAGCATGGCTTGGGTTGGGCTGAATTGCGCTCTGCCTTGGCAAACCATCAACCATGAAAAAAATCCGCCTTTCCTGGCTGGTGGGTCCCCTGAGTGTGCTGCTGCTTGGCATTGCCCTTTGGCGCCATGGCAACCAGGTATTGGAATTGGCTCCCGATCAAGAGGGTTGGGCCCTATTGCTTTTTGGGCTTGGAGCCACGGTGGCGGCCCAATGGTTAAACGCCATCGCCTGGTGGGCCTTGCTCCAATGGTTGAGGGTGCCCTTGCCGCTACCCCAGGTTTTGCTGCTGTTTGTACGCACCAATGTGTACAAATATTTGCCTGGCGGCATTTGGCATCAACTGGGCCGTTTGCGCTGGCTGCGCAGCCAAGCTGTTTCAGGGCGGCGGGCCCTCCTGGCGGTGTTGCTTGATCCGCTGTTGATGATGATTGCTGCCCTTTGCCTGGTGCCCCTGGGTGGATTGCAGTGGGGGCTTGGTTTGCTTGCACCCTTTGCACTGTTGTTATTGCGGCCCTGCTGGTTGAACCCACTACTGGAACGTTTGCTGCGCAGCAAACGGGCAATGCTGGGCCCGGCCGAGGAATGCTCCAGTGATGCTCCATTGCTGGGTAGCCCTTGGCAACCACTGCTGCTGGAGCTGCCGTTTCTATTGCTGCGCTTTGCTGGTTTTGGCTGTTGTATTGCCACTTTCAGCAGTATCTCCAGCCTTGGCCTTGGGGTGTGGCTAGCGGCCTTTTGCCTTGCCTGGGTGGTGGGTTTGGTGGTGCCTGGCGCCCCAGGCGGGATCGGCGTATTCGAATTGGTGTTGCTAGCGCGGCTGCGGAGCTTAATTCCAGAGGCTGAACTGCTTGCGGTGTTGGTGAGCTATCGCTTGATCAGCGTTGGAGCGGAATTATTGGCAGCAGCAGGGGCACAAATCGACCAACGGCTTGCAATCCGCTCGCAATAACAATTAGTATTGAGAAAAGTTGGCTTTTGTTGTGGCGGTATCCGGGGGTTTACGCCACGATTTACATGGCCGTGGCCAGCGCCTAACACCACAGCGACAAAGGGTTCTAGACCTTTTTGAAAGGGTTGGCGCCGGCCATCACCTCAGCGCCGAAGACGTGCACCTGCAGTTGCTCAGGGCAGATGCGCGCGTTTCCCTCGCTACCGTTTATCGCACCCTGCGACTGCTGGCCTCCATGGCCCTACTGCGGGAATTGGAATTACCTGAGGGCAGCCGCAGATTTGAACTGGCAAGTGCTGAACAGCACGACCATCACCATTTGGTTTGCGCCGCCTGCGGCCGAACGGAGGAATTTGATAGCGCCCAGGTTTTGCAAGCAGGCGCTGATGCCGCTGCCAAGCATGGTTTTCGCTTGCTTAGCTCCAGGCTCACAGTGAGGGGCCTATGTGGGGCCTGCGCCGCTGCGGTTTGATAGTGCAATGGCTCTTTTAGAAGCAACCCACCTCTGGCATCACTACAGCCCAGGGGAATGGGCCTTGGAAGATATCAGTTTTGAACTTGAAGCTGGTGAATTAATCGGTTTACTTGGCCCTTCGGGCTGCGGTAAAACCACCCTGCTGCGCCTGATTGCTGGGTTTGAACGCCCCGTTCAGGGCAGCATTTCCCTTGGCGGCCAGCTCATTTCCTCTCCCCAGCGCTGCCTGCCGCCTGAACGGCGTGGGGTGGGCATGGTGTTTCAGGACTACGCCCTTTTCCCCCACCTAGATGCTTGGCAAAATGCCAGTTTTGGCTGCCGCACTGCAGCTGATCAGCGCCGGGCTGAATGGCTATTGGTTCAATTGGGTATCAATGAATTAAAGCGCCGTTATCCCCATGAGCTGTCGGGCGGCCAGCGCCAGCGGTTGGCCCTAGTGAGAGCCCTGGCGCCCAGGCCGCAATTACTGCTTTTGGATGAACCATTCTCCAACCTTGATGTGGAAGTGCGTTTGCGCTTACGCAGTGAACTGCGCCAAGTGCTAGCTGAATGCGGCGTTAGTGCGGTGATGGTTACCCATGATCCCCAGGAGGCCCTCGCCGTATGCGATCGCGTAGCGGTAATGAAAGATGGCGGTTGGCATCAATACTCCAGCCCCCGCCAGCTGGTGGCTGAACCGGCCACGGCATTCGTGGCCAGATTTGTGCTGCAGGGCAATGTGTTGCCCCTCAGTTGCATTCAAGCCCTTGCCGATGGTGGCGCTGCCTTTGGTGTAGCCGGCGCGCCAGCTACACCAGATTGTGATGTGTTGCTGCGTCAAGACTCCCTCGCGGTGCAGCTTGATGCCAACGGTTCAGCAAAGCTTGTGGGCCGAGAATTTCTTGGTGATGAATGGCTTTATCAATTTGAATTGCAAGGCGAATTGCTGCGCCTAAAAGTGCCCCTTGAGCAGGAGTTGGAGCTGGGTAGTTTTTGCCGAATCAGTTTGCAACCGGGGGCAAAGGCCCTGTTGTTTCCTCCCGCAGTTGCGGCACCAGCATTAGGGCGGAGCTAAGCCCCAAGCCAACGATCAAAAGTGCAGGTGCAAGGGCAGCGCCAAGCCTTTCATCACTGGCGTATTGATAAACCCGCACCGCCAAGGTGTCGAAATTAAATGGACGCAGGGCAAAGGTGAGCGGTAACTCCTTAACGGTGTCTACAAACACCAAAAGGCCCGCCAGCAGCAGGGGGCTGCGCAGAACCGGCAGATGCACCATTGTTAAAACGCTTTGCCAGTTTTTACCGAGGCTTGCTGCCGCTTCTTCGATGCTGGGGGGCAGCCTTTCTAAACTTGCATCTAGGCCCCCTTTTGCCACCGCTAAAAAGCGATTGCCATATCCCCATAGCAATAGCAGTAGGGGTGGTACGCCAAGGGGGGCAAATAGGAGCAATAGGGCAAGGGCTAACACCGCCCCCGGCACCGCATAGCCGAGGCCAGCCATAAACACGGAAGCCTGCAACCAGGGCAGTTTTAACCAACGGCTACCAACGGCCAAAATCAGGGCCATAAAAAGGGCAAGCACTGCAGCACCAAGGCCAAGGGCCAAGCTGCGGCCGCTGAGGCCAATTAATTCAGCCAGGTTTTCCTGGCGCAACTGGTCCCAACTGCTACAAATCCAAATCAGTGGGATGCCGCCACTCAGTATGGGCGGCAATAGGCAAAGGCTTGAGGCAAGCCAGGCCCTAGGGCCATGTAGCTGCCAGCCCTCAAAGCGATCGCTGGGGCCGGCTTGATCCCAGCGGCGACTAAGGCGCCTTTGCCAGCGTTCCGCCGCCACCAGCAAAGCCACCACGGCAAGGGCAGTGAGGGCAAGGCTTGTGGCGCCCTGGGGGTCGCCCTCCCCCTGCCAGCGCTGCAGCAGGCCAGTGGAAAGGGTTGGTACCCCCAGTAATTCAACGGCGCCAAATTCATTCACCACTTCCATGCCTGCAAGGGCAATGCCGCTGGCAATGGCTGGTAAGGCCATGGGAAGGGCCACGCGTTTGAAGCTGCCCCATGCTGCTAAACCAAGGCTGCGGCTAGCTTCCAGGTGGCGGCGACCGCTTTGACGAAAGCTGTCGCGGCTCAATAACACCACATAGGGCATGGTGCTGAGGATCAACACCGCTGCAGCCCAGCTGATTCCATGCAGGCGCAGCCCATGGCGACTGCCCAGATCGGTAATAACTGCTGCTTCCAGGTAGGCGGGGATGGCAAGCGGTATCAGCTGGGCAACGGTGAGCAGCCCCCTAGCCGGAAACCTGCAACATGCCGTTAACCAGCCGATGGCGGTGCCAAGGCAGCCCACACCAATGGCCACCAGCAACAAAAGCAGCAGGGTGTTGCCCAGTTGCTCAAACCCTTCGCGGCCAAGGGCGCTGAAGGCACCTCCTGGCCTTGAGAGGCAATAAAAGAAAAGACCAAGCAGGGGCAGCAGATTGAGGGCTGCAGTGCCGCTGAGGATTGCAAGCAGGTTGAAACGGGGGGGCAGCCTTATTTCCAATCGTTTTTTTCCATTAATTGCACGGCAAGTTTGTTGTTGGCACCAAGGGTTTCGGCTGAAATGCCACTGCTTTTAAAGGGGCCAAAACTTTTCAACCATGGGTTATCGCCATAGCCTTTAAGTGGATATTCGTTGTTGGCTTCGGCATAACCTTTGCCGCCACTAGGGGAAGCCAAAAATTCAATCAGTTTTTGAGCTGCTTCTGGATTGCGGGCTGAGCTTGTTACACCAGCGCCGCTGATATTTACGTGGGCTGGGTTTGGCATTATCAATTTGAGATTTTTTGCTAGGCGTTGATCCGCCTCACCGGATTCTCCGGAAAGCATGCGGGCTAAGTAATAGGTATTCACCAGGGCTGCTCCGCATTGCCCTTGGGCAACAGCCCTAGTTAGGGCAGTGTCAGAGCTGAATACGGGCTGGGCAAGATTTGCCTGCATTGATTTAATCCAGCCGCTGGTGGCAACTGCTCCGTTGCTAACCAATTGATCTGCCACTAGGGATTGGTTGTAAACGCTTTTACGATCCCTTAGGCAAAGTTTGCCTTTCAATTGGGCGCTGGCCAGGTCGCCATAGGTGCGAATTGAAGCCGGAGAAACCAATTTTGGGTTAACGATTACAGCCCTCACCCTGCGGGTGAGGCCAAACCAACGGCCGCGGCTATCGCGATATTGAACCGGCACTTCCCTCAGCAACTGGGGCGATTTAAGTGGTTTAAACAGGCCTAAATCAGCGGCGCGATCAAGCCGCGCTGCATCCACGAGCACGAGCACATCGGCAGGGCTGCCGGAACCCTCTGCCTGTAAACGCTCTATGAGGGCATCATCTTTAGCTTCCAGCAGATTTACTTCGATGCCGGTGCGTTGGCTAAAAAGTTTGTAGAGCTGCTTATCGCTGTTGTAATGACGGCCCGAATAAACCCCGATCGATTCAGCTCCGGCAGGGGCCGCGGCCAAGCAGAAAAAAGCAGGCAAATAAAGCAAAGCAAACGTACGAACCACAGGCTTGTTGAGAACTGATCTCAATCTATAGCTAGAACGGGGCTATTTGCAAGTGCTTCTCAATAGCTATAACAAATGTTCAATAGCGGCGCCTCGCGGCAACAGGGATTGGTTGCAGGATGCCGCCGCCCGAATCGTCGTCGTCTGAGTTGGGCCTTAGATAGAGAATGATGCCTATGGCAAGAGCGATTACCCCAAACAGCGCCGGTTCGATCATTACAAAAGTTCATCTATCTAAACCCTAGTGGGATCAAGGCTGAGCTGTTGTTTTTTTGCCTTGTTTGCCCAGTTGCCATCCCACCAAGCTGCCTAGCAGCGCCGCCGGTAAGGCATGGCCCTTTAGAACCGCCACCGTTAGGAATAGGGGCACCAGTGGTTGGGCCAAGATCGCCGCTTGAATGCTTGCCACCAGTGCGCTAACCGCCACCTCGTTGGGAATGATCCCTAGGGCTTGATGAAGTCCTGAAGCGATCGCTGCAGCGCCAATTATTAAAGGAAAGAAAAGGCCGCCCACCCAGCCGCTTTCTAGGCAGAGGGCGCAAAGGCCAATTTTTAGAAGGCCAAGCAGCAAAAGAGCCCCTGCCCCCTGCATCAATGCGCCTTGGAGCAGGGGGCTCAATTGTTGCTCCCCAGAAAACAAAGCAAGCGGTTGCCAAATATTCACTAAAGCCAGCACCAGCCCTGCGAACAGCGCCTGGTTCAGGGTTGACACCGAGAAGCGTTGCCATTGCTTGCTTAGTTGCTGCCGCAATCCCAAAAACAACAAGCCCAAGCAGCCGCCAAGCAGGCCAAGCACCAGGGCCCACAGCAGGTTCAAGCCCGCCTGGCTGGGGCTTTGCGGCCAAATAAAGGCAACCCCCTGTTCACCACCACCAAACCTGTTGAAACCTTGGGTTAGGGCAAAGCCAGCGATTCCGCCTAGCAGCGCCGCCAGCCAGCTCCAGCGGGATTTGATCAAGTTGATTTTTGGGCTTATTGATTGTTGAACTCGTTTTAAGTTCAGGTTTATTTCGGCCAGCATCCGGCTCAGCATCGCCTCCGGGCCAAGGCTTCCACCCCCCACTAAGGCAAGCAGCCCCAGCAAAAGGTGGCTGCCTCTGAAACTGAGATCAAGGCTTTGTTGCTGTTCGTTTGTTTGCCTCAGTTGGGCCAGGGTTACATGCAATTCCGGCAGGGGTTTGGCTCCAGCACGGCGCAAAAGACCAATGGCAAGCCCAGTAATTAGAGGCAGCAAAAACTGCCAAACCACAGGCGCTTGGGAGGGAAATCCGCGTAGCACCTGTTGCCCCCAAGCCAATTGGCTGAGGTAATCAAGCAATGCCATCACTAAGCCACCCAGTAGCCCGGTGAGGGCCCCGGTTAAAAAGTTGGCAAAAACGCTAACTAAAACCCTTGCCTGCATCAGGTGCCTCGCATGCTTGCAGCTGCTTTAGTAATTTGGGCTGATTTAAATTCCTGCCGATCAAAACTATTTGGTTGCTGCGCTCCCCTTGCCAATCGCTGTCGTCTATGGAAAAGCGCTTGCCGGCTAAGTGAAAAATATGACGCCTCTCGCTTTCATTAAACCAGAGAATACCTTTAGCTCTAAACACCTCAGGGGGAAGCTGATTATCTAGAAAGTTTTGAAATTTACGCAAACCTAAGGGCTTTTTGCTGCTGTAGGAAAGCGATGTAAATCCCTCGATTGCAGCGGGTTCTGATGGCTTGTGATCATGATTGTGATGGTCATGATCATGGTTGTGATGATCATGATTGTTGTGGTGATGGTTTTTACGTTTTTGTTCTTCAACGATGCGATCGGATTCAAATAAGCCAACGCTTAGCAGTAAAGGTAATGGCACCTCCCCTTTAACGCAATGCAGCAGCCGAGCATCTTTTTTCACTTCTGCTAGCTGTTTTTCCACCTCTTTAAGGCGTTCCGCTGATACGAGATCTGTTTTGTTAAGCAATAAGATATCTCCATAAAGAACCTGGGCTCTACCAACTTGGGTGCTGAGCACTTCAGCATCAAAATTTTCAGCATCCACCACCGTAATTATCGAATCGAGCCGGGTGAGATCGCGTAAATCACTACCTAGAAAAGTCATGGCAACGGGCAATGGATCAGCAAGGCCAGTGGTTTCAACCACCATGTAATCAATGGGATCCGGCCGATCGAGCACCTTGTAAACCGTTTGCAGCAGTTCATCATTAATGCTGCAGCAAATGCAGCCATTGTTTAGCTCTACTGTGTTATCACTGCTATTGATAATTAATTCATTATCAATGCCGATTTCACCAAATTCATTAACCAAAACTGCGGTTTTAACCCCCTCCTGGTTGGCGAGGATGTGATTGAGCAGTGTGGTTTTACCGGCGCCGAGAAAGCCCGTGAGAATGGTTACTGGAATCGGTTTTTTGTTTGGGGTGGCGGTCATTCAATTAGGTGCTGGTGCGTGGATGGTTTTTAGTATTTTGGTTTAGCTGGCTGGCTTGCAGTTAGCGCAAATCCCAAATACCTCAAGGGTATGAAATAGGGGTGTGAAACCCGTTGGCGTGTGTATTGATAGGGACTGCTGTTCCACGGGGCATTGGGCTAGGGCTGAACTGCTGCCGCATTCAACGCAGGTGAGATGGTGCACATCCCTTTCCCTAGGGGCATATAGGGCTTCTCCGTTGGCCAGATGACGGCAACGCACTTGCCCCTGTTGTTGCAGGCTGCGCAGATGGCGATACACGGTGGCGAGGCCAATGGCACCACCCTCTGCTTTGATGCGGGCGTGGATGGCTTGACCACTTAGTTCCTCCTCACTACTGCGCAACACATCAAGCAGCAGGTTTTGCCTGGTTGCCGAACTCAGCACCACGGAGCACTCCAGTTCTTAGCAACTGTAGTAAAAATGATTCCTATTGCTGGTTTGCCCAAGGCGGAGGCAATTGCCAATAGGCGGCATTTTTGCTGTTTTCCCGGGCTTCCACCTGCCAGCACCAGCTGCGGCCAGCATCCCTAGCGTAGAGAAGTGCATTGGTTTGTTCCCACACCCAGTGGGCACTGCCTTCCATGCCAACATTTGCCATCACGCGCAGATCCAAGGCGCCCAATTCGTGCAGCCGCTGCCATTCCGGAAGCAGGGGATCATCGGCATTTGCCAAAAAGGTGTGATCAAATTGCTGATCCAAAACCTGGCGCAATGCCTTGAGGCTGGAAAAATCCACCACAAAGCCATGCTGGTTTAGTTCTTTTGCGCCAAACCAACAGGTAAAGCTACGGCTGTAGCCATGCACAAAATGGCAGTGGCCAGGATGGTTTGGTTGGCGGTGGCAGCAGGGGAATCCCTCGAACTGCTTAGAGCAGGTGTACATAGGAGCGCCAGTGCGCTGCGAAGCTTGTTTAATCAGTTTCCCCTGCGACCATGAATACTCCTTGGGCTTTACCCCTAGAAGAGCTGCGTTTTAACCCCGACGGCCTGATTCCTGCCATTGCCCAGGATTGGCTTGATGGGGCGGTGTTGATGCTTGCTTGGATGAATCGCCAGGCCTTGGCGCAAACCCTTGCCAGCGGCCAGGTGCACTATTGGAGTCGCTCCCGCCAGGAGCTGTGGCACAAAGGCTCCAGCAGTGGCCATTTCCAACACCTCAAGGCGATTCGCTACGACTGCGATGCCGATGTGTTGTTGCTCAGCATCGAACAGCAGGGCGGCATCGCCTGCCATACGGGTGCCCGCAGTTGTTTTTATGGGTCTGGAAACCAAATCAGCTCCGGCGGTGCTGCGGCGCTGCCACCGCCTGCCGATGCCTGCACGGAATTGGCAAGGGTTATCCAGGGGCGGCTGAAGGATCCTGAACCTGGCAGCTACACAAATAAATTGCTGGAGGGTGGTGATAATCGAATTCTTAAAAAAATTGGCGAAGAAAGCGTTGAATTTGTGATGGCTTGTAAAGACAATGCCCCAGATCAAATTGCCGCAGAAGCTGCTGATTTGTTATTTCACCTTCAGGTGGCCCTAGCCCATCACGGCGTTAGCTGGCGGCAGGTGCAAGAGGTGTTGGCGGGCCGAAGGGATGCCCCCAGGAGGGAAAATTAGAGGCTGCACAAAAAATAGATTAAGTTTGAATGAGTAATTCTTGTTAGGAACAAATTTCCCCTAGAGATAGATCCCCTAGGAATAGAGCAAGTGGGAAATTGGCCATGAAAGCAGCCAGCATTCCTTTTAACGAAGCAGATCGGCTGCACGCCCTGCAGGAATACCGAATTCTTGGCACCCAGCCGGAACAGTCTTATAATGATTTAACATTAATAGCAGCAGAGGTTTGTGACACTCCAATTGCATTAATGAGTTTGGTGGATGAAAATAAGCAATGGTTTAAGGCAAAAGTTGGTGTTAATGTGTTGGAAACACCGAGAGACTGGTCTTTTTGCGCCCATGCTATTCACACATTTGAGCCTTTAATCGTTGAAGATGCTTTGAATGATAAACGATTCAATGATAATCCACTAGTTTGCGGCGAGCCTAATATAAGGTTTTATGGAGGTTTTCCACTACAGAATAATCAAGATCATCGAATTGGCACTCTCTGCGTTATTGATAGAACGCCAAAATCCCTGAACAAATCGCAAATTAAAATTATGGAAGCGCTTGCACGGCAAGCGGTTTCATTCTTAGAACTAAGGCTTAGGGCCGTGCGATTACTAGATTCATTTTGTAGTTTGGATCACTCGCCCCATATTATCTCAACCTGTTCCTACTGTCGCAAAGCAAAAAATGAGGATGGACAATGGCAATATCTAGATCAGTATCTGTCTAAGCGATCCAGCCTCAATTTCAGCCATGGAGTTTGCGATGCCTGCATGGAAGATCAATTCCCTGAGGTTTTAGAAATTTGGAAGCAGGATGAAAAAAAAGAAATTTAGAAATAACTATCGTTCAAAAATAAATTCAAAAACAGAAGGGTAAAAATTGAGCTCTGCAGGCGGCGTAGCCATCAACTAGCGCGCCAAGGCCAATCTGGTGGGCAATGCCAAAGCCAGTGAGGCCCTCCACAACAACTCCAATCACGATGCCAACCATGGCCGCACGGCCATTGAAGCGCTCAACTTTTTGCAACTGCTCCATGTGGGCCATCTGCTCGGCGCGGGCTTGGAACAATTTGCTGTTGCTGGCGGAGTTGTCCATTGCTGGTTTGCGTATTGCGAAATATTACAGGCTTTGTAACGGTTTGTAAAGATCATCCCTTTGCGGCTCCTAGGTGCTCGTTTCGCGCCCCCGCCTTTGATCAATTAGTCGGGCAAGCTCAAGGAAATAGCCCGCAGTGCACCACTTGCCATGGTTGCGATCTCTATTTACTGAGTCGCTCCTCAGCTCCGCTGTTTCAGCCAAAAGCAGGTCGAGCTCACCCTGGGGGAGCTCATAGAGCTCCTGCAGTTCTATGGATCGATCAAGTAGGTGGCTTTTAAACCACTTTTGATTTTGCTCTTGGAGGGGGATATCCATTTTGAGCAAAGCTAAGCAAGCCCTAAACCTAGCCAAGCTGAAATCCATTAAAAAGTTGTTTTGTTATTTCGCATCACTTGATACAGAAGCTGCGGCCATTGAGCTCCTAATCATATTTAATCTCTGGTGAGCCAATGTTTAGTGATGAGGGTGTAAAGCTTGCCTTGAACGGGCAGGCGAACCCCAAAACCTTATCCGCTTTGCTGGGTATAATTACTGGTGCATTTTTTGTTCTGCTTGGCGCCTTAGCCTCTGAGCAAATGAGATTGGATAAGTGCAGGGCGGAAAGTAAATTGCCCCAATCTGCTTGGGCCACTGGAGTTTCCCTTTGCTCCCATGGCGCCCTTGTTAGGAGTTCAACTCAAAACCATTGAAATCGGATCCAAATTTGTAAAAGTAAACTCGCTTTTATGTTCAATCCGGGAGGTCTGATTGGTGATTGATCAAAAAGATAAGTGGAACCGTGGCTTGGATCTGTTTATTGAATCGGTTTTAAAGCCAGATCCAAAACTTCGCAATTGTGCCCATAATCAAGAATGTTTCAATGAATTAATGGAAGTTCGTAAAAATATTTTAGAACACCTCGAGAACATGCGCTGGCATGAATAAGTAGTTTTCCCGTTAGATCGCTTGCTTTTTCTTCTATCTTTTAACAAGAAGCGGTTTTGGTTCACTAGAGCTTGTGAAGGGCCCCCTGCAGGTTGTGTGGTTCAAGCGGGATCTGCGTATTGCAGACCACAAACCGCTGTTGGAAGCCAGCCGGCTAGGTGCCGTACTTCCCCTTTATGTGGTGGAACCCCACTACTGGCAGCAAAGCGATTGTTCTGGGAGGCAATGGCAATTCTGTGCTGAAAGCTTATTGGAGTTGAGGTTGTCCCTAGCCCGTTTGGGGCAACCCCTAGTGGTGCGCTGCGGCCAGGTGGAACAGGTGTTGGAGCGAGCCCACCATCAATTTGGCATCGCTGGCCTTTGGAGCCATGAGGAAACCGGTAATGGTTTTACCTACGCCCGTGATTTAAGGGTGGCCGCCTGGGCGAGGCGGCATTCGATTAAGTGGCATGAATTTGCCCAGTTCGGTGTTATTCGCGGGCTGAAAAACCGCAAGGGTTGGGCCCGCCGCTGGGAGGGCCGCATGGCTGAAATGCTCGCCCCGCCGCCAGAGCGCTTAATACACTTGGAGGGCATAGAAATTGGTGAAATTCCTTCTGCCCATGGGCTGGGCCTAGAGCCCGATTTATTGCCACGCAGGCAGCATGGAGGCAGCCGTGAGGCTGTTCAGTTGCTATCAAGCTTTTTAACTGAACGCAGCCGTCGCTACCAGGCTGATATCTCAAGCCCGATAACCGCGGCCGCCAGCTGCTCCCGCCTTTCCCCCCATTTGAGCTGGGGCACCCTTTCATTGCGTGAAGTGGTGCAACTCACAAGAAAGCGCCGTTTCTGTTTTGCTGATAGCCCCGCAGAGCGCAGCTGGGGCCGATCTTTACAGCGCTTTGATAATCGCCTTCACTGGCATTGCCATTTTATTCAAAAGCTTGAAAGTAAGCCCAGCCTTGAATATCAAGAGCTTTACAGCGGCAGGTTTGTGCAGCGCAGCAGCAATGAAAAACGTTTAGAGGCCTGGGCTTTGGGTCGCACTGGCCTGCCGTTTGTAGATGCCTGCATGCGTTCTTTAATTGCTACCGGCTGGCTTAATTTCCGCATGCGGGCAATGCTTGTTTCCGTTGCTAGTTACCAACTGCTGCTCCCCTGGCGCGAAAGCGGCATGCATTTAGCCCGCCTATTTATTGATTATGAGCCTGGAATCCATTGGAGCCAATGCCAAATGCAATCTGGCACCACGGGAAATAAAACTGTGCGTATATATAATCCCCTTAAGCAAGGTCTTGATCACGATTTATCCGGCAATTTTATTCGTAGATGGCTACCTGAATTACGCCGTGTGCCAGCGGTATATCTACATCAACCGTGGACGATGGATCCACAAACCCAAGATCGGGTTGGTTGTGTGATTGGCAGCTCCTATCCAAAACCAATTGTGAGTTTTGCAAAGCCGGCAAAACCACTAAATCCCGCCCAGCTTAATCTTTTTGGCCTCTAAGGCAGTTTTGAAGGTTATCCCGAGCGATTTCTAAAGCCACTTGGCATGTTTCCCTGTCGTCTTTATCTATTTCACCTTGATCTCCCCGTAATCGTTGTTCCAAGAATTCGATCTCCTCCTGCCAGTGCTCAGCACCTAGATCAGCTATGGAAGAAAGTTCATCATGGGTATTATCTTCCGCCATATCGTCTGCTAAAGAGAAATCGTCGTCCCGCATGGTGATAACTGGTTTTTGTGCTGCTTGTGAAATCAAGCCCTACACAACTATATTAATGCCTAGAACAAGAAATTTCTATGAAACGCTTTATTGCTCTTTTGCTGGCATTCAGCGTTGGATCAGCCGCCATGGCCCACGGCAGCGCTACCGGAGGTGCCCTTGCTGGTGCTACCCACCCGTTGCTGGGTTTGGATCATCTGTTGATGCTGATCGCCGTTGGCACCGCAGCGGCTTCCGTCTCCTCCCAGCTGCTGTTGTGGGCCCTTGGTGGTGCTGTTGTTGGCGCCGCAGTGGGCTTTTCAGGTTTCCAGTTGGGATCAGCTGAGCTGTTGGCAGCATTGGCCATATCCGTGCTAGCTGGCATTTCTCTGCTGTCTTGGAGATTTCCTAATAACTTCAGCGCAAATAAAATCAGCGGCATTGTGGTGGCAGCAGCAGTTTCAATGCACGCCATGTTGCATGGCTTGGAAGCACCTAAAGACAACACAAGTTTGATTTGGTGGAGTGCTGCACTTTTAAGCTCCGCTGTTGTAGCCGGTGGCACTTATTTATTGCTGAAAAAATCAGCAATTGCCTATAGAAAAACAGCAGCGATCGCTTTGCTTGTGTTGGGTGGAGTGCTTTCTTTTGTTAATTAAATTTTGGAGCTAAAAATATTTTAGATGAAACAACGGCTCACAAATGGTGAAGTCATCGCCCTCAATAGGGCGCTGTAGCTGATCTGAAAGCGTTGCTCATCTCCAACCCCAAGTTTCATCGCTGCCCCGCTAACTACCAAGTGGTCGCTGGAGGCTCCCTCAATGGTGAGTTCAGCTGCGCTAAGGCCCGCTGGATCCGCATCTTGTTCGCCAAGGGCAAGCAGGGCTCGCCTTGTCATGGGTTGGGCTGGCCTTATTTGTGGAGTTATTTGTGATGTTGTTGGTCCATTAGAAAAGCTCGTGGAGTGGGGTTTTCCCCATGGTTGGCTTGGTTTTAGCTTGCACTCAATCACCTCAGCTACCAGGGTTATGGCATCCGTATAGAGCCCTGGGATTTGCTTGCGGGTGAGAGGCTCTCTGCCGAGTAGCAGTGCCTCGCCAAGGCGCAGGTGGTTGATCCGGCCTGGCTTCCCACCGCTTGCTAGCCAGGGAAGATTGGCGGAGTTGCCACCGGAACACCACTCCAACTTGATGCCAAAACGCGCCTCCATGGCATTAATTAGCCGCGATAGCTCCGCCATGTTGGTTGGATCAGGAGCGATCCCGTGCTGGCAACCCAAATTGGTGCCTATCCCCACCAGCAACAAACTTGGTAGCGCCAAGGTAAGCACCACCATCGCCTCCAGGTCTGCGGCGAGGACGCCTTCGCGCAAATCCCCAAGCTCCACCATCAACATCACCCCATGGCGTACTCCCTGGCAAGCCGCAGCAGCAGCAAGGGCTTTGAGCACGATTAGTTCGCTATTGCAACTGATGGCCGCATGGGCCACAACCCGCTCCACCTGGCTGAGCATTGGTGAACGAATCAGAAGCAAGGGAACACCTAATTCGCAACGATTCAGGATTTCAATTGATTCAATGCGCGCTTCTCCAATCGAATGCACCCCTGCTGCCACCCAGGTGCGGGCTATCTCCGGCATTCCCAGCGTTGATTTGCTTACACCAGTGACCTTGATCCCTTGGTTCGCAAGCCGATTCACCATCGTTCTTGCGTTGTGCTGAAGGTGCTCGAGATGAATCTCTAGCCTTGGAGCGCTCAAGGCTTTGGATTGGCTGGGGTACACAATTCAGGAAATGCCCGCAGCACCATTGCCACCAAGGCAGCGGGTGCGCGACTTACAGCATCGGTTACGGGAATTGCAAGTTCGGCCGAATAAAGGGCGATTGCTGCGCTCACCTCGGCGTCATCCATCCCCTCGTGGTTCAGGGTTAGGCCAATTACCCGCGTTGGTGCAAAGGATTCAATCAGCTTAATTTCACTGGCAGGTGTGGGCATAGGAATAAATGGGAAGTCGCTGAGCTGGCGGCGAGCTGGGGCGTGCTGCAGAACAACTGCTTGGGGTTGGCTACCCCGCAGAATGAAGCTTGAGGAGAGGTAGGCCGGATGACTGAGGGCCCCTTGACCTTCAATCACAATCACAGCTGGTTTTTCGCTGCGATAGGCCCCAACCACAGCCGCCTCCACTTCCCCTGAGCAAAATTGGGATGGAATTGCATCTAGGGGAATGCCATAGCGGCCCCCCTGAATGAGGCCTGTTTGGCCTGTACAAACCAAAACAGCGTGAATGCCACTTTCATTAAGGGCTTGCACCAACAGAGTGGCAGTGGTGCGTTTACCGATGGCGCCATCGGTGCCGAGTACGGCGATTCGAACGCAGCTTGCTGTGGCGATTGAGCCATTGAAGAGGTGCAGATCTTTTAAATCAGGCGGACGTCGCACATCTCTGATCGAAACGTTGTGCTGAGCAGCGGCGGCTGCGAATTCGGGGTCTTCATTGAGGAATTCGCGCATGCCACTCACCAGATCCAATCCCGCTGCCATGGCGGCTAGCAGTGCCCGGCGATCGACATCTCCATAGAGGCCAGTGGCAGGGGCCATTCCGTAGATAAAGGTGGTGGCAGGTGGACCCTCTAAGGCCAACGCCGTGGGCAGGTCGGCAACAATTGGTATGCCATTGCTGATGCCGTCTATAAGCAGTCCGGCATCGTTACCCGCCAATTGGCTATCGATAACTGCCTTGATTTTGAAAGCCTCACAGAAGCGAACTAAACCATGGGCTGTTTTGCCGTCTAGCCCTGCGAAGTTGCCTTCGCAATAAACTAAAGCAGATTTTGTTACCACTGGTGGTGGCAACAAATTAAATTTCAGGTTGATAACCTGGTTTGTAAATGTCAATAAAGCCAGGCCCGATCAGTTACTAAAACTTTAAAAAGTTAGAGTGGAGATTTCAGGGCTCAGGGGTGGCCGCTGGGGGGCGTGGGTTCAACTACTATAAGCTATTTAAGGGGATGCTGGTTGTTTAGGTGCTGCAACTGCCTTGAGGGCAGCCAGCCTGCATGGGTGGCTGCCCCTGGAATTGCTTTCATTGAATAATTATTTATCTCAATAAGATGAACCTGGGCTGGTAGGGATTTTTGATAATCACTGCTTTGGCGTTTTAATAAAAGTAGCAACACTTGGCGTGTTGAATCGTAGTGAAGCTTGCTGCCTGGATCAAGCTCCCTGCTAGTTAGTGGTAGCCTATGCATTAATTTTCCTTGCTTATTTAATTCTAGTAACTCAAGTAAGGGATTGCGGATGCCACTCAGCAAGAGCAGCCAAATTCTCTCTCCGCCACCAGCGCAAGCTGTTGCCAGAAGGGCCTCACTGCCAAGCCAAATTTGTTTTGGTGCTTTTCCTGACTCAAGTAGTTCAAGCGAGCGGCGGTAATCAGGCCAATGGCGCACCAGAAGAGCTCGACCTGGTTGCGGGCAAAAACTACTCAGGTCGCGGCTGCCGGGCAGCAATTCCTTTTTTGCAGGCAGTGGAGGCAGGCTTTGCAGGCTCAAACCATCAAGTTGAGGCACCACCAGCTGATGGCCCTGGGGAACCAGCTGAATCGGCCCGCTTGCCTCCACGGCTAGCCGTTGGGGTTGTTGTAAATCAGCAGCTTCAAATCTGCTTAACTCCACCCGGCTGCCCGGTTCCTTTGCGTTTGAAGATTGCACTAAAAGATCACCTCTGTTGTCACTACTAAGGGCAGCAAAAATCAATGGATTTTTATTAATTTGTTTTTCCCGTAGCGGTGTTCCCTGAGCTGAAAGCATCAGCACCCACACCTGGCTATCCATTGCTTTTAGATTATTAACAAAAGCCACACCCCTGCCATTGCCTAGCGGTAAAAAGCTTTGAATCAGCCCCCGCACCGGTGATAGCGGCTGCCAGCTATTATTATGCCAGCGTTGGATTTGATCACCGCCTACCATTGGCCTTGCGGCTAATAATGTTGGCCTTAGCTCCCATAGCCAGCGGCTCTGTTTAAACTGCACCCCGCGGATATCTTTGCCCTTTAATTGCAATTCAAACGGCTGCTTAATTGGCCCTGTTGCTTTAATTAATAGTGTGTAATTGTTGCCATTACCTAGTAACTGATGGGCCACTTGCGGCTTTAGTTGCAAGCCGCGCCGCAAGCTTTCCCCATCCATTAAACGACTAAAACGAATGCTTAGGGCTCCGCTATTACGGCCAGGCGCTATCGCTTCAATTGCAAGCAATCGCGGCGGCCGCCTCAATAGCAATTGCTGTTGCAGCAGTGCAAGGCCAAGGCCTGCCCCTAGCACCAGCCACCACTTTTTCATGGTTCCAGGGGCCTAGTTGGGGCCGCGATTGCTTTGATCTGCTTTGCCACCAGCACCGATCGCAGGCTGCCTTGGTGGTTTTCCACTGCCATCACGCCCTTTATTTGCAGCCATTGATCTGGCTTGGGCCAGCCGTTGCTGGATTTTGTTTTGGGCCACCTAACGGCCAAACCCACCGGTGTGGCATCAGCAAGGCAACAGCGCACCAGCAATCTGGCGATCTCAGGCGGTTTACCCGGCACATCAAGAACAAAACCACTCACCTGAACGGGATCGCCCCCATAGAGAATGGGGTCGGGTTGGCTATTGAGCAGCCGCACCCAATCGGTGAGGCTGCGTTGTTCTGGTGGCGAAAGAAATGAGAGTTCGCTTTGCCCTAATTGGGCGCCTGAGCGATTAGCCGCCAGGGTTGAGAGTGATGGTTTTGGCGGCCAAATCCATAGGCCCATGGCCGTGAGGCTCAGCACAATCAGCGGCCAGATTTTAGTTGCTTTGTTGCTTACTTTTGCTGAGCAAAAGCCGGCAATAGCAATCATCAATAGCACTAGCCCAGCAATTAGAACAAGGCTATGGAAATTGCTATGCAATAATAAATTAAGGCGTTGATCTAGCCAACATTTGAGCAGCACCGCTCCGAGAAACCCCAGCACTAGATATTTCATAGCAAAAGCAAATTCAAGGCCTGGCCCATTAGCAAAACCGTGAGGGAAACCCCAGTTAGCACAAGCCCCATGGCTCGCCAGGTAAATACCCGGCCTAGAAGGCTCACACTTTTTAGATCAATCACTGGGCCGAGTAATAAAAAGGCCAGCAGAGCCCCCGGGGTTACTTGATCTGCAAAACCCAAGGCTAAGAATGCATCAACGCTTGAGCACACGCTCACCACAAGTGCCAGCAGCATCAGGCTCACCACTGAAAGGGTGGGTGCTTGGCCCAGGGCAAGGAATAGATCCCTTGGAATCAAAGTTTGAATTAAGGCAGCCACGGCACAACCCAGCACCAGCAAACTTCCCAATTCAAGAAATTCATTTACCCCATGGCTTAGTAGCCCAGCTGGTTTGTTTTGAACACTCGATTTTAGATCCGTTGTTAGCGCCGCCAATGGTTGGCCGATTAGGCCTGTTGAACGCTCCAGCAGGGAAACCGCTGCCAATGGTTGGCTTAAGCGCCTTTCCGCCAGCAATTCGGAATTTAAAAGTTTTGATTCTGATATCAGTTGCAGCAAGCCTGAAAGCACCAGTGCAATCACCACACTGCCGGCGGGCCTCAGCAGCAATAACCAAGGTTTATCTGGGAAGGCAGCCCAGGTGCTCAGCAGCACCACCGGATTGAGCACCGGCGCAGCAAACAAAAAGCCAAATGCTGTGCCGAGGGGGGCGCCCACAGCTAGCAAACGGCGGGCAACAGGCACATTGCCGCATTCACAGGCGGGTAAAGCAAAACCGAGCAGTGCTCCACTCAGGGGCCCCAAAAGCGCTCCCTTTGGCAGTTTTTGCAGCCAATGGCCACTGGGATCGAAGGCCCTTGCCAGGCTGGAAATGGCAACGCCAATTAATAAAAATGGCAATGCCTCTAGCAATAGGCCTTGAAACACCGCCCACACGGTTGCTATTTGCGCCATTGCTTCCTAGGGGCTAACGCCACTGGGTTGGTTGTAGAGCCAGTTCAAGGTGAGGCGATCCCTATTGCTCAATTGTTTAATCGGCGTGGGCCCTGGTTTTGCTGCCATCACATCAGTGGGCTGATCACTATGGCCCCATAGGCCAAAGCCATG
>Ga0214921_10000436_pt1 | contig 77975 bp, 72 predicted proteins | sample LL1505_MetaG_FD_177992 | JGI IMG/M metagenome (GOLD analysis project Ga0214921, IMG submission 177992) | Freshwater microbial communities from Lake Lanier, Atlanta, Georgia, United States - LL-1505 | ecosystem: Environmental > Aquatic > Freshwater > Lake | place: USA: Georgia | collected... | reverse complement strand
CGAGTTGCCCACCGTCGGCGATTGCGTGGCGGGCGCCACGCCGCCGGTGGACAACCCTGCGCCCGATCACATCGAAAAGGCTGAGAACCTCAGCACGTAACCGTCTGCGGAATAGGGGTAACTCCAGGCGCCCGTGTAGGCAATGCCTATCTCCTCACCCGCTTTGTGTTCGCCAGCTAGAAGCAGCCTTGCTCTAGCGTTGTCGCGTACGAAGCGCACTGGTAATGCGTGGCCGCGAGTCTTCAATTCATTCAATCTCATTGACCATTTCCTCCACATTCAGGTTGTTCTGCGCCGAAGCCGAATTCGTCGAATTGCTTGTGATCCCCAGCAACCCGTCATACCCCCGCACCCCCAGACTCATTCCATAGTCCTGCGCATCGGCCACTGCTTGCATGCGCCAGCCCACATTGGCGGTTTCGCTGTGCATCGTTTGAATGGCGGCATCGGCGATCGCGTTGGCATCGAAGAAGTCGACCAGTCGGCCGTTCTCGCCGTCGCGCATCACTTCTTTCACCGGGGCGGTCTCACTCGCCACGATCGGCGTGCCGCAGGCCATGGCTTCGAGCAGTGACCAACTCAGCACGAAGGGGTAGGTAAGGTACACATGCGCGTTCGACACCTGCAGCACCCGCAGGTACTGCTCACGCGGCAAGCGGCCCATGAAGTGCGTGCGGGTCGGGTCGAGCTTCACTTGGGTCAGCACCTGTTCACGCCAGTTGCTGGCCGTGGCTGAATTGATAAGCAAAACATGTTCTAACAACCAGTAGTCCATTCGTTAAGGATTGATTTGTATTTGGGTGGAATTCCTGGTCGAGCCGTTATTCTTTTCTGCTTATCAGCGATCTTAACGATGGGTCTACTTGAGTTAATGGTTTTAATCTCTGATGGATCGACAAGAAGTAAATTTGCGAGGCGACCGATTAGGTTTGGGTTCAGGGTGCCTTGCTCCCATTTTCCATTTCTAAATATGTATTCTGTATAGGGAAGTTTTGGTCGCCCAATGTTGTACCATCCATCGCAGTGGGTGAAGGTGGCTATGATTAGCCACTCCTTGGTAATGGGGTCTTGGTCAATGATAAGAGGGTCATACAGGCTGCTCCAAACCGTCGGGTTATCTGGCTTGTCCGGCGAGTCAAAATCAATCGTCATACCTCGGTTAAACGAACCGCCACCGCCCCCCGCGATCCAGTTTTCACTGAATTTGGCAGTTCGCTTGATCACGATTACCTCACCACTCTGGAGTTGGACCTCCTCGCGCCAGTTCATGCTGGGGTCGCTAAAGGCGAGCCAGAGTCCTGCGGCGGCAACGAAAATCCCTGCGAACCAAAGCTTGTGCTTCATTCATGGATCCTTACAGAGCCAGCGGTTTTGAATTGAGAATCCCCAAGCCAGATAAGCTTCCGTCTGGAATCCATTCCTCGCTCCAGCCTGTTGCGGGGGTACGATTTGCATCGGTTGCTGCGTAGGCTCGGGCCGAAAGCTGCGCATATTCTGATTCTGAAGCCATTTGGATCTCTGTTAAGGTGTAGCCACTCAATAAAATGCTAAGTCAACAATATGTCTTCCACGTAGAGACGACGCGCTTATACTCCGGCAAAACGGTTGGATCGCTAAGCTTGTCTCTCTTCATTTGCAGGGAATAGTCAGGTCCTGCGTCTCTTCCATTTGGAACCAGAATATTCCCTTCTCTACCTATTAACTTTTCAGAAAGAGGTAGCTGGATCCATGTCCCGTTTCTGTATCGGAATTCGGTGTATGGCAACTTGGGCCTGCCGAGCCTGTACCAATCGGTGCACATGTAGAACGTTGCTACGATAAACCATTCATTATTATCGGGGTCACGGTCGAATACCAGTGGCAAGAATGGCGGGTGACGCCATTGGGGCGGAGAATCCTTTCGATCGGGTGATGAAATTTCCAAAGTAGACTCGATAACGTCAGATCCGCCAACACCGCCGATGGGTCGATCAAAATCGAACTGGATACTTCGGTCGACTGTCAATAATTCGCCGTTTTGCAACTGAACTTCTTCCTTCCAGTGGTGACGATTGGCGAAGTGACTCCATAGCCAATATGTGGCGACGACCAGTAGCGCCAGAGTGGTATAGCTCAGCGGTGCTTTTCGGGTGGGTAGGAAGTTCATCGGTCTGTCGTTTCTGGAAGATGGGTCATTGGGCCCTTGAGAGTTAAGTAAAGATAGTTTTGTAAAAGTATTGGAATCCTCATGTGGTGAGGTTTTAATCTCATAAGTTTTGATCCAATACTGGTGCGCTTCATCGGTTGATCTACTCCAGCAACGTCCTGCTCTGTCCCGAAGCCGAATTCGTCGAACTGCTTGTGATCCCCAGCAACCCGTCATACCCCCGCACCCCCAGACTCATTCCATAGTCCTGCGCATCCGCCATTGCCTGCATGCGCCAGCCCACATTGGCGGTTTCGCTGTGCATCGTTTGAATGGCGGCATCGGCGATCGCGTTGGCATCGAAAAAGTCGACCAGTCGGCCGTTTTCGTTGTCGCGCATCACTTCTCTGACCGGCGCGGTGTCGCTCGCCACGATCGGGGCGCCGCAGGCCATGGCTTCGAGCAATGACCAACTCAGCACGAAGGGGTAGGTCAGGTACACATGCGCGTTCGACACCTGCAATACGCGCAGGTATTGCTCACGCAGCAAGCGGCCCATGAAGTGCGTGCGGGTCGGGTCGAGCTTCACTTGGGTCAGCATGTGTTCACGCCAGTTGCTGGCCGTGGCTGACTTGGTTTCTCCGGCCGCTGGTGGGCGTTGCCCGTAACTCACCTCGTCCCCGCCAACGATCAGCGCATGGCACCGTGGGTCGATCCGCTGGATGCGTTCTAGCGCCCGCATGAAGATGTGAAAGCCCCGATACGGCTCCAGATTTCGGGCGACGTAGGTGAGCACCGGCCGATCGATGGCGCCAGCTCCCAGCACCAGGCCGCTGGGTGTGGTGACTGTTGCGTCAGGGTTGGGCCCCAGTTCGTGGGTGGCGATGCCTTCGTGCTGCACCCGAATCTTCGGGTGAAAGATTTCCGGATGCCGGCTCTTCTGCCACTGCGTCGGCGCGACGGCCACATCGCAGTGCGTGAGGTTCAGCGTGTGCAATGCGTTCCAGGTGCGGATGCGCGCGAGTGTGTCGAAGCTGATCGGGAACTCCGGGTCGAAGCCGACATCGGCGCCATCGGCGCTGTAGAACCACTCGCACAGATGCACGAGGCGCGCTGTCGGAAACACATCCTTGGCATACAGCGTTTCGCCCCAGCCGGGGTGAGCGACGATCACATCAGGCACAAAGCCTGACTGACGCATCGCCAGCATGGCGCGCGCGGTGGCTTGCCCGTGCAGCGTGGCGTCTTCCATCTGGCGCAGATAGGCGTGTTGATTCGACCGCACGGCGCGGGCGGGCTTGTAGCGCATCAGTGCCCTGAAGCCGGGTAAACCGGGCGCGGTGTCGCGGCCCAACCCGCGCACGTCCCAGCCGGGGCGCTGGCTCCAGGTGCGCACCAGGTGCGCAAACTGCCCAGGGAAGTTCTGGTGGATGACGAGCACGCGCATCAACGCTCCCGCAGGCTTTCGCCGACCGCCTGCTGAACCGGGCTCAGCAGGTAGTCGATCACCCGGCGATGGCCGGTCTTGATCTCGGCGGTGATGTTCATGCCCGGGCTCAGCGCAATGCGCTTGCCGTCCACGGCGATGCTGTCCTGGCTGAACTTGAGGGTCGCGGGAAAGATGGCGCCGCGTTTTTCGTCGGCCACCGCATCGGCCGTCACGCTGCTGACCGTGGCGTCGACCGTGCCGTAGCGTGTGTACGGAAACGTTTCCAGCTTGATGGTTGCCAGTTGTCCGGCGTTGACGAAGCCGATGTCCTTGTTGTCGATCACCACCTCGGCGGTGACCTCGGCGTCCTTCGGCACGATCACCATCAGCACTTGCGCTTCGGTCACCACGCCGCCTTCGGTGTGCACCGCCACCTGCTGCACGGTGCCGTCTACCGGCGCTGTGAGTTGCGTCAGTCGGGAGCGCTGCTGGGCCTTGCTCAGCTCCTGGGTGAATTGCTGCCGCTTCAGGATCGCCTGGGCTTGCCGTTCACTCAGCGAGCGCTGGGTTTCGGCGAGGTATGCCGCACGCGCTTGCGTGGTCTCTCGGGACGCGGCCTGGGCTTCGGCGAGCCGGGCCTGCTGCGTGGCCAGATCGCGCTCCTGTTCGATGCGATCGCGGGTGCGGTCCTGGCCGGCGTGGCTGGACATGAAGCCTTTGTCGGCCAGTGTCTTGAAGTCCATTTCACGCTGTCGGGCGATGGGCAACGTGGCTTCCAACTTGGCGATGGTTTCGCGAACGGTGGCCAGTTCGGCCTGGCGGCGCGCCTGCTCGGCATCAAGCTTGGCCAGTCGGGCGGAGATGTCCTGCCACTCGGCGTCCAGTTGAGTGCTGACATGGCTGGCCGCTGTGATCGCAAGCGTTGGCGCACGTTGAGAACGCAGCGCCTGGATCAATGCCGTGGTGCGCAACTCTTCTGACTGCGCCCACGCCAGTTGCTCTTGCGCGTTGGCGCCGTCGGCGCTGGCATTGGTGGCATCCAGTTCTACCAGCACCTGCCCCGCTTGAACCGAGTCACCGTCTTTCACCAACACCTTGCGCACGACGCTCGTTTCCAGCGGCTGGAGTGTCTTGGTGCGCTCGCTCACCACGATGCGGCCGGGCGCCACTGCGACGATGTCGATCTGTCCGACGATGCTCCACACCAGCGCAACGACGAACAGCGCGCAGATCACCAGTGCAAAGCGCCGTGGAGCGGGGTGCACCGGCGTTTCCTGCAGGCTGAGTGCGGCGGGCAGGAACGCAGCTTCGTCAGCCAGGCGTTTGGGCCCCGACAGTTCGTGCCGTATGGCCCACACGGCGCCGAAGATGGCGCGGTATCGGGCCAGCAGGTCGAGGGCGGGGTGGCGTGGGGCGGCCAATTCGGAGGGGGTGCTCATAGCGTCACGGGTTGAGTGCGTTGGTCTGCGACGCCTTCCTGCATCGCCCAGAGATGGGCATACAGCCCTTGCGGAAGTGCGCGCAGTTCGTCGTGTGTTCCCATCTCGACCATGCGTCCCTTGTCCATCACGACGATGCGGTTCGCGTTGCGCACTGCGCTCAAGCGGTGGGCGATCACCAGTACCGTGCGGCCCTGGCAGATCTGAGCCATGTTGCGTTGAACGATGGCTTCGCTTTCGTAGTCGAGCGCGCTGGTGGCCTCATCGAAGATCAGGATGCGCGGTTGGTTGAAGAGTGCCCGGGCGATGGCGATGCGCTGGCGCTGCCCTCCCGAGAGGCTGGCGCCTTGCTCGCCCACCATCGTGTCGTAGCCCTCTGGCAGCTCGCTGATGAAGTCGTGCGCGCCGGCCAGTTGCGCGGCGCGCAGCACGGCCTCGATTGGCGCGGCCGGGTCGGTGATGGCGATGTTCTCGCGCACGCTGCGGTGAAACAGCAGGTTGTCTTGCAGCACCACACCGACCTGGCGGCGCAGCTGCGCCGCATCGACCAGCCCGATGTCGATGCCGTCGATCAGGATGCGGCCCTGCTCTGGCGTGTAGAGCCGCTGCACCAGCTTGGTCAGCGTGCTCTTGCCCGAGCCCGAGCGCCCGACGATGCCGATCACTTCGCCGGGCCGGATGTCGAGGCTGAAGCCTTGCAACGCAGGCCCAGCTTCGGGGCGGTAGCGGAAGGTGACCTGATCGAGCGTGATCCGGCCGCGGATCGGTGGCAGTTGCGCGGCATGGCTGGGAGGCACTTCCGTATGCGTGTTCAGCACGTCGCCAAGGCGCGCCATCGAAATGCCGGTCTGCTGGAAGTCGCTCCACATCTGCGCCATGCGCATGATGGGCTGGCTGACACGGCCGGCAAACATGTTGAAGGCCACGAACATGCCCACCGTCAATTGCCCTTCAATCACCAGATGCGCGCCATACCAGAGCGTGGCGGCATTCACCAGCTTGCCGATCAGGTTGACGCCTTCATGTGCGAAGCCGGCCAGCGTCTGCGTGCGAAAGCTCGCCGACACATAGGCCGCGAGCTGGTTGTCCCAGCGGCGCGCCATCGCGGGTTCGAGTGCGGTGGCCTTAACGGTTTGAATTCCGGTCACGGTCTCGACCAGCAGCGCCTGGTTCTCTGCGCCGCGGGCGAATTTCTCGTCGAGCCGGGCACGCAGCAGCGGCACCACCATCCAACTCAGCCCCAGGTAGAACGGAATTGAGGCCAGCACGATCAGCGTCAGCGGCACGCTGTAGGCGAACATCACTGCGATGAAGACCACCGAGAACAGCACATCCAGTACCAGCGTCAGCGCGTTGCCGGTCAGGAAGTTGCGGATGTTTTCCAACTCGCGCACGCGGGCGACGGAATCGCCGACGCGGCGCGCCTGAAAGTAGGCCAATGGCAGATTCAGCAGGTGCCGAAAAAGCCGTCCACCCAGTTCGACGTCGATGCGGCTGGTGGTGTGGCTGAAGACATAAGCGCGCAGCGCGGTGAGCACGCTCTCGAACACCACCACGACAACCAGCCCGATCACCAGGACGTCGAGCGTCGTCAGCCCACGGTGCACCAGCACCTTGTCCATCACCACCTGAAAGAACAGCGGACTGACCAGCGCGAACAGCTGCAGGAACAGGCTGATCGCGATCACCTCGCCGAACAGACGGCGGTACTTGACGAGGCTGGGGATGAACCAGCTGAAGTCGAACTTCGCCAGTTCACCGGCCAGCGATGCACGACTTGTGATCAGGATCAGCTCGCCGGTCCACTGGGTTGCAAAGACGTCGAGCGGCTCGATCGTCGGGCGAGAACCTTGCACTGACGAGGCGTCTGCGGCAGCTGCGGGATCCTGGAACAACACCCGCTGACCGTCGCACTGCGCGAGCACGACGATGCGCGGATCACTGCCTTCGTCGGGCCTCAACACGGCCAATGCGGGCAGGGCTGCGAGGTGCAGGCGATCGATGCGGCTGCGGCTGCGCTTGGCCTTCAGGCCGATGTGCCTGGCTGCGATCAGCAGATCGTCGAGGTCGATCCGATGGCTGCTCGACCAGCCGAGTTGATGCGCCAGCGTGTCCGGATCCGCAGCGATGTGGTGCAGGCGAGCGATCAGGCACAACGCCCGCAAGCCGCCGTTCGGCGGGACATCGATTGCGGAGATCTGAATGGCCGCCCGCGGGCTCGGGGTGACGTCAGACGGATCCTGTGTGTCCGAGCGGACTGTCTCTGGCGGGCCCATGCAAATTTCTCTCGACAACTTTTCAAAACGTTTCGAGCTCAGTCTGCACAGACGTGATTCATTCGGAAATCCCCCGAACCCGGGAGGCTGTAAGGTCTCGCATGCACCCCCATTGGGGGGAAGACACGCGAGTCAAAACTCGTGCTCTGGGATTTAGCTGCGCGGGGAGTTGCGCCGAAGTCGAGCAATTGCGTCGCGTGCCCATGGGTCTTGCGCCACCTGCGGCACGCTGGGACTCAAGCAAACTCCTCGCATTTCAGTCATTCAATTACCTAGAAATATCCTGTATTGATAATTTATCAAATTCAAGATAAACTTGGATAAACCATGGAACACTTCGTCCGCTCCGATTTGGTGGAAGACATCGTCCAAGCCCTTCTGGGCAAGGCAGTGTTCAGCGACGCGTCGAATGGCCTGTTCCTGGCTGCACCGCGCCGAACGGGCAAATCGACCTTTCTGCAGGCCGATCTGCAGCCGGCGCTGGAAGCCATGGGCGTGGTCGTCGTCTATGTGGACTTGTGGGCCGATCCTGCCCGCGATCCTGGCGTTCTGATTGCCGATGCGATCGGGCGCGCCTTGCAGCGCAAGCAGGGGCTGGTGGCCCGCACGGCCAAGGCGAGCGGGCTCGACAGCATCACGGTGGCGGGCGTGAAGATCGACACCACCCGCATCGGCCGGGTCGATGGCGTGACCTTGGCCGATGCCTTGCGCGCCTTGCACGAGGCTGCCAAGGCACCGGTGGCGCTGATCGTCGATGAGGCCCAGCACGCCCTCACCAGCGAAGCCGGGGAGGCCTCCATGTCGGCGCTGAAGTCCGCGCGTGATCAGCTCAACCGGCCTGGCAAGGTGAACCTGATGCTGGTGATGTCGGGCTCAGACCGCGACAAGCTGCTGCGTCTGGTCAACAGCAATGCGGCGCCGTTCTACGGCTCGCAGGTGCAGCGCATGCCGCCGCTCGGCCCCGATTTCATCGCGCACATCGCGCAGCTCATCGAGTTGCAGCGGCCCGAGCTGCGACCTGTGGATCAGGCGGCCCTGCAGCAGGCTTTCGAGCGCTTTGGCCACCGACCCCAGTTTTTCATGGGTGCTCTGGGGCAGGCCCTCAGCCCGTTTGTCGATCTGGCACGGCATGGAGGCCGCTTCGAGCAGGCGGTGCTGCACGCGGCCATCAAGCAACTGGCGGATGACCAGACACAGATGGCCAGTGAATACCTGGCATTGCGGCCGCTGGAGCAAGCGGTGCTGTGGCGCTTGCTCGAACAAGGCTCGGGTTTCCGCCCCTACGACGCGCAGGCGCTGCGCTTCTATCGCGAGAAGACCGGCCTGCCTGCCACGGTGGCGCAAGCGCAGAAGGCACTTGAATCATTGCGTCAGCGCTCGCCTGCGCTGGTGTGGAAGTCCGCGCGCGGCGAATACGCCGTGGACGACGCGGCGATGCATCAGTGGTACCGCGACCGAGCCGATGCGGGGGCGTGGCCGCCTTCGCCGCTGAGCCGGGAGGCGAGCGCACCAGGCGAATAGCGCCCGATGTCAGCCGCGTGCTGAGGAGCTCATGTCGATGAGCTTGTGCAGATTCAGGCCCGCGGCTCGCCTTGGGCGTTGACGGTCACGGTATTGCCCGGCGGCTGGGTCATCTGCACCCGGTACTCCTGGCCCCGGAAGTCGTAGGTGACATCCCAATAGGCGGGGTGTGCCTGCACATTCGTCTGGCGGCAGCGTTGCACGTTCTGCTCGGTCACCACCTGCTGGGCGTCGCCGTTGCGCCCGACCTGGCTGCCGACGGCAGCGCCGGCGACGACGCCCACGCCAGTGGCGATGTCCTTGCCGGAGCCTCCACCCACCTGGTGGCCGAGGATGCCGCCGATCACCGCGCCCAGCAAGGCGCCGGGTACGTTGACGTTGTTGCCGCGCTCTTGCACGGCCTGCTCGCGTTCGACCCAGCACCGCTGGCCTGTCTCTTCGACCACGGCGCGCACCGAAGTCACCTCGGCTTCGTACAGACGCTCGTTCTTGCGTCGGCTGTAGTCACGGGCGATCACCGGCAACGGCGCATAGCGCTCGTCTTCGACCTGTGCGTTGCGTGCCACGGTGCGTGCCGACGACACCCGGTCGTTCAAGCCCATGGCCGACAGCGACGGATACTGGCCCGGACGCAAGACGACGCATCGGCCGCTGAAGCGCCGGTCTTCGCAGACCTCCCACCGATCGAACCGATTGCCACGCACCACCACCGAAGAGGCGCGCTCGTTGAAGCCGCTGCGGCGCATGTTGGAGACGGCCGCATTGGCGGTGAAAGTGCGGCCACGGAAGCCTTCGTCCTCGTAGAACACCAGCTGACTGACCTGCACCGGCGGGGGTGCTGGTGCGTAGCGGTCGTCGTCTATCTGCGCATTGCGATCGATGGTGCGCGCCGATGAGACGCGGTCATTCAGGCCCATCGCGGACAGCGACGGATACTGACCCGGCCGCAGCACGACGCAACGGCCACTGAAGCGCTGGTCTTCGCAGACCTCCCATCGGGTCGACTGGGTGCCTTGCACCACGACCGACGAGGCGCGATCGTTGAAGCCGTTCCGCTCGAAGTTGTTGACCGAACGCGCGCTGGTGAAAGAGCGACCCTGGAAGCCATCGTTCTCGTAGAAGGTCACCTGCGCGACGGCCTGGGTCGCCATCGCCAAGCCACCGAGGGCCATTGCCATTTTCAAGATCTTGTTCATCAGGTGCACCATGTGTAGGCCATCAAGAAGGGTCGCCGTGACTGCCGCCGACGTTGATACAGCAACGCCAGTGTGGGCGGCGCGATGCCGCACGGCCATCGGACGGCAACGCGACCTCGGGAGGCGGTCTGTCCTACGCGAGTTGCGGTGTGCTGGCACCGCGCGGCCTGGTGCAGCTACCGCGGCGACACCGCCTCGATCAGTTCGGCGATGCGCTGCGCGGCATTGCCGTCCTCGACCATCAGGCCGGCATCCCGCTGGCAGGCTGCGGCGATCGACGGGTCGCGCAGCAGGCGGTCGAGGGTGGCCGCCCACTGCCGCACCGAACTGCGCGCGCTCAGCCGCAGCCCCACGCCGCGCTTGACGAGGCGGGTGGCGTTGTCGAACTGGTCGTGCGCGAAGGGCACCACGCCCTGCGGCAGGCCGGCGGCCAGCGCCTGCGCGGTGGTGCCGATGCCGCCGTGGTGCACCAGCGCGGCCAGCCGGGGCAGCAGCGCGTCGAAGGGTGCGTAGCTCACCGCATGGGCGTGCGGTGGCAGCGGGTGGGGCAGCTGGTCGGCAAAGGGTGTGATGAGCAGCGCGCGCTGGTTCAACGCGGCCGAGGCGGCCACTGCCCGTGCAAAGAAGTCGCGCCCCCTGGCCATGGCCGACCCTGGCGTGAACCCGATCGGTGCCGGGCCCGCATTCAGAAAGTTCAGCAGCGCAGGGTCGAGCGACTGGCCTGCCGTGCCCGACCATCGTGCAAAGCCGGTGGTCACTGCCTGCACAGGCCAGTCAGTCTGCTTGGGTGAAAACCATTCCGGCCAGGCGCACACCACCCGCTCCGGGCTGTTGATCCACTGGCTCAGCAGCCGGCGTACCGGCGGCAGGCCGAGGTCACGCCGGATGCGGTCGAAGTCGGGCGCCACCACGCGGTCGATGTAGCCACGCTCCACTGCGGCCTGGATCAGTCGCACCAGTGCCGGTGGCCAGCCACTCAGGTCGCCCAGCCCGGGGATCACGGCCGGTGCCTGCGCCGACCACATGCACACCGGCGACAGGTGCACCATCACCGCCGGGATGCGGTGGGTTTCCTGCGCCAGCCGAACAGGCATCGCCAGGGTGCTGCCGACCAGCACCGTGCGGCCCGGCTGCGCGCGGGAAATCAGCAGGCTGTGCGCCTCGATCATTCGTTTCGAAACGGCCTGCCACAGCACCGGAAAGCAGGTGCGCGGGTTCCACAGGTCAGGGTGGTGCACCACGTTCTCGAAATCGGCCTCGGTGCCCACGGGCGTGCAGGCAAGGCCCGCCGCTTCGATGCGTGCGGCGAAATGCGTCGAGGTGAGCAGCTCCACCTCGTGCCCTCGCCGCGCCAGCGCCTGGCCAATTGCAATGAACGGGTGCACGTCGCCGGCGCTGCCGACACAGGAAATCAGGATATGCATGGCGAATTGTTCACTGGCATGCGCCGGGACGGAGGGTCGTTCGAGTTGTCAGCTCGGTGCTTGCGCATAACCGGGGATGCCGCAAAATCCGACGCCATGAACCGCGAAACCATCATCGCGCTGCTGTCGGACAACCGCGACATGTTGGCCGAACGATTCGGTGCTCGGCACCTGTCGCTCTTCGGCTCGGCTGCACGCGACGACATGCGTCCGGACAGCGATGTCGATGTGTTGGTTGAATTCGATGGCCCGGCCACCTACGACGGCTATTTCGACCTCAAGGAATGCCTTGAGGCCTTGTTGAGTCGGCCTGTCGATCTGGTGACCAGCAAGGGGCTGAAGCCCAGGGCCCGGAAGCACGTTGAGCAGGACTTGATCCGTGTCACGTAGTTGGCTTCTCTATCTGGACGACCTGATTGCCAGCGCGGAAAAGATCGAGCGCATGACATCGGGGCGAAGCCTTGAACAGTTCATCGACGACGAGGCGATCTTCGACGCAGTTCTGTTCAATCTTCAAATCATCGGTGAGGCCGTCAAGAAGTTGCCTGATGAAGCGCGTGTGCTGTTCACTGAGGCGCACCGCTCCGCGCCCGCCCGGCTGCGCGACCTGATTGCCCACCATTACTTTGCACTCGACCCAGACATTGTCTGGGAAGTTGCTCGGCGCCATATTCCTGCGTTGCTGGGCGAGGCCAGGGTCTTGCGTCTGCGCATGGACGGTCCGTCGGCGCCAGCCGATCCCACGTGAAGACGCCCCCGGGCAACGACAAGGTGGCCCCCAGCCCGCCAGTCTGCCTCCACCACATCCGACACCGCCTGCGCGCCCACGGCGCCATGCCTTGCCATGAGCACCGGGTGCTGCGGTTGTGGTCGAACGCGCTGTCGCAAGGCAGCGGCAAGCGCAAGCCTCAGGACTTTCTACCGTTGGGCGTGCGTGCCGAACTGCCGGCCATCGAGGCCGATCTGGCGGGGCTCGCGCGGCTGCTGTCGGAACATCCGGGCGACGATGGCTCGGCGCGGCTGCTGGTCGGCCTGCACGATGGGCAGACGGTCGAGGCGGTGCTGCTGCCGCGCGATGGCGTGTGCGTGTCCACCCAGGTGGGCTGCGCGGTCGGCTGCGTGTTCTGCATGACGGGGCAGGGCGGTCTGCTGCGTCAGCTGGGCAGTGCCGAGATCGTGGCGCAGGTGGCACTGGCGCGCAGCCGTCGGGTGGTGAAGAAGGTCGTGTTCATGGGCATGGGCGAGCCGGCGCACAACCTCGACAACGTGATGGACGCGATCGATCTGCTTGGCTTTGAGGGCGGCATCGGCCACAAGAACCTGGTGTTCTCCACCGTCGGTGATCGACGCGTGTTCGAGCGCTTGCCGCAAGGTGCTGTGAAGCCGGCGCTGGCCTTGTCGCTGCATTCGACCAATGCCGCTCGCCGCGCGCAGCTGCTGCCGCGCGCCCCGGCCATCGAGCCCGATGAACTGGTCGACCTCGGCGAGCGCTACGCACAGGCCAGCGGCTACCCGGTGCAGGTGCAGTGGACGCTGCTCGCGGGCATCAACGACGGCGACGACGAAATCGACGGCATCGTCCGCCTGCTCGCCGGCAAGCGGGCCATCCTGAACATGATTCCGTACAACACCGTCGATGGTCTCGACTTCCAGCGACCCAGCGCCGAGCGCGCACGCGAGATCGCGCAGACGCTGCACCGCCGCGGCGTGCTCACCAAGCTGCGCCAGTCGGCCGGGCAGGATGTTGACGGTGGGTGCGGCCAATTGAGGGCACGCACCTTGTCAGTTGCCGCAGGGTCGACCGACTTGCCTCGCCCAGTGGTGTGGCGTGAGCGGGCCCCATCGCTTTCAGCACCGACATGAGCAGGGCAGACTGATGTACAGCGCCACCTTCATCTTCGACAAGAAGCAGTTCGACGACGAATTCCATGCGCTCGATGCGCAGATCGCTGCCGCGGCGCGCGAGACCGTCGGCTTTCTCGGAGACGAGTCCTGGGAGGACCCGAACACCGGACGCCTGTGCAATGTCTATTACTGGGCCGATGAGATCGGCCTGCGGCAGCTGATGCATCACCCGTCGCATTTGCGGGCCAAGGCCGGGCAGGCGCAGTGGCTCGACGGCTACCAGGTGATCGTGTCGCAGGTGCTGCGCAGCTACGGCGACGAGCGCATCAATCACCCGACGCGGCGCATCGAACCAGAGGGCGGCGCGTGACAGCCCACGGAACCGTGCAAATCGAACGCGCGGGCCTTGATGCAGGCCGCTGGCGACGAGTTACTTGGCGACCGCTGCGACCGTCGCGGCCGGTGGGGTGAAGACGGCGGGCGTGGCTGTCGTCGGCCCGGTGGGTGCGGCGGCGGGCGCGGGCAAGGCAGCCACGGGTCCCTGACCGGTCACCGTGATCACCCGGCGCGGCGTGCCTGGCGTTTCGTCGAAAGTGCTGGCCGCCTGATGGTTGGCTTCTTGCCAGTCGTCGGCATTGCGGATGATGGTCGGCTTGATCAGCACCACCAGTTCCTTCTTGCGGCTGCTGCTGCTGTTGTTGCCGAACAGCGTCTGCGTCACCCGGTTGCTCGAACTGCCCGGCAGGCCGGAGTTCTGACCCACCGCTTCCACCTGCATCAGCCCGCCGATGGCCACGATGTTGCCGTCGGTCACGCGCACCACCGTGTCTGTTTCGTTGACGCTGCTCGATGCCAGCGGCAGCTTGTAGCTGCCGATCGTTCCCAGGTCGATGCGCTTGGTGACCTCGGTGACGGCCGTCACCGACGGGTGCACATGCAAGGTGATGGTGTTGCCGTCGTCAATCTGCGGTGTCACGTCGAGCGCAATGCCTGAGAAGAACGGCGTGAGCGTCAGCGAGGGCAGCGTGGTCGTGCCGCTGTTGTTGTTGGAGTTGCCGGAGTTGATCGAGCCGCCCGACACATTGGTGACGAAGTATTCATCGGTGCCGACCTTCAGCACGGCCTTCTGGTTGTTCAGCGTGGCCACCCGTGGGCTCGAGAGGATCTGCACATCGCCGTGCGTTTCCAGGAAGCCCAGAACCGCCTGGAAGCCGTTGCTCGCGATGGCCAGGCCCAGCGTGCCCGAGCCCGCGGTGGGCAACGAGACGCTGTCGATCAGCAGTGACGACACCGCCGCAGGCAGCGTGGGCAATCCGCCCGTGTTCGACACCAGCGCATTGCTGCTGCCGCCGCTGGTCTGGCCGATGGTGCGGGTGCGACGCAGCAGCGACCAGTCGATGCCGCTCTGGTAGCCCTCGCGCAACTCAACTTCGACGATCTTCGCCTCCAGCATGACCTGGCGCTCGAGCGCCATCCGTGAAGCGCGCAGGTAGTTCTCCACTTGCCGCAGTTCCTCCGGCATGCCGCGCACGGCGATGGTTCCTGATTGCGGGCTGGTGATCACATTGCGTCCGTTGCCGGTGCCGACGATGCTGCGCAGCGCCTCGGTGGTCTCGCCCCAGATGTCGGAGCTGGAGGTCGTCGAGACCTGGCTGCTGTCCAGCGTCTCACCGCCCGACGCCGACGATGTCTGAGTCGTACCCGACTGGCTGGGGTTGTTCGAGGGGGCTGCGCCTGAACTGACCCGCGTGTCGCTGCGCCCCTGGCGCTTGGCCTGCAGGTAGTTCACCATGAAGATGCGGGTCTGCATCGTGGCCGGGAACACGGTGATGCGGCGCCCTTCGATCTTGAACTCATAACCGTACACATCGCGGATCGATTCCAGCGCCTCGCGCACTGTCACGCCGCGCAGGGTCACTGACAGCGTGCCGGTGAGCTCGGGGTGCATCAGCATGCTGTAGCGGGTGTCGGTCACCATCGACAGGAAGACATCGCGCGCCGCGGCGCCGCTGACGCTGAGATCGAAGCGAGGCTCGGGGGTGGCATCAGGCCGCGGTGCTGGCGGTGGGGCCTCTTGCGGTGCCGCTGAGGCCGCAGGCCTGGGTGCGGTGGCGGCCGGTGCGACACGACTGGCCTGCAACTCGGCCTGCACACTTTCCCGCGCGTTCGGGCTTCTGGTGACGGGCTGCAGACCGCAGCCTGGCAGTGCAGCGATAACCCCCAGGGTCAGCAACAGCAGGGCAACGCGTTGCGTTGATGCTGCAGCGTGAGGAGCTTGGATGGCGTTCATGGCGACTCGCTTCGTGTCGAAGGGTGGAAAGGTGGAACGGGTTTCTTGGGGCGGCTGCCTGCTGCGGGCGCGGATGCCGGCAGGCTGCTCACGTTGTGCTTGACCACGCCGCCATAGAAAGGCAATCGGGTGACGGTGTTGCCCTCGCGGACCCAGACCGCTGAATCGGTGATCCGCTCGATGCGTGTGCCGCCGAGTGCGTCGCCGACACCGAGCCGGCGGCGTCCGTCGACCACGTAGCGCTGACCATCGACCGTCAGCAGTTGCTGCGGCGTGGGTGGCGGCTCTGGTGCGACCTCTGCCTGGCTGGCGGCAGGTCGGGCGATCGCCAGCGGAGGCACCATCGGGTCGCGGAGGCCCGGCGTGTTCTGTGCGGTGGCGGGCAATGCCGCGGCGGCGATGGCCACGGCCAGGGTCAGCGCCCGCCATGGTGTGTTCGGCAAGCTGCTTGTCGTCATCGCGCGTCTCCGGCGAGGAACAGGCGCACCGTGAGTTCCGGCGGCATCTGCTTGGTGTTGATCTGCATCGGGCCCCAGCGCAGCTCGGGCAGGGCGTGTTCCAGATCGGCCAGGTACTGCACCAGATCGAGGTAGCCGCCGCTGACGCCCAGATCCACCGCCTGCCAGCGCAGTGCGGTCTCTGTGGATTTGTCGGCGGCCTTGTCCGCAGGCCGTTCGTCGGTGGTTCTCAAGTGTGTCAGCGTCAGCCGCTCGTGCCGGCGCAACACCTGATCCATCAGGTCAGGCAGGTTGGCCAATTGCTTGCCGTCGCCCAGGTTGGCGGTGATCTGGCTGTCCACGGCCTGCAACTCGGCGCGGCTTTGTGCGATCCTGGCCAGCATCTGGCCACGCGGGGAGTCCGGCTGCGAAGTGGCGCTGGCGTCGGCCAGACGCTGCCGCAGCGTATCGAGCTCCTTCGCGGCGGTGGCTTGTTCTGCCACCAGCGACTTGCGCTTCGCCGCCGCTGGCGACCACACCAGCGTATCGGCCAGCGCCACCATCACGAAGGCGACCGACGCGAACAGCATCACCCGTTCGCGCAGGCTCAGCGCATTGATGCGCGCCAGCTGCTTTTTCCAGTCTGCTTTCATCGCACCGCTCCTGAGGCATCGGCCACGATGCGCGGGCCGGTGTCGGCCTTGCTGACCACCGTGAAGACCCACGGCTCCTGCGCACCCGGGTTCAATGCGGCCGACGCGGTGTCGCGCTCGATCTTCAGCGCAGCCAGAGGCTGGCCGGGCAGGATCGGGTCGGCGGCCAGCTGCGCCAGCCAGGGGCGCAGGCTCTCCGGCTCCAGCGTGCGGCCGTGCAACTCGAGGCGGTTGTCGCTGATGTCGATCTTCGTCAGCCACACCGACTTCGGTACCGTCTGTGCCACGCGGCGCAGCAGCACCGAGCGGCGGTGGTTGTCGTCGAGTCGGCCGCGGGTCAACTCGTCGAGCACAGCGCGCCGCTGCAGCAGCGCGGCATCGACTTGAACCAGTTGCTGCTCGAGCGCACCGGCCTGGCTCGCGCTGGAGGGCAGGCTGGCCAGGCTGGCGGACAGTTGTTGCTGTACCTTGACCTGATTGGCGCGCACCGCGGCCATGTCTTGCTGCATGCCGTGTGTGAGGGCCTGCGCCCAGAGGCATGCTGCAACGACGACCAGTGCAGTCACCGCCAGGCTGGCAACGACCATTTCGGCCGCGAAGCGCTGCGCGGGTGCCTTGAGGGCCGTGCTGTAGAGGTTGATCTGTTGTGACATGGCAGCCTCAGTGAGTTCGGTCGCCGTCGCGCAGCAGGCCACCGAGCAGCATCAGCGGTGGACGTTCAGACGTCGGACCGCCAGTGAAGAGCGCATTGCTGTCGAAGGCCTCGACCGCGATCGACAGCGTGCGCATCAGCAGGCCTTGCAGCGCCTCGGTGCGGTCACCGGCCTCCACCCACAGGCACTGCAGCGGCAGGTCAGGCCAGGAGCGATCCCAGGCGTCCAGCGAGCGTTGCATCTCGATGGCAAGCCGCGGTGTGCTGTCGGATTCCGGAACGCTGCTGTCGTCGGGCTCGGCACCGTAGTCGACGATGTCCACGCCTTCGAGCTCCATCGACATCAGCCCCTGTGCCTTGGCCGACGTTGCCGCAGCCACGGGTGCCGGCGCCGGCGTGTCGCCGAGCGACTGCGAATTCCAGTCGAGTCGGCGGGCGTAGAACAGCTCGCCGTTGGCGCAGATCGTCAGCAGGCATTGCGATCCATGCACCATCAAGGCTGCGCTGGCGTTGGCACCCCGGCCTTGTTGCTCGGCCAGCGCGCACTGCAGGTTGCGCTGCGCCAGTTCGGTGATGTCGAACACCGAGGGCTGCAAGCCCGCGGCCTCCATCCAGGCACTGAGCTCGACCACATGCGCATTGCGCGCCGCGGCCACGAACAACTGGCGCTTGTGCTGGGCGCGCTGATCGCCAACGGCCAGCACGTCGAGCGTCAGTTCCTCGACCGGAATATCGACCTTGTCCTTGATCTGCCACCGCGCTGCCGCCTTCATTTCATCGGCAGGCACCGCAGGCGCGTCGATCTGCAGCAACTGGCAATCCGACAGGCCGAGCACGGTGATCACATTGGCGCCCGGCAGATTCAGCGCCTGCACGAGCTTGGTCAACTGCTGCGGACTGTCGGCACCGCAGGGCTCGGTGCCACTGCGCACGATCTGTCGGCCAAGCACTTCAACGTAGCTGAACGCGTCGCTGCCGATCGCAATCGCCAGCCGACCGGCCGAACTGATGGGCTTCTTGTTCCAGGGAAACTTCATGATCGTTGGTGCTTCCGCCGATTGACCGCTTTTTGCTCAGGCGTTGACCACGGGTGCATCGACGCCTTGGGGAGTGACGCGTTCGATGCTATGGATGTAACAGCGGGTCAATGCCTCAAGGAGCGGCGTGAAACAACCCTGTTTCTGCGGCGGCGCGACAGCTTCGAGCCTCAGTAGCTCTCGCGCCGGTAGAAGAGGTTCTGCTGGGTGCTTTGCTGCCCGAAGGTCGCGCGAGCCGCAGGGTCCTTGGCGTAGCTGCTGCCGCACCAGGCGCCACGCAGGTAGGCGAGGTTGCCTGCCGCGGTCGCCGCCGTGGTGGGTGTCCAGGTCTGCAGGCACGACGCATCGGTCGCACTGCTGCCCAGGCTCAGCGCCACGTCGTAGGTGCCGACATGGCCGGCCACCGGTGCGGCCAGCCTCAGCAGGCCGGTGCCGCTCGTGATCGTGATGGCGCCAGCGGCTGCGGTGTCGCTGCTGGTGATCAAGCGCATCAGGTTGCCGAAGTTGAAGGCGGTCGTGGGTACGGTGGTGCAGCTGTCGAGGGTGTTGGTGTCCCAGGCGCTGCCGCTCCAGTACTGCGCTGTCACCGGCAGCGACAGCGTTCGATCGGCCGGGCCGACCGCGCTCGACAGCCTCAGGCGACCGAAGCGCAGCGCCACGCTGGCGACGCCCGCGCGGTCGTTGCTGCCGCCCGCGGTGCTGGCCATGTCGAAGGCCGAGATCGTCACGCCATCGCTGTCGGTGGGTGCGATGCCGAAGCTGGCGTTGAACGGACCGTCCGGCGTGGCCGCCCGCGTCGCGCTGGCAATCACCGACACGCCGCTGGCCACGCCGTTGGACCAGCTGCCGGTAGCGGTGCCCAGAATCAGACGCCCGCTGGCGACCGAGAAGGTGGTGGTGCCGCCGAGTCCGGCCAGGTTCCAGCTGCTCGCCGAAGTGGGGTCCAGCTTGGCGAAGCTGCCGGTGTAGTTGGCGGTGGTGGTACCGGAAGTGTTCTGCGCCGTCAGCGTGAAGCCGAGGCTGAAGTTTTCGCCGAGGTGGGTGAAGGCCGAGGCGGGCGAGCAGGCCCGGCCGCTGCGATGGGTGACCGAGGGGCTGCTGAGCACGAACCTGGCAGGGATGAAACGGCCGACGTTGCCACTGGCTGTGCCGCTCACGCTGCCGGTGTTGAGGTAGCTCCCGCTGGTGAGGCTTGGATTCAAGGTGATGATGCCCACCTCGCTGTAGCTCAGGTTGCTCACCAGCGCGACGCCGCTGGAAAAGCTGCCGCCAGCGATCGTTCCGTTCGACAGGATGCCAAGACTGCCGCCGCTCGGCAGCACCAGGCTGCGGCCCAGCGTCACGCCTTCGGGCGTGCTTTCGCGGCCGAAGTTCGGGGTGGCTGAGCCCGCTGCGTTGACGGCCGCGATGCTGGCCGAGAAGTTGCCGCCGGCCTGAATGAAGGCTTGACCACCGGCTGAGGTGGCGGCCGGGTTGTTGCCGCCTGCGACAGCGCAGTTGCCGCTGGCGGTGGAGGTGCACTTGACGGACGAGACGGTGAAGGTCGACGGACGTGAAACGAACGAACCCGCGCCTTGCATCACCAGCCCGCTCTCCGTGCCGCTGCTGCTACCCGTGTAGCGGGCGGTGAGCCCGACGCTGCCGACGTCTGCGTACTGCACCGTCGTCGTGGCCACACCCGTGCTGTCAAAAGCCAGGCTGACGCCAGTACCTGTTGCGTCGCAAGCGGCCGCTGCGCTGTTGCCGGCGTTCAGCGCCTTGCCGCCCACCCTGACCGCAAGCGTGCCGCTGTTCGGGTTGGCGTACGCGCAGCTGAAGTTCACCGTCTTGCTGACGCTGCCGAAGGCAGGCGTGCAGGCCAGGCTGCTCGACGAGGTCCTGACTGCGCTCACCGTCACACTCTGTGTGGTCTCGGCGACATGGTTCGGCACGTTGAAGATGAAGCCCGAATCGGCGGCCGTCCAGGTGCATCCGGGTGTGCCGAAGTTGCATGTGGTGGCATTGATCGATGAAGGTGACAGGCTGCCAATGCCGAGCACGACGCTGCCAACGGTCGTGACCTGAAAGCTCTTGGTGACTGAACTGCTGCCCGACGGGATGGCGAACGTGGCACCCGGTCCGAAGCCGGTGCTGCCATCCCAGTTGACGGTGGCGGCACCCGTCGCAGTCAGCGTGCCTGAGACGCCTCCGGTGTAGAGCGATGTGCAGGCCAGATTGGCGCAGGCGCGAACAGTCACTGTTCCCTGGGCGCAGGTGACGCCACTGCCGCTGGCGTGAAGGATCTCGAGGTGATCGACGTTGAAGACGGGACACGTGCGCGTTTTGCCCGACAGTGTGCTGACCTGCGCTTGCGTGAGCACGTAGTTGAAGATCTCGACCTCATCGATCTGGCCATTGGCCGAGTTGACGCTGCCCAGCGTGTCCGCCACGCCGATCGGGTTGTCGCCAACGTAGAGAAGGCCGACTTGTGTCGTCACCGTTCCATCGCTGGTGAACGCCGAGGCCGTGGGGGTGCCGGCATTGATGAGGATCTGCAGGTTGTCCTGGTTGACGCCGGCACTTCCATTGAAGTTCCAGGTGATGGCCACATGCACCCAGGTGTTGGCAGCAAAGCTCTGGGCCGCCGAAGTGACCGAGCGAACGGCGCCGGTGCTGTCCGTGACCTTGAACACCAGCGCACCCGAGGCGGTCTTGCTGAGGAAGAACCACTGGCCGTTCGCCGTCGTGGCGTCGAGCAACTGTGCAGATTGCGCGGTCGCGCCGCTCCAGGCGAGGTTCGAGCGGTACCAGAAGCCGATCGAGCCGGTGCCCAGCAGGTTCAGCGCGCCGGTCGAGAGGTTGAGTCCGGTCTGGACGGCGTCAACGGTTGACGTCGCTGTGTGCGCAGGTATGTTGGCGGCGCGACAGAGTTTGCCTGTCGAGGTCGTCTGTGCGCTGCCCAGCGCTGTGCCATGGCGGGCGGCTGTTGATGAGTCCTTCACCTCGCTTGCGACTCCGCGGGCCCAGGATCCTTCGTCGAAGGCGTAGGCGGCCAGCGGTGCTGGCAGGTAGAACTTGATGGCGGTGAACGGCGGCGGCTCGGCCGACGCACCGAAGGCCAGGACCTGGAAGTTGGTCGTCGTGAGCTGCCAGCCGATCTGGGCGATGCCTGTGCCACCGTGGACGACATTGCCGTACTGATAGACGAAGGTGCCGTCCTCGTTGAGGATCACCTGCAGATCGAAGGAGCCGCTGGTGTTCGTGGCAGTGACCCACTCGGGTACGTTTTTCCAGGTCACCACGAACTGCCGGGAAGGCGCGGTGCCAATCGTCGCAAAACTGATGTAACAGGTGCTGCTGCTGGTGCAGGGCGTCTTGTTGGCGGCGGAGGGCCAGTTCGGCTTGTCGACCAGGTTGGTCGGGTCCAGGTCGACACCGAACACCTTCATCGTGGCGTTCATGCTGGCGTTGGGATACACGTAGGGGTAGGTCTGCGGCGGGCCGATGTTGGCGGTGCCTGAGCCGCAGGTCGCGTTGTTGAACTGCAGTCGACCGTTGGTCATTACCTGCACCGTGGTGTAGTTGGTGGTGCCGAAAGTGAAAGTGAAGCCGATCGGGATCGCGTCGCTCAGCGTGTCGTCGAGCGTTGGGGGCGCGGTGCCGCAGCCGGTGGCATTGAACTTGTAGGGCGTCGTGTTGTAGCCGATCTTGCTGTGCGTGCTCGAGTCGATGAAGCTGTAGGTGGTGGAGGCGCTGGTGTAGGTCTGGGCGAGTGCTGCCGTGCCCAGGCCCAGCAGGACGGCCATGCCCAGCCACCTCAGCGTGGCAAGCAGGCGACGCAGAACCGAGGACGTCTTCATCGCACCACCGTCCATGTCAGCTGGCGCTCGACATAGGTGTTGCTCGGGCTGGCACCGGTGTTCGGGCAGGCCCCGCTGCTCGGCGCGTTGCAGGCGTTCGCAGTCAGCTGGTAGAAGCCCAATGCGGTGCTGCCATCGGTGCCTGCCGTTTGGCTGCAGCTGACGGTGATGGTGTAGTTGGTCAAGCCAGTCACGGTGAAGCTGGCGGTGCCGAAGCATGAGGGTGCGGCTGCTGGCGGCGCGGGGTTGCGCAGCACCTGGAAGGCAGCCCATTCCAGCCCGGCGCGCGCAGCCTGCAGGGCGCGGGCCGACTCGACTTCGGCGGCTGAGCCCAGATGCTGGCGCGTGCTGACGCTCGCGATCGCTGCGCCCAGGGCGGCGAGCACCACGATGATGAAGAGCACCGACACCAGCGTGAAGCCGGCGGCACGGCGCTCAGGGCTGGTTGCTGACGTAGACCGCATGCTGCAGGCTCACGCTTTCGGTGTTGGTGGAGGTGTTGCCCGACAGTGTCAGCTGGAGGTTGACGAGGGCGGCGCGCGCGGCCACCAGCGTGCCTTCGACGCTGAAGCGGCAGGCGGTGACGCCGGTGGCCAGCACCGCACTGCTGCCGCCGCTGGGCGGGTCGGGCTGTGCCGCGACGAAGCCGTAGCCCTGGTAGCGCCTCAAGGTGCCGGCCGCCAGATCGCAGCGGTAGGTGACGGGTGTGCTCACTGCCATCACGCGGTACGGCGGGGCGTAGTCGCCGACCGGCAGGCCGGCCAGCGAGCTCAATGTGATCGAGGTGGCTGCACCTGCCCCGTTGGTGGCGGTGCGGCGGTTGGATGTGGCCTGGGCAGCGGCGCTGCTGTTGTCGGCATAGGCGTTCGAGCCGGTCACGTTCGGGCCGAGGTTGTAGAAGACCAGCTCTTGCGACGCCGTCACGGTCAACGGCGGGCCGACGATGTCGAAGCTGGTGTCGAGCGTGCCGAAGTTGAGCGGATCGCCGCCCTCGGTGGCGTATCGCGCCGCACCGGTGGTCGGGATCAGTTCCAGCCCCAGGCCGGATGCGGTGACGCGCACGCTGTTGGGCAGGGCGATCGCCAGGTCGCGGCCGATGCGGCGCATCGACAGGTCGGCCGTGTCGACCAGACCGGCGCGTGCCACTGCGGCCATGTAGCCCTGGATCGGTTGCACGATGAAGCGGCCGACCACCGCGAACAACACGCCGGTGACGGCGATCACCATCACCACCTCGACCAGCGTGAAGCCGTGCGAGGTTCGGTGTGCTCGTGGCATCTCAGAGCGAGTCATTGGGCGCAAGGCGGGTGCGGTAACCGTCCAACGTCAGCGTGCCGCCCCGCGGATCGGTGACGGTCACGCTGATGCGCAGCGCATCGCCGCTGGCGGCGGTCATGGTGTTCAAGGCCGTAGCGGTCACGGACACGCTGGCGCGGTAGCCCGACAGTCCGGCCACCGCGGTGTTGGTGATGTCGACGATGCCGTTCATCGAGTAGCCGTGGTAGTCGTTCACGTTGTCGAACTGCGGCGTGGCGAAGCGGTTCTCGCCGCCCTCCGGCCCGATGGCATCGGCGCCGCTGGCGCAGCCGGCCGTGCTGGTGGCGGTGGTGACATTGGTGTCGTCACCGTCGCAGAAGGTGAACGGCATCAGGCTCACTTCTTCCAGCACGGATTCGGCGATGGCCAAGGACTGCCGGCGCAGCATGGGGTCGGCGCTGGTGCCGGTGGTCTGGATGAACACGCTCAGCACCGCAGCCAGCGCAGCGCTGACCACGGCGATGAAGATCACCAGCTCAATCAGTGAGAGACCGCGAACACGGCGAGTCGAAACCGGGTTGCGGCAGTGCGTGGACAACGGGTACATCGTGGCCTCGGAGTGTTCCGGGGTCGATGCTAGGGACGTCCGTCAGCCGTGATGTCTCAAGGAGCGGCGCGAAACAGGCCTGTTTCCGTCTCGATCTGGTAGGCCAGGGTGGTCGAACCGTGGCTGATGGTGACCGGCAGCGCGCTGCCGGTCGAGGTGACCGCGCGGCCGCTGTTGCTGGCGTTGAAGGTGACGGTGCGAGTGCCAGCCTCGGCCAGGCAAGGCGAGGTGCTGACCGGGCAGGTGACCGAGACGATCGTGCCGCCGGCCAGATAGCCGAAGGTGGCGCCAGTGGTCGTGAAGGTGCCGACGACAGGCCGCCGCTGGGTCAGCGCCAGGCGTTGCATCGCAGCGGTCTGGGCCTTCAGTTCGTCGGCGAAGGCACGCAGGCGGAAGGTCGTCAGGTCGAGCGCCGGCAGCGCAAACACCGCCAGCACGCCGATGATCACGATCACCATCACCAGCTCGACCAGCGTGAAGCCGGCCTCGCGATGGAAAACGCCGCAGGTCGGTGCGGACGCTGCGGCGTGATTAGGTGCCATCGTGCGACGGGTTGGCGGCTGCCAACCCAGAAACATCAGCTGATGCCCATGCCAACGAACGTCGCGGTGACCGCTGAGCCTGCGCTCGGTGTGAAGGTCAGAGTGCACTCGGTTGACGCGCCGTTGGCGATCGTTGCGGATCCGATGGTGTAGGTGCCGCCTTGTATCGGCAACGCCGTGGTGTAAGCGCCCGTGGTGTAGCTTTGCAGCGCCTTGGCGACGTCCTGGCAGTCGGTCACGGCGATGCCCTTGCCACTGTTTGCGGTGCGGGCGGCGAAGTTGACTGCGGCAGCAGCGCCCAGCGAGCCGGCCACGCCCTGTACAGCGGCCTGGTTCGCATCGGACTTCAGGTCCAGGTACTTGGGAATGGCCACGGCGGACAAGACGCCGAGGATGACGATGACCATGATCAGCTCGATCAGGGTGAAACCGGTTTGGCGGGAGCGCATGACTAATCTCCAGTTTGGAATAAGGGGTGGAACGCCGGGGTCGGAATGACGGCCTCGGCCCGTGCTTGTCATATCGGATGCCCCGGCGGGTTTCTTGAGCGTTTCATCACGATTTGCCTCAAAAAACACCGGGCATTGGCTCAGCCACCACCCCGGCCCTGTGCGGCGCCGCCCAGGTTCCACAGCGGCAGGAAGATGCCGAGTGCCAGCACCAGCACCATCGCGCCGATGACAGTGAGCAACAGTGGCTCGATGCTGGCCGAGAGGCCCTTGATCGCGTAATCGGTCTCGCGTTCGTACATGTCGGCGACTTCGATCATCAGGCTGTCGAGGTCGCCGGTTTCCTCGCCGATTGCAATCATCTGCAGCACCACCGGCGTGAAGATGCCTGCGGCGGCCGCGCAGCGCGAGACGGTTTCGCCGCGTTCGATGCCTTCGCGCATCTGCTCGATGCGCTGGGCGATGTAGGCGTTGTCGACCGTGTTGGCCACCACCGACATGGCGCGGCTGATCGGCACCCCGCTGCGGCTGGCGATCGCGAAGCTGCGTGCGAAGCGTGCGAGCGTGCCCTTCAGCACGATCGGCCCGGCGATCGGCAGTTTCAGCTTGAGGCCGTCCCAGATCAGCCGGCCAGGCGCAGTCGCCAGCCAGGCGCGCACGCCCCACCAGAGGCCGACGCCACCGGCCAGCAGCAGCGGCCAGGCGTCGACGGTGAATTTCGAGATGGCCATCAGCAGCCGGGTGACGGGAGGCAACTCGGCCTTGAACTGCGCGAAGACGGTGGCAAAGGTCGGGATGACGAACAGATTGATCACCATCATCGCGATGAAGATGGCGATCAGCACCATCGTCGGGTAGCGCAGCGCCTGCTTGATGCGTGCGCGCACGTCGAGCTCGAACTCGATGTGCTTGGCCAGCCGGTCGAACACCTCGGTCAGCCGGCCGCTGATTTCGCCCACACGCACCATCGCCACATAGAAACCGTTGAAGGCCTCGGTGTGGCGCTTCATCGCGGTGCCGAGTTCGTGGCCCTGTTCCAGGTTCGCCCGCAGGTCGGCCAGCATCGTGCCCAGCGAGGGCTTGCTCGCCGACGCCTGCAGGCTGGACAGCGCCCGCAGGATCGGCACGCCGGCGCGTTGCAGGGTGTGCATCTGGCGCGAGAAGATCAGGATGTCTTCGTCCTTGATGGGCGCGCTGCCCATGCCCGGCCACAGGCTGATGCTGGCGCCAGCGCTGGGAGCGGGTGCCTGCTTCTCGGTCAGTGACACCAGGATCGTGCCGTTGGCCTGCAGCAGCGCGGCTGCGGCACCGGCGTTGTCGGCCTCGATCTCGCCGAGCGCTGCTTCGCCGCCCGGCCTTCTTCCCGTCCAGCTGAAGGTCGTCATCTCAATCGCATTCCGTGGCCAGGCGCATCGCTTCGGCCACCGAGGTGGATCCGCCACGCACCAGTGCGAGCGCGCGGTGCGCCATCGTGCGGCCCTGCATCTGCTCGCGGGCCAGCTTCGAGAACTCGACCGGGTCGGCTCGGGTGGCCGCCTGGGCGAGCTGGATGTTCATCTCCAGCATCTCGTAGACGCCGATGCGACCCACGTAGCCCGAGCCGTTGCAGCCGGCACAGCCGCGACCACGCAACGTGCGTTCGCTGGCTGCGCCTTCGCCGCCCATCGCGGTCAGCCAGCCGGCTTCCTGAGGGGTGGGAATGTGGGGTTCGGCGCAGTTGCTGCAATTCGCGCGCACCAGCCGCTGTGCGATCACCGCCTGCAGCGAGCTGGCCACCATGAAGGCAGGTGCGCCCATGTCGAGCAGCCGGAACGGTGCGCTGAGCGCATCACGGGTGTGCAGCGACGACAGCACCATGTGCCCGGTGATGGCGGCGCGCAGGCCGATGTCGGCAGTTTCAGGGTCGCGGATTTCGCCGACGAGGATCACGTCCGGGTCCTGCCGCAAGGTGGCGCGCAGCACGCGGGCGAAGCTCAGCTCGATCTTTTCGTTGACCTGCACCTGGGTCAGGCCGGGCAGCCGGTACTCGATCGGGTCTTCGACGGTGATGACCTTCAGCCGCTCGGCATCGATCTCGGCCAGCGCCGCATACAGCGTGGTGGTCTTGCCGGCGCCGGTCGGTCCGGTGACCAGCACCATGCCCGAGGTGCGGCCCAGGATTTCCTGGAAGCGGATCAGCAGGTCCTGCGGCATGCCGATCTCGTCGAGGCGGCGCATGCCCTTGCCGTGGCCCAGGAGCCGCATGACCACCGACTCACCGTGGTGCGAGGGCATGGTCGAGATCCGTACATCGATGCCGTTGTCGCGCACGCGCACGGTGAATCGGCCGTCCTGCGGCAGGCGTTTTTCGGAGATGTCGAGCCCGGCCATCAGCTTCAAGCGCTGCGCCAGCGCGCCGGCGATGCGCTTGTCGGCCTGCGTCTGGGTCTGCAGCACGCCATCGACGCGGCTGCGGATCACCAGGCCGCCATCCTGCGGCTCGATGTGGATGTCGGATGCGCCCATCTGCACCGCGTCTTCGAAGACGCTTTGCAGCAGCCGCACCACCGGAGCGCTTTCGGCGGCGGCACTGGCGTCCAGCGTGCTGGTGTCGGCAACGGCGCCGACGTCGATCTCGAGCGCCTTGGCGAGGCCGGTGATCTCGTCGGTGCGCCGGTAGTGGCGGTCGAGTGCCGGCACCAGCTGGCTCTCCGGCACCACCGCCACGCGCACCTGGCGTTTGAGCAATCGGCTCAGCTCATCGTAGGCCACCAGATCGAGCGGATCGACGAAGCCGACCAGCAGATGCTCGCCCTGGTCTTCGAGCACGATGGCGCGCAAACGGCGCGCTGGTGACTCGGACAGCAGACGAACGGTCTCGCTCTTGAGCGTGTAGTTCTTGAGGTTGACTGCCGGCACGCGCAGCTGGCGCGCCAGGCCGTGGGCCACCGCCTCTTCAGTGACGAAACCGGCTTCGATCAGCAACCGGCCCAGCCGTTTGCCAGTGCCGCGCTGCATTTCGAGGGCCTTTTGCAGCTGCTCCTCGGTGATCAGCATCTGCTTGACCAGCACGTCGCCCAGCCGCAGCTTTTCGCGCCGCGCCGGGGCGGGCGCTGGCATCGGTGCTGGGGTCGCTGCGGGCGTGGCCGCCGCGGCGATGGCCGAGGCGGTGAGGTCCTCGGTCGCAGCCCATTGCAGTGGGGTCAGCATGTCGGCCATGGCGGTACTCGGTGATCTCGGTGTTGTGTGCGTTCCCGTGGAAGGCGCTGCGGTGCCCGCGCACAGGCGCAAGCGGCGCACATCCTCCTCTGCTCAATGATGGTGTGGACGGCGCTGGCGCAAGGCCCGATATCCGCCCGACTCAGCCCCCAATTCCTGCGATCGGCCATGCCGAGCCGCCACCGGATCAGTGGTTGCTGGTGGCGTGCACGTCCTCAATGGAGGTGATGCCGGCGAGCACCTTGGTGATGCCATCCTGACGCAGCGTGCGCATGCCTTCGCGCAGCGCGAGCTGCTGCAGCGCTTCGGCACGCTCGCCGGTCTGCACCATGCGGCGCAGCCCCCGCGAGATGATCATCAGCTCGTGCAAGCCGGCACGGCCCTTGTAGCCGGTGTGGTCGCAGCGGGCGCAGCCGGGGCAGTGGTACTTCAACAAGTGGCCGTCGCTGCCGTGGTGTTCGATCCATTCGGCGCGAAGCGCCTGTCGGTCCGGGGTACCTTCGGGATCGCCCATGAAGGCATGCAGGTAGTTGTCGAGCCACTCATCGACCTCGGCCTCGCTGGCCGGCCGGCTCTGGCGGCAGCCGCTGCACAGGCGGCGCACCAGCCGCTGCGCCAGCACCGCCAGCAGCGAGTCGGCGAAGTTGAACGGGTCCATGCCCATGTCGAGCAGGCGGGTCACGGTTTCGGGCGCGCTGTTGGTGTGCAGCGTGCTGAGCACCAGGTGGCCGGTCAGCGAGGCCTCGACCGCCATGTGCGCAGTCTCTTCGTCGCGGATTTCGCCGACCATGATCACATCGGGGTCGGCGCGCAGGAAGGCGCGCAGCGCCTTCGCAAACGTCCAGTCGATGCGCGGGTTCACCTGCACCTGGCGCAGGCCGGCCTGGGTGATTTCGACCGGGTCCTCGGCCGTCCAGATCTTGCGCTCGGGCACGTTGATCGAGGCCAGCGCCGAATGCAGCGTGGTCGTCTTGCCGGAGCCGGTGGGGCCCACGCAAAGCACCATGCCGTAAGGCCGGTTGATCGCCGTCTTCAGCTGGGCGAGGTTGTGTGGCGACATGCCGATCTGTTCCAGCGGAATCGGCTTGGCCGAGGCCAGGATCCGCATCACCACGTCTTCGAGGCTGTTGTTGGTCGGGATCGTGGCCACGCGCAGTTCCAGCTTGTGCTGGGCCGAGAAGCGGGCAAAGTTGATCTTGCCGTCCTGCGGTTTGCGACGCTCGGAGATGTCGAGGTCGCACATGATCTTGATGCGTGCGATCAGCGACGAGCGGTAATTCGGTGGCAGCTCGAGGTAGGTGCGCAGCACCCCGTCCTTGCGGAAGCGGATGCGGATCTTCTCGCGCCCCGGATAGCTTTCGATGTGGATGTCGGAGACACCGTCCTTGTGCGCCTCGATGATCATGTTGTTGATCAGCCGCACCAGCGAGTTGTCCGACTGCTCGATCGGGCGGTCGTCGGGCGTGCTGGCGTCGTTCTCTCGCTCCAGCGTCTCGACCAGCTGCTCGGTGCCGATCAGTTCGGGCGGGAGCACGCTGTCGGGCTCGTCGCTGCGCGCCCGGGTGACTTCCATCGCACCGATCTGTTCGTAGACCGCGTGCGTTCGCAGCTCCATCGAGCGGCTTTGCGCCAGCACGGGCAGTACCTTCATCTGCGCCGAGAACTCGACCTCTTCGGTGACCGCACGCCGGCGTTCCGGGTCTTCGAGCGCGATGACCAGCCGCCCGTCGCGCACCAGCAGCGGCAGCACGCGCAGCCGCGAGGCGATCGCGAACGGCAGCTTGCGCAGCGCCTGCGCATCGACCGGGAATGTGTCGACGTCGACCAGCGGGTAGCCCATCTTGCGGGCCATCGCCACCTGCAGCTCGGGACGGGTGATGACGCCATCGCGCACCAGGATTTCGCCCAGCGGCACGCTGCGGTCTTGTTGCTGATGCTGCAGCGCCTCTTGCAGCTCGGCGTCGGTGATCAGCCCCAGCGACAGCAGTGCCTCGCCGATGCGCACCAGCGGCATCCGAGACTGATGGTCCAGCGCAGCGAGCAACTGCTCGGGCGTGACGATGTTGCGCGTGACGAGGATGTCGCCCAGCTTCTGCTGCCGCAACTGCGCCTGCTGCGCCGCTGCCTGCTCGACTTGCCGGGGCGTGGCCGCGTGCTGCTCGATCAGCACGTCGCCGATGCGCGAGCCGATGTCGAATGCGCTGTAGGTTGTCGCAGGGACGAACACCCGGGTCACGGCAGCCTTTGCCGATTCTGCAACCGGTGGAAACAGGAACAGGCCGAAGGGGGTGGCCACATGGCCTTGCGTCAGCCCACGCCACTCGCCGCCCGTCGTCCAGCTCAGGCAGAAAGGTGTCGGTGCAGCGCTCGGAGCGGGTGGTGTGGTGTCGTCGCCATCGATCGGCAAGGCCTGGATCGGTGCAGTCAGTTCGATCGACCGGAACTGGTCGAAACGCAGCTGCACGCCACGGCGCGAGGGCGGCAGCTGGACCAGTGCGATCCCCAGATCCGGCTTCAGCAAGAGGAGCTGCCCGGGCATCAGCTTGTCGTTCAGGCCGGTGATCGTGCAGTCGAGAGGGGCCGTTTGTGGCAGCGCCTGTGGGTAGACGGCGAACGGGGGCGTTGGCCAGCAGAACGCAGACGGAGCGCTGCCATCGGGGCGCTCGTCGCTGCGCCAGTGCAGCGGTGTCAGCATGTCGGCCATGAGGTTCTCGAAAAGCGCGGTCGGCCGCGGGGCGGTGAGACATGCAGTCCCTCCGATCGACCCCTGCGGACAGGGCGGTGGGGGCGAACAGGGAGCCTGCGCGCAGATATTGCCCGTCCGGGCTGGTAGCGAAGCCCCGATAAGCCGGGGCTGATGCCCGCAGTTCCGCAGCTCCGTGCTCGGACGGACTCAGTCGCGCAGCTGGTACTCGATGATCAGTGCGGGCGGCACCTTGCCGTACTCGTCGCGCGGCAGCACCTCGGTCCGCTCGATGGCGCGCACCACCGCGCTGTCCCATTCGGGCACGCCGCTGCCCTTGACGATGCGGCTGGACATGATCCGGCCGTCTGGCGCCAGCCGGACATCGACCTCGACCTTCGGGTTGCCGGGGATCGTGTCGGGAAAAGACACATTCGGGCGGATGCGGCCCTTGATCCGGCCGATGTAACTGGCACTGGGGCCAGCGTTCTGCAGGGCGGTGCCGGTGGCATTGGCATCGCCAGTGGCGCCAGCCAGGCTGGCGATGCGCTGCATCTGTGCTTCGCGTGCCTTGGCCAGTGCGGCGTCCTGTTTCTTCGCCAGTTCGGCCTTCGCCTTGTCAGCCTCGTCCTTGCGCTTTTGCTCGGCGAGCTTCTCGGCCTTGGCCTTGTCCGCTTCTTCCTTGCGCTGCTTGGCGAGCTTGTCGGCGGCGGCTTGCTCGGCCAACTCCTTCTTGCGCTTGTCTTCCAGCCGCCTGGCCTTTTCGATCGCGATCTGGGCGTCGGGAACGGGCTCCTCCTTGACCACCGGCTTCACCGGTTCTGGCGTCGGCACGGGCTTCACGGGCTGCGGCGGAGGTGGCGGCGGTGGTTCCGGCTCGGCAGCGCGCGGCGCGGCGATCTGCGGCACCGAGGCCCACAACTCGGCCTCCACGCCCTCGGGCGGGCTGGCACGCCAGCTCACCCCCAGCGACAGCGCGGCAATCAGCAGCCCATGCGCGATCAGTGCCATCAGGAGGCCACGGCCCAGCCCGACCTGGGTGCGCGGCAGGAAGAGATCACGCTCCAGAGCGCCTGCTGCCATCAGCATCGACTCCGCGGCGCGTTCATGCGCCGTTCTTCACCGACAGCCCGACACGCTGCACGCCGGACTTCTGCAGCCGGTTCATCACATCGACGACCGTCTGGTACTTGACCGACTGATCGGCCGAGATCACCACCGGTGTGTTGGCATTGCCCGCCTGCAGGTCGCGCACGCGCGCGGCCACCCGGTCGAGCGCGACGGGCTGGCCTTCGTCCTTGTTGTCGACGCGGATGCGCACCCGCTCGTCCTTGCCGACGATCAGCTCGACCACATGCTCCGGCCGCTGCTTGCTCTTGCCCACCGTGGGCAGATCGACCACGCCGGTGGTGATCAGCGGTGCGCTGACCATGAAGATGATCAGCAGCACGAGCATCACGTCGATGAACGGGACCATGTTGATCTCGTTGATCGTGCGGCGGCGGCCTCCGCCGCGGTGGCTGACGGTCGGCATCTCAGTGGCTTCCCAGCGCGTGGCGCGACCCACGACCGATGACCCCGGCGTTTGATCTTGGCGCGCTTGCCTGGAACGCTGGGTACCTCCCTCCGCGAATGTCCCCCGGCTTCGCCTCCTCCTTTATTTCGCTGCGTGAGATACCCAGCGTTCCAGGCACGGGTGACGTTGTCGCCAGGCGGCTGAGCAACCGCGGTGCCGATGGATCACGTCGACGGTGTGCGCTGCGCAGCGAAATAAAGGAGGAGGCCGCAGGCCGGGGGACATTCGCGGAGCAGTGGACGCCGTCGGCGTGATCACACCCCTCACTAACCAGCAGGCAAGGAATCAAAGAGCCAAGTTCCATCAGCGGCCTCCTGCCACTGTGGACGCTGCGGTTGTGTTGGATGGCTGCGCCATGGGTTGCCCCAGGTTGCGCTGCAGGATGTTCGAGAACTCCTCGATGAAGGTCTCGAGCTGGATCGCGATCCGGTCGATGTCGCGGGCGAAGCGGTTGTAGGCGATCACCGCCGGGATCGCCGCGAACAGGCCGATGGCGGTGGCAACCAGTGCCTCGGCGATGCCCGGTGCGACAGTGGCCAGCGTCACTTGTGTCAGGTTCGCGAGGCCGATGAAGGCATGCATGATCCCCCAGACCGTGCCGAACAGCCCCACGTACGGCGACACCGAGCCGACCGAGGCGAGGAAGGACAGGTTTGATTCGATGGTGTCGAGTTCGCGCTGGAAGCTCGCGCGCATCGCGCGGCGCGAGCCGTCGAGCAGGGCGCCAGAGTCCGTGACCCGCCGCTCACGCAGCTTCATGAATTCGCGCATGCCGGAGGCAAAGATGCGCTCCATCGGGGCCGACGACGTCCCCCGTTTCGTGGCTTCGCCGTAGAGATCGTTCAGGTTCTTGCCGGCCCAGAAATCGCGCTCGAAGACTTCGTTCTCCGCTCTCACCTTGCGCAAGCCAAAGAGCTTGCCGAAGATCACCGTCCAGCTCGCCAGCGAGGTGATCAACAGGCCCGCCATCACCAGCTGCACCACCAGGCTGGCCTGCAACACGAGGCTGAAAATCGAGAGGTCTTGGTTCATGGAATCGGCTTGATTATTTCTGCGGAAGTGCAGTGGTGATGGCGTTCGGAATGCTGCGCGGCAGGAAGGTTCCGGCATCGACGCACACGATGCGGATCGTGCCTTCAGTGAGCAGCTCGTCGCCGCGCCACGCCTGCTGCGCGAGCGTCATCGACACACGCCGGACCTCGGCGAGCTTCACGGTGACCCGCAGCAGGTCGTCGAGCCGTGCCGGACGACGGTAGCGCATGGTGGTGTCGCTGACCACGAACATCGCGCTCTCGCTCAGGCGAAGTTGTTCCTGACCGTGACCGAGCGCGCGCAGCCATTCGGTGCGGGCACGCTCGAAGAACTTCAGGTAGTTGGCGTAGAAGACGACGCCGCCCGCATCGGTGTCTTCCCAGTAGATGCGCAGCGTGATCTCGAAGTCGGGCGAGTCGGTCATGACAGGAGCTGACGGAATCGATCCATGGCCTGCTGCAGCTGCTCCATTGAACTGGCGTACGACAGGCGCAGATAGCGTTGGGGCTCATGGCGGCCGAAGTCGCGCCCGGGGGTGACACCCACCTGCGCGCGTTGCATCAGCTCGAAGGCGAAATCCCAGCTGCCGCCGGGCAGGTGTGCGCTGTGCGCGGAACAGTCCGCCCAGACGTAGAACGCGCCGTCGGGCTCGACCGGCACCGTCAGGCCGTGCGCATTCAGGGCGGGAACGAGGAAATCGCGGCGCGCGCGAAACGCCAGCCGGCGCCGTTCGTACTCCGCCAGCGATTCGGGCTCGAAACAGGCCAGCGCCGCATGTTGCGCGACCGACGAGGGGCAGATGAACAGGTTCTGCGACAACTTCTCGATGGCCGGCACCAGGGCCTCGGGCACGACCAGCCAGCCAAGCCGCCAGCCCGTCATGCTGAAGTACTTGGAGAAACTGTTGATCGAGATCACATCGTCGCCGTGGCGCAGCGCGGAATCGCTGAAGCGCTCGTCGTGACTCAGGCCCAGGTAGATCTCGTCGACGATGGTGAAGCCGCCGCGTTCGCGCACCACATCGACGATGCGGCCCATCTCGGTCGGGGCGATCGAGGTGCCGGTGGGGTTCGATGGCGAGGCCAGCAGCACGCCACGGGTGTTGTCGCCCCAGGCCTGGCTGACTGCATTGGCATTGAGCTGGAAGCGATCGGCAGCGGTCGTCGGCAGCAGCACTGCGACGCCGTCGGCGGCAGCCACGAAATGCCGATTGCAGGGGTAGCCGGGGTCGGGCAGCAGCACTTCGTCACCAGGGTCGATCAAGGCCAGACAGGCCAGTTGCAGCGCGGCCGAGGCGCCGGCGGTGATCACGATGCGCTCGGGCGCGATGTCAAGCGCGAACCGCTGTGAATACCAGCTGCTGATGCGTTCGCGCAAGGCCATCAGCCCGCAGGCATCGGTGTACTGCGTGCTGCCGTCGCGGATGGCGCGCTGCGCGGCTTCCTGGACCAACGGCGGTGCGGTGAAGTCGGGCTCGCCGATGTTCAGGAAGATCATCGGCCGGCCCCCTTGCTTGGGGTCGCACAGCGGGCCGCGGGACAGTGCTGCCGCGGCCTTGGCGCACTCCATCACGTAGAACGGCTCGATGAAACTCAGACGGCGCGACAGGCGTGGCGACGACCTCATGTCGGATGGTGTCGCTTCAGCGTCGGGCTGCGCGCGCCGCCTCGACTTCGGCGGGCCGCAGGTCGGCGGCGGCCTTGTCGATCACGCCGTTGACGTACTTGTGGCCATCGGTGCCCCCGAAAATCTTGGCCAATTCGACCGCTTCGTTGATGACGACACGGTAGGGAATATCGAGGCAGTGCATCAGCTCGTAGGCCCCGATCATCAGGACACCATGCTCGACGGGCGACAGCTGGCTGGTCTTGCGATCGACATGACGCGCCAGAGCCTTGTCGATCGTGGCGGCTTCGTCGATGCAGCCGTGCAGCAGCATCTCGAAGTGCGCGGGATCGCAGCGCTCGAAACCCTCGCGCTCACGAACGTGTGCACCGATCACCGTGGCGCGCTCACCCGACAGCAGCCACTCATACAAGCCCTGCAAGGCCAACTCGCGCGAGCGGCGACGGGTCGACTTCTGCGAGGCCTTCTTCGATGCCGGGCGTGCTGCTGGGCTGGGTGCTGCAATGTCGAGCTTCGTTTCGGTTTCGGTCACGACAGGTCTTCCATCAGGCGCGCCATCTCGATGGCCACTCGGGCGGCATCGCGCGCCTTGTCTTCGGCACGTTCCCAGGCCTGGGCTTCGTCCTCGACGGTCAGGATCGCGTTGGCCACCGGCAGCTGGTGGTCGAGCGAGACGCGGGTGACGCCGGCGCCGCTTTCGTTGGCCACGAGCTCGAAGTGGTAGGTCTCGCCGCGGATGATGCAGCCGATGGCGATCAGCGCATCGAAATCGTCGCTGTCGGCCATTGCCATCAGCGCGACCGGAATCTCCAGCGCCCCCGGCACCGTGACGTGATCGATCAGTTCGGCGTCGACACCCAGGCGCCGCAGTTCGGCGATGCACACCGTGGCCATGCGCTGCGTGATGTCGGCGTTGAAGCGTGCCTGCACGATCCCGATGCGCAGATCGCTGCCGTCGAGTTCGTCATCCGCAGCTTGTCCCTGGTCAGCGAGTTGCATGGGTCACCTGCGTGGAGTGAATAGGGTTCATCAGTGGCTGGCCGTTTCGGCGGCGACGAAGCCGGTGACCTCGAGGCCGTAGCCAACCATGCTGGGCATGCGGCGTGGGCTGCCCAGCAACTTCATTTTCGACACACCCATCTCGCGCAGGATCTGCGCGCCAATGCCGTAGGTGCGCAGATCCATCTGCGCCTGGGGTCGTGAGCCGGAATCACCGTGTGGCGTCAGCTTGCCCAGGAGTGCGGGGGTTCCTTCGCCACAGTTCAGCAGCACCGCGACACCACGCTCACTGGCTTGCAGCATGGCCAGTGCGCGTGGAAGCGGCCACGAATGGGCGCTGGGCCCCACGTCGAGCAGGTCCATGACCGACAGCGGCTCGTGCACCCGCACCAGCACTTCGTCACGGGAGGTCCAGTGGCCGTGAGCCAGCGCCATGTGCAGGCCACCGGTGCGGTCGACGAAGGAGGTGCACCGGAAGCTGCCTTGCTCAGTCACCAGCTCGCGCTGGCCGACGCGCTCGATCAGGGTCTCGTTGCGACTGCGGTATTCGATCAGATCGGCGATGGTGCCGATCTTCAGGCTGTGCTGCTTGGCAAAGACTTCCAGGTCCGGCAAGCGCGCCATCGTGCCGTCGTCGTTCATGATCTCGCAGATCACGGCGGCGGGCGTGAGCCCGGCCATCGCGGACAGGTCGCAGCCGGCTTCGGTATGGCCGGCGCGCATCAGCACGCCGCCATCTTGCGCCTGCAACGGGAAGATGTGACCGGGTTGCACCAGGTTGCTGGGTTTGGCGTCTCGCGCGACCGCAGCCTGCACCGTACGCGCACGGTCGGCAGCGGAGATGCCGGTGGTGACGCCCTCGGCAGCTTCGATGGACACGGTGAAGGCGGTGCCGTGCTTGGTGCCGTTGCGGCTGGCCATCGGCGGCAGTTGCAGGCGCTCGCAGCGCTCGCGGGTCAGGGTCAGGCAGATCAGGCCGCGCCCGAAGCGCGCCATGAAATTGACCGACTCGGCCGTCACGTGTTCGGCGGCCATGACCAGATCGCCTTCGTTTTCGCGGTCTTCCTCATCGACGAGGATGACCATTCGGCCTGCGGCCAGCTCCGTCAGGAGCTCGGGAATCGGGGATATCGACATCAACGGATTGTAGGTCGCGCTCCCCGCGACTCCGCGTACCGGCTGGGCGCGACCCCGCGCTCAGGCGGGCCGAACGGCAGGCGCCACCGATTGCATGCGTTCCACGTACCGGGCGATCAGATCGACTTCGAGATTGACTGCGGCACCGACCTTCAGATGACCCAGCGCGGTGTTCTCGATGGTGTGCGGGATCAGGTTGATGCTGATCTCACAGCCTGCGGTGTCGTTGGTGACGTGATCGACCACGCGGTTGACCGTCAGGCTCACGCCGTTGACGGTGATAGAGCCCTTGTAGGCGAGGAATTTCGCCAGCGTCGGAGGCACCTCAATGCGCAGCGTCCAGGATTCGCCGACGGCCGCGAAGTGGGTCACCTGACCGACGCCATCGACATGCCCGCTGACCAGGTGGCCACCCAGTCGGTCGTTGGCGCGCAGCGCCTTCTCGAGATTGACCGGGCCGGTCGCAGCGAGCCCTGCGGTTTTGTCCAGGCTCTCGGCAGAAACATCGACGGTGAAGACATCGCGGGCGGCATCGAACGAGGTGACGGTCATGCATGCGCCGTTGATCGCGATGCTGTCGCCCAGACCGACATCGCCCAGGTACTGTGGCGGCGTGGCAATCGTCAGCTGCTTGCCGTGGGAGGCGTCGGCGCCCAGGGCGCGCACGTCGGAGATCCGGCCGACGCCGGTGATGATGCCTGTGAACATCGTCGGATTGTCTCAGCCGCGGTGTTCCGCTGTCTGCGGACGCGCGAGCACGCGCAGGTCGTCGCCGACGCGCTCAATCTGATGAAAACGCAGCGCCACGGCATCGGCCAGATCTTCAAACGGACCGATCGCCGCGATGTCGAGGCCCGCGCCCAGCAGTTTGGGTGCAACGTAAATCAAGTACTCGTCGACCAGCCGCTCACGCACGAACGATCCATTGAGCTTGCGTCCGGCTTCGACATGCAGTTCGTTGACGCCACGTGCGGCCAGATCGGCCAGCATCGCCGCCAGATCAACCTTGCCATCGGCGCCCGCGACGTACGCTACCTCGATGCCGCGATCGGCGAACGCTGCGCGGCGCTCGGCTGAAGGGCTGGCCGCATAAACCAGCACCGACCCGGGCAACTCGAGGATGCGTGCGTCGAGTGGCGCGGCGAGGTGTGAATCCACCACCAGGCGCAGCGGCTGCCGAGGTGTGGGAACGAGTCGCACGTCGAGCCGTGGGTTGTCGTCGAGCACAGTGCCTACGCCGGTCAGCACCGCGCTGGCGCGGCGCCGCCAGGCATGGCCATCGGTGCGGGCAGACTCGCCGGTGATCCACTGGCTGACCCCGTTCGGCAGCGCGGTGCGTCCGTCGAGCGAAGCCGCTACCTTCAGCCGCACCCACGGACGATGACGCTCCATCCGCGAAAGGAACCCGATATTGAGTTCGCGCGCAGCCTGCGCTCCCACGCCATGGGTCACATGGATCCCGGCGGCTCGCAAGCGCTCGGCGCCAAGCCCTGCGACCAGCGGGTTCGGGTCTTCGATCGCCATCACGACGTGGCTCACGCCGGCTTGCACCAAGGCATCGCAGCAGGGCGGCGTGCGGCCGTGATGGGCGCAGGGCTCGAGCGTGACGACGACGGTGGCGCCGCGCACCGAATGGCCATGCTCGGCTGCATCGCGCAGCGCCATCACCTCCGCGTGCGGGCCGCCGGCCTGTTGGGTGTGGCCGCGGCCGATCACCTTGCCATCACCGGACACGATCACGCAGCCGACGCGGGGGTTCGGTTCACTCAGCGCAATCGCTTTCTCCGCCAGTGACAGCGCCTCGGCCATCCAGCGCTCGCAGGGGCCGTCGGGATCTGCAGTTGTCGAGCTCATCGGCAGCAGTGGGCGGTGTCAGGGTTGATGTTGGGCGGTCGAAAACGCGGTGGCGCCGGCGACGTCGCGGGTCTCGATTCTCATGGCGGTGCTCCCCGGACAGCGTTGATCGCCACGAATCACCAGAAAGTTCTGCTGCTGCAACGTCCGGTCGACGGCGGTGTAGGCGGGAGGATGCTCCTCGTTGCGGTCGATCGCAGCGCTGCGGTCGAGGTCGGCGGTGTAGCGGCAAACCTGGTGGTCTGCAGCCGTTGTGCCGAGAGACCAGCCCAGGGGCACGATGTCGCTGCGTCCGGACCAGCGCCCCGCAGCGCCCCGGATTGGCACGACGCACCGATAGGCCACGTAGCGTTCGCCGAGTTCAAGCCATTCGGCCACGCCGATGCTGGCTGGCGTGGCGAGCAGCGGCACCGCCTCGCGGCGCAAGCCATCAGCAGTGCGGTACTGCACGGTCTTCAACGCTTCGGTGCTGCACGACGGCGACGCGGCATCGGCGACATCGGTCAGGGTGACCGACAAGGTCAGGTCGAGAGGGCTGTCATTGGCCTCTTGCGGGTTGGGTGGACTGGCGTTCGAGAAGCGAACGGTGCCACTGAGCCACCGGCCGCGCAGCTCGCGGCACTGGGTCAGATCGGAGGCGCTCAGTTGTTCCGTCGCCAGGCCGCTGGGCAGGTCGGTGCAGCGTTGCGTCACCTGCGCGCTGAGGTTGTCGAACACATGGGCGATGGTGCTGGCGACGCCAGTCTTCAAGACGCTGCGACCGTCACCGAGGGTCTTCGCGCTTGCCGGAATGCCGGGCGCCCGCGCGTAGCCGCTGGCTGGTGTGAGCAGGCTGGGTGGCAAGGTGAGCGCACCTGCCAGCGCGGGGTTCTCGCCTGCGACCACAGAGTCCAGCACCGCCCGCTGGGAGCTGCCGTCGCGCGCAGTCCAGGCAACGCTGACGGTGGCCGCTTTCAGGCGAGCCGAGCTGCTGCCTTCGATCTGCCGGGTCATCCGGAACACCGTGTTGAGGGCGGCATCGTTCAAGCGCTCGACCGTCGAGGTGACGGTCGCGATGCGTTCGTAGGGCGTCATGCCGGAAGCAGCAGCGTCGGCTTGCAGCAGCGCGAAGGCACGCAGCGACTCGATGTCCTCCTGCGCGATGCGGGTCGCCTCGGAACGTTGACGGGACAGGTCGGCATGCGCCTGCAGATGAAGCTGAAGTTTCGCCATCGACAGCACACCGCCTGCCAGTACCAGGAAGGCCAGCAATGCTTCGATCAGCGTGACACCGCGTTGTCTGTGTGCACCGCGGCGCGGGAAGGTCAGAGATGAAGCGCGAGGGGTTGTCATCAGAAGTCCCTCCAACTGCCAGGAACGCGGGCAAAGCTGCCGGTGTGCAGTTGCAGCGCGCGCAGCATCTCTGCGTCGTAATGCAGGTCGGACGCACCATTGCCGCTGTAAGTGGATGCCGAGATCAGTGCGCCACGCGCCTGCGCCTGCGGACTGCTGCTGTCATCCCAGTGGATCTTGCTGGCGTACACCAGTCCGTAGAGCGTCACATCGCCGCTCAGCGTCAGCGTGCCATCGACGACCAGCAGCACCGGTCGCGCGGCCGAGCCCAGCGTCACCGGGCCCCTCAGTCGTGCGTCGCCGGTGATCGAGACCATGCGGTTGGCCGCCACGCCATTGATCGCCGAGGCCACCCGCGCTGCGCACTCGCTGCGGCAGTCGATCGCCACCACCGCGGCGTGGGTGTTCCAGTTGGCCTTGTCGACCCCGAAGTGGGTGGCGAACAGGCGGTCGCTGTCGATCGAGGACAACGCTGCGTCGTGCGTCGATACCGAGGCGCCAGCCACGCCGCCGGGCGCGGTGGTCAGCCGCAGCGCCGAGCCGATCAGGTTGCCGCCGGCGCGCACGGTGATTCCTCCCGAAGCGACATCGGGGTTGTGTACGCCGAGCGTGGCAGCCCCCACATCGACCGAGCCCTTCACCGTCAGCGCGGCGGTCGGCGCGGCCCGCAATCCGGGCAGCAGACCGAGTACCACCTGCAGGCGCGCCGACGCATCAGGGCGCCCAGCAGACCCAGGTCGGCACGGTCCGTCGGCGCTGGAACAGCCGCTCGACGTGATGCGGATCAGGCCTGGCTGCGCCTCGGCGCTGAACTGCACCGCGAAGGCCGGGTGCGGCATGCCGTCGCCTGTATCAACTGCATCCAGTGAAGGCAAGCCGTTCGATGGGCAACTGCACGACCAGCCCGCGGTCCCGCGAACGCAGGCCGCCTGCAGCGCGACGGGTGTGGTGCCTGACGTCCAGCTCACCGGTTCCAGCCTGCCGCTGTCGGGGTGGGATCGAACGAACCTTTCGCGGAAAGAAGTGTCGGTGGCGTTGGCACTGGGCAGGCATTGCCCATTGATGCGCTGTGGCTGGTTCAGCTGTGCGATGGCCCATTCGATCCCGGCTTCGGCCGCTTCGAAGGCCTGCGCTGCGCGGTACTGGTTGGCGGACGCCCGCTGCTCTAACAGCAGGCCCCGATTGGCGTAGGCGGCCACGAGGCACATCGCGAAGAGCAGCAGCAAGGTGACCGACAGCGCCGCGACGCCGCGCTGGCGATGCACCGTGTGGCTTGTGATGGTGGAGGGCGACATGACAGGCCTCACGCTGGGCATTGGCCGGTGACGGCGTCGTTGCGCAAGCGCACGCTCGTGCGCACGCTGCGCTCGACCGTGGATTCGCCGATGCCTTGGGCTGTCAGCGTCAGCATCAGGCTGCGCACATGCAGTTTCGGCGGGCAGTTCGTGTCGCTGCTCGGGCAGGGTGCGGTGCACGAACCTGCCAGGCTGCGCAGCTGTTCGGTCGGGGTGATGTCGAATCGCGTGACCTTCATCGTCGTGATGTCGGTCATCGCCTGCCATGGCGAGGTGCCCAGCTGCAGTTCGAGGACGCCGTTGCGCAGCCGATAGCCGAACTGCTCGTTGTCGTCGACGAGGTCGTTTTCCACCGTGTCACGGGAATAGCGGAAAGTGACGGCGGAGACCGGGGAGGCCGATGTCGCCAGTGCGGTGTAGGGGTTGACCGCTGGGCCGGGCGCGGTTGTCGACTCGCGATGCCAAACGCCATGGTCAGCGGCACCCCAGTAGCCGACGCGGCGCAGATCGCGCGCCATCAGTTCGGTGGTGGCGCGCAGGTCCTGCATGAGGCGGCTTTGCGCGATCAGAGAGCGGCTCTCGCGCAGGTGGGTCAGCAGTGCCGTCACGCTGGCGCCGACGATGAAGAGCCCGATCGTGATGCCGATCAGCAACTCGACCAGCGACACGCCGGCCTGCTCCCGTGTGCGGCGCGTCGCAAGCGTGGTCATCTCACAGCCTCCAGCAGCGGCTGTTCAAGGCCGCTGCGTTATCAGTCGCCTCGGTCGCACCAGAGGCATAGACGACGTTGAGCCCGTCGACAGAGAGCCGCAGGTGGCGGCAGCGCGTGTCCTGCTGCTGGCTGCCGATGGCGGAGGCACGCACCACATAGCCGTCGGCAGAACGGGCAATCAACTTGATCTCGTAGTGCCGGGATGGCGAGGTGCTGCCCAGGCCGAGCTGCGACAGTTCGCCGTAGCTCGGGTGTTCGGAGCGGAACCGCTCCTGCAGCAGTTGCACCTTCATCAATGCGAGCAAGGCGTCGGAGCGCCGGGTGCTGACCATCGTGCTGCTGAAGGCGGGGTAGGCGATCGAGGACAGCACGCCGACGATGGCGATGCAGATCATCAGCTCGATGAGCGTGAAGCCGCGCCCGCTGCGGCCTCGCGGTGTTGGCTGGGCAATCAATTCAGACGGTGACATGACGGGCTCCTCGGTGAGTGAAGGATCAGCAGCTTCGGTAGCCCGGCAGGGCGGGGCTGCCGCTGGGTGTGCAGGTGCGCACGCGCCCCAGCACGTTGACGATGTGATGGATCGAACCTGCCTTCGCTGACACGACCCTCAGCGTGCCGGTCGGTGTGCTGGTGCCGTGCAGCGGATCGAACAGGATCGAAGAAACATTGGCCTGCACGCTGAGGCCGGTCGATGCGGGCACGGCAACCGTTTTCAGCTGTACCGCATCGCCCATGCAGGCGGCGGCGGTCGTGTTGGCAACACAGGAACACTGGTTGCGCGCGCCGCTGTGGACGACGTAGCAGCTGCCCCAGGCGGCGCTGTAGAAGCTCAGGCGCAGCGGCTCATTGCGCCACACCGATGCACTGCGCACCCATTGCACGTCGGTCGCCACCTGAGCCGCCAGGCCGGCCAGACGCTGGCGCTCGATCAGTCCGCTGAAGCTCGGAGCGGCACCCCAGACCAGCACGGCAAGGATGGCCAGTGTGATGGCCGCCTCGACCAGCGTGATGCCGCGCTGCCGCTTGGCTGTTCGGGTGACGAGATGCAGTGAGTCCATGGGCTCACTGTAGAAATCACGCCCAGGTCGCGCGACCCCAGGAGGTGGGGTCGGGTCGTCCTCGCTGGAGGGCCCTCACCCGGGGGTGGGCGCCCCGGCGGTTGACCTGCCGCCGCTGTGCGCTCAGATGTCGCGGATCAGCTGCCTGAACTCGTCGACATCCTCGAAGCTGCGGTAGACCGAGGCGAAGCGCACATAGGCCACCTTGTCGATGCGCTTGAGCTCGCGCATCACCAGTTCACCCAGCCGAGTCGACGGCACCTCCTTGGCGCCGCTGTTGAGGATCTTTTCCTGCATGCGCTCGAGTGCGGCGTCGATCTGCTCGACGCTGACCGGCCGCTTGCGCAGGGCCAGCGTCATTGATGCGCGCAGTTTCGAGAGATCGAACTCGGCACGCGTACCGTCCTTCTTGACGACGGCGGGCAGCGCGATTTCGGCGCGCTCATAGGTGGTGAAGCGCTTGTCGCAACTGTGGCAGCGGCGGCGGCGGCGCACCACGTCGCCCTCATCGGACTCCCGCGTCTCGACGACCTGCGTGTCTTCGTGGCTGCAATAGGGACAACGCATGTGAAAAGGCCCGTCGCTGCGAGTTCAACAGGACGGGCCGGTACCGATCAACGCACTGAAGCGGCGCGCTTCAACGGTACACCGGGAAGTCGCGCGTCAATGCCGCGACCTTGCTGCGCACCGCGGCCAGGTTCGCTTCGTCGTGCGGGTTGTCCAGCACATCGGCGATCAGGTGGGCGGTGATGCGGGTCTGCTCTTCCCGGAAGCCGCGGGTGGTCAGCGCCGGCGTGCCGAGCCGAATGCCGCTGGTGACCATCGGCTTTTGCGGGTCGTTCGGGATGCCGTTCTTGTTGCAGGTCATGTGGGCCAGACCGAGCACTGTCTCGGCTTCCTTGCCGGTCAGGTTCTTCGGCCGCAGATCGACCAGCATCACATGGCTTTCGGTGCGCCCGCTGACGATGCGAAGGCCACGAGAGATCAAGGTCTCGGCCAGCACCTTGGCGTTTGTCACGACTTGCTGCTGGTAGGCCTTGAATTCCGGCGACAGCGCTTCCTTGAAGGCCACCGCCTTGGCGGCGATGACGTGCATCAGCGGCCCGCCCTGGATGCCGGGAAAGATGGCGCTGTTGACCTTCTTGGCGATGGCCTCGTCGTTCATCACGATGATGCCGCCGCGCGGGCCGCGCAGGCCCTTGTGGGTGGTGCTGGTGACGACATCGGCGTGCGGCACCGGGTTGGGGTAGACGCCGCCGGCGATCAGGCCCGAGTAGTGCGCCATGTCGACCATGAAGATCGCGCCGATGGACTTGGCCACGCGAGCGAAGCGCTCGAAGTCGATGCGCAGGGCGTAGGCCGATGCCCCGGCGATGATCAGCTTGGGCTTGTGCTCGTGCGCCAGGCGCTCCATCGCGTCGTAGTCGATCTCTTCCTGGGCATTCAGGCCGTAGCTGACGACCTTGAACCACTTGCCGCTCATGTTCAGCGGCATGCCGTGCGTCAGGTGGCCACCTTCGGCCAAGCTCATGCCCATGATGGTGTCGCCTGGCTGCAGCAGCGCGAAGAACACGGCCTGGTTGGCCTGCGAGCCTGAGTTGGGCTGCACGTTGGCGTAGCCCGCGCCGAACAGTTCCTTCAGCCGGTCGATGGCGAGCTGTTCGGCAATGTCCACGAACTCGCAGCCCCCGTAGTAGCGCTTGCCTGGGTAGCCCTCGGCGTACTTGTTGGTCAGCTGGCTGCCTTGCGCCTGCATGACGGCGGGCGAGGTGTAGTTCTCGGAGGCGATCAGCTCGATATGGTCTTCCTGGCGCTGGTTCTCGCGCTGCACGACCGACCAGAGCTCAGGGTCGATGTGGGCGAGGGTGGACTGGCTGCGGTCGAACATGGAACGGTCCTCTACAACGGGGATTCAGGGGTCAGTTTGCGACGGAATATCGCACGACCGGTGGCAAGCGAGACGCCAGGAGGCCACGGACTCCCGACGCCAACAGGCCGTATTTTCGCGGGTTCAGTGCAACGAGGCCAGATGCTCGTCGATTTTCCGCTCGGGTTGATCGCTCACCGCTGGTGCTGGATCGCCTACTTCTCCCGTCGCGCGCGGCGCCGACAAGATGACATTCGGCGCGTTGACTGCCACCAGCTTGCCTCCTGCGACTGCCAGCAGATGCGATTGCTCGCTCAGCACTTTGGAGGCGTAGCCGCCATCGTCGTTCAGGTTCGCCGCGCCCACATAGGCGCGCAGGCCGGCTTCGACACTGCCCGCTCGGGCAATGCATTCCTTGAGCACCTGCACGCCGACGCGCAGGTTGCTGACGGGATCGAAGGCCGCGAAGTTGCCGCCAAATGCCTCGTACTTGTCGTCGTGCACGCGGGTCATCACCTGCATCAGCCCCTGTGCGCCGACGGCGCTCTGCGCAAACGGGTTGAAACTGGACTCGATGGCCATGATCGCCAGGATCAGCGTGGGGTCCAGACCCACACGGGCACCCACCTGCCAGGCCTCGGTGACCAGTCGGCTGACGGGCTCCGGCGCCACCCTGTAGCGCCGTGCGAGCCACTGGGCGACGGCGGCCTGCTGGCGCGTCAGCTCATTCGGATCGCTCGCGGTAGCTCGCGCGATGGCGTCGGGCTCTTTCAGGTCACTGGCCAGTTGCTCAGCTGGATCGGTACGGGCCACCTGGCGCGCCTGCAGCCAGCCCAGCGCCTGCAGCTCGACGGTATGACGCAGTTCGGAATGGCCGGCCACGAAGACCACCAGTGCCACGGCGATCAGCCCCAGCAGGGCCAGCGTGTTGTGGCTGACTTCCAGCATGCCGTGCCCCACGTCCTGCAGGAAGACGGCGGTCGAGCGCACCGAAGCTCGACCCCAGTTCTGCAACGTCGAAGAAAACTCGTGAACGATGGACATGACTCTCTTGCCTCTTGGCCCCTCCAGGCGCATGCCTGTCGGGGTGGTTCGAGCTTCGCGCCGAACATAATCGGTCGCGCTGGCGGTTCAGGCCCGTCTTCATGACGGGCGCACAACCGACATGAATTCGCTCGATACCTCTCTGATGAACAGTGGTGGCGCCTAGGGTAAACGCGAATGAGGCGCCAATGAGCGAAATTCTAGAAAGCAAAAACATAACCAGTCAACCATTAGAAATCAATCTCTAACTATTAATCGATATGAAGTACCGTGACCTCCGAGAGTTTTGTGCCGGTCTGGAAGCGGCCGGCGAACTCCGACGGGTCGCTGAGCCCGTATCGGCGCGGCTTGAGATGACAGCGATCAGCGATCGGGTGCTGCGTGCGGGTGGTCCGGCGCTGTGGTTCGAGCGCCCCCTCGATTCGGGGGGGAGTTACAAAATTCCAGCCTTGACAAATCTGTTCGGAACGACGAAGCGGGTTGCGATGGGAATGGGCGCGGCCGATGTCGGTGAACTGCGCGACATCGGGCGCGTGCTCGCCAACCTGAAGGAGCCCGAGCCGCCCAAGGGCCTGAAAGACACCGGCCGGCTGCTTCACCTGGTCAAATCGCTGTGGGACATGAAACCGGCGACGGTGCGACAGGCGGCCTGCCAGCAGGTTGTCATCGATGCCGCAGACATTGATCTGCTGGGCCTGCTGCCGGTGCAGACCTGCTGGCCAGGCGATGTGGGGCCGCTGATCACCTGGGGGCTGGTCGTCACGCGCGGGCCGCAGGGCGGGCCGAATCCGCGTCGCCGGCAGAACCTGGGCATCTACCGCCAGCAGGTCATTGCCCGCCACCAGGTCATCATGCGCTGGCTGGCGCATCGGGGCGGGGCGCTTGATTTCCGTGACTTCGCTCGCGCCAATCCGGGCCAGCCGTTTCCGATTGCCGTGGCCTTGGGCGCCGATCCAGCGACGATCCTCGGCGCCGTCACACCGGTGCCTGACACCCTGGGGGAATACCAGTTTGCCGGTCTGCTGCGAGGCAGCCGCACCGAGGTGGTCGACTCGGGTGTCGGCGATGCGGGTGTGATGCTGCAGGTGCCAGCCAGTGCCGAGATCGTGCTCGAAGGCCACATCCCGATTGCCGCGCCTGGCTACACCGGCCACAGCGAACACGGCATTGCGCTGAAGGAGATCGGTGGCTATCTGCATGCGCTGGAAGGTCCGTTCGGCGACCACACCGGCTATTACAACGAGCAGGACTGGTTTCCGGTCTTCGAGATCAGCCGCCTGACGCACCGCCGCGACCCGATCTACCACTCCACTTACACCGGCAAGCCGCCCGACGAGCCAGCGATCCTGGGCGTGGCGCTGAACGAGGTGTTCGTGCCGATCCTGCAAAAGCAGTTTCCGGAGATCGTCGACTTCTACCTGCCGCCCGAAGGCTGCAGTTACCGGATGGCGATCATCAGCATCAAGAAGGCCTACCCTGGCCACGCCAAGCGGCTGATGTTCGGCCTGTGGAGCTTCCTGAGGCAGTTCATGTACACCAAGTTCATCGTGGTGACCGATGATGACGTGGACATCCGCAACTGGCAGGACGTGATCTGGGCCATCACCACCCGCATGGATCCGGTGCGCGATGTCACGCTGGTCGAGAACACGCCGATCGACTACCTCGACTTTGCTTCGCCGGTCAGTGGTCTCGGCGGCAAGATGGGGCTGGACGCCACGAACAAGTGGCCCGGTGAAACACCGCGCGAATGGGGCCGCACGATCGCGATGGACGCGGCGGTGGAAGACAAGGTGGCAGCGGTGTTTGACCAGATCATGCGGGCGCAACGCGGACCGGCGTGAGAATCTGAAACAGCGCTTGCGCTTCGCATGCCGCAGGCGTAATGTGGTGATGCCTGCTCAGCAGGCCAACCCCGAGGCGCAGTCACTGCGCCCAGGAGCAAAGGACTCTCACCCTCCGGCGCTCCGAATGGGTGGCGTCAGCCACCCGACCCCTCCCACCGTCATGGTCGGGAGGGGTTCTTGTTTGTGGGGAGTCATTCGAGGCTTGTTCCTCATGAGTGCTGTATAAAAAAACAGTATATTGGGGCGCCATGTCTGCGCCTTCTCCTCCACTTTCACCTTCTGCTGTCTGCACTGCTTCTGCATTCGACGCCATTCCTGAGCGCCTGCGCCCGGTGCTGTGGCGCGGCGATCAGATGGACAGCGCGGTCGGTCGCGCCTTGCCCACGGGCTTTGCCACGCTTGACGCGCAGCTGCCTGGCGGTGGTTGGCCACGCCGCGCATTGACTGAACTGTTGCTGCCGCATCCCGGTGTCGGCGAGATCCGCCTGCTCGGCCCCTGCCTGACCGCCATCCAGCAACAAGGCCGACTGGTGATGCTGTTCGATCCGCCGGCCAAGCTGTCAGCCCAGGCACTCGCGCAGCTGGGTTTCGATGTGGCGCAGTTGCTGGTCGTGCACACCCGCGCCCGCGTCATCCCCGGCTCTGACAGCCTCTGGGCTTTCGAGCAGGCCTTGAAGAGCGGCCACGTCGGTGGGGTGCTCGCCTGGCTACCGGCTCGCTTGCGCGCCGACCGGCTGCGCCGCTTGCAACTGGCTGCACAGGCGCACGACGGGCCGGCTTTCGTTCTGCGGGAGCGGGCGGCACAGCAACGTCCAACGGCTGCACCACTGCGGCTGGCGCTGTGCGCAGGAGGCGCCGACAGGCTGGAGCTGAAGATACTCAAGCGGCGTGGGCCACCGCTGGCATCGCCCATCGTTTTGACCTTGCCGCCGGTGCTGTCTGATGCCTTGCGCGAGCAGGCCTGGCGGCGCCAACGAGACACGGCACAGCCAGCCCCGCAGGTTGTCGAGCACCATGCACACGAACCCAGCCAGGTCGGCAGCATGACCCGCTCGAGCCGTGTCGAAGCCATGCCGCTGCCAGCGGCCACCTTCATCAGCCTCGTCTGATCTTGTCGCGCGGCATTGGTCATGCTGTGGATCTCGCTGCACCTGCCGCGCCTGTCATTCGAATCATGGCTGGCCGTGCTGCCACCTGAGCAGCGTGAGCAGCCCGCCGCGTTGATGGGTGCCCGAGATGTGTTGATGTGCAACCCCGCAGCGCAGCGGCTGGGCGTGCGGCCTGGGCTGCAGCGCGTCACTGCACTGGCGCTGGCGCCACAGTTGCAACTCGGTCGCATCGATGCGGCGCGCGATCGGCAGGTGCTCACCAGTGTGGCGCATGTGGCGCTGGCATTCACGCCTGCGGTCTGCTGGGCGGAGACGTCCGGACCGGCTGCCGCACCGAGCACGGTACTGCTGCAGGTGCAGGCCAGCCTGCGTTACTTTGGCGGGCTGACGCCATTGCTGCAGCGCCTGCGCGCGGCGCTCGCACCCCTGAACTGCACGCTGCAATTCGCCAGTGCGCCCACGGCCCAAGGCGCGGCGGTGCTGGCTTGTTGCGCCGGTAATGGCAGCGACGAGCTTCATGCGACCGATCTCCCGCAGCTCGAAGGTTTGCTTGGTGCGGCCCCGCTGTGGCTGATCGGCACCGGCCGTGCGCAGTGGGCCGTACTCGACAGCATGGGCTTGGGCACCTTCGGTGCCTTGCGCCGTCTGCCGCGCCCGGCCTTGCAGCGCCGCTTCGGCCCGGCCCTGCTCGATGAGCTCGACACGGTGTTGGGCATGCGCTGTGAACCACCGCCAGCCTGGATCACCTTGCCCGAGACCTTCGAGGTGCGCATCGAGTTGCAGACCCGAGCCGACACCACCGACCAACTGCTGCATGGCGCCCAGTTGCTGATCGAGCCCTTGCTCGCCTGGGCACGTGCGCAGCAGGCGCGGGTGCGGCGCTATACGCTGTTCATGCACCACGAGCGGCATCGTCGGCAGGGAGAAGAGGTGCCGGTGGCCACCGAGCTGTCCATCGCACTCGCCGAAGCCTCGTGCGATGCGGCGCATCTGTCGCTGCTGCTGCGTGAGCGCCTGGCGCACCTGTCGCTGCCTGCCCCGACGCTGGAATTGCGTCTGCATTGCGCCGACGTGGTTCGGGGCTCGCCGCACAGCGCTGAGCTGTTTGCCTCGGCGCGTGGCGAACGCGAAGGCCTGGTTCGGCTGATCGAACGCCTGCAGGCCCGCCTGGGCGCAGGACAGGTACAGCAATTGCGCCCGATGGCCGACCACCGTCCCGAGTGCGATGCGGCGTTCCATGCGGTGTCGGCCGATGCGGTGGGATCGGCCTCACGCCAAACCGGGCGACGACCATCGCCTGCTCGACCTGCGGTGCCTGAACCTGAGCGCAGTACCGCCCAGCGCCCGGTCTGGCTGCTGGATGAGCCACAGCGTCTGGCCGAACGACAATCACGTCCACTGCTCGACGGGCAGCCGCTGCAGTTGTTGTGTGGTCCGGAGCGCATCGAGGCGGGCTGGTGGGATGCGCAACTTGCCGGGCGCGATTACTTCATCGCGCAGACGCCGGATGGCGCCCTGGTGTGGTTGTACCGGGCACGCCTGCCGCTGTCGGTCGCCGAGGATGCGCAAGGCTGGTTTGTGCACGGCCGCTTCGGCTAAGCCGCATCTGTTGATCCACATCAGCGACATTCACGCCTTCAGACACCGCCCATGAACAAAGCCTTCACCAAGGAATCCGACGACGCCGATGACGACGATGCCGAATCGTCCGCGCCAGCGACGCCGGCGGGCGTCAAGAACTACATCACGCCGGCTGGCTACGCCCGGTTGCGTGCCGAGTTGCTGAGCCTGCTGGACGTGGAGCGCCCGAAAGTGGTCGAGATCGTGTCGTGGGCGGCGAAGAACGGCGACCGTTCCGAGAACGGTGACTACCTCTACGGCAAGAAGCGGTTGCGTGAGATCGACCGCCGTATCCGCTTCCTGACCAAGCGGCTGGACATCGCCGAGGTGGTTGATCCGTCGGTGCACTGTGGTGCCGATCAGGTGTTTTTCGGCGCCACGGTGCGCTACGTCAATGCCCGGGACGAGGAGCGCACGATCACGATCAAGGGCGTCGATGAGTCCGACAGCGCGGCCGGTGAAATCAGCTGGATCGCCCCGATGGCGCGTGCGCTGCTCGGTGCCCGCGTCGGTGATGAAGTCCGTGTTCAGACGCCGGCGGGTGTGGATCTGGTCGAGGTGCTGGCGGTGAGTTACCCGAGCGCTGGCGTGAGCTGAACATCGAGCGCGCGCAGGCGCTTGCTCAAGGCTTGATGCGGTTGATGCGCAGCACCGCGGCCGATCTTTTCAGTGTGCGCATCACATCGGCCAGATGCAGTCGGTCACGCACTGCCAGCAGCAGCTTCAGTTCAGCGGTTTCTGCGGCGGCCTGATCGCCCATGTCGATGTGGGTGATGTCGGCCTCGGCCGCAGCGACGGCGGTGGCCACTTCGGCCAGCACGCCCTTGCCGTTTTTCAGCAGCAGCGAAACGCCGGTTTCGAACGCGCGTGTGGGCTGCTCGGCCCAGTCCACGCTCAGTCCGTCTTCGCTGTCGCGCCCGAGCAAGCGCTTGCCGGCCGTGCAGTCGGCGGTGTGGATCTGCAGACCTTCACCGCGGCCGAGGTAGCCCATGATCGAATCACCCGGTATGGGCCGGCAGCAGATGGCCAGCTGAATCGATGCGCCTTCGCTGCCATCGATCAGCACCATGCCTTGCGTGGGCGCAGCCTCGTCGGTGCCGTAGCGCCCCAGCGTCAGCGTCACCGCATCGGGGCGCACCCCCCGTTCGGTCAGCAGCCGAGCCAGACGTTTGGCGACCATCGATGCGATCTTGCGCCCGACGCCGATGTCGGTGAGCAACTCTTCGCGGCTGCGGTTGCCACTCCAGCGCAGCAGCGTCGGCCAGACAGTCGACGGCCCGCCGGGGCCCTCATCCTGCGGCATCGTCATGCCCTCGGCCCGCAGTGCCTGGGCCAGCATCTTGGCGCCGAGGTCCTGCGACTCTTCCTGCTCCATTGTCTTCAGGTGGTGCCTGATCTTGGAGCGCGCACGACCGGTGCGCACGAAATTCAGCCAGCCCGGGTTCGGCCGCGCGCCGGGCGCGATGACGATGTCGACCACATCGCCGCTGCGCAGCTCGGTGCGCAACGCGACCGGCTCACCATTGACCTTGGCTGCCACGCAGTGATCACCGACATCGGAGTGGATCGCGTAGGCGAAATCGACCGGCGTGGCGCCGCGCGGCAAGGCCAGGATCTTCGACTTCGGTGTGAATACGTACACCGCGTCGGGAAACAGATCAATCTTGACGTGTTCCAGGAATTCGCTGGCGTCGCGGGTCTCGTCCTGGATGTCGATCAGCGACTGCAGCCACATCGCGCCCAGCCGCTGCGCTTCCTGCGCGTGCTGCGGGCCGTTGCCCTTGGCCTTGTACATCCAGTGCGCGGCAATGCCTTTTTCGGCCACGGCGTGCATCGGCTCGGTGCGGATCTGGAACTCGACCGCGGTGCCCAGCGGGCTGACCAGCGTGGTGTGCAGGGACTGGTAACCGTTGGCCTTCGGGATCGCGATGTAGTCCTTGAAGCGCCCTGGCAGCGGTTTGTACAGTTGGTGCAGCACACCCAGCGCCAGATAGCACTCGGGGAGCGTGGCGACAACGATGCGGAAGCCGAAGATGTCACTGACCTGGGCAAAGCTCAGGTGCTTCGATCGCATCTTCACGTAGATGGAAAACAGCGTCTTTTCCCGGCCGTAGACCTGTACTTTGAGTTTTGACTGGACGAACGACTTCTCGACATCGCGCTGGATTCGCTCGACCAGGTCGCGCCGGTTACCACGCGCCTTGAAGACCGCTTTCGACAAGGCGCTGTAGCGCCAGGGTCGCAGGTGCTGGAACGACAGTTCCTGCAACTGGCGGTAGGTCTGGTTCAGCCCCAGCCTGTGTGCGATCGGTGCGTAGATGTCCAGCGTTTCGCGGGCGATGCGCACCCGCTTATCGGCCGCGACCGACTCCATCGTGCGCATGTTGTGCAGCCGATCCGCGAGCTTGATCAGAATCACGCGCACATCGCGCGCCATCGCCAGCAGCATCTTGCGGAAGGACTCGGCCTGCGATTCCTCGCGGGTCGAAAACTGCAACTTGTCCAGCTTGGTCAGCCCGTCGACGAGTTCGGCCGTCGGTGCACCGAAGCGCTCGATCAGCTCGGCCTTGGTGGTGCCGCAATCTTCCATCGCGTCGTGCATCAACGCGGCCATGATGGCTTGCGCGTCGAGCTTCCACTCTGCACACAGGCCGGCGACTGCGATCGGGTGCGTGATGTAAGGCTCGCCGCTTGCGCGGTACTGGCCCAGATGAGCTTCGTCGGCGAAGCGGTAGGCGTCGCGAACCCGGCGGATGTCGGCTGGGTCTAGATAGTCGAGCTTGCTGGTCAGCGCGTCGAACGATGCGGCGGCAGCGTCGGTGGGCGCAGTCGCGTTGGCCGGTCGGCGCCGCACCGCGTTGATCGCTTCCTTGACGGTGTCGCCGATCAGATTGCCCATTCGCCTAATTTATCCCGTATTGAATGGGCCCGACATCGGGCTGTCATCAACAGCAGGTTCCAGCCATGAAAAACGGCCCCGCAGGGCCGCATTTCATCGTGTGCAAAGGTTGTCGATCAGACCGGCACCTTGCGCAGCATCTCAATGCCGACTTCGCCAGCGGCGATCTCGCGCAACGCGGTCACGCCCGGCTTGTTCTTGGTTTCGATCTTCGGGGCGTGACCTTGGCTGAGCATGCGGGCACGGTAGGTGGCCGCCAGCACCAGTTGAAATCGGTTGGGAATCTGAACGAGACAATCTTCCACGGTGATGCGGGCCATGCGGTGCTCCAGAGATGTGACGGTGGCGTCCTCGACCCAAGGGTCAATCGAGGCCAAGTGCCTGAAATACGGCGGGTTTGTTCTTAGACAACACCGCGTAACGCAGTCGTTGCGAGTGAACGATGGTTTTCAGGTCGAAAACCGCTGTCTCAAATAACGCGTTGATGATAACAAAGTCGAAGTGCCTAGCCTGAGCCACTTCATGCCGGGCATTCACCAGCCGCTGCGCGATCACGTCAGGACGATCTTCCCCGCGCCGATTCAGACGCTGCGCCAGTTCCTCCCAACTCGGCGGCAGGATGAATACCAGCACTGTGTCCGGGAACAACTGCTTGATCTGCAGCGCCCCCTGCCAGTCGATCTCCAGCACCACATCGTGACCCTGCGAGATGCGGCTGTCGATGGCAGCGTGTGAGGTGCCGTAAAGGTTGCCATGGACTTCGGCCCATTCGATGAATCCCCCGGCGGCGACCATCGCGCGGAATTCGGGCTCGCTGACGAAGTGGTATTCACGTCCCTCCTGCTCCTGACCTCGAGGCGGCCGCGTGGTGTGCGACACCGACACACCCAGGTGGGAATCCATCTCCAGCAGCGCCTTGACAAGGCTTGATTTACCCGCTCCGCTGGGCGCTGCGACCACGAAAAGGCTGCCTGCTTGCTGCATGGGTAGTCACTCCAGGGGACGAGCGGATGAGTTGGCCACAGATGGCGACCTCGACATTGGCACGCATTGCCACATATTCATCAATAAACGCGCCAGTGTTGGCGGGTGCGGGTGTGAGAATTCGGGTGGGGACACGGGGTTCTCCGCGCTATATCTTTTGGATGACCATGACTTCGGATACGCGGCCACCTTTGCTGATTGTGGAGGATGACTTCGCACTCCAGAAACAGATCAAGTGGTCGCTGGATCGCTTTGAGTCTGTCACTGCAGACGACCGTGTCAGCGCGCTCGCGCAGTTTCGACGCCACTCGCCCGCCGTGGTGACGATGGACCTCGGACTGCCGCCGAATCCCGATTCGGTCCAGGAGGGCTTCAAGCTGCTGGAGCAGATGATGGAGCTCAACCCCGATGTCAAGGTGATCGTGCTGACGGGGCAAAACGATCAGGCCAATGCATTGCGGGCCATCGACCTGGGCGCCTACGACTTCTTGCCCAAGCCATTTGACCCCGACATGCTTGGGCTCATCATCGGCCGTGCGTTGCGGCTGTTCGATCTGCAAAGCGAGAACCGGCGCCTGCGTGACATGCAGCTTCCTGATTCGACGGGCGGACTCATCACCCGCGATCAGCAGATGCTGCGCATCGGTCGAACCGTTGAGAAGGTGGCGCCCAGCAACGCGACCGTGCTGCTGCTGGGCGAAAGTGGCACCGGCAAGGAGGTGTTGGCCAACGCGCTGCACCAAGCGTCGAAGCGCAGCGGCAAGTTCGTCGCCATCAATTGCGCGGCTATTCCCGAGAACCTTCTCGAGAGCGAGTTGTTCGGCTACGAGAAGGGCGCCTTCACCGGTGCGGCCAAAACCACCGTCGGGCGCATCGAAACGGCCCACGGCGGCACGCTGATGCTCGATGAGATCGGAGATCTGCCAATGGCGCTGCAGGCCAAGCTGCTGCGTTTCCTGCAGGAACGCACCGTCGAGCGCATCGGTGGTCGGCAGGAAATTCCAGTCGATGTCCGTGTCGTCTGCGCGACCCACCAGGATCTGGGCGAGTTCATCAAGACGAACCGCTTCCGCCAGGATCTGTACTACCGGCTGGCCGAGATCGTCGTCGAGATTCCGCCTCTGCGCGCCCGGCAGGGCGATGCGGTGCTGCTGGCACAGGCCTTTTTGCGGCGCTTTGCCCGCGAGCAAAGCCGCAATACGATGAGCTTCACCGATGATGCGTTGTCGGCCATCGATGCCTACGACTGGCCGGGCAATGTGCGAGAGTTGCTCAACGCGATCAAGCGTGTGTCGATCATGGCCGAGGGTAACCGAGTCACCAGCGACGATCTCAACTTGCCGCGATCCGGTGACGCCGCGGCGACCGCAGACCCGGTGCTCGATCTGCGCACCGTGCGCGACCAGGCCGAGCACGGCGCGATCGTGATGGCGTTGGCGCGTGCCAACGGCAACATCGTCAAGGCCTCGGAACTCCTCGGCGTGACCCGCCCTACGCTTTACGACCTGATGCGCCGACTGGGAATCCAGTGGAAAGACGTTGACGCGTCAGTGACCGCCTCGACGGACTGAAGCGGTCGCTCCGCAGGCCGGCTATTTGCCCTCGTTGCGCGCCAGCAGGCGCAGCACGTGTTCCACCGGGATCGCATAGGTGATGCCCGACGGCTGGCTGAGGGCGGATTCGCGAGTGCCCTTCAGTGCAACCATGTTCACCACGCCGACGACGGCGCCAGACTCCGCATCAAACAAGGGGCCACCGCTGTTGCCAGGGTAGGCGGTCGCATCCAGCTGCAGCAACTCGAAAGCACCATCCTTCAGGGCCTTGATTGCGCGGCTGTCGAGTTGTCGCGCGCTCGGGCTGGGCAGCGCCACCGAAGTGATCGCTGACACGATGCCGCGGTGGGTGACTGGGGACAGGCCCAAACTGCTGCCCAGCGGGAACCCAATGAAGGCGACCATCTGTCCTTCGCGCGCGGCCTGCGCCGGGCCCAAGGTGAGCACCGGCAAGGCGCTTCCCTCGAAGCGAAGCAGGGCCAGGTCATGTGCTTTGTCGACCTCGATCACCTCCAGGCGTCGCATGCTGTCTTGTCCTGATGCGCCGGGTGTGTAGACGACCAGGTTGCCGGCACCTGCGGCATCTCCTGTGGCGCGCGCGATCACATGCGCATTGGTCACCAGCAGGTTGCCGTCGCCAACAATGAAGCCTGTGCCGCTGAAGCCGAAGCGGGGGCTCTGCGTTTCCTTGTAGAAGCCGACCGCCAACACCGATGGCTTGAGCTTGGCGATCAGACTCGGAAGCGTATCCGCCGCTGTCGACATGGACGGCGCCATCACGATGGCCAGGCCAACCAGGCATCTTGAGGCTGCCCACTTCAATGTCGCAAGAGCTCTCATACAGTCCACTCCACTGGTCGTGTCCCAGCGCATGGTGTAAGTCCACAGCCCGGGGAGAGCTGAGATGCGCAGTACCCAGTGTGCCACTGCGGGCAGCCAACTGGGCACAGCATCGCTGAGCGTTTGCAGCCGCTCAAGCTGCATGCAGCGCCGGTTCACGCCGGCCGAAGCGGCCGAAATCGATGCTGCTGTTCCTACACTTTGGCATCGGCAGTCTTCGGTTGTCACGGGCGTCAGATACCTGTGACAACCGGCTAAGCCGCGAGGCTGCCGACCTGCTACTGATGAGATTTCTGGGCTAGCCTGAATCGTGCGGGGCGCGGACGCTCAGTCCGCGACGAAGAGCTTGTGCGACACGTGCCGCACAAGCAGCGGCAATGGCATGCGCAACCAATGGCTGCGGACGAAGATCGCTCCGTGCGCCAAGCGGGTCGAGCGCCCGAATGCCGAGGCGTGCGCAGGCCGCAGCGCGTGGTCGAACAGCCAGGCACGCCAGCTGCGAGGCCAGGAGCTGGCGGCGCAGCGCGAGAGTTCGTCGCCCACGGACTCTGGCACGGTGGTGTTGTAGACGCGCTGACACTGCTGCAACGCGTCCAGCACGGGCAGTCCGAGCTGCAGCTGCCGCGCCCGCTCGACCAACGCTCTCCAGAACCCGGGTTGGCGTGAAAAATCGCTGAGCAGGGCGTCGAGATCGAACAGGTCCCGCAAGCCTTTGTGGAACTCGCCGAAGAAGAGGTGACAGGCTGAATGGATGACCATGTCGGTCGGCGCCAGCACGCGGAAGAACGACCATTCGCCCGCCAGCGCCGTCGACTGGGCGAACAAGTCCGCCGGGTCCGGGCGAATGCCCGAGGTGGGGGGCAGGATGGTGTGGTGCACGTCGAGAACGGTGCCCCGGTTCTTGTGTTCGAGCGGCGGTATCTCGTGCATCCACTCGCGGTAGTAGCGCTCGTCGTAGGCCGTGGTCAGGGCAGGAAACCAGCCCGCCCAGTGCAGGCGCTCTTCGACCTGCGGCAGCGCCGCCTTGGGCACCATCAGGTCGATGTCGTTGAAGATGCGCCCCATGGCCGCTGGATGGGACATGGCCGCATACGCGGCCCCCTTGAGCAGCAGCACCGGCACACCCAGCGGCTGCAGGGCCTCCTGCAAGCCGCGCAATTCATGGCGCACGGCTGATGCATGCCGCGTCGCGATGGTGCTGGCCAGCCCGAGGTGGCGCCGCGCCGCTTCGGGCGCCTGATCCAGGACCCCGCTGTCGCTGAGCCTGCTGTGCAACTGGGCCATCAATTCGGCGGCGCGGCTTTGCCACACCAGGCTTTCCCAATCGCTCCTGGCGAAACCCCGGACGCTCTCTGGATGGCCAAGCGTGGCACTCAGCAGCGTCGGCTGGGCAGGCGCGCGTGTCATTCGATCTCGCGCCACAGGCGATCGATCTCGGGGATGACCTGGTCGAAGGACGCATAGCTGATGCGGTGCGCGTGCACGCCCTCGACAAAACGGCACAGCGCATCGAAGCCCTCACCTGCCAGCACCGATGCGTTGAAGGCGTGCCGGGTGAGTTCGAGCAGGGCGTGGGCGCGTCCCTCCGCGCGGCTGTCCAGGGCGGCGCCAGCCCCGTAACGGGGGAAGACCAGCATCGCCGGCCGGGCGCGCTGATCCATTGCCAGAACACTTGCACGCGGAGGCCGCATGTGGGCGACCGAGCCCTTGGCCGTGTCGTGGCAGACCTCGCTGAGCACGATGTCGGGTTCCAGGCCGCGCACCACTTCGATCGATGCGTTCTTCAAGCTGATGGGCCGTGCGATCGGGTGCACGGTCCCGTCGGCGAGCGACACCAGGGTCAGCTCATCCGACAGCAGGCGCCAGCCTCCGTGCACCAGGGCCGCACAGAGCGTGCTCTTGCCCGATCCAGGATCGGCGGCCAGGACCAGGGCGCGTCCCCCGCGCTCGACCACGGCCGCGTGCAGTACTAGGCAGTCGTGGGCGTGCGACGAGATGACCCAGTTGAGGCCCCATTCGAGCATCGGCATGGCCTGGGCCAGCGGCAGCGGCTTGAAAGGGATGCGCCCGTCGCACAGCAACAGCGCCTGCGGCCTCAGATGGCGGCGCATGGCGTTGGGTGCACGCACCTCAACCTCGAAGTCGACATAGGTGTCGGCAGGGTCTAGCACGGCGAAGTCGCGGTAGAGCTGGGTGATGCCAGCGGCGATCTGGGGCAGCCCAGACCGCAGACAGACATTGAAGCTGCCGCAGCGCATCAAGAGCCCGGGGCCGCCAAGGCAGGCATGCAAGGCGGCCGGGGCGAGATCTGCGACCCTCAAGTGATGGCGTCGAGGATCTTGAGATCCACCAGGCTCTGCCACTCGGACGCCGTAAAGGCTGGCGCTTGATGCAACGAGCCCTGGGACGCGGCTGTCGCTGCCGCAGCGTCGAACCCGGCCAGCGCTTGCAACCAAGCCGTGTCCAGCAGATGCGTCTCGCAGGTTTCAGGCACGTAGACCACGAGTCCGTCGTCGAAAGCCCGCCATTGCACGCCAGCTTTGATGCGCAGACTGTGTGATGGCAAAACCATGCTGGCGATCAGTCAGCGTTCAGGGCTGCCGTTGCACCAGAGGTCGGTGGTCCTCGAGTAGATGTCGACCTTTTGAACGAACTCTGCGAAAGCGGCCTTCTTGCCATTGGCGGAAGTCGCCATCGTGGCTTTGTCGCAAGCCGCCTGGAATGCAGCGATGACTGCCGCTGCAGACTGTAGGCCAAGCACCGGATAGCGCGCGCCGTAGTACTGCGCGTTCAGCAAGGCTGCGACGGCGTGCATGCCCGTGTTGTTGTTCGCCCCAAACTTGTTCGGGTTACTTGTACTCGGCCCGACGTCTTTCAGTTCTACGTTGTTGCCGTTATAAAACGCTCGTCCGAAAACGGTGTTGAACTTCTTCGTCCGCGTGAAGTTCACGTTCAGCGTTGGCGACGAGGTCCACAGCGCCGTGCCGTTGTTGTTCCACCAGAACCCGGGGCTGCAGCCACAGGGGTTGGCTGCCCCGGGCCGTGACAGATTGCCCGACGCAAGTTCGGAGCCGGTGCACGAGCCCCAGCCCGCCACCGCAGAGCGGTTGGCCACGGACAGGACCGCGGCGGTGCCGCCTGCCCCGAGCTTGCCCAGGCGCCGACGCCCTTCATTCACGCCCTTGGGCTGTGAAGGCACCGGGACGTTTTCGGGGGTGGATTCGATGTCTTCGCTCATGGTCAAACCTCAATCAAATCGGTTGGTTCTTCGCCGCAAATTCAAGCGGCCAAGATAATCACTGGCCTTCTCGGAATATCACCACACTCACCGTCTCAATTAAAACCAGTACATCCAACAGCAGGGAGTTATTTTTGACGTAGTAAAGATCAAATTGATGTTTTTTCTTGGCATCTTCTAGCGAAACACCATAGTGATAACGAACCTGCGCCCATCCAGTGATGCCGGGTTTGACTGAGTGACGCAATTCATAAAATGGAATTTCGGTCTTTAACTTGTCCACGAATGCCGGCCGTTCCGGGCGCGGCCCGACCAGGCTCATCTCACCGAACAACACGCTGAACAGCTGTGGAAGCTCGTCAATGCGAGTTTTACGCATGAACGAACCTATGCGAGTAACACGAGGATCATTCTTGGACGCCCAACGCGCAACGCCGTCCCGTTCGGCATCGGCGCGCATGCTTCGAAATTTCATGCACATGAATACGCGGCCGCCCAGACCCACTCGGGCTTGGCGGTAAATGACAGGCCCTGAACTGTCCAGCCAAATTGCCAGCGCTGCCACCGCCATGATGGGCGCCGTCAGTGCGAGCAAAAAGGTTGAACTCACGATGTCAAACGCGCGCTTCATGAACTGGCGCATCTGGCCTTGTACGAAACCATCCCCGTATACCAGCCAGCTTCCTTTAAGGCTGTCGATGCGAACTTCGCGCTTGGTTTTTTCGCTGAACCCAGCAAGATTCAGCACCGAGATACCCCTGATTCGGCACTCTAACAACTGATCCATCGGGATGGTGCCACCGCGTTGCTCGCGCGCGGCTATCACAATCTCTTTGACCGAATATCGAGATACCAGATCAATCAACGATGATTTGCTAGAGAAAATCGGAATGCCGTTTTTCTTGTCTTCGATGTCGTCCGAGGTGGCGAAAAAACCGATGACGTTGCGAGCTGTACGTCCAGGCAACTGCAATTCGGCTGCAATGGATTGAGCTTCCTCTCCGGTGCCGACGATCAATACCGAGGGAAGAGTGGTCACCCTCTGCATGACATAGAAACATCCACGGGACAAAACCAAGCCAACGGCGAGGTAAGAAATGGCCGCTGGAATCAATTGCTCAATGTAGCCACGATCTGCGACAAACCTCAACACCAGACTGGTGAGGTAGCCACCAATGCAAATAGCGCCTGCTGTTCGGAGAGCTTTTGCACTGAGGGAGATGGTTTTCGGACGGTAGAGTCCGACCAGCGCGTACATCAAGGCCATGACCAACGCAAAAAACGTGGCGCCGAGCAAGATCAAAGGAATTTCTGGCACAGCGTTCGGGATGGTCATGTACCTGCTGGTCAACGTCGACGCCGCCAGCAACATCGCCACGAAACACAAAGACAGGTCAACCACCATGCCAGCAGGGGCGCTTGGTAGGACGTCGTGTCGGTAGACCCTCATGATGGGCTGCCTCAGAGTGGATGGGTGCCGCGCGACTTCGTTGTGCGGCCAGTTCTGGCAAGGCACAGTCAAACGCAAAATTCATTATGGTTGGGCATTCTTGAGGTGCCATCCCCTGAGTAGGGGGTCTGCTGCGACCTTTCGCACGTTGGCTCTGGTTTGGCTCATTTGTCGCGCATGATTAAGGCAAGGTCTGCCACAGACTTCCACCGTTTCCAGTGCAGTGCCCCCCGTCCCGACTGAGAGGCCTTTGACTCTGAATGAGCCCGCAAGACAACGCATTCATGGCCTGGGGTTTCGGGCTGGTCGGTTTTGCCTACACGGCATTTGCATTGACGCTGATTCGCAACGGGCAATGGCGTCTTCCCATCAGCCAGGCGGGCAGGCTGCTTTTCGGTGCCGTCAGTTGCAGCTCGCTGTGGGGCTGGCTGACGATGGTCAGTGTGTTGCACGAAAGCGCAAGGCTCGGATTCCTGGCGTCGATCTTCGATATCGGACGTTACGGCTTGTGGCTCGCGTTCCTGCTGCTGTTGCGGCCCAAGAAGGAGCCGGGAAAATCGTCCGCGATGTCGGCGCTCAATAGCACCGCTTTCGTGTTGGTGACCTTGGCACTCATAGGGCAGGTCACGTTTTACTTCCACCCCGGCGAATCGTTTCTGCAGGTTCGCGGGTTGCCTATGGCGTCGATGGCTTTGTCGATCTTCGGTCTGGTGTTGATCGAGCAGGTTTTCCGCAACGTGGATCCTGACTCGCGCTGGAGCGTCAAGCCAGTCAGCGCGGCTCTGGCCGGATCATTCGCGTTCGATCTCTACATGTACTCGCAGGCGGTCATCTTTGGCAGTGTCGACTCGGATGCGCAAAACATTCGCGGCTTGGTTCATGCGCTGATGGCGCCGCTGTTGTTTGTGTCGACCTCGCGCTTGGGCAGCGACTGGACTTCGCGACTGCGCGTGTCGCGCAGCGCCGCATTCCATTCCGCCACGTTACTGATATGTGGGGTTTATCTGCTGCTCATATCGGCAGTAGGTTATTACGTAAAGTATTTTGGCGGGGATTGGGGGCGTGCCTTACAGCTTTGCTTAGTCTTTGCGTCGCTGATACTTCTGATTTTACTCACAGTATCTGGGGCAGTCCGAGCCAAACTTCGGATATTCCTGAGTAAAAACTTCTTCCGATACCGGTATGACTACCGCGATGAATGGCTCAAATTCACTGAAGCACTTTGCGCACAAGGCACGCCTCAGGAAATGGGCCAACAGGTGATCCGAGGTTTGGCAGATTTGGTGGAAAGCCCTGGAGGTGGGTTGTGGATGAAGAATCCGGAAGCGAATGGCTTTCGGCAAACGGTTCGGCTGAACATCGATTTCACGCCGGTAACCGAGGAGGAAACCTCCGAACTGAGCATGGCCCTCGAGCGTGAAAAGGCGGTTGTCAACCTGGAGGAGTACCGCTCCCTCCCTGGCCGATATGGGTCGATTGCCTTGCCGCTGTGGCTGCAATCGATGCCACAGGCGTGGTTGATCGTTCCGCTGATCGTCGCGGACAAGCTGATCGGGTTTGTCGTGCTGCTGCGGTCGCGAACTCCCTTGGATGCCAACTGGGAAGTTCACGACCTGCTGAAAACAGCGAGCCGCCAGGCAGCCAGCTTTCTCGCACAGATGGTCGCAACCGAGTCCTTGTTGGAGGTGCGCAAATTCGATGCCTTCAATCGAATGTCGGCGTTCGTCGTCCACGACCTCAAGAACATCGTGACGCAGCTGTCATTGATGATGAAGAACGCCAAGCGTCTGCACGCCAACCCCGAATTCCAGCAGGACATGCTGGACACTGTTGACAACTCATTGGAGAAGATGCGCCAACTGATGGCGCAGTTGCGGGAAGGCACGACGCCGGCAGGTACGACGTTTGGGGTCGATCTCGCCGCCGTTGTCCGGCGCATCGAAACAGTGACCGCCAGCCGTGGGCGCCGGCTGGAGCTTCGATCGGTTCATCCCGTGGTGGCGCGTGGCCATGAAGAACGGATTGAACGTGTCATCGGGCACTTGGTCGTCAATGCCCTGGATGCCACCGATCCGCAGGGCGAAGTCTGGCTGGTGCTCGACACCGCCGGCGATCAGGCGCGCATCGTCGTTGGTGACACCGGGCATGGGATGACGCCAGAGTTTCTGCGGGATCGTTTGTTCAAGCCGTTTCAATCGACCAAACCGACCGGCATGGGCATCGGCGCATACGAGAGCTCGCAGTACATCCAGGAGCTCGGCGGAAAAATCAGCGTCGTCAGCGAACCGCAGAAGGGAACCGAAGTGACATTGCTGATACCGCTTTTTCACGGTTCGACCAATTCTGACCTGGACCTGATGAAGACTCAGTGAATGCCAGTGCTGACCGCCTCGGATGGCCGTTGTGGATGCGGCCACACCCGTATGCCGAAAATTCACGGTTGCGGCCAGGTTTTGGTGCTGGTCACGGCACGAGGGTTGTGACGACAGAATTTGTCATGCCATCATGGCCACTTGACGTAAAGAACATTTTTTGCGTCGAGTGACAATTTTTTGAATGCATGCGAAGACGACCGGGTCGCTTGGTTTAATCGATTTGAAGAGGGGGAAGATCATGGATATGTTCGCGACGCTCAAGGCGATCAGGCTTCATCGGGCGTTGGTTTTGATCGGCGCAGTTTTGTCGGCCGGCTGCAGCATTTTCCCTGGCAACCTCCCACCGGCACCGGTAACAGCGGCCACCCAGGATTACAGCTACATCGTCGGGCCCGGTGACAACCTCAACATCATCGTGTGGCGCAATCCCGAGCTGTCATTGTCCGTGCCGGTCCGACCAGACGGCAAGCTGTCGGCTCCACTGATCGACGAGTTGGTTGCGCAGGGTAAAAACCCGATCGAAATCGCGCGTGACATCGAAAAGCAGTTGGCGAAATACGTCAGGGATCCGGTTGTGACGGTGATCGTGACGGGTTTTGTCGGTCCTTACGATCAGCAAATCCGTGTGGTCGGAGAAGCTTCCCGACCTCAGGCACTCCCTTATCGTCAAAAAATGACGGCGCTCGACGTGATGATTGCCGTTGGCGGGTTGACCGATTTTGCAGCCGGCAACGACGCCATCATCTTGCGTGCCGGCGAGGGCAACAAACAGTATGCGGTCCGCTTGAAGGACCTGATCAAGCGTGGAGACATCTCTGCCAATGTCGAGATGAAGCCGGGCGATGTCTTGATCATCCCCCAGAGCTTCTTCTAAGGCGCTGATTCGCCGACCCTGAAGGGCGCCGGACTTATTCCAGTCAGGTGCTTACGTTTCAGACGCTGCTTCGATTTGCCGACCCTACATCCAGCCACGACCCACGCCCATGGAAGAGTTGTTATCCCAGCTGCACACCATCGCTCGCAGCATGTGGCGCTTTCGCTGGCCATCGTTGCTGGTGGCCTGGTTGGTCGCAATTGCCGGTACCGTTGTGGTGTTTTCGGTGCCCAACCAGTACGAAGCATCGTCTCGCATTTTTGTCGATACCGCATCCATTCTGAAGCCGCTGATGGCGGGTCTGACGGTCCAGCCCAACGTTGACCAGCAGGTGGCGATGCTCAGCCGTACGTTGATTAGTCGCCCCAATGTAGAGAAGCTGGTACGCATGGCCGATCTTGATCTGAAGAGCCCGACCAAGAGGGAACAAGAGGAGTTGGTGACAGGCTTGATGGATACGCTGCAGATCAAGTCTGTGGGCCGCGACAACCTCTACACACTTGCATTCCGTGACTCCGATCCAGCAAAAGCTCAGCGAGTCATGCAGTCATTCGTGTCCATCTTCATCGAATCCAGTCTCGGTGCATCGCGAAAAGATTCGGACACGGCAAAAGTATTCATCAACGACCAGATCAAGGTGTACGAAGGGAAGCTCTTGGAGGCCGAAACCCGGCTGAAGGACTTCAGGATCAGAAATATTGAAATGCAGAATGCAGAGGGCAAGGACTCTGTATCCCGCTTGGGCGAGATTGCGGCCCAGTTGGATCAAGCCAAGCTTGAATTGCGCGAGGCGGAGCAAGCCCTCGAGGCTAGCCGTCAGCAGATTGAATTGGAGAAATCTCAAGCCCAGAGCGCAGCATCGACAGAATCGACCAAGCAAGACTTGGCGTTTGCAGTCGAAACGCCTGAAATAGACGCCCGCATCAATGCTCAGAAGCGCGATCTTGACGGGTTATTGCAGCGATACACCGACCAACACCCCGACGTCGTGACCATTCGCAAATTGATTCGCGACCTGGAAGCGCAGAAAAAAACGGAGATTGAAGAACTTCGCAAACGGGCGGCCGCGAACCCATCGGGCGCGCTGGGTAGCAGCAGCAATATCCTCTACCAAGAGTTGAACAAACTGAAGGCCAATTCCGAGCAGCAGGTGGCGGCCCTCAGGGCCAGGGTCGGGGAGTACGCATCGCGCTACAGGCAGGCCATAGAGCAACTGAAAATCGCGCCGCAGCTCGAGGCCGAAGCTGCGCAACTCAACCGTGATTACCAAATCAACAAACAGAATTACGAAAGCCTCGTCACGCGTCGAGAGTCAGCCGAGATATCAGGTGACCTGGATTCCACAACGGGAGTTGCCGATTTCCGCTTGATCGATCCACCTCTTGTTTCAGGCAAGCCGGTGTCTCCGAACCGCCCGATCCTGTTGTCGTTGGCGATGCTGGCTGCCCTCGCGGCAGGGCTTGCCACGGCTTTTGCCGCCAGCCAGTTGCGACCGGTGTTTCACAGTGCGAGTGAATTGCGTACCAAGCTCGACCAGCCACTGCTGGGTATGGTGTCATTGGTCACAACCCCGTTCGATCAGCGGCGCGCGAGGATCGACAAGTTCAAGTTCGTGTTGTCTTCGGGGGGATTGTTCGGCGTGTTTCTGATCGCGATGATCGGAATCTCCTTGTTCTCAGCAACGCGGGGGTGATGCGCATGACCAGTTTGATCGAACAAGCGGCACAACGGTTGGAGCAACTGCGGCGTGCGGGAGCCGAGATCCCGATGGGGCCCGCTTCTGCCGCGGCAGAACACGCCACAACGCCCGCCAAGCTCACCGTCAAGTCAACCCCTGTAGGGTCGATGCACAGTCCCCATGCAGCACCGGCCTCGATCTCGACATCGAAAAGCGTCACGCTTGACCTTGACGCACTGAGTGCGGCGGGAATCGTGACACCGAATGCGCCGAGGTCCTACCTTGCTGATCAATTCCGGCTGATCAAGCGGCCGCTGCTTGCCAACGTCAGGGGCAAGGATGCCAAGACGATCAAGCACGGCAATCTCATCATGGTGACCAGTTCTCTTGCAGGGGAAGGCAAGAGCTTCAATTCGGTCAACCTGGCGATGAGCATCGCGATGGAGCTCGACAACACTGTGATGCTGGTCGATGCCGATGTGGCCCGACCGTCCGTCCTTCGCATGCTGGGGTTGCCAGCAAGCCCGGGGCTGCTGGACCTGCTCGATGGCCACACCGACATGCAGAGCGTTCTGTTGAAAACCAACATCGACAAGTTGACCATCCTTCCCAGCGGCACCCCGCACCCGAAAGCCACTGAGTTGTTGGCCAGCGACGCGATGAGCGCACTGCTCGATGACATGGCAGCGCGCTACCCGGACCGGATCATCATTTTCGATTCGCCCCCACTCCTGCTGACCACCGAGTCGCGCGTGCTCGCCAGCCAAATGGGCCAAATCGTCATGATCGTCCAGGCCGAAAAAACGCTTCAAACCGATGTGCAAAACGCACTGTCGACGATCAAGAACTGCGCGAACATCAATCTGGTGCTCAACCAGGTCCGCGACACCCGTTCGGATGGTTACGGGTATGGCTACGGCTATGGCTATGGGTACGGCGAGGCGCCCGGTGGCAACTCGAAGGCCTGAGTACTTGCCAGCAGGGTCGGCGCCGCGTCTGTGCCTGACCTTGCTCCGCTCGCTCGGGCGGCAAGTGCTGCCGCAGATGGTCGGTGTGATTGGCATCGCGACCTTTGCCGCCCATGCTCAAGAGCAAGCGCCAGCCGCGCGGGCAGGATTCTTTTTGCAGCCGACACTGAGCATCACCGAGACTGTCACCAGCAATGTGGGGCTTGATAGTGGCAGCAATGCCCGTGCGGATGCGATCACAGACATCAGTCCCGGGCTGCGTGCGAGCAGCCGATTCGGGCGAATCGTGGGTGACCTCGACTACGCCCTGCACGGACTGATTTATGCGCGCCGATCGTCGGCTAACGAGGTGCAGCAGTCGCTCAGCGCGCGGGGCACCGCCGAGGCGGTTGAAAACTGGGCCTATGTCGATGCCCGCGCCAGCATTGCGCAGCAGAGCATCTCGGCGCTCGGCACCCGATCGGTGGACCGCAATCTGGCAGACAGCAATCGCGCCGAGGTGTCGACGTACCAGATCGCGCCTTATGTTCGCGGCCCGCTGGGCAGTTTCGCGAATTACCAGGTGCGGTGGGATTGGACATCCAGCAACAGCAGTGGCTCAAGTGCCAGATCGACCTCCAACACTGCGTCTTTGGTCCTCAGTTCCGGTCAGGCACTGTTTTCACGCCTCGGTTGGTCGTTGAATGCGTCGCGGCAAAGCTCGGAATTTGAAAACCAGAGTAGCCGGGAGTCGACAAGCTTGAATGGTCGACTGACCTTCGCTGTCATCCCGGAGTTCCAGCTGTCTGCGGGTGCCGGCCGCGAACGCAACGACTATCAGTTCTCGAGCCAGAAAAGTTCCACGTATTGGAGTGGCGGCTTCACGTGGAAGCCGACTGAACGGACAGTGCTTGAAGTGACGCGCGAACACCGGTTCTTCGGCAACGCTTACAACATCCGTTTTGAGCACCGCACGCCACGCACGGTCTGGAGCTTCGTCGATGTGCAGGACGTCAACACGACTGCCGGTGCGAACGGCACCAACTCGCCGCGCACCGTGTTCGACCTGTTGTATGCGCAGTTCGCATCCATCGCACCTGATCCGGCGCAGCGCACCGCCTTGGTTGATGCCTTCCTGCAGAACAACGGGCTGACACGCAGCACCCTCGTCAATGGTGGGTTTCTCACCAATACCGCATCCATCCAGCGGAGACAGAACCTTTCTCTGGCATTGCTTGGCTTGCGCGCTACCTTGCTGCTGTCCACTTCGCGTAACGACGCGCGTGCGGTGGACCAGACAGCAGCCAACGCCGGCGACTTGTCGAATGGTCGCAACCTCCATTCCACTGGTTTTGGCGTCAACGTGTCGCATCGCCTGACGCCGTTGTCGGCCCTCAGCGCTGACCTTTCGCTGAGCAGGAACAGCTCCACAGGGGACAACCGAACCACCCGTCTGCGCTCACTCAGCGCCGCCTACACCACACGACTGAGCAAGCAGGTCGATCTGTCGCTATCAGCACGCCGAACCTTGTTTCACAGCGATGCCGATCCCTATAACGAAAGCGCCATCGTGGCCAGTCTCAGGATGCGGTTCTGACCATGTATGAAGCCTTCTATGGGCTGACGAGCAAGCCGTTCCAGCTCAATCCCGACCCCAGCTTCTATTTCGGCAGCAAGCAGCACAGCCGTGCCAAGGCGTACCTCGAATACGGTGTGTCGCGGCATGAGGGTTTCGTGGTCATCACCGGCGAAATCGGTGCTGGCAAGACAACGATCCTGCGCACCCTGATCGACAGTCTGCACGGCAGTGATGTGGTGATCGGCCACCTTGTGACCACACAGCTCGGTGCAGAAGATACGCTGCGCATGGTCGGCGCGGCATTCGGCTTCCACGTCAAGGATGTGTCGAAGGCTCAGTTGCTGATCACGCTGGAGGCGTTTCTGGTCAATCAGACGAGCCAGGGCAAGCGCTGCCTGCTCATCGTCGACGAGGCGCAGAACCTGACGGCACAGGCGGTTGAAGAGTTGCGCATGTTGTCGAACTTCCAGTTCGGCAATCAGGCGCTGTTGCAAAGCTTCATGGTCGGCCAGCCCGAGTTCCGCGAAATCCTGCAGCGCCCGGAGATGGAGCAGTTCCGGCAGCGTGTGGCTGCCACCTGTCATATCGGCCCATTGGATGCTGAGGAAACTCAGCGTTACATCGAACACCGCCTGGTCTGCGCTGGCTCCAACGGCAAGCCCAGTTTCGAACCGGCGGCGTTCAACGCGATCTTCAAGGCCACGCGCGGCATTCCGAGACGCATCAATTCGCTCTGTGATCGCCTGCTTCTCCTGGGATTCCTGGCCGAGAAAACCCATCTGACACGCGCCGACGTCGACGAAGTGGTTCAGGAGACCACCGAAGAGGCGGCCATTCCATCCAAGCCGTTTGAACCGGTCGGCTCCGCGTTGCACGCCGGACACTCGGGATTGGTCCCCGACATCGATCTGTCGAAGATCAATCTGGCTCCCGAGGCGTCCATCGAGATGTCGGGTCAGCTGGCGAGCCTGATGGCCGAACAGCGGCTCGATCAGTTGCAGCGCGTGGAGCGCAGCCTGCTGAGGCTGGAACGGCAGAACGTGCAACTCATCGGCCTCTTGCAGAAGCTCGTCGGCGCTGTCAAGACGACGTCGGATGAAGGCAGCACATGAGTGAACGCTCTGCTGCGCCGGCGCCAGTGATGTGCGTGGTGGGTGCAAGGCCCAATTTCATGAAGATGGCGCCGATCTTGCGCGCTCTCGCAAATCACACCCCCCCCTTACCGTCGCTGCTGGTGCACACCGGGCAGCACTATGACCAGGGCATGAGCGGGCAGTTGTTCACCGACCTCGGACTGCCCTTGCCAGATTTGAATCTCGACGTTGGGTCGGGCAGCCATGCGGTGCAGACTGCCGAGGTGATGCGCCGATTCGAGCCTGCTCTTGACGCACATCGCCCCTCGTGTGTGTTGGTCGTGGGGGATGTGAATTCAACACTCGCCTGCACTTTGGTAGCGGTCAAGAAGGGTGTGCCGGTAGCCCATGTCGAGGCGGGCCTGCGCAGCTACGACCGCCAGATGCCTGAAGAGATCAACCGCGTCGTCACCGACCAACTTGCCGATCGGCTGTACACCACCGAGCGCAGTGCGCTGAACAACCTGTTGGCAGAAGGCATTGCAGCTGAACGGGTCAGTTTTTGCGGCAACGTGATGATCGATTCGCTGCACGCTCATCGCCAACATGCGCACAACGCCGCCGCGACGCTCCGTGCCCACGACATCGACCCCGCAGTGCTCGAACATCCCAATGGCTACGGCGTGGTGACGCTGCACCGCCCTTCCAATGTGGACGATCCAATCACGCTGCGGGCCTTGCTGGCCGTGCTGGGTGAAGTGGCGACGCAGCTGCCATTGATTTTCGCGATGCACCCACGCACGCGCAGCCAGATCGACAAGCTGGCTGCGCCCGGGCTCATCGACCCGACACGCCTGCTGGTGCTCCCGCCTCAAGGCTATCTGGAGATGCTCGGCTTGATGGCTGGCGCCACCGTTGTTCTGACCGATTCGGGGGGCTTGCAGGAAGAGACCACGGCCCTCGGTGTACCTTGTCTGACGCTGCGCCCGAATACCGAACGACCCATCACCATCGAGCAAGGTACCAACACGCTCGTTGGCACCGATCGGCTGGCCATCCTGCAAGGCGTCTCCGAGATTCTGGCCGGGCAAGGCAAGCGAGGCCGTGTACCCGAGCTGTGGGACGGCCACGCCGCCGATCGCATCGCCAGCGATCTGGGGGCTTGGTTGTCACGCACCGAGGCTCGCTGATGCGCTCGCCCGCCGTGAGCCAGGGCGCACCCCTGCGCAACGCCCTGACGATCGATGTCGAAGACTACTTTCAGGTGTCTGCCTTTGCGCCCTACATCGCGCGCAGCGACTGGGAACAGCGCGAGTGCCGGGTCGAGCGCAACGTCGATCGCATCCTGGCGCTGCTGGCTCGCCACGACACCCAGGCCACTTTCTTCACCCTCGGCTGGATCGCGCAGCGCTTTCCGCAGTTGGTCCGCCGTATCGCGGATGAGGGGCATGAGGTCGCCAGCCATGGTTACGGCCATCAGCGTGCCAGCGACCTGACCGAGGCCGAGTTCAGCGCCGACATTGAAAGCGCCAAACATATCCTCGAAGACCTGTGCGGTGTGGCTGTCACAGGCTATCGCGCACCGAGCTTTTCGATCGGCACTGGCAATCTGTGGGCCTTCGACTGCCTCGCGCGTGCCGGCTACCGATACAGCTCGAGCATCTACCCCATCGCGCACGACCATTACGGCATGCCCGATGCCCCGCGTTTCGCGCACCGTGTCAATGACAGCCTGATCGAAGTGCCGATCACCACGCTGAGGATGTTCGGGCGCAACCTGCCTTCCAGTGGCGGTGGCTATTTCAGGCTGCTGCCTTATGCGCTGTCTCGCTGGATGCTGCGTCAGGTGCAGGCGCGCGACCAGCAATCGGCGATCTTCTATTTCCATCCGTGGGAGATCGATGCCGATCAACCGCGCATCGCCGGCATCGATGGCAAGACACGATTCCGTCATTACGTGAACATTGAACGGATGGAGCATCGGCTGGAGTGCTTGCTGCGCGATTTTCAATGGGGTCGGATGGATCACCTCTTTCTTGATCGCCAGCCCCCATTGCCCCCGCATCACGCCTCATCTGCCTCGCCGTGCCCCGCGTCAACACACTCGCATTGAACGACACGGCCACTGCACAACGCTGGGATGCGTTCGTGCTGGGGTGCCCGACCGCGACGTTCTTCCATCGCGCCGGTTGGCAAAGCATCATGAACGGCGTGTTTCGCCACGACACGTACTTCCTCTACGCCGAAACCGACGGCCTCATCGAAGGTGTGCTGCCGCTGGCCCATGTGAAGTCGATGCTGTTCGGCAACTCGCTGGTCAGCTTGCCCTTCGCGGTGTACGGTGGGGTGGCCGCAATGAACGCCGATGCCGCCAGCGCGCTGGAAGCCGAGGCTCAGCGCATCGCACAGCGCCTCGGAGTCGATCACCTCGAACTGCGCCACGTCGATGCGCGCCACGACGACTGGCCACGCCAGGACCTGTACGTCACCTTCCGCAAGGCCATCCTGCCCGAAGAAGAGGCCAACATGCTGGCCATTCCGCGCAAGCAGCGGGCGATGGTGCGCAAGGGCATCAAGAACGGACTGCGCAGCGTGATCGATCCGGGGGTCGATCGCTTCTTCGCGCTGTATGCCGACAACGTGCATCGCCATGGCACGCCGGCGCTGCCCAAGCGCTACTTCGAGGCCTTGCAGGCGCAGTTTGGCGACGACTGTGAGGTGCTCATCGTCAGTGGGCCCGATGGTCGGACCTTGAGCGGCGTGCTGAGTTTCTATTTCCGAGACGAGGTGCTGCCGTACTACGCCGGTGACGACGAATCGGCACGCGACCTCGCGGCCAACGACTTCAAGTACTGGGAGCTGATGCGCCTGTCGTGCGCACGTGGGTTGAAGGTGTTCGACTACGGCCGCAGCAAGCAGGGCACCGGCTCGTTTGCGTTCAAGAAGAACTGGGGCTTCGAGCCCGCTCCTTTGCACTATGAGTACTGCCTCTACAAGCGCGATGCGGTGCCCCAGAACAACCCGGCCAACGCGAAGTTCCGCCTGATGATCGAGGCGTGGCGCCGCATGCCGATCGGCATGGCGAACTGGCTTGGCCCCTACGTCGTTCGTAATCTGGGCTGACCCGTGGCCAACCTGCTTTATCTGGTGCATCGGCTGCCTTACCCGCCCAACAAGGGCGACAAGGTGCGCTCGTACCACCTGCTGAAGCACCTGCTGGCCAGGCACCGAGTGTTTGTCGGAACATTTGTCGATGACCCCGAGGACGAGGGAGATGTCGACACATTGCGTGCCCTGTGCGCGGACTTGCAGGTGACGCGTCTGCTTCCGATGCGAGCGCGCATCAAAAGCCTGGTGGGCTTGATCGGCGGTGACGCACTGACGCTTCATTACTACCGCGACGCTGCGTTGCAACGGTGGGTTCGCGAGACGGTGCGCCGCGAGCACATCGATGCTGCCGTGGTCTTTTCCTCCTCGATGGCGCAGTACGTCGATGGCCTTGACGTGCCGATGCTGGTGGATTTCGTCGATGTGGACTCTGCCAAGTGGACCGGATATGCCGAACATCACCGCTGGCCGATGTCGTGGTTGTACCGCCGCGAGGGCTTGCAGTTGCTGTGCTATGAACGCGCAGTGGCCGCACGGTCGAGGCGCTCGTTCTTTGTGACCGAGAACGAAACGGCCTTGTTTCGCCATCTGGCGCCCGAGAGCGTCCACACCTGCGAGGCCGTCTGCAACGGGGTCGATGCGGATTACTTCGCCCCCGACCCATCCTGCGCGTCGCCCTATGCACCGCAGGAACTGCCCGTGGTGTTCACCGGGGCCATGGACTACTGGCCCAACATCGATGCAGCGACCTGGTTTGCGACCGAGATCCTGCCGCGATTGCGCACACAGTGGCCGTCGTTGCGCTTCCATGTGGCCGGCCGCAATCCGACGCCGGCCGTGCGTGCCTTGGCCGGCGATGCTGTCAGCGTCACCGGCACGGTCCCCGACATGCGCCCTTACCTTCAACATGCGGCGGTGGTGGTGGCGCCGTTGCGGCTGGCGCGCGGCATCCAGAACAAGATCTTGGAAGCCATGGCGATGGGCAGGCCCGTCGTGGCGGCGAGCGAATGTGCCACCGCGATCGTGGCCGAGCGAGGACTCGAACTGATGTGCGCCGAGGATGCAGACGCGTTCGTCCGCGAGGTGGATGCACTGTTGCGCGAACCGGTTCGTGCCCTTGCCGTCGGCGCAGCCGGCCGCCGCTGCGTGCAGCGAAACTACAGCTGGGACGCGCACCTGTCGGCCTTCGATCGTCATCTCGCGCCACTGCGCACCGACCAGCCGCTGGCGGCCTGAATCGATTGGAATCCAGACCATGAGTGCCGTGCCAGCCGACTTTCGTGAGGCATCTCCTTGGCGCACGTCGCTGCCGGTGTTCCTGCTGCTCGTGGCCGCGATCCTGCTGATGTACCGAGACACCGCAGGGATCATGGTGGGGATCTGGTGGCGCTCGGAGACCTTTGCGCATTGCCTGTTGGTTCTGCCCATCAGCTTGTGGCTGGTTTGGCGTCAGCGTGACCGGCTGGCTGCACTGACACCGCGGCCGCAGCCCTGGATGCTGCTGCCGATGCTGGCGACCGCCTCGGTCTGGCTGTTGTCCGACCTGGTTGTCGTCGGCGCTGCCGCGCAGTTCGCGCTGGTGACGATGCTGGTGCTGGCGGTTCCGCTCGTGCTCGGTCTCGAAGTCAGCGCCGTGATCCTGTTCCCGCTGCTGTTCCTTTACTTTGGCGTACCGTTTGGCGAGTTCGTCGTGCCCACCATGATGGAGTTGACAGCCGACTTCACCGTGTCTGCGCTGCAGGTCTCCGGAGTGCCGGTGTTCCGGGAAGGACATCACTTCGTCATTCCGAGCGGCAACTGGTCGGTCATCGACGAATGCAGCGGCGTGCGTTATCTGATGGCGTCCTTCATGGTGGGAACGCTGTTCGCGTACCTGAACTACCGGTCGTACCGACGGCGCGCGGCATTCATGCTGTTCTCGCTGCTGATGCCGGTGCTGGCCAACTGGCTGCGTGCCTACATCATCGTGATGCTGGCCCACTTGTCGGGCAACAAGATCGCGACCGGCGTCGATCACGTGCTGTACGGCTGGGTCTTCTTCGGTGTGATCATCTTTCTGATGTTCCTGATCGGCTCGCGCTGGTCGCAGCCCGAAGACACGCCATCACACCCTGCTGCGTCCGCAGGCTCGTCCGATCTCGGGCAAGCGCAGAAGGTGTTGCCGGGCCGGGTGATCGTGCTGGCGCTGGCGGGGCTGGTCGTGGCGCTGCTGCCGCACCTGGCCGTGTGGGCGCTGGAGAGGGCTGAAAGTGCTGCCGCCCCGGTGACGATCCAGATGCCGCCCCGGCTGGCTGATGGCTGGTCTTCCGAAGGTTCGAAGATCGTCGCCTGGGCCCCGATATTCACCAACCCATCGGCTGAAACCACCCAGGCCTACACCAGCCCGGCAGGCACCGTGGGCGTGCACATCGCCTATTACCGCGGGCAGACCGACGGACGCAAGCTCGTCAGTTCGACCAATGTCCTCGTGCCGATGAGAAGCAACGGCTGGAACCTGATGATCGGTGGGCGGCGGGATGTCGTTACGGTCACTGGGACGATCAGTGTCAACACTGCAGAGATCCTGGGTGAATCACAGCTTGGCACGGCACGCCGGAGTCACCTCGTTGTGTGGCGCGTGTACTGGATTGACGGTCGCTTTGTGGCAGGTGATGTGGCCGCCAAGGTTCATGGCGGGCTGGCGAGGTTGAAAGGCCGCGGTGACGAAGGCGCAGCGGTCGTGCTGTTTGCCGACGCGGACACCGTGGCGGCATCGAACGCCGCGCTCGAAGCGTTCGTGCAGGCGAACCATGACGCACTCGGTGCGCTGCTGCAGCGCACGCGTGACGATCGATGATGTTCCCGGTCACAGAAGCCATGCGGGTGAACCGTTGACGAACAGCGGCGATGCGTAGCAGCCCGGCCGTCGACCCACGCCCGCTGGTACTGCATCTGGTCTATCGATTTGACACCGGTGGACTGGAGAACGGGGTGGTGAACCTGATCAATCACATGCCCGTTTCTGCGTACCGTCATGCTGTGGTCGCGTTGACCGAAGTCGTGCCCGCGTTCGCGCAGCGCATCCATCGCGAGGACGTCACGATGATTTCCTTGCACAAGACGCCGGGTCACAGCCTGAAGCTCTACCCGCGCCTGCAGCGCCTGTTTGCGCATCTTCGGCCCGCCGTGGTGCACACGAGAAACCTGGCGGCGCTCGAGTGCCAGGTGCCGGCAGCGTTCGCTGGTGTGCCGGTGCGTGTGCACGGCGAGCATGGACGCGACGTCGACGATCTGGATGGCACCCGTCGACGCTACCAATGGATGCGCCGAGCCTACCGCCCCTTCGTGCATCGCTATGTGGCATTGTCGCGCGATCTGGCTGGATACCTGAACGAGAAAGTCGGCGTACCGGAGTCGCGAATCGCCCAGATCTACAACGGCGTCGACATCGAGCGTTTCTCCGCGCGTTCAGTGGTGCGCGGCACGGTGGACGGCGGGCCGTTCACGGAGCCGCATCTGTTCGTTTTCGGTACCGTGGGCCGCATGCAGACCGTGAAGGCTCAGACGGTTCTGGCCCAGGCGTTCATTCGCGCCTTGCAACTGCGTCCAGATTTGCGCGACCGACTGCGTCTGGTGATGGTGGGAGAGGGTCCGCTGCGCGCCGAAGCGCAGGCACTGCTCTATTCAGCCGGTGTCGGCCATCTGGCATGGCTGCCCGGCGAGCGTTCAGACGTGCCAAATGTCATGCGCAGCTTCGATTGCTTCGTTCTGCCATCGCTGGCGGAAGGTGTATCGAATACCATCTTGGAGTGCATGGCTTCTGGGTTGCCCGTGCTTGCAACCCACGTCGGCGGCAATGCCGAACTAGTGATGTCCGGCACCACCGGCGAACTGGTGGCTGCGGGCAATGTGCAGGCTCTGGCCGAGGGATTGCTTCTCCTTTCGGCGGACCCGGCTCGGGCACTTGCAATGGGCCGAGCCGGTCGGGCTCGTGTCGAGCAGCACTTCAGTTTGCCGGCGATGGTGGGCGCATACCAAGCCTTGTATGACCGGTTGCTGGCCGATCGGAATTCATGAGATGAGCAGGAGCTGAACATCATGTGTGGCATCACCGGTCTCTTCGACACCCGCGGCGCTGCTGCGGTCGACCGCGCCGTGCTGCAACGCATGAACGATTCGCAGTTGCACCGCGGTCCCGATGAAGGCAGCCTTCACATCGAGCCGGGTCTTGGATTCGGCCATCGCCGCCTGTCCATCATCGACGTGGCCACGGGCCAGCAGCCGCTGTTCAACGAAGATGGCTCGGTGGTGGTGATCTTCAACGGCGAGATCTACAACTACCAGGAACTCATCCCCGAGCTGCAGGCCGCCGGCCACCGCTTCGCCACCA
>Ga0214921_10000435_pt1 | contig 78143 bp, 71 predicted proteins | sample LL1505_MetaG_FD_177992 | JGI IMG/M metagenome (GOLD analysis project Ga0214921, IMG submission 177992) | Freshwater microbial communities from Lake Lanier, Atlanta, Georgia, United States - LL-1505 | ecosystem: Environmental > Aquatic > Freshwater > Lake | place: USA: Georgia | collected... | reverse complement strand
ATAAAAAATGAATATAACCTTTACAGGCCCGCAATGTTCGGGTAAGACTACTTTACTTAAATTAATGAGAAGCAGTGGCGGAATTTTTGATAAATTCTTCTACATTGACGAAGTTACAAGAAGAATAAGAGATGAATGTAATGTATCAATTAATGAGGAGGGTGCAAATGATATAACTCAATTGTTAATTATAAACGAGGAACTAAAGAATTTGTTTAATTGTGGGTCTATGGGAGATTGGTGTAAAGGAACAGTACATGACAGGTGTTTGCTGGATGGTTTAGTTTATACGGAATACTTTTACGACAAAAAACTTGTGTGTGAAGCCGTTTATACACAAGCGTTACAGTATTGGCATAGGTTCTATAAAAAATATGACATTATCTTTTATCCAAATCCTCACGATGTAGAGTTACAGGATGATGGCGAGAGAAGCACAGATATAGAATTTAGAAATGCAATTATTAACAAATATGAAAACTATTATCTCGATCAATTTCAATGGAAAGAAAAGATAGTTATTTTAAAAGGAACAGTTGAAGAACGAATGGAACAGATTAAAATTAAACTACATGAATACAGCACTAGATAATAGTAATATTTCCAAACATTTAGGTAAAATTACAGGTTATAAGTCAACCTACGATCCGAGCCTACTAGTACGCGAGCCAAGACAAAATAATAGAAAGCATCTTAATATTGATGACAATAAGCTACCATTTTGTGGCTATGATATTTGGAATGCATATGAAGTATCTTGCTTAACAAATAACGGTATGCCGATTGCCGCGGTTGCTAAAATTGTATATCCTTGTACTAGTAAGTATATTGTTGAGTCTAAGTCTATTAAGCTGTACTTAAACTCGTTTAATATGGAAGTTATAAAGGGTAATATTTTAACCGTGGTTGAACAGCTAGAAAAAACAATTGCGAAGGATCTAAGCAATTTGCTTGAAACAGAAGCGAGGTGCTATGTAAGGCTTTGCGGTAATATTAGTGATAGTCTTTTCTACCCACCAGTTTTCAGTAATAAAGATTACCCAACACTAGAAAATACTATTGATGTTACATACATTACTGCTAGTAAATATGTTGAAACCCCTAGCCTGCTAAGCGGTATTACGAGTACAGTTTCTACAGTTCAGCGCTTTCACTCTGCACTCTTAAAATCAAATTGCAGGGTCACAAGTCAACCCGATTGGGGAGATGTATATATACACTACAAAGGTACGCATGCTATAAACCCTACCTCGATGTTACAGTATATTGTTTCTTTCCGTGATGAGTGCCATTTTCATGAAGAAATTTGCGAGACAATTTATAAAAGAGTATGGGATAAGTTTGAACCTGAAGAGTTAGTTGTATCTTGTCTATATGTTAGAAGAGGTGGCATAGACATTAATCCCACTAGAGCAAGTAATTACAATTTGCTCGACGATGCACTAAAAGACCATACAAAGTATTTTACAAAAACACCTAGACAGTAATTACTTTTTATCTGTTGATTCTTTACGAAATTCGTTTTTTGCTGCGGGGTTTGTAGCCACTTCAAACCAATCTGGGTAAGAAAGTTCTGCAGTCTGAACCGGCTTTACACCAAAACATAAAGCCGCAGCCCCGGTAATATCATCCTCTATGGCGCTTAGTTTGTTCCAACGTCTCATAGCGCTACGCTCTCTCATTTTAGTTATTATGTCGGTAAGACGGCCAAATTTTTCTTTAACTTTAAAATCCGTTACAACCGCGTGTCTAGGGTATTCAGAGAGCTCAGGCGATGGTACAGTTCTACTGTGCGGTACTCTTGGATCAAAAATTAACAGTGAGTTCTCTTTACCCGGGGATATAAATTTGTGATTATCAAACTCTATAGCCGTACCATAATGTTCTGATGGCGATTTTAAATAATATACACAGCCAACAACGTGGGTTTTAATATGCGTGTGGTGTTGTTTGTCTATAAAAATCTTACCCGTATCATCATAAGGCTTATGAAATTTTGCTAATTCTTGCGCAGTATTATTCTTAGAGCGTAAGAACCAAGTAGAAGCCCATTCTAGATCTGGATATTGTAGTTCAGCGGCATTGAGATATTGTTGCACGTAGTATTGAAGCTTAACATAGTAAAAACTCCAAAAATGTTGCTCCTGTAAAAAATCCATAGTTAAATCATCAGTGGGACCTAGTGTGCTACTCCATGATCTCCATTGATCATGGTTCATTTTCTTTTCTAGAAGCTCCTTTGCGCGTTTAACTTCCCATGCTTGATCGTGCTTACCTTGATTTGTATCAACCTCAACACATTTTACTAAGTTTTCAACAACATCAGGTGGTAAAAAATCATATACATAAAAAAAAGTGTGACCACCAATTTTTACAGTTTTTGTCTCGTTTGCAAACATCAACAATATTTAGGTATAGATTATATTAAGCAAGTTTTAGTAAATAGCATGTTTGGTTTAATACACCAAGCATTTCATCACGTATATTAAGTAGGTCCGTATCAGCTTCAGGGTTAAGCTTTCTTGTAATATCAGACAAAAAGGTTTTATACGTATCCATCGCATCACATATGCTTAATTCAGTTATATCAAATAGCTTAATATCGATGTTACCATTGGTAAAGCTGGCCTCAGCTCTGCCAAGTGCAGTCTCGACAAAAGCATCTATCAATTCGTCTAATGATTCGTATGCTTTGCCTAAAGCCTTGTGCTGTGCGTAACTTTTAGCCTGCCAATGAAATATACGCAATTGATTTTGCATTTGTAAAAGATCTCTAATTGCCGCGTGCATACAGTTATTTAGAGCTATAGAGCTTCTTTCCTATAAAAGAAATTGATCCTATAGAAGTAATTACTAAATAAATAGTGAAACTTCACAACGTTTTACTGAATAGTAAGATACCCTTCAATCTGCTAGAAACTAACAGCGCAGAAAACGTTATATACTGTAGCTCTTTTTCCGATTATCTATTTAATATTGGAATTTTTAAAACTAAAACAAAAGAAATTATAGTTGAATATACTACAGAGAACTTAGAAAAATATGCTAAGCTCGATGTAACGTTGGAGGATAAAACCCATTTTAGAAATGTCCTGTTCAAAATTATAATAGATGAAAATATAGAGACGCCCTATTCGACAATTAATCTTAGTCTGTTAAAAGACGGGGTTAAGATTGCTACTCCCGCACCAGAAAAAATAGCAGTTATTGAGGAAAAGAATAATATTAAAAACCCTGTAATTAAACAGCAGCCTGAGATAATACCACCAGTTTATACAGAAATGGTAAACGAGGCTTTAAGATTAGAAAAACAACTTGCAAAAGAGAAAAAAGAACTTGAAAAGGAAAAAATTATTTTAGAAAAACAAAATATAGTTAAAGAGAGACTGGCTGAATACAAGCAGGAGTTACTCGAAGAATACTTTAATGCGACGAAAAAGCAGGGCGAAGTTTCAAAAGCTAAATTAGTTGAGAATTTTAATGATTTAGAAACAGATTTACGCGAACGCATTTACAACACTTTTGAAGAGTACGGTATTGAATTCGAGGCCAAAGATAAAGCGTATAGAGAAGAACAATTAAATACTCTTTTAGAAAAAATTACAAAAGAAAGTAATGAAAACCGGATTAACCTCGAGGTTCAATCAAAAAATCTAGAAATAACATACAATGAAAGATTAAAAAATAAGACAGAACAGCTAGTAGAAGTTTTAGAAAAAAATTATGACAAAACAGAGCAGCTAGCAAAAGTTTTAGAAAAAAATTACAATGACAAATTAATAGTAGAGCTAGAGAAATATAAAGCAGGTCTATTTAACGACTTTGTTGTATTAACAAATATTGAAGCGGGTAAAATTGCACCGGAGTTTAATAAACAAATTAAGCAGATTAATGAAAAAGTAAAAAAATTAATCGACGATAAAAATAAAGAATCAAAAGATTCAAAAAAATTTAATGATGAACAGCAAAAATATATTGCTGATGTTGCTCGGTACTGGGCGCGACGAATTTTAGATCTTGGATCTGGTGGTGGGTCAGTAGCCGTTCAATATGCCGATGGCGGTATAATGAATGGTACGCTTAATGTAAATGGTCATATTTTATCAGGCGGTAAAGACATTTCTTCATTTTTTGATCTCGGGCCAAGCAATATCAATACTGTAGTATCAGGTAATAGCGGTAATTGGAATTCCACTCATACAACTGTTAATACGTATTCTGCAGCTTGGAGTACAGGAATTCAAACTTTAGCTTTCAACAATAGCAATTTTAATCTTTCTATTGTACCGGGCAATACAGTTAATCTAGGTATTCTTAAAGATGATTTAACTGAAGTTATAGGTACTTCAGGATCGTGGAATTCTACTTATTCAGTAACCCGATCTAACAGCTCGAACTGGTCATATGCATACCAGCAAGTAATAGACCTGTCTTCTAAGGTAAGTTATCTTTCTTCTCAAATTGATAAAAATGTATACGAAAACATAGCTTCAAATAAACTAACGATTGCTGAATTTGCTGTAAACCCACATCCAACAGTTTACAAGGGTTATACCGTAGCTCTTACTGCAAATAAACGAGTCTATATATTTGCGGGATATGATGATAGCAACCCAGAACATTATCTAGAAATTAATACAAATCCCCATTCTCCAATATATGTAGAATCAATAGTAAATCAGAACAGTGTAATAATTGACGCTTTTGAATTGTCCGAATTCAAGAGCGCTAAATATACCTTACAGGTAGAAACTAATTTTAATAACGAAATCTATTATTCTGAATTAAATGTTGTCGGTACTGTTGCACCTTCACAATCTGTAGTTACAGAATATGGTCAACTAGGTACTTCTGAATTAATTTCAGGCTATACTACTACTGTTGTAGGTGGTATGCTTTATTTAACAGCAACATTCACAACAACCTTGACAAATCCCATACAAAGATATTCCATAAAAGGCTTGCGTACTAATTTTTATAAAATATAAAAATAAACTCGGACTGCTGGCATAAATAATTGGTATGAGTTTGAATAGCCAATTTAAAGTAAAGAATGATTTAAATGTATTGGGTAAAATACTTTCTGCGGGTAGGGATTTAGAAGATCTCTTTAGTCAGGCAACAGCGTCTTTTACTGTAGAATCTGTTAATAATTCAACATCTTTTCAAGTATCAGGTGGGGATTCATTCAAGCTATCCGGTGAAACAGGCATTTTCGTTACCGCCAATCGTGATACAGAAACATTAGTTATTTCAGGGGTAGATGCAACCGCGGATCGCAAAGGCGTTGCTAAATTTAGCAGTTCTAATTTTGATATTACTGAAGCTTTAGTAACAGTAAAATCCGGTGGAATTAGTAACTCTAATCTTGCAGCAAATTCAGTAGATAAAAGTATAATCAATGCATCAAGCATCGTAAAAACAAACGGTGCATTATCCTTTACCACTTCTGATGGTTTCAGTACAAATGTCGATAACAGTACAATCGAGATAAACGGTTCTAATAATTTACAAGTTAAAGACGATGGTATCACCGGTGCAAAATTAAATGCAAACGTCGTAGATGATTCTACTTTACAGCTTGCCTCAGACCAATTAAAAATTAAAGATTCTGGTGTTACAGGGACAAAGCTAAACTCTAATGTTGCTGATAATAGTACAATTGAACTACACTCCAATGCATTAAGAGTAAAAGATAATGGTATTACAAATGCTAAATTAGCAGATAACGCTGTTACAAAAGCAGAAATTGATCCTAGCGCTATTGTTTACCCCACCGGTGCAATAAGTTTTACAACCGCAAATGGTCTTTCTGCTAATGTTGATAGTGTCTCAATTGAAATTGCTAGCAACAATCTTCAAGTCAAAGATAGTGGGATTAGCAATGCTAAGTTAGCTGCAAACTCTGTAACAAAGGGTAAGATCGATGCCAGTAACATTGTTAAATCTACTGGTGCTATAAGCTTTAATACATCTGATGGGTTTTTCTCAAACACCGATAACAGTACAATTGAGATAAACGGTTCTAATAACCTTCAAATTAAAGATAGCGGAATTACAAATGCTAAACTAGCTGCTAACTCTGTAACAAAGAGTAAGATCGATGCATCAAGCATTTTAAAATCTTCAAATAATGGTTTAACCTTTACTACTACCGATGGTTTTTCAGTAAATGTTGATACTACTAGTATTGAACTTAACACAAATAATCTAAGCATTGTCGACGGCGGTGTAACCAATATTAAACTGGCTGCTAACTCTGTAACAAAGGGTAAGATCGATGCCAGTAATATATTAAAATCTGGCGGTGCATTATCCTTTACTACAACTGATGGTTTCAGTACAAATGTCGATAATACTACTATTGAAATAGCTTCTAATAATCTTCAAATTAAAGATAGCGGGATAACAAACGCTAAACTCGCTAACGATGGTATTTACTTTGGTGATGGTACTTCTAGTGCAAAAACTGCGCTCGGCGCAACTTTCCACATTAAGGGTACATCCAACCAGTTAGTTGCAACATTTAATGTTGGAGCACCTGCCAATAATGTTACTCTTTCATTGCCCAGCAGTTTGAGCCTACCTGGCGATTTAACAGTAGCTAACGGTACAGGTACCTTTGAAGAACTAACCGTTAATAAGACATTGATCGTTGCAGGTTCTGCTAGATTTGTAAACACTATAGTTACAACTTCCAGCGCATTAAGTGTTATTAACACAGGCCCAACGCGTGCGTTGTATGTAAAAAATACTAACCCAGAATATGATATTGCCTCATTCTACGATGGTGATGGCACTGAAGTTCTACACGTTGGTAATCACGAAGTTGATGCAAGAGGTGTTGTAGGTATTAATATTGCTAATCCTGCTAATAGTAACGCACAGCCAACTTTAGTTGGCTTAACAGTTAACGGTCAAATTTCTGCTAACGAAGGAATAATAGCTTTAGGTAGCTATTCCAGCTATCAATGGGGCCATACCTATACAACGGTATTGCCAAATAGTGCAAACTGGAATACAGCGTACAACGCAGTTAACACAAAGCAAGATTTATGGGACAGTACGTATTCAACCTATCAAGTTAATAGTGCCTCGTACCTTAAGACACAAACTGATGTCACGGTAACAGGCTTAAATGTAAGCGATGGTACGCGTGCCTCACTAAGAAAAGTATACAGCGGTTCAACAATAACTAACAATAATATTTTACACGTTAATACGCTTGATGTAGGTACAGTGAGCGCAGTAAAGTATATTATTTTAATTAGAAATAATACAACGGGTCGCCGTGCTTCAGCAGAAATTCTAGCACTTCTAGACAATAATACTTGGAGCGGCACAGTGTATGCGATGCTTGATCCTGCCGGTATCTTAAACGATATAGATATTAGCACACCCGCATCATCTATACGACTAACATTTACCTTTAATGCTAATGCAAGTTACTCTGTCACTGCCCTTGCTGATGGTTTAGACGGTCCATAATCAACCTTTAATTTTTTTAAAGGTGCATAAATAATCTATCGTTATGCTTTTACCGTTTAGGACCACACATATAACTACATTATGCGGCACCGCTGCCGGTAGTAGTGATCAATGGAATAGTACTTACACCACAGTTAATTCTTTGTCAGATAGCTGGGAAGAATCCGCAGATATTATACCTACAATAACAAATTATCTATCTACTAATAACGTTCTACTTTTATCTGCTACTGTTATGGGTAGCCTTAGTGTTGGTGGTACTATTTATACTTCAGTAACATCCGAAGCAGTTTTAAAATACACTGAAAATATAGGTAATAATATTTCATCATCATTTAATATTGTGCATAATTTTAATACAAAAGATATTGTTATCTCTGTTTATGACAATAGTACTAATATTCAATCTTACCCAGAAATTAATGTAATCGATAATAACTATATTAAAGTTAATTTTGCATTTATTCCTAATGTTAATGCATATAGAGTATTAATTATAGGCACCAAGCCTTCAAATCTAATAGCTGCATATGGTAATACATCTTACGTAACAGCAATAGAAAAGTATCAATTTAAAAATTCTAATTTTAATATATTATCCGGTTATTACGCGGTTGATACCTCATCTGGCCCTGTTAGAGGCATTTTGCCGTCAACCCCTTCATTAGGGGATACTCTGGTATTTATTGATACTTATAATACCTGGGCAACATATAATTTTGTAATTAAAAACAATGGTAATCCCATAGACTCATTAGTTGATGATTTATCTGCCAATATAAACGGGTTTACGTTTAGGCTAACATGGGTAGGGAACCCTGCAGGATGGAATATATACTAAGTATTATTAAATAATTAAATATGGCATATCTTTCCTCAAAAGTTTTTCCAGTAAGCGCAGTAATTGATAATGTTAGTGTTACATCTAATAATAATAAATCCAGATTAGATGTTATAACAGAAGTAAATACGCTTAATTGTGTGATATCTACCACCGGTATGCCAGGGGCTCCATGCTTATCTGCATATTTTACCGACTCTGGTACAATTATGTATATAAACGGCGTATCGTATAATCCCCGAACTACGTACCTACAAATAAGAAAATATTCTGGTAGTAATATTGTAGATGCGTTGTTTGAGAAATCATTACTTGTTTTTTCGAGAATACTACATCCTAATGAAAATTTTGACATATCAATACCGTATGGTATTACAGGTTTTCCTTTTTACATTACAATATGTGATTCTCCTATTACAAATACTCTTTCTAAAAACCTTGCATTTTTTACAGTAAATTATAAGAAATATTAATTATGATAGATTTACCCCCTGATCCTGAATTGAATGCCAATCAAATATCATATGTATATGATAAATATGATAGAGTGTACATTAAAAACTATTATTTAGGTACCGTTGGAAGAGGTAGGCAAAAAGCTACACCCCCGGTAAGGGTTGTTGGTGAAAAAGTGCAAGAATCAGTTTTTGTTGGAGAAAGAAAGCCAAAAAAACTTTTATATCAAGATGTGTATCGATACAAAGATTATTATACTCCCGATATTTTTAAAATTGATAGAATTTATCAACCGTTAATTTCTCCTATTGAAATTACGCTTAATACTAGTGGCAGATACCCTAAACGCTGGGAATACAGATCATTTATCTCTTGTAAATCACCTATTCTTGGTTCAGGCTTTATATACAGTGACAGTAATAATTCAACAACCAGAAAACAAACGCTTCTCTATCGTACGCTTTACCCGAATTGGGATATTTACAACCCCAATTCTACACATACTCCAACAGACACCGTTCTGTATATTGGAACTGCTGGGTTAGGTGAAATTTTGGGTAGCTATACAAAAGGAATAGTAGGGCCAAGCGCAAGAATGGTAAAGGCATTCTGCGCAGTTGAAACAGGGGTTTTATTTTCTCCAGCTATAACTCTTAGTTAACTATATGAACAACAATAATAGAAAGTTTATAGGGAACGAAGATAGACCTGCTTTATTACCTGTATATAAGGGAGCAAGACGTACTTATTACCCTGGCCAACTCGCTCTAGGTAAGTCAGCATCGAGAAGTGGTAAACAAGGTAATAGCACAAGAGCGGCGCAACGAGCGAAAAACACAGCCTTAAGACGTTACGTTTTTAAATATGAAAACAATACATTTGTTTATTTAGCAACAAGAAAAGGTCAACGTAACGGTGGGTTTGATAGTACCCCCTCAAAAACCGCTATAAATGTTGATATTAATGTAGCTGGCTTACTTATTACCATAAATCAAGATTTTACTTTTAAAAGTAAAATTGATGGGGCAGAAACATGGCAATCGAGTAATGGAAGTGGTAGAAGTAGAATAATATATGATCTAGCCAATACTCGCTGGGTTTGGCAGACACGTCTAAATGATGTAGATCCCTGGTATGATAATGCTTTTAGTAGTAGTACAGATAATACTCTAGGTAATTCTAGTACTATAAATGAAGTTAGCTGGACTTATATAGCTAATCCATATACAACCGCCACCCCTCAATTACCCGCAACAGTAACAATAACTAAACTATTTTACTATAAAAATAATAGTATTGATAAATTAAATAAATGGCCTATTCAAAATGTAAATGCCGATCTTAAGATAAAACCCGAAGGAGTTATTCCATCCTCTGAAGGATTTAAATGGCAGACGGGAAATAATAATTCCGGTAGATTACCCTGTTTATCAGACGGGCTTCTATTTAGGTGCTTTGAGGGTATACCTCTAAAGCCTTATGATATTGTTTTTGTTGAAATAGTATGGACATTTTTTAGTAATAAAGTAAGAGGAAATGCTAAAAGAGGTGGCTCTGAGCCTCCTTTAAATGAAGTATTAAAATTAGGACAATTTGGATATAAAACTATTAATGGTTCTGATGATGGTATAAACAGTATAGAATGGTGGTCTCCTGCTCCTTTTAAGCAAGAGTCACAAAAAGGCAGAATATATAGAATAGGTAAACTAGAAGCAGACACAGGTATAGGGGGATATGATAAAGTTATTTTTGCGCAACGCACAAAAATTGTCACCACACGGTTTCAGAGAGGAGGGTTTACTGCACTAGAAGATTAACTTAAAAATAACCGCCCTTATCGGATGAATTCGGTGAAGCCCGGCGTGAAAGTCGTGGGTAATACCGAGCCAAGCTAGAAACGCTTTTCTAGAAGGTGTAGAGACTACTGGAGGTATAGGAAGCCTTAATAACCAGCACGAGCGTCCGACAAATTTTATAATTTGAAGATATAGTCCAAACACTGAGTAATCTGTGAGCATATTGGGATCGAGTTGATTATATGGAGGGCGATGAGCCTCCTGGTCCAATAGGGTGAATGCCATATAGTAGAGAATCGGGGTTCTTGCAGAACCTAGTAGAAGACGGTATCAAATTCAATGATGCCGGTAGAGATGCTGTGGAAAAATTGCGTGTTAGTAATCCGCAAAGCTTAATTGACACAGATTTTGAATATTCATTACAAGCTTCTAAGTGGGAATTTTTAAATTTAGCTAGCAACTTACCTGGTGTTTATTCTAGAGCAAATGAACCTGCATTTACGGCAGGTCAAATAACTTCAATGCTTCCTTCCGGGGCAAATAATAAATTTTTAACGGTAACAGTAAATATTTTACCTAGAAATGCGTTTAAAGTAGGTGATTCGATAGTAATAAAAGATTCGGCGAATACCACATATGTTGATGGAGCTTATATAATCACGCAAGTCCCTTCTGAATATTCATTTCAAGTGTTAACCAAATCGCCTGGAGCATTAGTTGGTGATCAAAAGACAGCTTACACAGGTTTATACACAGGAGGTTTTTATTCTAATGCTGATATACCGATTGTAGGGGTATCAGCAATTCCAGCTACAAGCGCAGCGCTAGTAGAGTTTCAAACACCTCATGGGCTTTTTCTTAATAGTCCTATTATTGTTGTAGATAATAATCAACCAACCGCACCATGGTGCGGTTCATTTTCTGTTAGTGCAGTACCCAGCGATACAAAAATTATTTTTCAAACACTCACAGGTCAAAATTTTAGCAGAAGTACGCTATTAATACCATCCTCCGGTAAAGTATATGGAAGAACAGAGGGGGTAGCTATTCATAGATTTCAAGACGGGGGTGTTCAAATTAACCCCGGTACCAGCGCTCCTAACTGTAGGGTTATGAGACAAACAAGAAATTATTTTAAATATCAATCTGGTAAAAGTATGCAATTTAGTTCAGGAGTTTTATTTAGACCTGTTTATGAAGTAATAGCGAGCCAGGTAATAGACTCTAATCAAAATGATATTACTTACCCTTATTATGATTTTAGAATAACTACGGAACAATATCATGGTTTTGCTACACCTGAAACCTATAGAGAAGGCGTTAATATTACAACAAACGGATTTACCATAAGCGGGGGTAAAAACCCTTATAATCAAACATTTAAAATTTCAAAAATTATAAACTCTAAAACATTTGAAGTACAAATACCAGTGCATACAGTGTATAATCCTTTTCCTACATCTGATTTAGCCCCAGGCGGGATTGCCTCGGTAGACGTCAACGGGTGGCATGATGCCACCGTGAGAAGCGGTTTATTTGATGATCAAAATGGGATGTTTTTTGAATTTGACGGAAAGTCGTTCTATGTTGTAAAGCGACAAACCACAACCCCTATTAACGGTACAATTACTGTTGCGGCAAGTAGCTCTTGGATGGTGAGTACTGATAATAATACAAAGTTTTTAACACAGTTAAGAGAAAATGATTTTATATCAATTAAAGGAATGTCATATCAAGTATTTTCAATACGCAATAATTTATCTGCAGTTATAACCCCTACTTATAGAGGGCCTAGTGCTTCAGGGTTAAAAGTAGTTAAAACAGAAGAATTAAGAATTCCTCAAAGCGAATTTAATCTAGATAAACTAGATGGCACTGGTCCAAGCGGCTATATTTTTAATATTAATAGAATGCAAATGGTGTTTATCGACTATTCTTGGTATGGTGCTGGAAAAATACGTTATGGAATAAGAGCCAATGAAGGTAAAATTATATATTTTCATGAAATTTATAACAACAACGTTAATACAAAAGCGCATATGCGTTCCGGTAATGTACCTGGGCGGTTTGAAATTACAAGCAATTCAAAAAGCGGAAATTTAATAAGCGATTTACAAGTTAATTCCTCATTTATAATAGTAGATTCTGATTTAGGGGCAAATCTTCCTAATAAAGGTTGTATTGTTATTAATAATGAGTATATTTATTATACTAAATCCGAAACCGTTTCTAACGGGGTTAAACTAACTATTAATAGAAGAAATGTAGGAGGGCTTACTACCGGTAATATCACAGCATTAAGCGGTGACGGGGTTATATCATACAATCAAAATTGTTCTCCTGCGTTAAGTCATTGGGGTGTCGCTGCATTAATGGATGGTAATTTCAATGAAGATAAATCTTATCTGTTTTCTGCATTTAACACGACTATGCTTTCTGCGACTTCTGCTGAACAAGCATTATTAAGTGTGAGGTTAGCTCCTTCTGTTGACTATGGAATTACCGGTTTGCTAGGTGTAAGAAATGTAGTCAACCATTCTTCTTTGGCGTTAAGAAATATTCAAGTCGTGTCTACCGCGCCTATACAAATTTTTGTTAGAGTAAACCCCGAACCTCAAACGCTTTTCAAAAATTTATCAGCCTGGCGCTCAGCTCCAAACGGTAGTATAGCTCAATATTTTGATCATACAAGAGACGGCACTTTTAACGTTGAGGGTACTGGGGGCGATTTAATTGCATACTTTTTGCTTACTCCAGATAATAGTTTTAGTTCTATTGGAACACAAAAATTATGTTACAATACATTTAATATAGATATAGTTAGAGATTTAACTAATAGTATTTTAGGAGGTAATTATGTATTTCCTGATGGCCCTGATGTAGTTACTGTTGGTATAAAAACATTTGGTTCTCCTGATGATCTTAATAATAATTACATAGCTATGACAAGATCAAAAATAGCATGGACAGAAGATCAGGGATAAATGAGCATTCCTTTTCTTAATAACGTAACAGTTATAAGTACAATTAGTACTGTAAACGGTAATAGTGATCAGTGGAACTCCAACTGGACTACCACTAATTCTAACTCCAGTAAATACGACTCTAATTGGACTTCCTTTAATTCTAACTCCAGTAAATACGACTCTAATTGGACCTCCACCAATACTAATTCCGGTTACTGGAATAGTGTTTATAGTTCTGCTAAAGCCAATAGCGCTAATTGGGATAGTGTATATACTTCTAGCAAAGCCAATAGTGCTAATTGGGATTCGGCTTATAATAATATATCAAAATACGATTCTAATTACACTACAACCAATACTAATAGTGCTAATTGGGATTCGGCTTATAATAATATTCCAAAGTACGATTCTAACTGGACCACTACCAATTCAAATAGCGGTAAATGGGAATCAGTCTATACAATTACTAATGCTTCTAGTAGCTCTTATATTCGAGGTGTAGATTGGAGCGCTGGTTCTATTTCATCTAGTTATGCATGGAATAGTGTAGCATATGGTAACGGAGTTTTTGTAGCTGTAGCCATCGATTATGGTATAGCATATTCACGAGACGGTATAAACTGGGTATTGAATAGTGGTTCTATTACTACAAATTACTGGACCAGCGTGACATTTGGCAGAGGTTTGTTTGTAGCAGTTGCTAATGCTGGCAGCAACCGCTTAATGACTTCTCCAGATGGCATTAACTGGACTGTGCGAACTGTTGAAGGATATGCCTGGACCAGTGTTACATATGGCAATGGTTTGTTTGTGGCAGTAGCCAATGGCCGTGTCATGACCTCACCAGATGGTGTAACCTGGACTTCAGTAGCTGTAGCTGCTACTAGCTGGAACTCAGTTACATATGGCAATGGTTTGTATGTTGCTGTGTCAAATACTGCAGGCACTCCTTCTGCGATAAACCGTGTCATGACGTCACCAGATGGCGTCACCTGGACAATTAGAACTGCTGCAGCATCAGAGCAATGGAATAGTATTACTTATGGCAATGGAATATTTGTCGCTGTAGCAAGTTCCGGTACAAGTGGTCGTGTAATGACTTCACCTGATGGTATCACATGGACTTCTAGAGCCGTTTCTGGAGGCAATTGGCAAAGTGTTGCTTATGGCGATGGAGTGTTTGTTGCAGCCTCACTTACTAGTTCAGGTTCAAAGTGGATGTATTCTTTTGATGGTATTACATGGGTGGTTAAAACAGGAACAGAAGCTGAGACATACAAAGCTGCAGCATACGGTAACGGTTTATTTGTAATTCTTGCAAATGCTGGTACTAATAGAGCATTATACTCCGGCAGACGTATTGCTGATGAAACGTTAGATAATATTCGTCTTGGCGGCTTTACAGTAACAAGCTTTTTAAGCACTAATGGCATTGCTTATGCAAGTGGTGTTTATGCAGGTCCTAATCCTAGTAGCATAACCTCTACAACACCTATATCTGCTATGACTGGCATGTATGTTGAACCTGTATCAGGTTATGCTGGTTTTTATACCAATGCACCTGTAGCACCAGTGGATGTGAGAGGTACTATGAAGTTTGCTGCTTCTGCTGCAGCCACTTCTTCTACATCTAATATTAAAATACAAGGTAACTATGCGTATGTCACAAACTACGGTGACGCGTCTTTAATGAGTTATGACTTGACACAAACCACGCCAATTAGTACCGGTAAGATTTCAACCGCTTCTAACCCACAAGGTCTGTATGTTAATGGCAAATATGCTTATGTGGTTACTAGTAACGGATCAAGTAGTGTATTTCAAATATTTGAAATTCAGAATCCCTCAAGTTTTAAATTGCTAAGCACCTCTACCATAGGGACGACACAAAACGCTTTTGATGTTGTTGTGCAAGGAAGCTACGCATTTATTCTAACTAACAACTCATCGGTTGATGGGTATATTATTGCGTATGATATTAGTAATCCATATGCGCCTGAAAAAATATTTATAACACAAACGAGTACTAATGGAAACAGTAACGGATTAACAATACAAGGAAAATATTTGTACTGGGCTAGAGGGTACTCAGGTACTGCAGGGGTATATAGAATGGATGTATCTGATCCGAGAAGTAAGCCTGCAGCTGAAATGTTCTATTTTACCGGAGGAGCAGTAAATGGTGCAATAGTTAGAGGAAGGTACCTCTACATGAACTTTAATAATCAATTTGGAATAAACAACGGTACAACTACATCATACATCCCTGTACCTTTTGTTGTAGGGAGTACAAATTTGAGTAACATTATTTTGCAAGGCAATTATGCTTATTTTTCTAATTTAGCTGGGTTACATAAAATAGATGTATCTAATCCATCTTCTCCTAGGTTAGTTGCATCCATAGCTAGCTATAGCGGCACTTCTACCTGGCCATGTAATTTCGATATACAAGGTAGATATGCCTATTTAGCTGATAGAGCTAATAATAGAATAAATGTTCTTGATTTAGGTGGAGCATATATACAGCAATTACAAGCAGGAGGGCTATCAACAGATACTGCATATATTATAAGAAATGCTGTCATAGGAAATGATCTTGATGTGGCAGGAGGTGCTGCATTTGGTCAAGGATTTAAATCATATAAAGATTCTTCAGTGCAAGGCAGCTTAACCATTACAACAGCATCCTCTAGCACAAGTGCATCTAACTTGTTTACTGTTACTAGCGGAAGTAATGCTTCTACTATATTCATTATAACATCAGCAGGTAATATTGGCATAGGCACAACAGCACCTAATGAAAAACTTACTGTAGTCGGAACAATTTCTACTAATGCTCATAAGAGTAGTCAAGATTGGGCATCTGACTGGACAACAACAAATACCAATAGTGCTGGGTGGAATGCTGCGGCAAACCAACTTACAACATATCCTCTTTTAACTACTATCTCCTACTCGCCTTATAATTTAATTGGTGCCCTAACTACAAATACAAATCTATTTACTGTACCCGCGGGACGAAGGTTTATTTGTAAAACATTTGGAGGTTATATTACTGCCATAACTGGAACTACAACCGTAGCGCCAACTTTAAAGCTCGTAGACGCAACTCAAAGTAATACCGGTATAGCTAATGCCTATATACCCTCCATAGCAGGCACTATCCTAGATGGATCATATATTGCAGGTAATACAAATAACATTATTACCAATGCAGGTGATGTTATTGCTTTGAGATTAGTTGCTCCTGCAGCTACAGGAGTTACAACACTTTCAGCTTCTATATTAATTGAAGGCTGGCTTATTTAATAGTTAATTATTTTTTATGCATTAAAACAAAAAAAAGAGGGGCCACAAGGACCCCTCTTTTAAAATATCCTGGGACGTACCAGGTGAAAGTTTTCTTTTTAGATTCGCTTAGAAGTAAACGTTAGCACCAGCAGGTGTAAACGCTTCGCCGAGTCCGGACAATAGGATTGTGTGATAATAGAGATTAGCACCAAAGATATTGTCAACAACGCCGTAACGTGTTAGCAAGCCAACACGGGGCGAGAAGTCATTAGGACCGATGGTTCTCTGTACCATTACAGGGATGTAAGGGCAGTAGATGATACCAGTGTCATAGAACTCTGGACCCTTGTACCCGAGTAGAGCATACTCAACGCGCTTCTGACCGGAACGTAAGCCACCCTCAAATTGGGCTTCTGTACGAGTGTCACGATAAACGTTGAATCTGCCACCAAGGTTACCAACCTTAGCTACGCCAACAGGTTGAGTGTTGACATTGCCTTGGACTGGTACCCATTGAAACTCAGGTAGCATCTCGAGGATCGCGCAAACGCGAGGTGTGGCAACGATAAAGTTGGCAGCACCACGACGATTACGGACTGCGATACGATTGGCCTCGATAATTAGTCTCTGATAGAAGTCGCGATTGCGCTCTACCAACCAACGACCGTCAGCGGAAGCGGGGCTCCATACGGAGTACCCAGCACCGAGACCGGCGTTGAGTGAGACTTGGATCATACGAATAATCATTTCACGGTCGATTTCGGCCTGTAGCTCATACGACATAGCGTTGGTGAGCTCAGTGTCGATATCGATACCGTTCATGTTCTTAAGATCCTGTTCGAGTTCAACCGACCAGCGAGCGGCTAATCTACGTGTACCGGCTTCAACAGCTGTCTTTTCAAAGCTAACTTCGATTTGAGGGATTTTACTCGTCAATTCGAATTCTTTGAGAAGTTGAGCAACACCCTTATCTGCATCCACAAATGGGAAGAGAGAAGCGGCATCTCCACTACCGCCAGAAAGGCGGGCGCTGGATGTACCGGTATAACGGGTATCGAGATATTGATAGCCAAGCTCCCTGCCATTAGCGGCGGTTTGAGGGGATCCTAGATCACTTCCGAGGGAAGCGTCTAGACCTCTACCGAGAGCATCATAGCCAAGAGCTGTAGCAGCGTACTTGTAGCGTAGAGCAAAGGCTAGCCCAACTGGGCCACCCATAGGCTGTACACCTACAATTTCATTGGTAATTAACTCGGGGAACGTACGACGAATCATTGGGATGAGAATCTTAGGCAAACGGGCATCGCCAGAAGCGTACCAGTCAGATCCACCCCCGGGAACGTTACCACCGACGCCACCGTAGGCACCGGCATTAACGCCACCGAAAACGCTGGAAGTACCACCAGCAACGTTCGCCTCGTTAACACACCAGGCTTCTTGGTTTTCCAAGAGCATGGCAGTATTTAAACGAGTATGATCGTCATTGATAGCCTTAACGTTATCAGAGGTATAATCTAGAACTGGTTTCCACTTTTCGAGCAACGCTTGTGCACGACTCTCATCAATGTAAGACTGTGTAGGTCTGATTGATTTCATGTATTTGTTCTCCTTAATTTTCGACCTATAGATAAAATATCTATAATATTAATTCAGGCTCAACGCCTCTTTAAAATTAGTACTTAGAAAGCTCTTTGAGGTAAGGATTCATGACTACTTGTTCAGTAATCTCTTCTACTTCTTCCTCAACTACAGGACGATCGACAGTTGCTGTCGTAGATTCCTGTACTGCTTGTTCTTTGATGTTTTGAAGCCGCTCTTTTTCAGTTTTATCGAAGAGACTGACGGCGTAATCAATATTCTCTGTAATAAATTGAGCACTCTTGCTTTTCATTACTTTATTGATATAATCCTTCTTGCGAGCGGATAAACCAACTGTCTTCTTCTCTAGGGTAAGTTCTGCATTCTTAGATGCTAGATCTGTCCTTAACTTAGCTAATTCTTTATTAGCGGCTTCAAGCTTCTCAGAAGCTTCTTGTATTTGACGCTTTCCATCAACGATGGCTTTGCGAACACTTTCTTTCGCTAGGGCGGCATCAACACCCAAAATTGATCTTAGTTGGTCTAGAACTTCTAGAGCCTTGCGATTCTTAACAGCATCTTTAATATCTTGCGCAGGTATTGTTTCATCTAGATAAGCTTCTAGATAGGCACTAATATTATTGATCGTGGCATCCTTAAATGTCTTAGCTTCTTTACTCAAAGCCTCGCTGTATTTACTGACGATCGCTTTTAATTTTTCGGAATGGTTTTGATCGATGGCCTCAACAACCTTTTCTAGCTTAGTTGTATGATCAGCATCGATAGCACCGAGAAGATGCTCGAGCTTCTTACTGTAATCTTCATCTTGCTCGGTTAAAGCCTTGGTTACATGTAGCTGAACTTTTTCTGTAATAGCAGAATTAAAAGCAGCTTCAATTTCCTTTAGAACTTCTTCAGAAAGTAAATCCTGTGTGGCTTCCTTTAGAATAGCTTTAATATCTTTAGCCATATTAGAACAACCTCACATTCTTGTTTTTAGCAATACGATTTACGAGTTTAGATTCCATAACTTTCTTTAAATATTTATGGGCCTCGGCATAATTTTTTTCATTTAATTGCTTTAAAAACTTGACTAAATTAACACGTTCTTGCATATTATATTTATTGTAGTTACCTGTAAGATTCCTGGATTCTTTTTCACATTTTTTACACATTTTTACATTACCAGTTTCATCTTCATAACACTCTTCATCGGTGTGAGGCTCACTAGCTTCTGGCTTTTGTGTTTTACTAGCTAACTTAGCGGCTAGACTATTGACTAAATTATTTGCTCTAGAGACTGCAGTCGCAGCAGGAACAACTCTAGCAATGACAGCAACTGGTGCCATTTCTTTTAGTTCGTTACTCATAGTACTTTACTAATTTTATTAAAAAATTCTAAAATTTGTTCCTTGAGATAACCTTCAACATCTTTTCTAGGAAGATTTTTTAAAGTGCCAGAAAAGCCATCGTAAAATTCTTCAAACCTACCATCTTGTGTTACTACAAATTGTTTAGATTCAAGAATACCGTTTACAAAAGCTTTTGGAAAACTAGGATCAGCAACACAGTCTACAGCAACAAGTCTAAACTCTTTTACTCTATTAACGCCATTGCCACATTCCTCAAGCTTTCCTAATGCACGAGAACTCATACCAACCCGTACACCGTCGTTAACGAGGCTTCTAACAATTTGACCCATAGGAGTCGTTAACACCTTCGACTTACCATAATAAACATTTCCGCTGCGATTTAACTCTGTAACTAAATGACATGCACGCTCAAGATTTACCTCAGCAGCTGTGGGATGATTTAATTCACCCATTGATCTATTTGTTTTGACCATTTCAGAAATATAACGGTTAACTTCTTTATCCATCTCACTAGAATCATATATTCTCTTATTTTTGTTAACCTCTTCACACTGCATATAGGGGCCCTTAATATACATTGTGCTGGGCTGATTACCGCTTTTTTCTTCAATTACGTATTCGTATTGATCATCTGGTGCAGGTGTTTCTATTAAAAGACGTAAGGCCATAATATTATTTATTGTTTATTTTACTATTTTCTAAGCTCTTTTTCAGTAAGAATTGTGAATTCAAAGCCATGTTTTTGAGCAAAGTGTTTAGCGGCTTGCCATTTAGCTTTATTTTGCAGAAACGTTAATTGCTCGTAAACTAGTGTTTTCTTCTGTTTGCCCGGGGTATTTTGCGGCTCTATAGTCTGTTTATATGGCTTAACCTCAATCAAATATTTTTTCAACCCCTCCGATGTCTTGAGTTTTACAACTGCATCGACAATATACCTGTGAACCTTTCCGTCAATAGGGCTTTCATAAGGTATGACTATACTTTCACTACCCCATTCTAGAACATTAGGGTTTGTATCACACCAACGAAACAATTTCAACTCCCAACTACTTAGGTACCTAGGTAAATCATGGCCCTTATATTTTTCCATGTGCATTGGTTTAAAAATACCTTGCACAAATTTATTATTTTTAATAGTAAGTTTCAAATTGTTACCCTACAAAAAAGTCGGGCGGCGCTGCATCACCAAGTCCTGGCGCACTTTCATACAGCTTTTTTTCAAGTTCAATTTTTTCTGCTTTACCATCTTCAAGTATTGCAGCATTAATTGTACCCCCGCCAAACAATTGTGTATTTTGGTACTTACCTCTAATTGTCCCGATTGCAATTTTTGTAAGGGCAAGAGCGTATTGATAAACCCATTGCTCTTTAATAATATCGGTCAATGATCTTTCGACGTAACACGTTACAATTCCCCAAAATCTTGTATCTCTAGGCTCAGGAAACAATTGTAAGTATTGTGTGCGCTGATCAAACCTGGTATCTCTCCTCAGTGCTAATACTTTTTCTCTCGTATCAAGCCACTGCTTTAGGACATACCAACTAACTAAATCAAAGCCGTAATTACCCAACGAATAACTAAAATATGTTTGCTGTGCAAGGCTTTGCTCAATTGTGAATAAAGTATTGACCCCGGTTGTGCTGCCCTCCTCAAAATCTAGTACATCGACAACCCTTCTATAATCGTCGATAAGATAATCATAGCTGTTTAAAAGCTCTAATTCATTAGGGCGACTATTATCAAAAACCTGGTAGAGATAAGGGCTTGTTGCATCACCTATAACCATGCGTCCTATGTTGTAAAGAGATTTAATATCACTAGATACATTTTTAAATTTTGCCCTAAAGTTAAAATCTTTTGTTAAACTAAAAAGTACGTCTAGTCTAAGACCCTTACCAGGTTCATATAATGAACTATCAAATACAAGATATTCTTGCGTATAGCCCGCGTACTTAGTAAACATCTCACAGGCAATGCTTATAAATTCATTAAGTTGATCTGCATGAATTTCTAAATTAATTAACGGGGCCCCTAACGCGCGGCAAATTCTTTCACCTAAGCGTTCATAACTCTGAATCTTAGATTGTAAGTTTGTACTATAAAATGCGCTAACAGGTTCGACAGTGCTACAGTTCATATATTATTTATTATACAGGCATACCCGATAGAACTGAAATACCTTCAATGCCTGTAAAACCTTCATCTACGACTACAGCACCTGCAACTGTTAATCCTCCATCTGGTAGCATACCCTCGCCATTTAATAAATCAGTCGGATTCGGAATAAGTGTAATACCTGGTCCGGCGAAATATGTCCAAACTGATCCTCGGGAAACGTAATAGACACTTGGAATACCGTAGTATCTATACCCGTCACATACAAATTTTATAACAGTGACACCATATGCTGCAGTTAATACACTAATAGTACTAGATAAATCTGGTGCGTCAAAAGCAGCAATCTTATAATTACTGTACGTGACTGTACCATCTCCGTCCTTACCGACCATCATAAAGTTGCCTCCGTATGTCGTACCGCCATAATTTACATTATAAATTATCTTAGAAACAGTATTTTTATATTTCCAAATTTTACCATCAACAGATGTATATATAGCCCGCGTCGGGTTTAAACTTGCTGCAACAAAAGTTTCATTACCGAATGTAACAGAGGAAAATCCTTGACCTGGGCTACCAGGCATGTAATAGTCAAACCATTGACCATTACCCTCAAGCGGTGAAGACAATGCAATAAATGTAGAGTTTTTAGCTACTGCTACCCAATAGTCTTCACCATATGCAATATCAGACCACAATCTAGTAGAGGGTAGATTAAATGCATCCCACGTTTGACCGTCATCTAAAGAAATTGCACCCTGATTAGTAGGGTTACTACCTTCAACGCCACCTCCAGCAACCGATATCCACTTACCGTCGCCATATTTTACTGAAGCCCAATCTGCCGTAAAAGGTAAAGCAAATTCAACCCATGTGACACCCCTGTCTACAGATCTAACACCTTTATTAGATGCTGAGGCTACAGCTATAAAAGTGTTATTATTATAACCTATACTAGTCCATTTTCTTGCTGCGAGTAAATCTTTATATTCCCAGGTTGTACCATAATCATATGAAACAGCTGCACCTGTAAAAGAGTCAGCTATAGTAACCCAGGCACTTGCACCGTAAACAATTGATCTCCAATTTTTTACACCCGGCAAGGGTAGACCGTACCATGAAACACCGCCATCATCTGAACGTGAAGCCCTATTAGAATTATATGGCACAGCAATCCACGAACCGCTGCCATAGTAAACCGATGTCCATATTTCATTAGTTGAAAACTCTACTAGCTGTTCACTTATTTGCGGTGCAATTTCAGAAGCTAGTAGAGAAAAATCACTTTCAAAATCTAACTTTTTTTCACCATAGCCGTCTTGCTGTATTATAAGATAATATTCTCCACCACGCTTTTTATCAGAAGGATTAATATTTTTTAATAATGAATTCCGTGTCAATGGTACGAAGCCAACCTGTTGCAGGTTTATATCCCAATAAATATCAGCATCACTAGGAATAATTGTCTGTAAGGAAAAATTTTTACTTTTTGTATTTTGCTGCGGTATGTTTAATCTTAATGTTGTATCAATAAATGGCCAGCCCGCGCTATTAATAAAAACTGTTGTGCGAGTAGATTCGTAAAATCCACTATTAGCACAGAGTGTCGTATAACTGCTAAATCCGAGATTCCAACTACCACTTAATGATATAACAGTACCGGTAAGATAAGGGTACAGACTATAGCCTGTACTCAATGTGAGAATGTTTGTTCTAGTCCGGTACCAATCATAGCTATTTGTGACGGCGTTTGCTGTTAATGTTAAATATGTACTATCTAATGTAGCTACGGAAAGATTAGAAAACGTTGTAACGTAATCGGTGTTATAAGTTAAAATATATTTTACGTTTAATGGAACTGTACCTTGATCGGCGATAAAAAATGTATAAAACGGCCCTACAAATGGTTCAGCTTCTGACGCTATGGGATCTATTGCACTATCTGGTAAACCAGGTGTAGGTAGAGTGTGATGATTGGTCCTGTGGTATTTGCTATGATACAAAAAATTGCTCATGGATAGTAAAACGCTCTATGACCGTACATTATATTTCCGTCATAAATAAAAGTTATAACGGTTCGACTATTAGGATCAGTCGCAATAACACCAGTTATATTCAAAGTGCTGTTAAATCTAAAACTAGGGTCAAATGCTATATCATGACCGCCGACACTATCTTGAATTACAGTTAAAACATATACCCCGCCTCGTTTAGCGCTTACAACAGGGTTAAAAGTAATATTATCACTTAAATTTAAAAACGTAATTTGATTGAGCGCAACATCCCACGTCGCTGTATTAAGTATGGGATCAAAGCTAATAGTGGTTCCAGCAAATGTTTTTGCAGCTGTATATTCCTGTACAATATTAGTAAACATTTTATACGGCGCACTCCAATCAGCGCTATATGTTTTTACTGTTGTATATGCACTTTCATATTTTGCACTATTTGATGAAAGCGATGTATAAGCACTAAAACCTAACGACCAATCAGCAGATAAACCTGTCAAAGTAACATAGATACTTTGTGTCGGAGCCCAAATGCTAGAAAGATTATTTACTGTAGTCCAAGTCGACCACCAATCTAAACTACTGGTTTTTATTGAAAGGGCACCGTTTACGTCAGGTAAAACATTATAAAAAATACCTATAAACGGTTGATCTATAGAGGCTATTGGATCTAAACCAGCATCCGGAAGACCAGTACCTGATAGCGTATGATGACTAGCTCGGTGTAATTTATTATGAAAAACGTATGATCCGGCCATAATACTCCTATATATAGTTATTCAAAAACAATGTGTTTTACACGACTCTGTGAGGTGTTAAATCCACATTTATAGGGTCATTGTTTGATAGTGTGTTGAGTATGTAATTTTGATAGTCAAACAGTAAAGAGAAGCACCTATTAACAGTCTCGGACTGAAAATTTTCATTAATAAAGATATTTGCATAGGTATTAGTGTCTTGTATGGTTTTTTCGTTTATTATATTATTGTAAGTTTTTAAGATAAATTCTGTTGTCCCGGTTGCCTCTTTTTCTTTTGTATAAAACCTAAACACGAGGTTGGAAGTTAATAGATTTAAATTATATAACAGCTTTTTAAAAGATTTGTTGTATGTCCATGATGATACATACTCTTGATCATTTAAGCATATTTCATTTTTTGAATATACATTAAAATCTTGCTGCTTAAGTAGAGAAACAAGATTTAAATCGTCCTCAAAAATTAATATAAATGAGTTCGTATTCTCCTTTCCTGCCCTGACTAATAGAATATCTGTTGTACTGTCCAGCGGTGAAAGCGTAAGCCAGTAGAAAGAGCCCAGATTCAGATCTAACGAGCCCGGGCCATCAATGTTAAAGGCCGCTATATTTTTTTCTAACTTAGACATCCATTTTTTAATTATGCTTTTATTTGTAAGAATGTAAAGTACGTCAGAATCATAGTTTGCAAATTTAATATCAATAATTTTATTTACAGCTAACGTCTCTGTATACACGCTTATACTCTTGATATAACTAATATCAAAAGCAGTGCTAACGGAAAATAAATGAAGATCTGTATCTGTAGCAATTACCAGAATGCGCTGCGCGCTGTAGAAAATAGCCGCATTTTGCTTAGGGTACTGCTTGAAAAATACCGATTGCGTAGAAGTAGACACCCAATTAAGATTTTTATCGAAAATTTTGAAACAGCTGTTAGCCTGATCAATAATTAATATATTATCGTCTACATTAACTGTCAGCGTGGGGGTATTAAATTTAATTTTTTCTTGTATACTGCCTTCACCTCCTACGATATTAAGTTGAAATAAAATATTTTTCTTAATATTATCGTTTCCTGCAGCATCCTTTAAATTATATGAATATACATTATCAAATATAGAATCCGTCATGTAAAGTAGCTCGTTATTAATTTGTGCAATACCGCCAATATTTTGAAAATTTATAGACCCTGATAATGGGTCTATACTGGTTTGAGTGAATTTGACCGCGCCTCTATAGCTGTTTATATAATTTCTTTGTTTTTCAATATTGTTTATAACGTTAGTATATTCAGATGTACCTGGGGTAAGACCACTTGTTAAGATTAATTGCAAAGGTAAATTTATGTATTCTATATCTTCAATAATTTTTTCTATAGTTAAAATACCTACAGCGCTATTGCTGGTAAATACCGTATTAATAATATTTGGTGCCCTAGAATCACGAAATGCTACAGCTTTCGTGCTAGCACTTAACGCCGGGGTCTTTCCGGTGGTTGCTGTCAACCAAAAATCGTTGTAATTTTCAGGTATAAATCCATTTATTTCGTCGAACCAACCTCTGTATTTTTTATTAATATTAAAGCTTGAAATAAAACATATTCCATAAAGGTATAAAAAGTTATCATAAAGTTTTTTTATTTTTTGATTAAACACACTAGCAACTGCTAAATCATTAGGTTGAATTTTTATATCTTCAAGTTGATTAGGCAGAGAAAAAATATCTGAAGGTAGCCTGTCATAATTTAGCCCGTGATCAAAAAATTCTTTTGCTATTGATTTCATCGCGTGAGTCCTGAATTTGTTAGTGTATTTCCGGGGTAATAAGGCTGTATATCCGTTGCACTAAGCGAAGGTAGATTAGTAACCCACATAAATTTATTTAATTTTGCATATGCTGGTATCACACCGCCGATTGTTTCTATAATCTTTGGTTCTAGTGCATCTCTACACGCGGCATCGAGTGTACTTGTATTTACACTTACATTAAAATATGAACTTTTTGCGCCAGGTATCCTGTTTTTAAAGTATCTTGCTATAGTTTCGTTGTAATGTCTTCTACCGCATGGTATATCCCATACTAAAGAATTTGGTTCTATTTTTTCTTTATATAACATAGAAATATCAAAATAATTTAATATAGTGTTGAACCAATAAAAATTTTCAACTTTTAGATCTTTTACTGTATAATAAAGAGAAGAGCCGTTTATATTTAAAAAACTATTGAATGTAGCACCGTTGTAGAAAGGGGTAGCTCCCACAGTAAGATTATCTAATAGAAGAGGAGTAAATGCATATTTTCCGCTACTGAATGTTGTTGAGGTATATTCTTCACCATCAACGTATAGTTTGGCAGCCCCGTTGAGTGTATCTAGAGTTATAGAAAAATGATGGTAACCCGCGTTTAGATCGCTATGGTCTATAGGTAGGTTTAGTATGATTGAATCTTCTGTATTAAATTGATTATACAATCTCACCTTAAAGGAATAATTATTTTTATCATCTAAATTAATTTTGGAATAATAAAAATTGTCATTGCTACAGTCTATTTCTGTATAGCTGTCTGTATTTATATTAATTATTTTTTCAAACGTCCCGTCTGAATCTAGTTTAACTACATATAAGGTTTTTGCAGTATTACCAGAACAAGAGACAAACAAATTTTGCTTTAAAGCGCCATCGATAAAATTATCCGCAAAAGAAATATTAAAAATTTTTAATCCTTGAATAGTACTGCTTAGCAATGGTGCAAGGGAAGTAATTTGTTGTAATAGTCCATATTGACCGTATTTGTGAATCTCTCCGCCGCTAGCGCACCAGATATTATTTGTTTTATCTATATTAAAGCAGTTATAGTATCTATCTTGGGCGAGAACAGCACTAAAGGTTTTAGTTGTAGAGAGAACATCCCAGGAAAAAAGGGTACCACCTTTACCATAAACATTATCTAAATAATAAATTATACCGTTTCGAAATCGCGGTTCTGTTGCATTGAATGTAGATAGCGCATATAAAGTGTTGTTTGCGTAAATAATTCTTGTATCGAGCGTTTGAGTGCCAAAAATACTCTGTAAGGCGGCCGCCGGTGGTCGTAAATTTATATAGTTATTAAGACCAACTGAGGTCAAAGCAACGTCATTAGTCAATAAATCTAATTTACCCACCGATACTGTGTTATTTAAAGTAAAATAGGCGTGAGTAGAATTATTAAAAACCTTCCTCACTCTCCCAGGCATTGACGCGGAGTCAATAATAGCTTCTTGCAAGTTCAATTCACTTATTCCAGATAGACTTGTAAATATGTGAAATGAATTGAGAGGGTCCCGCCTACAAACACCATCAATGATATTACTTCCTGTATTAGATACATTGTATATATTAACCAAGTCTAAATTTTCATTATAAGCGTAAACCGAGCCTTTATTATTTTTGGTAACAATAAACATTAGTAAAGGCGAAACATTCTCATATTGAAAAATACCTAAACCATAGTCGGTAAAATTTCCTGCTAACTGAAAACCACAAGGCTGTGACCAGTCATCCCGTGAAGCCCAGAAGCTTATTGTAAATGTATTTAACTTTGTATTAAATGTTGAAACATCTACAGTGCTGTAATTGTTTCCTGTGAATTCATAGCTAGTAATATTATCTACAACTACCGGTTGTAATACCTTACCGTCTAAACGATAAAATTTGGTGAAGTTTTTTTGTTTTTGATGTATAGAAAAAGAATTAATATTTTGCAAAGCGTCTACTTTACCTAGGTGCGTATATGCATAAAGATTACCCGGTTCAAATGTAAGGCTGGATTCTACATCATAAATTCCGGTAGTCATATAACATTCATACGAAGGTATATAGCTAATTGAACCTGGTGTTGCAGATAGTGCTTGAAATGGGGTCAATTTAGTAGGATTATAGTACCTATCTACCCAAATAGGTTTTGTATTAATATCTGGACCTGCTGATAGCCATGCACATAGCCATTGCCCGGTTTGCTCGCTAGTACTGTTGCCAAAGTTTGCAGTACTTTTATAGTTTCCAAGCTTCTTAAAGACCTTATCACTTCTTAAAGGGTGGTCGCCGCCCACAGCACCTGCATCAATTAGAGTAGTGTTGTTAATGTTTAATCGTTGATATGGCCACATTGATTGTGGTGTATGAAACCATGTTGTTTTGCCTGGCAAAAACTTATACGGGTATGTGTAAGTTTGATATTGTAGATGCAATTTCTCATGTCCTTGCTCTTGTCTACCCCCACTAAATATTGTAGCGTAATTGCGGTTTATAACCGCATCTTCACCAGGGAAGGGATTCCCTCTAGTAGATATGTTAGCTAAATTAAGCTGTGTTTTTAAAGTTAAAATATCACAAGGCAAATAGTTTTGTTCAGATTTAATATACTGAGCGTGCAGCAAAAAGTTTGTCTTTGTGTCGAAAAAGCTTCTTGTACTATTTATTGATAAATCATTTTGATTAAATTTTTTATCATAACTTCCCCAGTCAATAGTTATTTCTGGTGAAAAAAAGTTTTTTGATCCGGATAGATAAAATATGCACCTGCTATCATTAAGTGAAATGTCTGTTAATGTGCTTAATGCTAACCGGTTAGTAGAAAAATTATATACAACTCTGTATGCTTTTCCTTGAATTCTACATTGTAAAGTAAATACTTTGTTTTCCTCATTGTATGTATAGTAAAAATTACGAGTATATTCTTTAAGATCGTTGAATGCAGAAAGAGTTGTAAAATTTAAATTTAATGTTACGGGATTAAAATTTAAATAATATTCAGTATCTTTGTAGTAATACATAATGTTACACTGTACAGGGGATTTTTGTATAAAGTGAAATACATTTAAAGGTTCCTCTATTTGCACTGAATTAAAACTTTGATCGTAATTAAAAGCTAAAAATTCAAATTCGTCTATTACAGAGTCAAATTTTAAAAATTTTATATTATTATTAGGTTTGCAAATTATTTTACCTACTGTAATATTTTTATTTTGTAGTGGAACATAAAAGTTTGTGAGTTTAGAAAAATTTACTTGATCTGTTAGATATATTAACGTATAGTTGTTTTTTTTAAAATCTTTTAAATTTGTAAAAATAGGTGCAATGTTTAGCGCTAATCTGCCGTCAGTATAAATTTTCTTATTTTCGAAATCAACATTATTGTCAAATACATAATTCGCACTTAAACCATAAAAATTAGTTTCAGTTAGATAGTTTATATACATAAATTATTTACTCCGGTAATGGGGTTCTAAGAAACCCAGGGGTTACTATTAGACCGTCTCCAACAATATATGGTGCACCGCTACCATCGATAACGGTCATACCATATGCAGAAGACGATGAGATAAAGCTACCAGGTGGTAATACCAGTGTATCCGGGGTCATGTTAATACCAGGTCCTTCAGTATATTCATAATTAAAGATATCAGCTTTAATAGGATTAAGGAACTGTAGTCTAGCCGTAGAAGCTCTTACTATTGTTGTGGCTTGCTCCAGAGCTTGAGCAATAGAGGCATTAGTAATGCTCGACAGCTGCGGTAGCGGTGCATCAAGATCTAGCATATTCGTATACACTTGTCGCTGTTTTTTATCTTCTAAAGTCAAGACTATAGACCGGACAGTTTTTGACTGAGCTGCATCTAATAATGTCATGTTTTCGTATAGATCAATTATACCACACTTAAAGCTGCAGAGTGTAAGCGTTATTGTTGAAATACAACCATCTTCATTAACTGTCGATATACGTGGAGTATATGCAGATACAAAAGAATCTGTCGGGTAGTATGTATGTGTAACTGGTTGTAACTTTATTGGCAAGCTACTTAGGTCTAGATAATCATAATTTTTAATTAAAAGATCAGAGTTATCGCCAAAATCATAGACTATCTTAACAATTTTTCCAGTAGATTCATCTAATGTACTCAAGATAAAGGTAACATTAGACACACAGTATATGTTAATTGGAGATAAGGAATAACTTTCATAACAAAAATCTTGGTAACAAATATCATAAAAAGGCCCGCCACTTATTTCGGATGTAAATGTAATTGTTCTAGGGAAAAAATAACCACCATACGCTGTTAACGGATATGTAAAATTGTACCCTGTAGGTGTTAAGCTCGTGTCTTTAAAAATGTGATGATCTAACCACGAGCAATAGTCATATGTTGACAGCGCTACAGCGTTTGTAGGGACTGTAATTCTTGCTGATGTTACTAAAAAACTAGTATTCATTAAAATTCTGCTGCGCCTCCTAATTGACACGTGTAAGACAGCAAGTACGAGTCTGTTAATGTATCTAGAATATAATTTCTATTATCAAACGTAATTAACGCGCAAGCCGGTGCACTAATCTGCGGTGGAGGTATTTGAAACTTACAGCTTAAATCTAGTATTGTGATGTAAGATTTATAAATAGAGGAAGTATAAGGCGATAAGATAAAAGCATAGTTTTCATACAAAGCTACTTTAGTTCCAAAAAAAGCCCCACGCTCTCTATAGATACCTTCCGGTGCAATAGCAGTTCCCTGTGAGAATAGCCCGCCAGTTGTTTTTCTAAAAATATGCACTCTACCCATATTAATATCGGCTACAGATTCATTGTATCTGTATTCCTCGCCTGGGCTACCAATTACACACACATTGTTAGATAGTGCAATCGATGATCCAAATGCTCCCAAAGCAGTATTAAGTTTGTAAAAGCTTCCTAGAGCCATTGCTAGTTGCCATATGTTTTTTTCTTCTGAATAAATATAGTGGTACACCTCGCCTTGTACAGGCTCAGGATAAGGAACTTTCTGTGATTGTGGTGCCCCTATTAAGAGATCGTTTCCATCTAATGCTAGCTCTTCACCAAAACCGTTAGTAAATTGCGGGGCGATAGTTGCACTTAATGTTTGTATGTATTCCCAGGTATTAAAAATACTTTTACGAAAAGTATGTACATGTTCTTGACCTGCGCTTACTATTAAATGTTTACCTTTAATTTTTAATTTATCTAAAAACCCGTATGAACCGTGAATTGTCGGATCAAAAGAGATAGTCTGGTAGAGCTTCCATGTGCCCAAATCTGATTGAGTTGTGGAACTGGTTATGTAATTGTAAATGTAAATTGCTCCTGACACTGCCCTGGTTAATACTGCTAAAGTACCGTTTACACCATCTACATCTACCCATTTAGGTATCTCATTATCAAAAGTATTAAGTAAAAAAGTTTTAGCAAGTTTTTCTCCAAGATATTTGTAGATGACTACAACAGGGGTATTTAGGTAAATACCCGCAACATAATCTACAGATGAACCTGTTAGCTGTATCCCGGAACCGGTGTAGATAATGTTTTTTAAATTATATTTTACAGTATCTGTTGTATATGTTACAACTTGACCGGGCAATGTTGTGGTTACAAATTCATTTCCTGCGCAAAGCTGACTATCAGTGGAGCCATACAAAGGTTGTTGTATAATGTAAGAACAGCCTGCAAGTCTCTGGGTATTTACCGTTCCGGGAAATCCTGCTGTATTAAAACTACTTATTTTAAACTGTGTCAAATCGTTGTCAACTGTATTTGTTATTGCTACCTTTAATGATGCTCTACTCTTTTCTGGTAGATCTAGAGTTAACACGGTATCGAAATTATCTTTCTCTGCATTATCTTTGAGCTGTACCAATAATTTGGTTGCGTGGTTTTTTAAAATTACTCTTACTGAGCGATGTGCTGTAGGAAAATTAGCAGAAGAAGCACTTTGATCAACTGTAAAGGTTGAAGCGTTGGAATAACTAGATAGAGTACTAGTTGTTAAGTTTAATGTTTTTAACACCCCGTAGTCTTCAGCGACCCCGCCTCTGACAGTAATTGTATGGTTGTAATTTATTGCAGATAAAGGCAAACCTGTTGCACCGTTGATGTCCGCGGCAAATAAGCCTTTATTATCAAATCCTACTGCTAAAAATGCTGCTTGTAATCCTGAATACCCGCTTTGCTTACAATAATCTTTTGATACATTAGGGGTATAACCAAGACTATAGCCTTTACCGCCATTACGAGGTATATCTACAATACTATCAAAAAAAACCAAGGCAAACCCACCAGTAGGATTGCTGTTGTATGATATTCTCTCGTACTCAAAACTTACTATTATGTCAGACCATGTATCTAGTTGCTGATCATTGTATATAGCGATATTATCAACGAACTGGTTCATATGTATATTTACAGCGGCCAAGCAGTTACGTAGGCGGTGTCTGTTACTTGTAGAAATGCTTTTGCTTCTACTATTATACCTGGTCCGGCAACATAAGGTATACCGCCTGAGGTAAGGATTATACTTCCGTCAATAATCGAGAAAATCTCGCCCTCCGGTTCTGGTCGATCCATAACCGAAAGGTAAATTCCAGGACCAGCAGTGTATTGATATTTTAGACCACCGCCGCCCAGCAATTTATTACTTTGAAAATATTGTACACCTGTTAGAGGGATTACCGACCCGACAGGCGCTGTGGGATTAGCAGGCTGATAATTTTCTGCAACAAGGCTTACTATTCTGCCTGATTTATAGCTTGCGCGACACCCACCACTTGGGCTGCTCGGACAGGCAATAAGTGTGTTGTATCTACCAGCGGGAAATGCTGAAACTCTTACACCGCCAGTCGCTTTATTAATAATAACAACATCCCAGTAAGCAAAAGCAGACAGCTTTATTAAGATAGTTCTATCTTGATTTAATGTCATTTGGCACGAAGTGATTGCATCACTTAAAGTCGTGCAATTATAACTAGACAACCATATAAACGAATTACCTCTAAAGGCTGATGCTTTCACAGTCAGGGTTGTACCGCTTAATACCGCAAACTTTACAATATTATTTGTTACGGATGCAGGATCAAACGACCCGTCGTCATCTTCCGGTTGCTGATCACCCTCGATTTCTCTCTTAAAATAAGGGTCAGGAGATTCACTGAACACACTGCCTATTCCGTCACCAGTAGTAACCACAGTTAGTGTATAATACCCTTTGTCAAATACTGCGGTGGTCTCTTTATAAGTGTTCATCTCTAATTTACATATGTAGCCTGTATTTAAAATGTCTGCAGAAGTTTCAGAAAGTATCACGTTTGTAAATTCAGATTGATTACATTCTAATTCACCAATCCAGTATTTTAATTTTCTACCAGGTGAAGGTCTTGCGCATAATGTTGCAATTTGATTCTTATACCTTTCGGTGTTTGTCCCCGTGAGTATGTAGGTACATGAAGCATTGTTACATAGATAATTATAGAAAAACTCATTCCCTGACCGAACACCGTCATCTACATTATCGACACCAATAGCGACACTATCGCCTTTTGCTGACTGCGCTGCAATGTAAGATGTTAAATTTATTCTAAGAGGATACTCGTAAAACCTGACATAGCGAGCTTCAATTGTCATATCAGTGTTAATTCCGAATGTACATCTTAATCCCTGCACTCCTTTGCATCTTCCGCCATCATAGCCATACATAGCCCAGCCTGAGATAGGATATACTGCAGAGAGTGTAATAATAGTATTAATAGGGTAGGCTATATTAGCTGTTGCAGGACCTGTAGAGCCATTTCCAGCAGTTACTCTTATTCTACCGTCTTGCGAGAAAACTGAACCTGCTGGTGTTATTAACAATAAGTCAACTGTTGGTATTTTTCCAAAATATGCAGTTAAATTGACCGCTGTAGTCACAGGAAAAATGCAATCTGTATTAATACCGTTGCACACCCCGCCTTCCCATTTTTCAAAATAACTAAAATAGTCCGCGCTCGCAATAAAACTAACCGTGGTATTAATTCCAAAATCTTCAAAACATTTATTGCCTTTTTCTGAGCAATCTATACAAAAAGGATCAGATAATACCTGGCCTTTACCAGGGCCAGCCTTAGTAATAGTTATTCTACGGTATATATCGTCTGGATTATCGCAAACTGGGGTTTTAAAGGTAGGGTGATTAGATACAATATCAAATCTAACTAAAGACGCATCATCTGTAAGACGTGTTATGTACGAAGTGATTGGAATAGTTAAACTATTAGAAGAAATTTTTTCTTGATATGATGATATAGTAGTATCTTTAAAAAGATAACCTGCTTTTGAAGTATATGCATTCCATAACAAGTAATCATCTATTTTTCTTACAATGTAGCTAGAACAGCCAATGAACATGGTTATTTCGCTATATGTTTGCCAGTCAAACTGAACTATGTAGCTAGCTAGTGAATTAAGCTGTAAAGGCTTGATACCGTCACAGTATGCGTAGTTCATATTAGATAAATTAAATGCGAGAGTATTAAACCGGCCACTATTTATTAAGTGTGACCCTATCAAACCGGTAGAAGCTCCAACGTATTTAACAAAGTATGGAAGACTAGGTGTATAGTAGTTATTATCAACTATAAAATAAAAAGGTTGAAAAAACTGAGGATTGTATGTCGTACAATAAGGTTCATTCTTAAAAATTTGCTCATTAACAACAAATGGCATGCTGTTTAAGTTTTTACTGAAATAAGTAATGTTAAAAATATTAGTTTTATTTAAAAACTCAAAACTTGCACCATCAATATTAACTAAATTAACTTGTGGCGGTTGAAGCGATGTACCGCTAAGAGAATATATACGTACAAGATCTGTTTCTTTGTTGGGGTATATAATTCGGCTCTGAAGAGGTGATAATGTAGCTGCGTGAATTACCGGGTATACTACTTTATAGTTTGAACTAGCGCTTTCGTTCCTTATCCTCAAAAAACACAAATAAAGAAGATTGTTTTTCTCCGAATACCACTCACCGACAAATTTTTGAAGTTTTGAGCTATTGTTAAATTTATTAAAAATAAGACCTTGTGGTGTAATAGATTCTATAGCAAGTCTATCATAATTATACTCAAAGCTATCAACTATAACGTGACCGCTAGTTTCTAATACAAAAGTGTTACCATAAATTGCAAAATAATAAACCTTGCTTCTTATATCAGATACAATTGACGGATGATATCTTAAAATAACTGAACTTAAAGCTTCATAGCCTGATTGTATTATACCCTTTATATTGTCTCGAAAATATAATACACCGGGTTCGGTGTGTTTTTCGTAAATTGATTTTTCGTTAAGATAATTTGTTTGTTCAGACAATATGGTGCTTTGACCTGGCATAACACCGTCACTAGTCAATTCTTTACTGGCCGGTTTTAAACTGTCTATTTCTTTTATTAAACAGAAATCGTTATTAAAGATATCGCTACTCCAGCATACAGGAGTACCAGTATTAATGAGGAGCGAATCTTGTCTTTTTTCATATGGGTAACTATCAAGCATATCTATGCCCGGCCATGTGTCTTCGTTTTTCCATATATTGCTCTCTTGGCCATCCCAAAAATCTATGTTATCTTGAACTCTACTGATACCTGATGCGCTTTGGTTAAGATCTTGCTCCCTGCTCTGGTAACCATAATAAAAAGAATTATAGGGCGTAGCGAAGACATCTCCAAATTTATATTGATTGCTTCGACTTGTTTTGTTCCATGTAACATCAACAATATAGGTTAAAGGTGTTATCGCTTCTTTTTCAGTAGAGTTGTTGTATACAACATTGCCAATAGTTTCGGGATCCGGAAATGTATAAACAGTATTAGGTTGTAATTTTTCTTTATTAATGTAGAATTTTTTTTGTGGTGTTGCGTAAACAAGAATTCCTTGGTGTTGAGGTAAGAAAAACTTACCTATTTCATAAGCTGTATAGAGATTATCCACACTCGGTACCGTAGCAACAGTAGGGCTATTTCTGTTGAGTAGATTAAGAGTCGGGGCCCCGGAGAGCGGAGTCACAGAAAACAATACACCCGAGACTGTATTAGCCACGGAATTACCTGTGCTTAAAAAATAAAAATCATTAGCCAAAAATTTTGGTGCTAGTTTTTTGAGTAGGTTAATTTTTAAATCTTGAGATAATCCAGTATTAATATAATCGATAAAATCTCTATTTTTTAAATAGTTTAATTCTGTTCCAGAAAGAGCAATATTTACCGAAAACAACCCCATGATACTATCCAAATAAAAGGGATAATAATTTATAGCATCAATTATCGCTTGCTTAAAATCTATGTAAAGAGTGTCAAATATTATATTTGTAGAGCTAATGTTTTGTAATGCAGTTTTGTTCGTGTTTTTTTCAGGCGCGGTTTGATTAAAATAGTTAGATGTTGTATCATATACTTCTTCAATGTATATAGAAAGATCTTGCGCTATAGCGGATATTGGAGGGAAAAATGTAGGTAAATTATCAAATGAAAGATCTAAACGCGCAGTGGAAAAAATTAAATCTTTAACCGCCTTTTCAATACTAACACTAGTGCCTCTCTGACTATACTCAATTGAAGTGTATTTTAGTTTTTCACGTGCAATACTATAGTATAAGCATATTTGTTTTAATCTGTTTATAAAAAAAGGTAAAATAACTTCTATATCGCTAGGGTTGGTCAAATCTGCATTCGTTATAAACCTCTTCTCTTCTTCCGTACTGTAAGTTAGGGTTATTTCTCTAAGTACCTGTACATATGCGGACTGCAACGTTTTACTTGATTCTTTTTTAGACAAAGACTTTTTTTCTGTCCATCTTAAAATATATTTTTTATAGTTTGCAAACTGTATATTAACATCGGAGTTTGAACTAGTGCTTTGAACAAGCCACTGTAAAAATGTAAAAGGCTCGTTTGAATCTCTAGCAAAAAAATTGTTATTCACTATACTAGAATTAATCATATAAGTTTAACCCTTCATATAGTGCTCTTGATAATGCCACATCCATTCCGCCACCGTATTCAATCCAGGATCCATAGGAACTTTGCGTATTGGTGTAGGTGTTTTGACTACTGTTAAAGTCTATTACGCTGTCAATTGGTGTTAAAGGCATGTATGGTATGTATTTATAAAATCTATAAAATTGTCCAATGCTTGCCCCGGATACACTGTTATCAGATGTAACAAGTCCCCAGCCCCAATTATAATTAATACCGCTTAGAGCACATACTTGGCCTGCAGAACAAAAAGTTCCATCTGTTAATGGGATTATTGTATTATAAATTAGCTTATATTTTTCACTAAACTTTTCAAAACTAATTATAGGTTCACCTGCAATAAATGTCCCGGTATCGATAGAAATTTCCTCGCCTAGATTTTGTTTATCTTGATTATAAGGTAACCTGCTAAAATTTTGATTAAATGTATTTGGTGAACCGAGAAGCTTACTCGGCTTTATACTTAAAAGATTCATTATTCTGCGTAATTTAGGCGGGTAATTGACCCCAAACTGTTCAAGATCTTTACCTACCATTTCGTAGTGATTTCTTAAGGACTCGAGTTCGCATGTATCAACATCGCTATTATTTGCTACAAAATTAGCGATTTTTTCGTAAATAGTTTTGCCGAGATCAGTTGGCAAGCTATTATAATCTCCTACAATCTGTCCTATAAAATCATCGAATAGTACAGGCTTATTAATCATCGATTCTTGCAAAGCATAACTTTTAAGTGTCGCAGCTTGATCAAAATCTTCATTTATTTTAGCGATTACGGGTTTATTTTCGTAAATAGCAAACAAATTACTTTTTCCGTAAACATACCGCGGTGTTGTAGTAGTTTCTCGGATGTATTTGTTTATCCACCTAACTCCCGTCCAGTCCCCTGCTACAGAGTATATAGCTTGACTCCCTAGAGACGTAGTAAGTTGAATATCAGGCAAGTCACCGCTAAAAATGCCTGATAAAGGTAATTGCTGTAAATCATTAATTGGATAAAAATAAATTTTACCGGTTTGATTATGAATTATCCAAATGAACCCTTCCTCGTCACAGGCAATGCCTCCTATGTATTGAAGGTAGGTCACCGGGTAAGCAGGCAAATCTATCGTTGTAACTTCCCCTGTAGGCGTTACTCTAGTAAATTTTGATGCTTGCGAGCTTACATATATATTTTCGTTCATGTCTATAGTAGCGCTTCCAATATTTTTTATTGATACAGGGAAATTATTAACTAAATTTAAACTACTATCCCATTTAAATAGAAAGTCTTCTACATAGTGTGGGTTTGGTTTGTTACGCAGAAGAGTTTTGACAACACCATAAACATTATCTTCACTGTCAACTATTAGCTCCTGAATAGAAAAATTAACAGGAATAGTGGCTATTTTTAACAAATTTCCGTTTGCATCGTATTTAATAACAAAACCGCTAATTGGATGGCTATAACCAACAATAACATTATTCTGCGTATCAGTATCAATACAAGCGGGTAGTAAGCTGTTTTCTCCTGCAAAACCACTTACCGTGTAATAGTCCGAATACACATATTCGACGTTAATTAATGGCGGTACAGCACAAGCAGTTATAGTTAAAGTTGTATAGTCAAATTTAAAACACGAGCCGCTGTCGTATAATGAAACCCACGCATTACCATCACCGTCTATTGCAATGTTAGCAGGTGATGCGCTGTCTAAATTACCAAGAAGATTTACTGAAATAGGTAAGTTATTTTCTCCATTGTAAACTAATGCATTACGCAAATCAATTGCTCCTAGTCTCAAACCGTCATTATTAAATACTTTTATTGTATCATTATCTGCATCGGTGATATAAACTCTATTTTCACCTAATTTGTAATTACCCATAGGCAATACGGATATTCCTATACTCGAATTGTTTGAGGTGGTAATAGCGTTAGTACCCGTTGCAAGAATTTCAAATTGTAAATTTTCAGAGCTACAATGATCCATTGTAATATTTTTCTTAAATCTCTTGATATTACCTAGACCTGGTTGACCTGCGTAGCCATATGTAATGCCTAGATTTAAAATAGGTTCATCTTTAACTAGGGCGCAAGCGCTTATGGCAGCTACGTGTACAGCAGTATTGGTTTTAACAGTACCACAAAAATAACTGCTATTTTCAAACTGGGGTATTGTTTGGTTTTTCTCAAAAATTGCATCTTGTATTCTTACTGCTTTATCTTCTACAACGTTTTGTGTTTGAAGAATATCTGTTCTATATTCAGGTTGCTGGTATTCAACTAAACTTAAGCTTATAGAATTTAATTCTGTTGGTAACTTGCCGTCATATCTAAAACCGGTTATTGGTGGATAATTTTTTGTGGTAAAGTTATCTGAATCCTTAAATATACAGCAAAAAGAAATTTTTGAATCTGTCCATTTGATTGGATATATTGAAAAGGAATTAATTTGTTCAGAAGACAGAGGACCAATTGTATCTGTATCCCCTTCTACAGTTATACCGTTACTAGTAATGCTAATAGATTGTGCAGGGTTAAAGACTGATTTAAGATACTGTACTTGCCAAGATGTATTATTAACACTGTAAGGTGTAGGCTCAAGATACGACTTAAACCCCTTTTCAATAGTATATTTATCTTGAAAACCTGTTGAGTCTTGTGAAGCAAACAAATATATCAAAGTGTTCTTGCCAGCTGGCGACGGTGTTTGATCAATAAAACTAACAAATTTATTTGATGTTGTTACCGAGCCTGACGTACCGACAAACACAGACCCAGTACTTGATAAAGTATCAAAATTAAACGTTATGTTGTTTAGCACGTCAAAAATTGGTGTAGCATAAACACTTACTGATGTTGTTGTTGTTTTATCAACAATTCTTGTAATAAGTGTGTTGTTTGTTGATGCTGTAGTTTCTATAAACCCGAAAAAATTTCTTAAATGAGAATATCTACCTTTGTAGTATTCTGTAGGAGAATAATATGTGCTTTTTGAGCCAGAAGCATATAGATTTATTGTATAATTGTTTTGTGAGAGAAAAGCATCATGTTGCCAGCTGTTATATCTAAAAATTTTTAATGGTTCACTCTTTTTGCCTGCAGGTAGCATGTACACCCCTTCAAGCGCAGCTGGTGCTAAAGCATCAAATACCACAGTATCTGGGAACACATTATAAACGCTAAGCTTGTAAGTAACTGTAACCGTATATGCATTTCCCTGCTTATCAAAAAAAGTTGCAGTCGGTTTGTATACACCAGGAAATTTATAATAGTAACAGGCGCTCGGGCCAACAAACGTAGTACCGTCGTCAAAATTCCATACAATTTCATATTGACTAAAATTAACAGATTCATCTACATTATACAGGTTTGCCCAGACTGGTGTAAAGTAAAAGGGGGTATTCGGTAGAGTATAGCTTTTTGCAGCAAATATATCGCTACCACTTACTACAGTTGTAAATATGCTTACCCCTGGTGTAGGCATATCAATACTCCCTTATACTTTTTTCTTGTGTATCAGGCGTTGCAATTACAATTTGTGAAAATATATTTTCAGGTTGATATAAGTACGGTATTTTAAAGCGAGGTAAAATTAAATTTTGTGAAATTATTGAAATATCTTCTTTTGGCTCGCTATAAACAGGATTAAATACTATTAGACTTAAACCGCTTTTTAGTATTTGTTGCCCGTTAACATAGCGTTGAGTTTTTAACGATGTCACTCCCTCTATTGACAAGATAGACGCTGCAAGATAGGAAATATCAATTGTTTGCCCTAGCTTACAATTTTCAACACTAAAATAATTTGTGAAAATATTTGTTACTTGAGATTTTATTTCATCTTCTGAGTATCTACTACCGGGAGATCTTCCTATTATTAAAACTGTTGTACCAACAATATCTGTAGTTAATAGCTCATTATTAACTTCATCGGTGCTTCCTACCCCCAGACCTACAGCAACATAAACTGGGTCCATCATTATCATTTCAACCGTAGCCATTTTTATGTCTTGCAAAGTATTAAGAATTTTATCTTTTAAACCAGTGTTCAGATAATTATTTCTCAATGTCGTACTAAAAATATTGTTATTTTGTAATTTAGGAACAGCATAAATGTAAAGATTATTAAAATCACAACTATCAGCAAACGCAACTTGATTGAATAATACACGGCTATCATTATTCGGGGCTTTTAAGCCTAAATTGTAAAGATATCTTACATGCTCTGCGAGATATTCCCAATTATTCAGCACACTAACATCATTAAGTACATTATTAAAATTATTTTTAATGTAGGTCTCGACATCGTTTGTTGTTACTAATCTATACTGTGTTTTAAACGCATTAGGGGCATTATTTCTAATATCTATTGTTGTTTCCAAGTTTGAAAAAACTGTACTCGGTGAAGAGTTAGAAAATATTAATGAAGCAGCTTGCAAATCACTTAGATATGTTGTACTAGATTTAATATCATTAAATATTTTTGTAAATAGAGGTTGCCTGTACAAAAACAATTTGGTACCGTCAAGAGTATTAGGCCCTACCTGGCCTACAGTACCATCGCTCCTGAGATAAAAAACACTAACAATACTGTTTGTAGAAAGCTGTCTACCATTAACATCATTGCCAAACTTTAATACATATCTCTGATTTTCGTTTAACCTGCATTCAAAACTTTTACTATTAGAATCTTCTAAGTAAAGACTGCTTACTCTTTTCCATTGTTCGTATGTACCGTCAGCTGTAGTTACATAGACATGTATGTTATTGTGATCAATAATATCAGACGTCCCATCTTGAGCAACAGATGCTAATACAAATTCCTCATACGGTGCACCTGTTGCAAGATAGGACGGGTAGCTAATAATACTGCCTTGGTAAAGAACAGAGGAGTCACTTAAAGTCGTAAGTTCCTCATCACCGTCAATTGTTTTTATAAAAGTCGTATCCTCGGTAAATGTATATGTGATGCCATTTATAGTAAAATAGGAATATCTTGGTATTGTGTACACACCTCTATCTAATAATGATGGCGCTGTGGCGTTGAACGCAAGGATACTTGTTTGATAGCCAATAGGATCATAATTTAATAACTTTACAATTCGATTCATGTTTTCATATAGCTGGACCTGGCTAAATGAACTTTCGCTTGCTGTTTTATTCAAATAAAATAATAGAACATTGTAACTATACGCAATGATATCTAGAAGGCTATTAAAGTTACTTCCTTCATAAATTTGATCTGTAAATACGTTTCCTTGATTCAAGCGTTGAATCATTAACGATTTTAAATTAGCCGCGTCAAATGCAGCATAAGCATTTAGCGGTAAATTAAAAGGGTTTGCTGTAATGTCGCTATTCATAATTAGTTAAAATAATATCCAGAATCATTTAATGTACTTAATATAGAAACTCCTTGTATATTTAACGACGGGACATCAATAATCATTGATATTAAGTACTGATTTTCATCTGTTAGCGCCTCAACATTAAGCTTTCTCACTTGAACTCTTGGCTCAAATTTACGTATACCAGAAAAAATCGATTCTCCAATAATCCGTGCTTGTGACGTGGAAACAGGCACAAACAAGTATTGCATTAGGTTTAAACCGTAGATGGGGTTTAATATTTTTTGGCCAGGCATAGTAGTAAACAGGGTAAATAGACTATTTTTAATCGCGCCAATATCTTCAGATCTTTGTAAATCCTTGATCTCTCTACGTTTTTCTAATTGAACATTCTGGGTATAGTCTATTTTTAAATCTATAAGCAAATCCTTGTATATGGCACCAGAGGCTGGTGCGGAAAAAGTGTTCAGTACAATAGCTGCCATACTATATTTATTAAGTAATATTTGTTGCGAAAGTATTTATTTGCAAGGTTTCAAGTATAAATAATAAAGATATGAATAAATTTGTTGCTTTATACGAATCAACGATTCAACGTTTTACAAGGGGTGGTTTTCTTACAGGTGATTTAGTTAAATTTACAGAAAATGCTTTTAAAGATGATTTTTTTAAGAAACAAGCCCCAAACTATCTTCAAAAAGCAAAATCTTTTAGTGAAGGCGGTCTTAATCTAAGAGTAAGTGCTGTAAAGGCTGTTCGTCCAACAATTCATTCGGGTGATATTCAAAATGAAGCAGAGTCGTTTTTAGTAGATTTAGTACAGGAAGTTGCCCCGGGTCTTTACAGAGAATTTATCACAGTACCTGCACATGTTCTCGAACCCATTCATACATACCCGAATTTAGCACCAATCCCTGATAGTTTGAAGAGAAAAGATAATTCTAACATTGACCCTAAGTTGGAAGATACAACTAATAACACTGAGAATATGCTAACCCCTCACAGACAAACAGGCACAAGCGATTTAGGAAATAAAAAGGATAATGAAGGCGATAGAAAGCTCAATAATGTAAATGTAACCATTCCAAGCTCTCCTGCGCAGGGCGAAAAGTCGCCTGCTGTCAATCCTAACTTCCCTAACCCCGGTAAAACAACAGCTCGTTATCTCCCTAGCCGTTAAGATCGCTCAAAGTTAGTAGGAGACAGTAAAAGTTAATTTCTTGATCTAGAACTAATGTAGATCTGTACATGTATTCGCCTATAGCAACCAACCATAGTCTTTTCTGATTATCTGTAAGCTTGTAATTACCTGTACATACTTCATCAAAAAGATTCTTCATAAGAACGGGATAGTCACCGTTAAATACGGCCTCGTTTTCTATGATTAGCTTTCTACCTTGAAGCGTTTTTTTAGATAAAACCAATGAAATGACTTTACCTATAAAATCATTGGCAATATTTAATTCAGGTATAGATAACTTACCATCAATACAAAATTTCTGCATTTCGTTAATGCTTTTACGAATATCGGGGAAATATTTTCGCAATAACCCGACTAATTTTCTCTTACTATCGTCGTCAATACTAGTATTCTCTTGTTTTAAAATGTAAAGACAGCGCTTTGCAACATCGGTTATATTTGGATCTAAGTCCAAAGATTGACATCTACTTTGTAAAGGTATAATGACTCTATGCTTGTAATTACATGTTAAAATAAATCGACAATGTCCAGCATATTCTTCCAAAACATTTCTTAGCGATCGTTGTGCATCTATTGATGCAATACCATCTATTTCATCTAGAAGAACAATTTTCTTTTTACCATTAAAGCTTTTTGTTCTACTGAAACCGGTAATATCATTACGTACAGTATCTATACCAACTTCTGAACAATTTTGATAAATAAATTCAGCATCTAGATGATTAATGAGAGCTTTTGCTGTGGTTGTTTTGCCTATTCCTGCATGCCCGCAGAATAATAGGTTTGGTATTTCATCGTTATCAATAAATGTTTTTAGTATACTTCTATTTTTATCAGATAAAATAATATCATCTAGCTTTGTTGGGCGGTATTTTTCCGTCCAAACTCTATTAACATCCATCATTTCCCACTACTTCCGAAACCTTTTTCGCCACGATCGGTACTTTGAACCGTTCCCCACCCAACATTAATATCAATGTTGTAATGCAATACAAGTTGCGCTATTCTATCACCTTTCTTAACATTGTAATCTGCAGCGTTATGGTTGTAGAGTAGCACCCCGAGATCACCTCTATAGTTTTGATCTATAATACCGGGGTGAGCAAGTATACCGTGTTTAAAACTCAAGCCTGACCTAGACTCGACACTTAACCAGTATCCGCTCTCTAAATATGCTAGCTTCAGACCTACAGGCACTGTATTTCTGCCGTTAGCAGGAATAACTATGTCTTCGACAGCGACTAAATCCCAGCCAGAATCGGATGGAAAATTTTTTGCTGGTAGTACAGCCTCAGAGTGAGTCTTTTCAAATTTCATACTAGGAGCATACAGAGGAGCGTTAGTCGTCATATCATTAATATAAAGTATGGTATATATATTTCAAGGGATAAATAATATATGCCAGAAAAAGAATTTAGCGTAAATGATCTAATTAATCAGCTACAAACCACCACCTCTGCAAATAAAGAACTACTTAAACAGGACTTTAATTTACCTAGAGAAAAGCTAGAAGACTTTGTACTTAATAGTACAGGTAAACTAGTCACCCAAGGGCTTGAAATAGTTGAGGGTGTAAAAGATTATGTAATGAATAACCCTGAAAGCAGGGAAGTAGAGGCGTTGTCGCAAGCGCTGAAGGCTGTAGCAAGCGCGCTTTCTGTAATTAAAGATGTGCACATCACTCAAATAAGACGCGATTCGGCCAAAGATTTAAAGGCAATGGAAATAGAATCACGTAAAATGTTGAAAGAAGAAGATAGAAAAGATCGATTAATGCTAAGCCGTGATGAAGTTTTTAAGAAAATTATGGACGAGGCCAAAGTTATTGAGGCCCAGGCTGAAGCTGTTAATATTACGCTACACCCAACACTTTCTTAGTAGTAATATCTCTTTTAACATCTTGAAGCTGATTAAACAGTACATCCTGATTAACAGGGGTCCCTTCAACGTTTACTGAAATATTAATGTTAGGTACAAATTGTATATTCTGAGATGCTGACCGTGGATTGTAATTGCAATAGAAAGAAATTACATTGTAGAGTTCTTTAAACTCGTTTCTTATACGCTGGTTTAACGTAGGTACTAACCCCTGTACTCTCTTTACATGGGCAATATCTGGTACTAAATTTTCTCCGTGGGCTTTATCCGGTGAAGTACCTTGTGTCTGAATATTTTTAAGGTTTTTATTCATTACAGTGTTTAATTTGTTGCTTATTTCACCATGTAGAAGCTGAATCCTTGGATGTATTTTATTAGTTAATGAAGCACCATATCTTAAAGGAAACGCATTGTTCAATACAGATTGCGTACTTTCATCGTATACATTTTCCTGCCTTGTGAGTACGCCAATACTATCGCTAAAACTTCTATAAAAAGTACCTGTTCCTATTGCAACACCTACTTCATTTCTGACTTGCTCGTGAGCACTATTAAATGTTTTTATCCAATTCGCGGCAAATTGAGGTGACATAGATTTCATTTTTTTATCTAACTCTATAAAAAATTGACCCATAGTAGTGATCGGATCATTAGCCACTTTTGATTTTGCAAAGTTAATAGCGGTCTCAAGCTCAGAAGAATAGCTTTGTACAGCTTGCAAGTAGTTAGAGGCCTGTTGATAGAAATCTTTTTTATAAAAAAGACTAATTTGCATTAAATGCGGATCAATAGATGTACTCATATAATCTCGTTAGAATTTTTAGTTTTTTCTGCAGCATATGTTTTCACACCAACCAGATAATTATAATACTGTCCGTTTTTAAATACATGATCTACTTTAGTTATCAAATACGTGCCGAGCATTTTATTATCAAAAGCGGAACTATTGGCAAAATCACGTCTGTCTGCCGTAAAGAATTTACCAGCTTCCCTAAAAATACTTCCACGTGTTTTAAATCCAATGGTTGTATTGTTAAAAATCGAATTAAGTAGAATTTTATTGCTACCAGAATTTAACCTAATAGTTTGAGTGGGGTTAGGGTTAAAAACATGATGAACATTTTTATTATCGGTCTTAGTCCTATTAAGTGATAAATTTGCACTAGGCGAAGAACCTATCAGTCCTTTTTGAGTTTGAACAAAATGTTTTTTATATTTCTTAAAAGCAGAGTTTATGCTATTTTCTGCTAAGTCAATAGAAAACGTTTTTTCTGCAACGTTGTAATTGTGTACTACGTGCGTTGCAACGCCATATGTACTGGAAGGTGCGCTAATATTGGCACTTTCGAAATTTTCTATAAATGAATAATCAGGCAAATTATTAGCAAAAAACGAAGTTTTAGGATTACGTTCTATTGAATTAATAGGATTATAATCTCCCGATGTAGGTTTCCCGATAATAAAATTCTCTATTAATCCTGTCCCGCCTATATCTCCTAGAGATGAAGACCCTTTGTAATATGCAGATTTAAATAACTCTGTCACAGGACTCAATGTCCATATATTTTGTCTGTTTTTTCTTAACAACGCAGGGCAATAGTCATTCTCTTTTGTACTAACATGATAATCTAAAAGATAATACAGATCATCAATAGCTTTGCCACCAGCGGAGCTACTGTAAAATATTTTTTCTTCTCCCCGATCCCATTTAGCGCTAAATTTTTGTGTGAGTCCAGTGTCCTGTGAAAGGGTAGATGCTAGAAGCTGTTTTATTGCCTCGCCAGTATAAATGCTCCTGTTTGTGTTTCCTTTTCCTTTATCTGTTGAAAGTTTACTTGTTGAAAAATAGGCGTTTTTTTCGTTTAAAATTTGAAAAACAAAATCACAAAAATATAATTTCTTAAGTTTAGTTTCTTTATCCTCCGTAATAATGTCCTGCATGTCAAGAATAGAGAACATGTAATTAAGAGAGAATTGATTTTTATTATCAACGTGGTTTATTGGATCGGTGTCATCTGTGTGAACAGAAGGCTGTATATTAATTGCTAAGAAATCTCTTCCATCTCCACGAAACGTAAATGTAGAAAACGCTTGCTCTGGGCGACCCCTTACATCTGTTGAAATACTCTGAACACTCTCTAATGCATCTAATGCGTTATTAAAAATAATATATCCATCAGCGTAAAAGTTTGTTAAGGTATCAGAGATAGACAACTCAACTAAACTTGAGTATTTTATACCAATAGTTTGACCGTCACCGTTAATTAACATTATATTAAATTCATAAGTATTATCACCTATAGTCACACGCTCTGGTTTACCAGTAAAACTTAAGTTTTGTATCGAGTTCATTATTGCTTTGTCTGTAAGGTTATTTCATCAAAAATTAACTTCACATATTCAGGTTTAATAATTCTTAACGTCGAACCGGGAGCCGGATAATATACGGGATTATATATTTTATTTGCTAGTGCTATAATCCACCATAGATCTATTGTCCTATACTCATTATAGCTTATTGCTGTCCACGGTAACCGTTTATTTAGAGTAATTGTATAATAACTACCTGTGGGTATATTATCAGGAAAATAAACACTATTTAAAATATTAAAATAGTAAAAATTTGAAGATTCTGTATTTTCTGTAGAATACATACGAAATATATTTTCGTAGCTTATACTGGGTACAGTTTCTAGAAAATCTAAATCTTTTCTAAATACCCCTAACGCACTTAAGCCGGTCATTGTATACCTCCTGACCCGGGACCTGATCCGACAGGTGATTTCCTAAAGAAATTAATAATATTGCCTGCGGCTTCACCTAATTGTTGAGCGCCAGATCTAGTTGTTGGCTCTTGACTTTGAAGCACAGTCCTATTAAACCCTCTTCTTGCTTCTTCAGCAAAAATATCAAACACCGATCTTTGCTCAACCGTCGTAATAACATCCTGCTTATCATGTAAAAGTGCAAAAAGAAAGTTCTGAGTTTCAGATACAAGTGTTGTTAATGTTATATCAATCACATAAGCATCAGGCACAATTGTGTTTATAGATCTAGAGCCACCAGCTAAAGGTACCGTTAAATTCATTCTACGTCTAGCTCCAACAAAATTAATAGACATGTCACTAATATACGCGAAAGGGTAAAATCTTACACCAGGTATTGTTAGCTCGTAAATTACAGCTGGATCTATTAAATCACGGCTTCTTCTATTAGGTCTATTTTGATAAGCTAAAAGATACATTAACTGCCAGTTTTGACACACATCTTCATATGTCGACCACCCAGTATTAATAAGAGGAAACCTAAATCTAATTTGTTCGCCTTGTTCTTTAAAATTAAAAAACTTAGGCTTTTCAATATAAATGCCGGGGGCATCAAAATTAAGTGTGCCGGACATAAAGTTTGCAGCAGCTCTAACATTTTGTGCGGCTGCATATGCATTGAGTGGATCAAGACCGCCTTGGCCCATTACTTCATCAAAATCTCCGAAGGCATTATTAATACTGTTTTGTTCATCGCTAAAGTATGGAAGGCTGTAGATAAACTTTGTATCTTCAGTTATGTAAAGACCTTCATAGGGTTGCAGTGTGTCACTAGCTAATCTTTCTATATTAAATTTACCAGGCATATTCTGACCTAATAATTGAGCTGCTTGCGCTATAGTGTTAAGGCCCATTTGTATGTTTTCGGGGGTGGCCATAGCACCGCCAGCTATACCAAGCCCGGCTGTCGCAAGTTCTAAAGATTTTGAAAGTAACCCCGAGCCCAACCCACCCGCATCGCCATTAATAAAGGAAGTTATATTTTGCAAAGTCTTTGTCACTGTACTTGCAAACGTTTGTGCACCGAACCCGCCGACTAATGCCTGCGCAAATGGTCTAAATGTTTCGTTTAGCGAAGTTAAACCACCAAGTCCACCAGCCATAACACCGCCAAGTGCTAACCCATAATAAGCGACTTGCGCATAAAGAGCATTATTCTTAAGACGCTTTTCTTTTAATAGTATGTTAGGTACTTCTTGTCGAGAAGATTTTGGCGATGTTGTCCATTGAAATTTGTTAATAACATCAATCAATCCATAGCTAGCACTATCTTTTGCTATATAATTGGCGCCCTGGCCAGAAATCATACCCGCAGGCATTAATCGCGGGGCCCCGTTCAACATGGGATTTGGCTGAGAAAAACTTTCAAATGTGTATAGGTTCATATTATGCTATGCTGTTATTACCTGGAAAAACGGTATTATTAGCAAACGTTCGTGGCGTTAATCCGAGTTTATCTCTAAAATTACCTATTAAGTTTAACGATTCAGTGGGTGTGAAGTGACCTTTATTGTTGCTAGTACTAGCACTACTATTAGTTTGACCTTGTTGTATGGATATAGTTGGTATAGTTCTTAGTATTTCCATTGCTGTATTATTTAGCGAATTTAGCGAGTTGACAAGAGTTTGTTGTGTTTGCTGAAGACTAATTGATATCTTATTTAAATTTTGATTTATAACAATAAGTGATCTATCGTTATTACTTGCGAGGGCTGTTGGAGACCTGCGCTCCGATATATTTGGTATAGAAGAGCCAAGGTTAAAATTAAATGGTGTTGATGGCTGTTCTGGTGCTGCTTGCTGTGATTGTTCAGCAGATGGTTGCTTTGGTATAGAGGCAAATGGTAACTGCTTTAGCAATGACTCCATATCCGTTACTCCAGGTGCACCTCTCATTGCGGCACCTTCTTTAATACCCTGATTAACATACGCCTTAAGATTAAAAACATCAAGTGCCGGGCTTAGCTCATTAATACCTCTTAATGCAGACTGTATTTGGTTAGCTATATTTGGATTATCAATAGGTCGTTTAGGCTTATTTTCTTTTGATTCTGGTTTTGGTGCTTGCGCTACTTGTGCTTCACTAAAAGGCTTTAAACCTTGATTAGGTTCGGATTTTTTTGTGGTAGCTTCTTGCTCGGTACGTAATGCAGGTGGTGTGGTAATCTTAGCTACCGGAGCTGCTACAGGTGTGTTAGGTGCTTGAACTGGCTCTGGTTTAGCTACTTTAACTGTATCAGGTTGAATGCCAGTTGTTTTAATATTTTCTTTTATTGCAGGTACATCTTTAGTAACTACTTCTTCTTTATCTTTTTTCTTTACAGGCATAGTTACCCAATCGGGTAATTTTTTTTCTTGAGTTTCTGCCAGGCTAGCTGCTGGTTTGCCCTCTGTAACGGTTTTTTCCTTTATGGCCTTGACCTTATCCGCTGCGCTAGGTGTACTTTTTGAAAATATATCTGGCGGAGGAGCCAAATGGGCAGTATCTCTAGCTAGTTTCTCTTCCATTTTTTCCATTTCTTCGTTAAAAGCTTTTTCATCAAATTTTTGTAAAGCAGGTTGAGGTAATGTTTTTTCAGGTTTTTCTTGCTTTACAGGAAGTTGTTGCGGTTGAGAGGCTGCAGGCTCAGTTGGTTGATTATTACGAGCTGTTTGCTCGGTAAATTTTTGGTTAAGCCTATCAAGATCTGATAAGTTAATGTCTTGAATAATATCACTAGTGGTTTCGCCCTGCTTACTAGACTGCGGACTAGCTACCGCTAAGGGATCAGCTATTTTGTCGCTAGGTACTTCGACCGGGGTAAATTGAATTAAGTTCTTTGCTGTATTATCAGCATTGGCAAAATCCTTATTCAGATCACCCATGGTTATATCAAGAAGCAATTGATCTAGCTCGTGAGATGCTTTACTTGCAGAGCTAATATCGTCCATAATAATATATTTATAATGTTTTCCAGTTATTGAATATTAATACCATTAGACTGAGATTTATCAGATTCATCTTGTTTAAATAAATTTAGGAAAATATCACTTTCTGCAGGTGTTAATTGCTGTAGATCACTATAGCTAAAATTGCCAAATCTCATTAAATTATACTGCTTTTCATATAATCCCTTGCAGTAGGGTAAATAGATAGACCTTACAAAAAAGAATAATGTATTATCATAAACACGCACCGGTAAATCAGCTAAATTAAGTGAAGTATTATTATTTTTTATAATGTAGTGTTGAGACTGACCATCTTTAAGAAGTAATTCCTGAGCTATGTAGTTTCTTAAATTGACATTTTTTAAAAGCAATTCTTTTATTAATTTTAAATCTGTAATATTTTGACTCTTATATTCAACCGTAGCAATAGAGTCTAAAACTGGTTCATCGGTAAATAATAATTTATGAGGTTGTAGCAAAAAATTAATATTTTCAACACCTATTTTAAAAGTATCTATACAATTAATTTCCGATAGTTTAGTTAAAATATCAAAAAGTGATATTTCTATATTACATGGTATGTTACCTGTATTTGTAGTTTGAAGATATAGTGTTGGAGAAACGTTAATTGCACGCAGAAATGTTAGGATAAACCATTTATCAAAACGGTTTAAACTATATGCATTGTAATCTACAAAATTTTCTTTTATTATTTCTTCAAAACACTGATTTGTACCGGGGTGATCTTCGTTAAGAATATATTTCGAGAGGGTAGATATTTGCCGGTTTCTGAGTTCTTTTATTTTATAAAAACCGCTTAATGATGGGACCCAACAATTTAGAACAAACTCCATATGCTAGTTAACAAAAAAATTAGAAAAAACCAGCTACATTTTGAGGGTAATTATTTGAAGACTGTAACGGTGATACTGTAGGTGTATACCCGTTGTTGAATACAGAACTTGCAGTTTGAATAATATCTGCAAGCGGAAAGTATAGATTATTTTGTATAGTATAATTCGTGTAAGTAAAATTTACACGATATGCAGTAGCATCTGTGGGTTCAGAGCCATAGTCTAAATTAAAGTTATTAATTAGCGTGGGTACAACGTTATAAAATGTAAATACTTTTCTTGGAATTTGACTTACGTTTTGATAGCTACGCGTATAACATAGTAATGTAATGTTTGATTTAACGTTAAAAAGGTCTTTAGACCCGGGCATATCTCCTGGTCGCGCAACTAGACCATAATGACTAGCGAGCATCACCCAGGGTCTAAAGACAAAATCTACAATACTTGTATTTGTTTCTAAAAAATCTAATGCAAGAGGGTTACCAGCGTACCCAGATCGCTTATCAGATATTATACCAGGTACAAATCCTCTATTATTGTCTAACGGCGTATCCATAACAGTTAGGGTCTCGCCAGGTATTTGTGCGCCTTGTGCAAATACACACCCTATTACTTTTTGTAATGGATAGCTCGTTAATATTGCTCGTGCTCGGTCAATATCAAAGCCTTTTTTACCGCCGTCTGTCCTTTCTAGACTCTGTAATAGCTCAGTTCTTAATGCGTAAGGAAAACTATCTATAACAGCAATCCATTGGGTTTGTAGCGGTAGAGAAGTAAGCCATGATTGTAGTTGAAGTAAAAAGTAATCTCTAGTACTAACTAATGGTACACCAGGAATATTAAACCCGAGTAGTGTAGTAATTTGAGGCTGGCTAAGAGGATTAACACCGCGACCAACACCAACAGTGTTAGAAACTAAGCCCTGGAAAGCATCAATTAATGGATTAGAAAGTGCCATTTAAAATATTTATGGCACTGATTAAATTAAGATAATTCTTTGCGTGTGAAATAGTGATAAGCTAGAGTAACGTCGAAATCAACTATTTGACCAGTGCCTTCACCGATACTATATTTGATATCACCAACATTGCGAATACTCACACCTACAAGTTGATATTGTGCAACTCTGTTCATTTGAGTGTCTAGCTGAACTAGATCTATTGTACTGGCTTGTGTAGGTGTGAAGTAATTACCGGTGCTGTTAGCATCATTAAATGTATCACGGGTCCAATCTTCAAATTTTTGTCTTAAATTATTCTTAGCATCATTATAGAATGTTAGTGTATAACCGTCACTGTTAGGGTATGCTGCGGTACCAGGAAGGTTGAAATTTAATCCCATAAACTTAGCTTGTACATTTGTAATTTGACGTGCAGGTAAACTCGCTGCTTTTGCATACACTAAATCATTTTCATCAAAACTAATAGTTGTGCCACCAGGGGTGATGCTCAATACACGAAATTGAATATCGCGTTGAAAATCTCTAGTAGATGCAACCCTATAAAAATCAGCAATTAATTGTTTTACATCAGCCATAAAATTATTTATTCCCTCTCACTGTTACGCTACTAACTCCTGGAAGTTTTGACCAGTACGTGTAGCGTAGAAGCTTACTAAGATAAACTCCGCGGCACGGACCGGCTTTAGATAAATATCAACCTTCATTTCATTTTGATCGATAACATCGGGCGTATTATTACGCTCATCGCAAATAATGAGATAATCATATAACCCTTCAGTATTCTTAGCATTTTCAAAAATAGGTGTTAAAGTATTAATTACTTGTGTTCTAGTAAACAATGTGTTGGGTTCGAACACAAAATACTTAACAGTGTCCCTAGTAGCTACTTCTAGATTTAAGAATAATCTACGTACATTAATGCGATCAAAAGCGCTGGGCTTCTTGAGCAATGTCTTCTGACCGAAGATAACAAAACCTTCAACAGGGAAGAACGGTACAGGGTTTAGACCAATTTTATAAAGTTGATCGCGCTGCTTCTGCTTAGGATAAACACCAAGATCATTTACACCAAGTAATATACCGCGTGTAAACCCTGCGGGGGCAAACCATGGTTGAAAGTTTGCATCAGTATTAGCCATTGCAGCGGTTGCAAACCCAGAGAATGGAATCCAGACCTGTCTATTAGTAGATGGATCTAAGACCTGGGCTACCGTAGCATATGTACATGCATAACTAGAATCTAGCAGACCAAATTGATGTCTTAATGGCCAATAAATGTGTTGACTAAAGTTAGTACTTACATAACCTGGTGCGCGAGGATCTGGATCAACACCTGCATTAGGACTGTAAATTTTCTTTGTATTGATAATCTTATTGTTCTCACCTTGAACAAAAATATGTCTTAGAGCATCCAGAACAACTAAAAAGTCTTTTCTTTGATTTTGCGCAGCATTTACAAATACACTAGCTACGGCATTATAATTACCGCGTATTCTCAATCCTTCATCGGTTATTAGCTCGTTATTAGTTGTATAGAAACTACTTAATGTGTTGATTGGAGTTGTCTCACTGTAGGGACCGCACGCGGAAAGAGGTATATTTGCCTTAACCGCGGCCTCAGTTACACCAACATAAATTGATCCTAGACCAGCTTCGGGGACAATATTAATTGGATATAGATCGGCATTTTCAACTAAATCGAAAACACGCTCTAACTTCTGAGGCAAGCTTCCGATATTTTTATTAGTTGTAACTGTTTCTGAATATACACCAAGTGGAAACAGACTGTCAGCATAATCGTTTACATCTGCAAATTCTGAATTCTTGAGATTTACCACGCTACCTTTAATAGTAACAGCGGATGTTGTACCTACGCGTGTTAAAAATGATGTGCTTGTGTCAACAGCTCCCTGAACACTTAAAGGTGTAAAGTTTTGCTGAGATGCCATTCTCACTGTTTTTGTTGGCTTACCACTAGAATCAAGCCATGTATTGGATAGTTGATTTGAAATATAAGGGTTAACTAAAACCTTAATGTTAGGGGAATTCTTTGTTAAATTCCCTAAGAAAAAGCTCGTCGGTGCACCACCAGTTTCAGAAGCAATCTGTCTGTGATAATCAAGCGAGCCTACATATTTTTCAGATAAAACATAATCTAACGCTATCACATCTGGTGAAAATACGCTCTGTCTTAGCTTGAAGACACCTAATGATAATGTATCAGAGAAGTTTGTACCAGCTATATCAAATGTGCTCATGTTTTCCATTACTTCACTAATACTTGTACCGTCACCAAATTTTGTAGCAGATAAAGCAAAATTTAATCTAGTTTTCGGTACACTAATGTACGAGGTAGCCTCACCAATAACTGGTAGAGACGCTCCTACAGCTTTAATGGAGCCAACACCGTCAAAGGGTGTAGCAGGGTTAACATTAGCATTGTCTGTTAAAGCGACATAATAACCTTCAAACTTATTATTGTTTGTCACTTGAGATTTGTTTATGATTATTATCGCTGTTCTACCTATTTCATTAAACCCAGTAAATGGAATTTCTGCAGTAATACCATCAACCGACCAATCAATATTATTATTAGCCAATAGTTGATATTGTTCTAAAGATAATTCTAGGTGATAAGGCGCCGTAAGAAATAATGCATTTGCAGAAAGCTTGCTTGTATAGGTTGAAGAAATAGGATTGGTTGTTGTGTTGAAGCCGACTGCTGGGTAAACTAGAGCGCTGTAGCGCCATGTAGCAAAGCCTTCACCTCGATCATCACCGTAAGGTAGTCTAGAAACTTTTAACTGCACTGGCCCTTGCAGGGCAGCCTTTACTGTATGATAAAAATATCTTTCTGCGGCATTGGTCGGGGTACCGTAAATTTGCTCAAATTCGCTTAAAGAGGTTGGCTGTAACACTTCATCGATAGGGCCTTGAGCGGCAAAACCAGTTATAAATACACTAGTGCCTTGATTGATTACAGGTCTTAACGTGAGGTCAACTTCACGAATTTCAACTCCTGGACTTTGAATAGTTCTTGCCATATTATTTTGTTACTCCAGTAGAAAGACGGTTACTCATACGTTAATATTTATACTATTTATGTTTAACTTTTTCAAAAAAAAAATATTTTATACAATATTTCTTAATTTACTGGTAAAAGGGTTATTTTAAGTTGGTGATAAGCAAAATTAAAACTACATTCCATCTCCCCACTGTCCCTATCATTGTATTCAATACCTTGCAGAGCAACAGGAAACGCCCGGATATAGTCAAATTTTATTGTTTTATTATTATATTCATCTAACCCGTAGATAGTAATATTAGTCATATACTGTGCTGTTCGTGAATCTAAATCTGTATCATTGGGGCTAAAAACTCCAATTGTTGGGTCATTAAAAACTTCAAGCCATTTATATATAACCCAATAATTATTAAAAAAATTGTCAACAGTAAAATCAATTTTTAATACAGGAAATGAAGGTCTTGCATAGGAAGTCACCTTAAGAGTCTGGCCAGCGTAAGGTACTTGGACTGGAGGTATTTCTATAGGTGGGGCGACAGCGCCAAAAATACTAAATTGTAATGCGTCAAAATTTACTGAAGAATTTCTTCTAGCAATATCCTCTACTTCATCGCGCAATATTCTTGGAATAGTTAAAACGCAAATAAATTTATCTTTTCTCTGCTTGTTTAACGGGCTTTGAAATATTGGTGTTTGATTTGGTTGTGTTGCCATTTGATTTATTTATCAAAAAATGACTGTCCCGGTAAGTACCAGCCTTGTCTTTTTAACTCTTCCATTTCTGCATCTTTTTCTTCACTCCCGCCTTCGAAAATAGTGGGCAGCGCGGTTTCAGCCCCAATATTTTTTTCGTTCATGTATAAGCTGAGTGGACTCACGACACCTCTTATACCATAGTCTAACGGTTTAATAATTTGTGGTCTATCACAATCATCAAGCTTAATAACATCAAAATATCTGTTACAAAGCTCATTTTCAAGAATAATTAAAGCCCATACTAAGGCCATGACTCTATCATCCCAGGTATCAGCACCGGGGCGTGCACCCCACGTATTATTAGGATATCTTATAAAAGTTTTAAATTCCTTAAGAGTATTAATATCTCTAAACTTTAATACTTTTAATTCGTTCACCCAATATCTCATGTTAGTAATGCCTCTGTACTTTGTATTTGTGTGTGATAAAATTCCAACTCTTTTAAAATCAGTTTTATCACCTGCTTTAGCGCCCCACGATACTATATTTTCATACCCATGAGTAAATTTGAGTTGTTCTACCACTTGCGCACCGCAACTATTTCTTTCTATACAAACAGGTGGCCGCCCCCATTGTGTTAAAATCTCTAAAAGTTTTGCAGTAAATTGAAATGGCGGTGTATTTCGAGTATGGTAAACCGCAACCTGCTCTATACTAGATAAATCAGTAACATCTAAAATTTGTACAACGCTAGCCGCCTCGTTCACACCCTCGCTTACATCAACACCCGCTATATAAATTCTTTCTTCACGTGGCTCCTCCCACATTAAATATTTTCCATCATCAAAAACAAATTCTGGCTCTCTGCAATCTCTTAAAGAGGAATTATATAGAAATTCATTAATACTACTTTCGCCACCATGAAGAAATTCATTTCCAAATTCTTGCGAAAATGTTTCCGCGCTACCAAGAGTTTTAATTGTATCGTGTTTCCATTTTTCATCTCTTCCGGGGATTTCCCACCAATCGATTCTTTCTGCTCGCCAGTTATTATCGCCCTCTTCAGCGCCTTTATAGAGTCTGTAGAAAAGATTATCTGTACCGTTAGGGGTACTTGCAATAAAAATTTTACTTTTTTTAGAACTACTAATAATTGGATATACTGATTCCCAGAATTTATCAACAATATGATTGTCAATAAAAGCCAATTCATCCAACACAAGACAATTACAGCTATCACCTCTACCCGCGTCGCTGCTAGTTGTACTGATACCTATACTACTGCCGTTTGTAAGTGTCATGCTTGTCTGACCGTATTCGACTACACCAGGCTTTAAAAAATTAGGTAACATCTCATAGGCTAGTCTTACCCGTTTGAAAATATTTTTCGCTGTTTGCTCTTTATTTGCAACAATAAGAATTCTCTGATCATCATTAAAGCATGCATTCCACAGACAATATATTGTCATTTGTGTAGTTTTACCGCTCTGTCTAGAAGAGAGTAGTATGACAAAACGATTATCTCTTAAGTTCCTGAGTACTCTTTTTTGACAAGGATATAATTTAATTTTTTCCTTACCTCTATCTAAGTTAATGATAAAGAAGTAATTCTCAGCAAAATGTAATAGGTTTTTCTTACATTTTTTAATCTCGCTTATCATCTCAGATGTGTATTCGAACTTGGTATCTGTGGTGGGCAAGCGTTCGTTGCCTAGATAATATTTTTCTTTATCCGTCATATTATTATTTATCCTGAGTATAAATACTATATATGACAAGAGTTACTAGTATTAAAGATATCGGGTTGGTTTACGCAGCCATGGAGCATGTTGCTCCGAAAAATAATACTAGTACAGAAGTAGTAGAAGAAAAGACAAAAAAGACATTAGCTACTTTTCCATTGGCAAAAGATAAAAAAATTGATGCTAAAAAGATAATGGCAAAGGGCACAGATAAAAACGCTTTCGCTCTTAAGAATACTGGCCCAGAAGCCGCAGAAGGTTTTAGCAAGAATATAGTTGATCCTAAAAATGCAGAAAAAAATAATCATTTTGAGCCACAAAAATTTTCTACAGCCCTTGAAAAAAAGGAGCCAGCGAATATAAATAATATTATGAGCAAATCGATATTTGATAAACTTTATGAAGATGTAATGAAGGATGATGCCCTTGATCTTGGCATTCAAGCCGGCCCGGAAGGTGCTGAGGCTGATAAGCCAGAAGATATGGGTGGTGAGGGCGATGAAATCACCTTGACACTTCCTCGCGATGTTGCTCAAAAATTACACGATATGCTCGGCGACGTTCTAGGTGGTGGTGAAGAAGATCACGGTGGTGAAGAAGATCTTGGCGGTGAAACAGAAGAAAAGCCTGAAGACGAGCAAGCCCCTGTTGCTGCAGAAGAAGATGAGCAGCACAAAGCTAAAAAAGACGAAAAAGAAGAAGAAAAAGATGAAGATCAAGAAGAAGTAGCCGGTGAAGCTACTCAACTTGAACAGCTCCCTGACAGTAAGGGTCAAGCTCTACAAGGCAAGAACAATAAGGTTGCTGGTAAGCTCGGTCATGCTAAAGGCGGCAAAGCTTCCGGTGATATCAAGGCCGTAAACGATGGTAAGCTTTCCGCCCTTCCTGATAGCAAGGGCCACTCACTAACGAGTAAGAATAATAAAGTTAACGCCACTGGTTACAAAATTGGCGATTTCTTTAAATAAAGATCCTTATTTAAATAATATATAGAAAAGCCGTCATTAATGACGGCTTTTTTATTATAAATAACCTGTGAGTCTTTTTGCCAAATATTTCAATAAACAATTGCTCAGTGAAGTAGCTACATGGAATCAAGGTACTTTGTCAACAAATATAGGTCCTAATTTTTTCAAACCTACAGAAAGGCATCGCAAAATAATAAAAGATCCAGGTTTTCGGAAGCACGCGCAAACAGTGCCTGACATGCACAGGGTTGATCCAAAGGCTATTCAAGCGTTGCAAGATTTAAAAATAGCCAACTCGGGTAGAAAAGCATTAACCCCAAGTGAAGTACAGAAACTATCTCAACAATTTGGTATTTCAAGACTAGATCCAAACACACCAAAGAGCTTAGGCAATACAGGTATCTTGTTAAAGTTTGATCCAAATTTGAGAGGATATATTTTACAAAAATGAGTATCGATAAGTACACCGGTGTAAACTGTATAAGAACATACCCATTAAAATACACTACAAGCACTTTAAGGTTTACGGAAAAAGAAAATAATGAATGTGAAAGACAACTGTACAGTAATTATTGGAGAGAGCAGTTAGATTTATACGGTCAAAAAGTTCAGTATTTTCGTAATACATACAATCTGTTATCTGCAGATAATGTTTACGGTGAACAACCTACAGCAAGATTTGAAGATCCAAGAGATGTTGTGATGGCGATCAAGTTATCTGAAAACGCATTAATCTTGAGCAAATTTGGTTACATGAGCGATGAAACATGTACAGCCTATCTTCACATAAGTTCATTTTATTCTGTTTATCCACCTGATACGGAACCTAAAGCAGGAGATGTTTTCAAGATGGTAGAATATGGCAATACAAGACCAGGTGAGAGAGATGGAAAAATGTACGAGATAACAGAGCGATTGGACCAGGAAAATTCGGAAATTAATCCTCTTATGGGTCACTATGTATGGTTATTAAAAGCTAAGCGCTTTGATAATTCTTTTGAGCCGAATTTACCTCAAGAAAAAGGTAGCGCACAAGTCTATGACAATGCACAGTACGGTACAATTGCAACGTCAATACCGGACGATAAAACCTATACACCGCGGCCAAGTAGTTATCCTGAAAGCACGGACACAACTAGTAGCAGACAAATATTTGATATGTCTGTTAATAACACTGAAATTTACGGCGGGTACTATTAAACGGTAACCTCTGCAATATCTTCTTCCGAAGGTTCAACATCTTCCTCTTTAATTTCTTCTTCTTGAGTAGCGACTGGTACTAAATCCTTATTCAAATCTATAGATACGTTTGTAGGGATGTTAAACTCCTCCCTATCGACATCAATGACCATCGTTTCAAGTCTTTGTTCAATATATTTTTGAAAAGCTAACGGCTTTACCCAGAAGTCATCTGAAATTAAATCAGCTTTAAGCTCGCTGGCTTTTCTCTCAATCAAATCAATAGCCTCGACAAGACATAGCCATCTAGCATACTCAACTTTTTTCATGGTATGCGTTTTTTCCGAACCTTGAATATTAATTGTATCGTTCATACGGTAAATAATATATGAACAATTTTTTTAACGCAAGAACTATTTTAATTTACTTAATACAAACGCGACCAAAGTCGCGTAAAAGGTAACCGGGTCAATTTTTACGCCAGCAGTACTCAAAATAGCAAAGCTATTGCGCAATATTTCAAAAACATTCTTTAATGTTGTTGTTGGTTCAACAACAACGTCCCTGAGCTGTAATTTAATAGAATTTTCTAATGCATTAAAGAATTCTTGAATAAAAGCCTCGGGCGAGGCAGAGTCACCTAACGAGCTTGTATAGGCGTTTTTGTATATTTTATAGGCTAGTGGTCCTTTTGAAAAAAAGAAATTTTCAACTTCTTTTTTTACCTGAGCAATAGACGGCGGGGCCGTGTAGCCAGAAACAGGCATTATTTGACTAGCGACTACATTAACTATTTCCACTTTGACTCCTTAATTTATTTACTACAACATCCTCTAGTGTATCAACAATTGGTGTCGTAACTAATACAGTTTTTAGATTTACAGCTACATTTACATTCTTATCACAACCCGGGCAGATATATTCATTTCGTTGATTTAGCACTATAGGTATAAAGCATTTTACCTGTCTGTCACATGGACATACAACCTCTGCTCCTTGCTTACTAAGCTCGGCTTCACGGGCAATAATTAATTTTTGCTCTTCAATAGCATTTTTACGTGTAAGATAATCTCTATAAAAATAAAACCCAACGAATTGTAGAACGGTAAAAAATCCAAACCCACTTAAAAACCAAACCCCTAAAAAAGTCAATGGCCAGGCTAATAGTGTACTGACAAAAAAAGTCAATAAAAGACTAAGTGCAGCCCGTTTTAACATACCTATATATTAAACTGTAACTAGTTATTTTTCAAGTAATTTGTTTAGTTTGTCTGTACAGCTAAACAATTGTTCTTGAATTTTTTGTATTTCTGAATTTAATTCTCTAATAGTCTTAATTTTTTCAGCTTTATCTTTAATTAAAGGACTGCTAACACCTTGAGCTAGAGTTCTACGCAAATCTGCACATTTTACAAAGATATCGCCCAAGAAATCTATAACCTTATCAAGTGGATACGGTAATACTTTAGGCGCCTGGTTGTTATTGCGGAAACGATTGACTATATCAGAAAGTGTAATTATTTCGGGTTGTAGCTGTCTCGTAGCAATGCCTCTAACCCATTTATTATAAAGCATTTGCGAGTCCTCATTTAGCGCACTTACTTTTTTTACCATATATATATTTAATCTAGTCATGTAGATAATAAATAATAATATGAATTTGTTTGCAAAGAGATTTACACACCTTTTAGAAGCCGATAAAACTGAGCAAGATTTACCTACAGAGCCCGAAGCAATGGCCTCAGAATTAGAGCCTGGTACTAACCCCGCTGCATTAGATGCGAACGCACCTCCACAAGGTGTTGATCAGGTTAGAGGCGCGCACAACGCTGCTCAGAAAAAGACACTTGCAGGCTGGATACAGGAAGTAGAAAAGTTTATTAATTTTATTAATGGTGTTGATAGTTCCAGCGTACAATCGCAGCTTGCTGCTGCTGGTTGTGATACGCTTTTTGAAAAAATTTCAAACAGTGAAAAGAAGCGCTTAGCTAGAGTTGCAATGGAGCTAAGTTCATTAAATGAATCGTTAAAAGGCTATTTAATTTCTGGCGAAGATTCTTAAGATTGGTTAGCAAGTATCAGATTGGCCTTTACACCTGAAAAGGTATTATCTAGAATAAATTTAGTAGAAATTTTGTTAACTTTTAGACCGATAGCCATTTCATTAAGGTCTTTGTACATTTTAAGTTTTTCTGGCCATATAAAAACTTTTTGACCTGCCTTAGCTAAAGCAATAGTCTTCTTTTTACTTGCAGAATCAATCCGCTGATTATCTAGTACCCATATAATTTCGTGTAGAGGGAATGCATTGAGTTGCTCTTGTTGCTTGTGTGTAAAGAACGACCCTTTACCCTCATTAATACCGGCGACTGCAATACCGTTCTCAATAAAAAAAGCATCAATAGGCCCTTCCGTTACGAACAAGTACGATATTTTTTCTAAAGTTTGATTAATACCAAATAAACTCTTTTCACTATTTAACTTTGAAAGATACTTAGGGTATTTTTTATTTTCAATTATCGTACGCGTTTGGTAATGAACTATCTTACCTGTAGTATCGTAAAACGGTATAACTAATCTATCTTTATGTATTCTATCTGTCAGGGTGAGATATAGTGCAGCAGGCTTATTAACAGCTGTGTCTAGCTTTCTATGCTTAATTAACGCTAGAGCCTCCTTGACAACAGGATTATCCTTGTAGAATTCACATTGATTTTTATCAAATAAGTTTATGGGGTCTGTTGGAAGATCTGGTTGTATTTGTTTGGCAGGCGCCTCCTGAATAGGTGTCTCCGTAATATCTATAACCCTTGATTGAAATTGGCTGTTTTCTTTTAACACCTCACCATATGTAAGATTAGCAACCTTTTGAATCCATTTAGCAGGTCTATCACTGAGACCGCAATTATGACAAAATATTAAATTTTTCTTTGTTACGTAATACAGCCGGCGCTTCTTACCCCACGACGCCCCTTCTCTACATGTAGGGCAGCCACCACTATAACATTTAGAAAGCCTATTATATTTAGGGTATCCCGCATATTGATAGAATTTAGAAACAATATAGTCTTCAGTTAATAACACAATATAATTTTAACTGAAGCTAGCTAACAATCAATTCTTTTTTTCTTTTAAATCTTCAATACTAATAATGCCTTTGCGGATAAATGTACCGCTGGCCGGGTCAATCCAATGCGCTTCTCTATAGAGCTTGCCCTCGTAAACACGTTCGACTATTTTCGGGGCAACAGGCTGACCGCTTATCGGGCTTGTAATTTTTACTGGTCTTACGTAATCCATATAACTATTTATTACGCTTAACACGTTTATCAATGTTAGTATCGTATTGCTGACAACATATTTTATGAATTGGCTTTGGTAACTTTTGTACAAAAACCATAATTTTATTTTTAATGCCTGAATTAAAAGACTCTGCTGGTACTAATCTTTTCTCCATTTTGGGTAAACCTAAAAAACAATGCTCACCTGTGTCCATTGTTTTCACGTATACAAAAAATTCTCCCACGTAGTCGCCCCTGTCTATTGCGTAAATACCGCGCGGGGCTGGCGTGTGCTTATTGAAGCAATGATGCAAATGTCGAAATATCTCTTTCAAGTGATGCTCTTGTATCTGGTAGCTGTAAATTTACCGCTTTTAATTTATCTGTTGATAAGATACAGTTACTCCGTTTTGCTTTTGTATTCAAAGAATCAAGCTCAATAAAATTCCATCTTGGATTATTAATGTTTTTTAATTTAAAAATCTCTATTATCTCTTTTGCGCTAATACTACCCCCGTTAACAACGTTAATAGGTCCTGGGGCAAGGGTTCCCCTTAGAACAATAAATTTTAATATAAAGCTATATAAGTCTTCTGTACTTGTGAGACTGTTAGGCATGCTAATAAGATCATTATATTTGTATAGCTTATAAAGATAATTTTTCTTATCCAATGATCCCTCAAACGGCATACGAATTCTAAGACTATAAACTAAGCAATTTTTAAATATTGTCTCACAAGCGTGTTTAGTTTTACTATAAAAACTACTATCATTTTCAAATAAGCCAAAATTTGGCTCATCTAATTCAGAATATTCCTTTTCGTAGCCAGTATAAATGCAACCACTATTTACCTGAAACACAGGCAACTCAAACATATTTGAAGACAATACAATATTTCTCGGGACAATTACATTGCGAAACCAACATTCTGCTTTATGGTCCTCACAACCGTCCACGTTTGGACGCCCTGTAAATCCTGAGCAGTTTATAACAACTTCAATATTATTATATTTGTCTTTTAAAAATTGTTGTAATGTTAGTGGGTCAGTATAATCAAGTTCTGCCCTACTGTAAAACTCAACAGATATATTCCTGCCCTTTAAGTATTTTGTTAAGCCCTGACCAATAAATCCTTTGCCTAAAATTAAAACTGTCTTCATTTTTCAGACGAGCCGTTGATTGAGTGTAATATAAACTTGTTAATTGCAGCACTTAATGCATCGGCGTCCATCTGATTTGTAGCGTGAATAATATTAACCGGTTCGCCGGATACATCATAACCAATAATAATAAAAGCACTTAAAAATTCAGTAATTTGAGATATTAAATTATTAACGTTTTTTGTTTTTTCCTGCGCGACACTAGACTTTCTAATTAAAAAATCTTGCATCGCAGACTTTAATAATTCTTCTACTTGCTTTTTATCATACTTAACAATCTTTGGCGAATCATTTTTCATATTATCACCGTTGTTATTTTTAGACTTTTTCACCCTTAATATATTTAGGTCTCTCTATATAATACGGGCTGTTAGTAGGATCATTATTAATACCGCGTTCAATCAAATATGTAATGATAACTTCAATACTATCTGTTTTGATACTATAGTTTTTATTAAATCTAATACCACCATCATTTAACTCAAACATCAAATCACCATTAAAATCTTTATTTGAAAAACATGTAATAAAAACAGATGATAACCCTGGATCAACAAGCACTGTCCATCGTCTAGGATCGTGTTTCCCGTACCTATCAAATATTCTCAGAACAATAAACCCATTGTCCCTGAGCCTCTTCATAAAGTAGCTAGGCGTTCTAATCTTATTTTTAGGTGTACTCATTTTACTAATGATGATGCAATATATTTTGTCTTGATAATATCATCGTTAACCTGGAATACAATAACTCCAAGTTTCGGATTTATCTTACACTCTAACTGCTTCACCCTCACACTACTAATTATTCTAATCGTCTCAAAGTTCAAGCAAATATCTGAAAATTCTGGGCCACTATAATCTGCTAGGACAATTGAAAAACTATCGATATTATGTCTAGATCTATCTGTTAAATCGCCATAAATTTTATTGTCTTTTGTACGCAAATAAAGTTTATTACTTTCAGTAGCAAATGTACTACCTCTAAGCAGTTCAATCAACGTTTTATATTGTATGTTAAACGAGACGGGAAACTCAAGACAATTAATTTTATCTATGTTTAGCTTGGGCTGGGTAATAATACCGTTTTCAAGCAAATGATACTTAAAATTAACCTCCGGTCCACTATAGTTAATATTATTTTTATCTACATTAAAAGTGAAGGACTCTGTACTAATACAATCAAACGCTTTAACTATTTTCTTGATATCCGCAATATTTAAGCATAATTGGGAATCGACATCCAGGTCAAGCTTATATTGGGTATGTAGAATAATAGATGAGTCAGCCGTACAAACAGTACAGAACAGACCTGTATCCTTTACACATACAACACAACTATCGTTAATTCTACTAAGTGGAGATAAAAAACCGTTTACAAAAAGTTTTCGATTAGGTATGTAAACGTTCACATTATTATTATAATACTAACGTAGAAAATGCAATTACTGTTTAATGTAATTAAAAATAATTCTATCTAGTTTATCTAAAATTCTATCTAACTTGTTATTAACAGTTTCTGGTGTTATTTTTTGATTAAAATCAAATACTAGTTGATTTGGGTCTTCAGCAGGCGCCGTAGATATAGGGATTTGTGATGGCTGCACGACAGTTGGTTGCTGCTGAACAGGTGCAACATGTAAGCCACCTATATTTGCTCCAGCATTAACAACGGTTGCAGTAGGCGGTGCCTGTGGAAAATTCAGTACATTTTTAAGATCTGTTCTTAGCGCAGAAATATTTTTCGAACCACCAACAACGTTCTTATCTATTTCTCTTAATTCAGATAATGTAGTACCGAGAAGACCTATAATAGCCTCACGTGCTCGCGGGTCATCAGGTGTTAAGTTGACTATACTATCCATTATTTAGTATCTTCAATATCTGCTAAAAGTTGCTTGACGGTATCATCTTCAAGCAAATCTTCCGCCGAAGCAGCGGGCTTTTGTTCTTTTACACTCTTAGAGGTTGTATCATTAGCGCGCTGTTCGCCAGATGAGCAAAAGTAATGTTCATCAAGCATATTTTTCATCTCATCGTAACTTCTAGCAGGGAGTACCGTTTCCAGGTCATGAATATTCTTGTACACATCATCGAATTTAGACTTATCCAGACCCTCAACAGCCTTGGGAAGAGCAAACTTACTACTAACGTAAGTGGGATAATCACCTTGCTGCTCAACCTTAATCTTTAAGCTACAACCTTTATCGGACAAATCAAAAATTCTAGAGCCAAGATCCTCGGCACCATCGCCTTCAATAGCGTCCATAATAATCTTATGAAGCTGCTTACCGTATCTTACGATCATAGTCTTGCCGTTATTTTCAGGCGTTACTGGATCATTTACAATATAAGCATTTACTAGCCATTTTTCAGAGCGAATAATTGCACGGGCCTTTTGCTTTTCTTCTTCCGTACCAGTTTTTAAGACCTTATAACGATATTCTGCAATAGGATCTCGACCACCAAAGCTAGAGGGGCTTACCGCAGAAACATATTGCCCGGTACAAAAGCTTGTCCAGCCAAATGTATAATAGTGAAAAAACGTCTTCTGCGGGTCAGTTGTGTTGGGCAATAAACGAACAGTGTATGTATTGCCTACTTCACACTTTAAAATATCTTTATTTTTTGACTGTTGATTATTATTCTTGGTTAAAGCACTCTTAATGCTATCAAACATTGATTTTGTAATTACGCTCATAGTTATATAATACTATCAAAAAAATAAGAATCAACTATTATTTTCTTTGCCAAGAAGTTTTTTTAACCCTAAGCTAGACAAAGTTTTTGCCTTGTTACTGCTCAAATATTTTGTGCGAAACACAGCAATATTATCGTAAATATCGCCTAATACAAACCTAAGTGCTTCAGGTTCACAACGGAGTATTTCTCCTTCAAAACTATCAAACGCAAACATGTTGTATATACTAACCCTTCTTTCTTTAATGTGTGTTATACAAATAGGATGTACTCCATTTTTAAATTTAGGATAATCTAAAACTTTAATATTATTTTCTTGACAAAATCTCCAAATATATTTTAACCCCTTAGCTATGTTGTTTAGGTGATAGGGCATATCAGGTGAGAGAAATAGCTTCTTTTTTTGAGCAAGAGTGTAGATTTTAATTGCTTTAGGTGAAGAATAAAAGGCAAGATCGAAACCGCTTTCGCCTGGGTATATGGTAAAGGGTGCAGAGAAAAATTCATTTACATCAACACTTTTATTTCTAGAAAAAAAGTTTTTTAATCTCAGTACATGCTGATATTGAGGTGTCCCCTCAAAGCCGTGCCACTGCTTTCGAAAGCGATAGGGTAAACCAGCTTGGGTGCGAGAAATTTTTAAAAATACATTATAAATTATTTTCTCTGAAATCATTTAGGTTTATGAGAATTCAAATACTTCATTATGTATTTGCTTTTACATAGTGAAGGATCAAACTCTAAAAACATTCTAACTGCTAGTACATCACTTTCAACATCAAGCAACGATTTAAATAGAGATTTCAAACTTTTATTCTGTAGAAACAGAAGCAATATATTGGCTAGATTATACTTCTTGTTGTATGCAATGCAAACAAAACTACAATACGAACGAAAAAGATGATCTGCCTCTTCGTGTTGAATATTGTTGAAATTCATATAAACCTTTAAGGCTGTATGAATTTATGATCAGTAAACTAAAAATCACGGCCCGCTTAATACCGATAATGTCTTTGTGAATTCTCTAGCCTCTTCACTTTCATTAATTGTGTCGTCTTCAGTGATCTGTAATGTATTATAATCAATCTTTAAAGCAATACTACCGAAATTAGGGCCAAATCTATTCTTTGTCATTCCTATATTAATTGTGCCAAGTTCTTTATCCTCGTCTTTTTGCCAAATAGATATAATAGCATCCGCAGTAGTGGCCAAGCCAATACTTTCTGATATTGTCTCTAACCCGGGGTTGTCAACGTTGTAGCCAGATCTATTTAGCTGTGTTGCGGAAATTATGGGGCAGTTGAGTTCATAGCTTAACGCACGGGTCTGTTGAGCAGCATGTAACACTCTTTCATAACTATTGTTCCCGATAGGGCTGTGTAATAAGTTTAAATAGTCTAAAACAACAGCATCCGGTTTAATGCCTTTTTGAATTAATTTCTTTATAAAAGCCTTTAATTGATACGGGGTTAATGTGGAGGGAGGAAATTCCTTAATTATAATTTTAGATTTTTTACCCGAGGCAATCTGAGTTATTAATTGCTTGAGATTATCTGACTCCGCTTTTAAATGACTAAGAGGAATACTAGTTATAACAGAAGACAACCGTCTTGCATACATCATTTCACTCATTTCTAAAGAAATTAATAGTACAGTCTTACCGTTAAGAGCTATATTAGTAGCAATATTTCCTAAAAATATACTTTTACCTACGTTAGTTTCACCTGCAAATACGTAAAGAGCCCTTCCGTTTTCTAGAAAACCGCCACCTAACCGGCTATCCAGCCATTTCCAACCTGTTTTAATATGAGGCTCCTCGCTATGAAGATCATTAATAAAAACATCAATGTCCTCAAATAATTCTATTCCCATATGCTGTGATAGATTAATACCTACAGCCCTCTCTATTTTTGTTAAAAGTTCTGCTGTATTAAGCTGCTTTGAATCTAACTTATCAGCCGCGTCTAGCAGAGCATGATAAACAGCTTTTTCTTTTAAAAATAATTCCGTATTTTCTACTAGTTCGTTCTTATCAAATTTTTTATCTACATCAACAAAGCTATTTACCACGGTTTTAAAGCTTTGCTTAAGTTCGTCATTAACTAGATATGTTTTAACCTCGGTGTGAGTAGGTACATTCCCTCTCTCTTGAAAAAATTTAATTATTATTGAGACGATATTTTTAATATCTTTATTTTTAAAAAATCTAGTCTCGAGCGAATCTATAATAGACGCTAAATAACTCGAGCTAGTTAAACTATTATAAGCAATAACTGTCTCGTAAAAATCTAGATCTAAATTTTTCTTTTTTTCTACTTCCATTTTAATTTAAAGTAATCATTACTCTTTACCCACTTAGGATCGTTTATATCTCTCAATCCTGGGCTTTGATGATAGATAAGAATAGGCCATACACCTAGTTTAACGCCTTGTTTATTACAAGTCAAGGAAAAATCTATATCATAATGATGCCATATAAACGACTCATCAAATCTCGCGTTTGACTCTCTCAGTCTTTTCGGTCTAAACATTAAAAAGACACCGTCAAGTACCTGCACATTTGCAGGTGTATTACCGAACGATGTTACGTACATATTTTCCAACTTATCACCGTGCGCAGCAATACCTCTATATTCATCACGTTGAACCATCCAATGCCATAAATTTCTTTCTACAATCTTAGGGTTTACACCACCTGCAACACCAACTACATCGTAATTAATAAGCGAATCTTTTGCCGCTGCGGTTAGGTTTGCAAATCTCAGAGAAATATCATCATGACAACAAATTATAGCCTCATACTTGTCATTCTCCTGGTTGTTTATAACGCTATTATAAAACTTACTTAACCCTATATCTTTATTATTATAAAGTATATTGAGCTCTAGATTGCTGTTCTTAGGTAGTGTACGCTCTAATAAACAGTTCTTTTCTAATGGACTAATCGAAAAAACACCTATCATTCATGAAATTATAGTGTTTTCTAATAAATAATCAAGTACTATGGACTTAGATACAAAGTTAATTTTTGAAGCGTACTCTAAACATTTAGATGAAATGGCCAAATATGCTGTTGATAAGTTAAAATTTAAGTCAGATCCACGTCAAGGGGCAGGCGGGGGCTATGGTCTAAAGGGGTTACCTGACGAAAAAATTGATGTTTTAATTCGCACAATTGAGACAAAATTATTTAAACCCGTTACACATATATCTAACGGCGTTGAATATAAGTTGTATTATCCAGGGTCTAGAGACAAATTTAAAGCAGAACTAATTGAATTGTTAAGGGGTGAGTTAAAGATTGGTAGCACTGCCGCGGGATATACAGCAAGAATTGTAAGTAATTTGCTTGACGTGATTGATATTGATGAACACGGTTACACAGTAGCGCAACCAAAAGAAGTTGAAAAAGCAGTAGAAGACGGTGCAAAAGCTACACCGCCAGTAAAGCCTGTTAAGACAGAAACAGTTTTCGAGATAGATAAATCCGTTCCTTTAACAGACAAGAAATTAAAAACATTAGTGTTTAGTCTCCCCGATGAAGATGTACATGAGACAGAGATTTTAAGTGTGCTAAAAAATGCTGTGAAAGAATATAATGAAGCCCCGGGGCTTCCAAGAGATCAGCAATTAAAGATAAAATCTTATGATTTAATAGATATTCTTAAGCAAGCAGGAGTACTAAAGGAAAAGCAAGTAGAAAAACAATCTGCAGAAGGCGAAGGTTCGGGTGAAGTGGATACAATAGAAGATTATCCAGAGACAGACGACGCAGGTACGGTTGCCCGGGAACTAGGAATGATGGGCAGAGGCAGAGGTGTTGACGCTGGCGGATTTAGCTTTGGCGATTAAGTAAAGAACGGACTGTCACAATCAAACATACCCACAGCTGTAATTCCTTCAGGTGTCGATTGATATAAGCACCCTTCGTCCAGAGCTTCAGAGTTTTTAAATTTTACACTACTAAAACTATTTTCTATTTTATTAGCAAATAAAGTGCTGCCGCATCTTGCAAGATACATCGTATTGTGTGTAGATTCATATATCCATAATCCAAACGTACCCTCTAGTTTGCCTAGTGTATGTGTAATTGCTTCTATACTTTCACTGTTTGGAAATTCTTCTTCATACATTGTACACATAAAAGGTATAATACTACTATCAACAGGATTCTTCCATTTAGGGTCAAACATTTCCTTCAAATCATTAAAATTAGATAAAACCCCATTATGTGCTATTGTATAGTTTTGTACGTTAAAAGGGTGAGCAGTTTCTGCAGAATACTTTCTTTTTGAGGAAGTAGGTGCTTGTGTATGACCGACAAGCATAACAATTTCTTCTTCTGTATTATCTAGAGTTTTTTTAATTTGCCGAGTATCTATGACGCCGCTCCAGCGATGAATATGCATATCGCCTTTCTTATTAACAAAGCAGAGCGATGTGGCAAAATTGCCTCTCTTTTGGTTTAATTCGTAGAGGGTGAGAAATTGCTCTCTTTCAGTCGCTCCAAAAATACCACACATTTAATTATTATATGTGTCGTAGTCAATTAATCTACAATTATACTTTTCCCATACATTGCTTAAATCTTGTCTATATTTAAGAGGGTCTATATAACCAGCTTTTGCAAATCCTTTGATACGCAATGCACTGCTAGGTGAATTTGCATCGCTCAAATTTTCACCAGAATAACACGTATATGTTTTGCTAAACGGTACTTTCAGTCTAATACCCTCTTTTACAATATCAGCCTTATCCATTTTTATTAACGGGGCTTCTATACTAATTCTAATTTCTCTATTAAGAGCTAATACACTGTTAATAGTTGGTAGAAATTCTGGACTAGCATCCCAGTAGCCAGCTAAACTATCAACCTTAGTCGCGCCGTGATACACCACGCTTGCGCCAACTGCTTCTGCATACGAAGCAGCAATGCTCAAAAAAATCATATTTCTATTAGGAACATACGACTTAGGTTGTGCCTCGCCCGCGATTTGTCTTATATCGGGTGTATCAATATTATCGTTAGTTAGACTGCTTGTAGGTGCTAGTTTTTTAATAAAAGTTGTATCTATAATTGACCATTTCTCTACTTTTAATTTTTCAATATGGTATTTTGCTAATTTTAATTCTCTTTTGTGTCGTTGACCATAATCGTATGACAACCCATATACATTCCCCGGGCCAAATTGCTCAACGGCTTTGTATAAAATGACAGTACTATCCATACCGCCTGAAATTGGTACTACAACTCTAGGGCTCATGTGTTGTTTTAACAAGCTCCGGTGAATACTGCAGCGGTGCAATAATATTGCTATCTCTCTCCGTTAAGCTTTCAAATTTAGCTGTACGGGCCCTAAGCTCACTAGAGGAATATATATGTTGCCGCTTATGATAATACAGTTCTATATTATTGTCAAGGCAGTATTGCTTCCCAGTAAAATCTCTATCTTTATATTCTTCACTCAAAAAACGAATATGCATAGCCTGTGTTTTAATTAATTGAAGTAGATCAAACTCAGTTTCATAAACTAATATTTCATCAACATACTTACAAGCTTGTAACTGTACGTAGCGCTCATAGCAACTTTGAATTGGTTTATTCTTAATACCAGGGCGATCTATGGTTGGGTCAATCTGTAATGCTGCTATCAAATAATCACACAGCTGTTTCTCCATTTTTAACATTGTTACATGTCCAGCATGCAACAGGTCAAATGAGCTGCAATTAAAACCTATCCTTAGATTACTCTTCTTTTCCACCAATCACCTCACCAGTCATATCGGCTACATTACCGTACTTGTAAGTTGCTTCAAGCTTCTTATCAAGAAGCGGAATAAGCTCTTCATAGAACTTTTTATCTTTAGTAAAGCTCTTTGCATATCCTAACTTTGTACCGTCTGGCTTGGTGTAAGTAGAACCAGTCTGAATAATAAGACCATGGTTAACAGCCATCTCGAGCAACCCACTATACTTGTCGAGACCAGTTAAATAATTTAAATTAATACTAGCTTCTAAAAAAGGAGGTACGAATCTATTCTTAACCGTCAGCGCCCTCAACGTAACCCCGCTATAATTCCTAGCTTCAGGTAAAATAGCTTCTTCATCACTCTCTTGCTTTTCATTTTTCTTAGCCAGCTGCACTATTACACTGGCCATATAGAGCGGACCGCTGCCACCGCTTTGATTTTGCACCAAAGACGGGTATAAAGAAGCCGGGTCACTATACGTGTGGTTGGTCATTAAAATAGGTACACCAGCGCGGCCTGCCTTGTATGTTAGTAGTCTCAACATACTCTTTAACCCTTTAGCTCTAGTGCCCATGTCAGCTGCGCTCTTATCTTTCTCAACATCTGTTACTTCTTTACTACCAGCAAGATTACCCAGACTATCTAGACTAATAATAAATTTACCTTGCAGATTATTTTCTACAATACTATCAAGGAACGTGCTAATCTGATTACGGGCATTTTCTATAGTAAAGACTGGTACATACTTTGTCTTGTCAGGATCCAAACCAACGCCTGCCGTGGTATTCTTATCAATAGCAAACTCTGTATCAAAGATTACTGGTATAATGCCTTTCTTTTGAGCAATACCCAGAATTTTATTAACCAATAACGTTTTACCTGTCTGCGATGGACCAGCAAAAATAGTTATACGGCCTTTCGGTATACCGCCATCTTTTAGTTTACCAGAAACAATAGCGTTTAATGCATAACACCCGGTATCATACCAAGTATCTACATTACAGAGAGCATTCTCTGATAAAAACGTAGCCTCAGGGTTAAGAGCATCTAGTGTCTTAAATGCCTTCGACAAAAGATCGTCTTGCTTCATTCGTCAAACAGCTTAATAACCGATGGTTCGCTCCCGGCAGCCGTCGGAGCCGTCGGCACTGGAGCGTCAGAGAAGATACGATTGTATTGTTCGTTGAGCTTAGGCTCCAATACAATCTCAGTTGTAACAACTTTGTCTTTATCAAAGTTGAAAATGGCACCATTTTTTCTAGCAGAAGCATCAATAAATTCTCTAAAGAAATACGGAACCAACTGGACCTGCAACTGACCGCCCTGGTTAGGCGTCACATGCAAAATAGCTGGATTCTTAACTTTAAGAAGTTTTGATGTTTCTTCTACTTTTTCAGCAAGAAGAGTTTGACCTACGTGATTTACAAATACAATAATATCGTTCATATGTATAATATATATGATATTTTTTAAAAATCAACCCCTTTTAACTTAAAAGTGAAAATAAATCGCATTGCAATGCTTCACCTGGTTTTTTAGGGGTCCAATTAACAGCCTCATAAAAACGCTCAACAGCACTATAGATAATTTTGTCAAACATCATATCGTGATCTGGTTCAAATACTGCTACAAACTCTTCTGGATAATAATATTTGTACGCAATTGCACTAATGTTATATTTGTTAGGTTGCTTGACATAAAAATATCTTATTTTATCGCCAGAACCGATTTTCTCATATTTTTTATCGATATTAAAATGCTCTAATAGTAGATTATGCATATATGCAGCTTTAACGTGTAATGGCATCGATTTTACAGTCTTAAAGCCATCGCATCGATGTGAATATTTCTCGTAACCCTTTAGACCAGTAACAAATGATATATCGCTAACAGGTAAAGTTTTAAACAGTTCATATGTATCTGAAATAACTTGACCTGTTTTAGACTGGTCTTGTGTCAGTAGCATTGTTTCAACGATTTTCTTAGCTAATGGTTTAATAGGGGCAGGCATTGTCGTTCTAGCGATTTCTACACCTGTATACTTAAACTTTTCTGTGGGTATACCTTCTTCATCAAGAATATGAATAACATATCTTTTCTTTTGTAAAAAAACACCTACATCACAAATAGCTTCACGCTTAAAAATAATTCTACTGTCTTGGCTATTAAGGGATTTCTCGCACCAATTTTTTATATGCGTATTCAGATACTGCTCAATATTTTCAACTTCCTTATAAAACTCTTGTGTAATTTTTCCTTTACTGTCTAAGAATTTTAAGTCCGTATTTTTAATTAAATTATGCAATGTTATATAAACGGAATCGGTATCATTGTATATAATAGGCGGGTCAATTTTAATTTGTTCATCCGTTAATCCGGCTTTCTCCTTAATATAATTTGAAAGTATTATATTACCTTGCTTAATAACAGATTGACCTGTAAGGGTGATACTTCTTGCAAGATCATCATCACCTAGCGGGAAGACTTTATTGCCTAAAGCACCATACACTGTATTAATAAAAATTTTTATAGTATGTTGTTTGATATTCAGTACATTGATTTCATCTTTTGTTTTAAGATATTCCTTAGTGCCTTTTTCTAGCGTTGTTAGCAGTCTTTTTGCTTTGTTTAAATCCTTTCGAACCTGCACGCGATATTTGTAATACTGATCAACCATTTCTGGTATAATACCTTTGTGCTTCTGACTGAAGAGGACCTTAGCTTTACTTAGACTTAGCTTCTCTTGTTGTACCAAAGTAGCAAATTTTGCCATAGGTAATGTGACTGTGTTGTTGTTAACGTCACGAATAGTTACTTCGTCTTTTGTTTGTGACTCTATTACACCCATTTTAGTTTCTGGCGATAGGTTAAGCGTTATCATGACTGAAGGATATAGACTGTTAGCGTCGAAACTAACAACATTTTTCTGAAATCCTCTCTTAGGTTCACTCACATATGCTCCTTCGTTTTGCTTACCGTCATCTGCGCCTCTAATAAACGTGGGAATTTTTTTATTTCTATATCTAGCGCGTATAGCACATGCACCAATAATAACACTCATACTACCCATGGCCGCTTCCATAGATGTAAGCCCGGTGTAACTGAGCATGCGCAACAACTGAAAATATTGTAACTTTTCTTCTAGCTTAACAAGTAGACGCACGTCTTGAATATTATACTCAACAAATGTTTTCCAATCCTTATCAGCAAGGCTGCTTAAGTTGGTTTCACCATAATCAACTTTTTTCTCTCCAAGCTCTATTTTAGCAATATTGTCCAGTTTATAATTTTCCCTTAACGTTAAACAAAAACGTTTATAGATATCTAGATAGTCCAAGCATGATATACCGTCTATATACCATCTAATTTGCTCTTTACCAAACTGACCACGTAAACTACGGCTATGAACGCGTTGCATAGGGCTCAATCTCGCAACCGTAGCGTCATCGAACATGCCTCTTATCCTGTTAATAAGATAAGGTAAATCAAAGAGTACTGAATTCCAACCTAGTAAAACATCGGGGTAATCATTTTCAATATGCCTTATGAAACGTTCAAGCATCTCTCTTTCCGTCTTACAATAAAAATATGTTTGATCCTCAGCAATAGTATGATATGGTTTTGTTCCCCAGGTAATAAATTTTTTTGCCAGAGAGTCATATATTGTAATAATATTGATAGGGTGGTTTGCAGTCTCAATATTAGGGAAGTCATCTACAGAATAAGTTTCGATGTCAAGAAAATATAGCTTTAGAGGAAACTGTGAAAATTCTGGCGTCTCATTGACTTGCCAGAAATTATCTATAAGAAACTGTTGTGCCGGTGATAGGTTTTCAAACACTCGCGGTGTATTAATATCAGCCAAAAATTTTGACTTTTCAAATTGATTCCGAAACGTTTTCTTTTTTAGCTTGGTGTTAAAAATACTAATGGCGTCAGAAGAGTTATTGCTCTCGAGAAAAATATAAGGGTGAAAAGTAGAGTCAATAGCTACTCTCTTACCTGTAGAATCCCAGGTAAAAAGACGTATTAGCTCTTGTCTCGGATCATATGCAATATTTCTGTAGCCTATCATTAAATATATAATAATTGATTTCTTTACGGAAGCAATAAAATATTATACAATATGGATACCATTATGCAATTTTTTGACTT